>Ga0114129_10000038_pt1 | contig 108612 bp, 102 predicted proteins | sample RhiMetdeltSRZDD1_FD_80071 | JGI IMG/M metagenome (GOLD analysis project Ga0114129, IMG submission 80071) | Populus rhizosphere microbial communities from Tennessee, USA - Rhizosphere MetaG P. deltoides SRZDD1 (version 2) (version 2) | ecosystem: Host-associated > Plants > Roots > Rhizosphere... | reverse complement strand
TAGCAGTGCGCGAACACGGTTCTTCCTCCGACGGGCCCTATCCACGGACACGACAGCCCAGATCGTCATCAGCGGACACGCCTTCACCCAGAACCTGCGCCGCGGCCACTACGAACTCACCGCCGACATCCGACCCACTCGACGGGTCGCCGCCGCGTTCACCGCACTCGCCCACGCGATCTGACCCGCCGGCAGTCAAGTTCACCACGCCCGCCGATCCAACAACGCAACTGTGCCTCTGCTTGCATGCCGCAGCACCGCCGATGGCTGGGATCACGCGGTCTTGGGTGAACGGGCCGCGATGACGGTGGCCGCGGCGAACCCCGCGACGGCGACGATGACGGTGGCCGCCGTCCAGATCCATGCGGGCCATTGCAGGTACGGATTGCCGTACGCGCCGAACAGCGACAGCCGGTTGATCCAATCCGGCCAGGCGAACAGGCGTACCAGATAGATCAGCAGGTAGGAGAGGGTGAGATAGACGGCGAGCGCCGTGACCGCGACGCCAGTACGCAGCCAGGCGATGAGCAGGAGCGCGACCGTGTCCAGGGCGGTCGACAGCAGCAGGGTGTCGGCGCCGAGGCGGGCCAGTCCGGCCGCGTCGACGTGGATACCGACAGCGGCAGAGGTCGCCGCGAGGCCCGCGATCGCGGCCACCGTGATGACGGTGCAACCGGCCATTGTCGCGGCCAGCCGATGACGCAGCAGCCCCGGCCAGCTCATCGGGGCCGACAGCAGAAGCTCGACCCGGCCGTGCTCCAGGTCGTCGACCCAGCCGGCAGCCTGGGTGACGGCGTACGCGGCGATCAGGGGCAGCACGAGTTGGGCGGCGAAGGCCAGGAACTGGTCGGCGATATTGTGACTCGGGTCGGATCCAATCATGGTCTGGGTGATCTGGAACTTGTCCCACATGTCGATGACTGCCGGTCCCTCCCAGCCCATCAGCGCCATGATGGCCGCCGCCGCCAGGCTCCAGACGACCAGTCCGTTGCGGTGGCGCAGCAGTTCGGCCGACCACAGCTGCCGCAGTGCCGGGCGCTGTATCCGGGCGGTTCGCGGTGCGCGGGTGATGCTGCGGGTCCACAGTCCGCTGCCGTAGTCACGCACCTGGTACGCCCACGCCGCCGCCGCCAGCAGCAGTGCGCTCATGCCGGTCAACGACAGCAGCGCGACTGCGGAGAAGCCGTGGCCCGGGACCAGCGCGCGAGCCTGGTTGACGTAGAAGAACGGCGACAGGTAGCGCAGGGCTCCAGCGGGTCCGATCTGGTCGGCGATGTTGGTCAGCAGGTACAGGCCGGTCACGGTGAACGCGGCCGCTGCGGTCGCCGAGCGCGGCCGGCTCGCCAGCTGCGCCATGAGCATGCCCAGCGCGTACGCGGTGAAGGCGGCCAGGGTGCACATGAGCGCGGTGATCAGCGAGCCGCCGGTGTCGGCTTGGCCGCCGTAGACCATCGACGCGGCCAACGACAGGCCGAGGCCGGCACCGATCAGGACCAGCGCCACCGCGAACCCGATCGCCCGGTCGGCCAGCAGACCGGGCCGGGACCGGCCGGCGGCCAGGATCACCTCGGCCACGCCTTTGCGTTCCGCGCCTCGGATCGCGTGCGTGCCTTGCACCGCGGCGTAAAGGGCGAGAGCGAACGCGAACAGGGTGAGGTTGTGGTAGGTCAGGTACCCGCCGAGAGTGTCCAGCCGCTCGCCGGGCCAGCGAAGCAGCCGCAGCGCCTGCACGCTGGGTTGCATCCCGGCGGCCATCGCCGGTGCGCCACCGGGATAGCCGGCTACCTCGCTGACGAACCCGGCGGCGATGGCGAACATGGCCACAGCCGACGTCACGACCCAGGTGACGATGCCCCAGCGGTGCCCGCGTACGGTCTCAGCGACCAGCCGCAGCGCCGGCCGCGCGGTCGAACTCACCGAGGAACACCTCCTCCAGCGACAGCTCGTGGCTGTCCAACTCCACCACTCCCGCGCCACTCAACACCTGGACCAAGGGCCCGATGTCTCCGTGTACGCCGCAGGTGACCGTGTGGTCTTGCACCTTCGGGTCGGACACACCGGCCAAGCCCGCCAGGTCCTCGGCGGCCAGCCAGCCGGTGATGCGCGCTTCGACCTGGTGTACGCGCAGGGCACGCAGGTCGTTGAGCGAGCCGACCCGCCGCAGCCGCCCGTCGCGGATCAAGCCGATGCGGTCGCATATGAGTTCCACTTCCGACAGCACATGCGAGGATAGGAACACCGTCGCACCGCCTGCGGCAGCCTCGCCTACCAGCTGACGAAACTCCCGCTGGATCAGCGGATCGAGTCCGAGGGTGGGCTCGTCGAGGATCAGCAGCCGAGGCTGGTGCATGAATGCCTGGATCAAACCGACCTTCTGCTTGTTGCCATGCGAGAGGTCCTCGTACTTGCGGCCCAGGTCCAGCTCAAGTCGTTGGGCCAGGTCATGGATGCGAGTCGGATCGACGCCCCCACGCACACCGGCGAGCAGGCCGATGACGTAGCCGGCGGTCACCGCCGGATACTGCACCAGTTCGCCGGGCAGGTAGCCGATCTGCCGTTTGACCGCGAGGCTGTCACGGCGGCTGTCGAGCCCGAGCAGCGTGGCGGTGCCGCGGTCAGCGCGAATGAGATCCATCAGCAGCCGGATGGTGGTGGTCTTGCCCGCGCCATTCGGGCCGATGAATCCGAACGTCTCGCCCGGCCGCACGGCCAGGTCGAGGTCGAACAACCCGCGCTGGCGGCCGTAGTCCTTGGTCAGGCCCACAGTGACGATCGCGTCCTGGGCGGCGGCCGGTGCGGCGGCGTTCGTCGGCTGGCTCATGGCGTCACTCCGGCGTTCCTGTGTGTTCGGCGTACAGCGCAACGACTTCGGTACACCAACGGGCACTGTCCGGCTCCTGCGCCGGGTCGGTGTGGTAGATCTCCCAATGCCCGTCGATCGGCTCATAGCCATGCACGGCCAGCCACTCCATGACGGCTTTGTACGCGCCTTCAAGTTCCTCGTACGGCCCGAGATGGACCGTGATCGCGGCGGTGCCGCCGGGCAGGTGCGACGGCTGGATCGAGCCCTTCCCGGGCACAGCGCCGTTGACCGGGAACCCGGCCTCGACGCCCATCTGGTCGCCGTGGAATGTGTCGCCGTGGAATGTATAGCGGGCGTACGGCGGCCCGGCCATGGCTATCTCCAAGCCCTTGAGGTAGGCCGAGATCTGGGCGTAGGTCTCGGCCAGCCACGAGCCCACCCGATCGGCGGGCAGGGTGGTCCGGCGCGCGATGGTCGGCTGCTCCACGAATGTTCGCGTAGTTATGGAATACGTCTTCATCTGACGAAAGCCGCCCTCCTGTTGATGGGCCGCGGCCACCGGCAGCATCGGTGGGTGTCGCTGCGCGCGACACCGAGCGGCGACGCCGCTGTCGGCGACGATCAGCTAGGACACACCCCCTGGATCCCTTCCAGCATGGCGTTCGCGGCGACCGGCCCGCAGGGCCGGAAGCCCCGAGACACGCCTGGCGCAGGACCCGACCATCTACCAGGACGTCATTTGGCTACGGACGGCGATCCCGGGCGCGGGCATGCTAGCGGCGCAGCTGCCGTTCTTTGGCGCGGGCTTGGGCGACAAAGCCGCGACGGGATACATCGGCCGAGCGCCGCCCACGATCACCGAACTGCGACCGGAACTTTATGGCCTATATGCGGTCATGCATCTGCACAACGCGCAGGAAGAGGAGAACGCATTCAGTCTCATACCGGCGACCTGGCCGGGAGGCTTACGCCGGTGATAGAGCCGGGACCTTTGGCCCCTGTGGCTGCCAGCCGGCGTGCCTACCGTTGTCAGTTGAGGCCACCATCGGAGGCGAGGTCCAGAGATGAGCGTTACCGCGCCGCTTCGCGACGAACATAAAGAGCTGCTGCCGCACATCGAATCGCTGCGCACCACCGCGGACAGCATCGAGGATCATCACGCCGGGGTGATCCCTGGCCTGGACGAGGCCGTCGAGTTCCTTGCTCACCATCTCCTTCCCCACGCTCAGGCTGAGGACGCGGCGCTGTATCCGAAAGTCGATGAGCTGATGGGCGCACCCGGCGCCACTGCCACCATGCGCCGAGATCATGTAGAGGTCGCCGGCCTGATAGCGGAGCTTGGGCGGCTACGGGACGCGCTGGAGGCCGAGCCGTCCCCGGCGCAGCTGCGCAGTCTACGGCGCCTGCTGTATGGGTTGTACGCGATCGTTAGCCTCCACTTCGCCAAGGAAGAGGAGATTTACCTGCCGATCCTCGACTCCGGATTGTCGGCCGAGGATGCCGCCACGATGTTCGAGTCGATGGAGAAACACGCAGCGGCGTACAGGCCGTAGATGGTGTCGGCCCGGGAAGCGAACCTGGTTGGTGTCGCAATCACCATTTCCCTTGTGTCGCAGGCACTTTCGTCTATCCAGACCTCACGCAACGATCACAAGATCAGACGCTCGTGAATGTCCAGGTCACCGGCCGCCCCGCGGGTTGGCGGGGCGGCTCACTCCTCATCGGCGAACACTTCCTCGCGGCGCTTGCGGATCGTGGGGAGGACCGCGACGATCAGCGCCGCGACCGCCAGCACGAGCAGCACTGCGGAGATCGGGCGGGTCAGGAACACCGTCGGATCGCCCCGCGAGATGATCAGCGCTCGCCGCAGATTCTCCTCCAGCAGCGGGCCGAGGACGAAGCCCAGCAACAAGGGCGCCGGCTCGCAGCCGCATTTGATCAGGACGTAGCCGAGGATTCCAAAGAAGACGATCGCGTACACGTCGTACGCGTTGAACGCCAGTGAGTACGTGCCAATCGCCGCGAACAGGATGATCATCGGGAAGAGGACGCCGTACGGAACCCTCAACATGCCCACCCACATGCCGATCAGCGGCAGGTTCAGCAGCACGAGCAGGACGTTGCCGATCCACATCGACGCGATCAGTCCCCAGAACAGCGCCGGCTCGTCGTCGATGACGTTGGGGCCGGGGGTGATGCCGTGGACGATGAAGGCGCCGACCATCAATGCCATCACCGGATGGGCGGGCAGGCCGAGGGTAAGCAGCGGGATGAACGACGTCTGCGCGGCGGCGTTGTTCGCCGACTCGGGGCCGGCGACGCCTTCGATCGCGCCGTGCCCGAAGTCCTGCGGCCGCTTCGAAATCCGCTTCTCGACGGCGTACGAGGTGAACGATGCGAGTACGTGGCCGGCGCCGGGCAGTACGCCGAGCGCGGCGCCGAGGCCGGTGCCGCGCAGGATCGGGCCGATGATCCGGCGCCGGTCCTCGCGGGTCGGCCAGAGGTTCTTCACCTTGCCGACGATGGCCGTGCGGGTGTGCTCGTCCTCCAGGTTGCGCAGGATCTCGGCGACGCCGAACATGCCAACCGCGACGGCCACGAAGTCGATGCCGCCGTACAGCTCGCGCTGGTCGAACACGAAGCGGGGCGTACCGGTGTAGATGTCCTGGCCGACCGTGCCGAGGGCGATGCCGAGAGTGATCATCGCCAGGGCCTTGAGCGCGGAGCCACGCGCGAGCGCGATCGAGACGATCAGCCCGAGCAGCACCAGGCAGAAGTACTCGGCCGGGCCGAACTTCAACGCGACTTCCGCCAGCGGAGGAGCGGCGGCGGCCAGGATGACCGTGGCGATCGTGCCCGCTACGAAGGATCCGATCGCGGCGGTGGCCAAGGCCGGCCCGGCCCGCCCCTGCCGGGCCATGGCGTGACCGTCGAGTGTGGTGACCGCCGCCGACGACTCGCCGGGCAGATTGATCAGGATGGCGGTCGTCGAGCCGCCGTACTGTGCGCCGTAGTAGATGCCGGCCAGCATGATCAGCGCTGTGACCGGCTCGAAGTAGAAGGTGATCGGCAGCAGCATCGCGACCGTCGCGGTCGGCCCGATGCCGGGCAGTACGCCCACCGCCGTGCCGAGCAGCACTCCCACGAAGCAGTACAGGACATTCTGGATCAGCAGGGCGGTGGAGAAGCCCAGCGCGAGATTGTGGATGAGTTCCATGCCTCAACCCGTAGGGCGCGTCACAACGGCAGCCACGTGCCCCACAAGGGGACCCGGAGCTGGAGACCGACGACGAAGATGAGCGTGGCGGCCACGGTCAGCCCGGCGGCTACGGCCACTGCCATGAGCGGGCGTAGGCGCCGGCTGGCCAGCGTGGTCAACAGGGCGGTCACCGCGGAAGTCGGCACGAATCCCAGTCCCCGGACGGTGAACCCGAAGAACAGGATCGCGACGACGATGACGATGATCGCGCGCCAGGGAACCGCACCGAACGAGATCTCTTCGCCGGCGACGAGCCCTTTCACGACGACGGCCAGGCCCAGGGCGGCCAGGATGATGCCGACCAGCAGCGGGAAGTAGCCGGGCCCCATGCGCAGTGGGGTGCCCAGCTCGTAGCCGAGCGACCCCACCACGAAGGCGCCACCGATCAAGACGAAGATTGCTCCGGCGAGAACGTCCGGGAGGGATCGGCGGCGCTCCACCTCAGGACGCCTTGACCCCGGCGTCGGCGAAGATCTTCGCCCAGGTCGCCATCTGCTCCTCCAGCAGCGCCCGATGCGCTTGCGGCGTCGCGTCCTGCGCCGACACCGGTGCGGTGCCGAGCTTGGCCATCTGGTCGACGACCGCAGAGTCGGTCAGCGCCGTCTGCAACGCCTCGGTCAGCTTCTGCACGATCTCCTGCGGCGTACCCTTCGGCACGTACAGGCCGTGCCACACGCTGACCTTCAGCTGCGGCATCCCGGCCTCGGTGGTGGTCGGCAGGTCCGGCAGGCTCTTCACGCGCTCCGGGGTGGTGACCGCGTACGCCTTCACCTTGCCCGCCGTAATCTGGCCGGTGGTGTTGGTCGTCTGGTCGCACATGAAGTCGACCTGGCCGCCGACGAGGTCGGTCAGGGCGGGGCCGGTCCCCTGGTACGGAACTTCCTGCAGCTGGACTCCGGCCGCGGATTGGAACAGCAGGCCGCACAGGTGCGACGCGGCGCCCCGGCCCGCGTTGGCGAGGGTCACCTTGTTGGCGTTGGCCTTCACGTACGTCACCAACTCTTGGAGCGACGCCGGCGGGAAGTCCTTGCGGGCGACGATCGTCATCGGCACCTGGGTCACCAGCCCGACCATCTCGAAGTCCTCCAGCGGCTTGTAGCCCAGGTTGGCGTACAGCGCCGGGGCCGTGGACATGCCGATGTGGTGCATGAGGACGGTGTAGCCGTCGGCCTGGGCCCGCGCGACCTGGCCGGCGCCGACCGTGCCGCCCGCACCCTCGACGTTCTGGATGACGATCTTGCCGCCGAGCTTCTTGGACATCGGCTCGGCGATCATGCGAGTGACGGTGTCGGTCGGGCCGCCCGCCGTGAAGGGCACGATGAAGGTGATGTTCTGATCCGGATAGCCGGCGGCGCTCCCTCCCGCACCACCGCCGTTGTCGGTACAGGCGGCGATGAACGACAGTGCGCCGATCGCGGCGATCGCCCCTGCGGCGGCCCGGTACCTCTTCGTTGTCATGTCGCGGCCTCCCTCACACATCGCACATTTGCGAATATGTACGCCGCATCAGTCTCGACCGACTGGGACGGTTGCGCCACTTGGGAGAGATCGGGACCGTCGATTCGCTCACCAGTTGTGCATCGTCCCGTCCTCCAGCCGGTTGATCGGCAGCGACGCCGGCCGGTACGGGTAACGGGCCGCGACTTCCTCGTCGATGTCGACGCCGAGACCCGGCTCCTCCGACGGGTAGAGGTATCCGCTGGCGAACCGGTAGCCGTGCGGGAACGCCGCATCGGTCTCCGGCGTGTGGTGCATGTACTCCTGGAGACCGAAGTTGGGGATGCTGATGTCCACATGCAACGCCGCCGCCATGCACACTGGTGAGAGGTCCGTGGCACCGTGGGAGCCGCTGCGTACGTGGAACAGTGCGGCGAGGTCGAAGATGCGGCGTAGGTGGGTGATACCACCGGCGTGGACGACCGTGGTGCGGATGTAGTCGATGAGCTGTTCCTGGATCAGCTGCTGGCAATCCCAGATGCTCGTGAAGACCTCGCCGACCGCCAGGGGTGTGGTGGTGTGGCTGCGGATGAGCCGGAAGCCCTCCTGAAGCTCGGCCGGAACCGGATCCTCCAGCCAGGTGAGCGCGTACGGCTCCAGGCTCCGGCCCAGCCGGGCGGCCTCGATCGGCGTGAGCCGGTGGTGCACGTCGTGCAGCAGGCGCAGGTTCGGCCCGAACTCGGCGCGGGCGCGGGCGAAGACCGAGGGGACGTGGTCGAGGTAACGCTCGGTGGACCACATGTTCTCGGTCGGGATCGCCGCGTCGGCCGGTTCGTAGAACATGCGGTCCTTGCCGACACCGTACGTGGTGGCCAGGCCCGGGATGCCGGTCTGCATGCGTACGGCTCGGTAGCCCAGGTCGACGTAGTGGGCCACCTCCGCCATCGCGTCCTCGACGGTCTCGCCGTTGGCGTGGCCGTAGACGGTGACGGCCTCCCGCGAACGGCCGCCCAGCAGCTGGTAAACGGGCAGTCCCGCGACCTTGCCCTTGATGTCCCACAGGGCGGTGTCGACCGCGGCGATCGCGCTCATCGTGACCGGCCCGCGCCGCCAGTACGCCCCTCGATACAGGTACTGCCACGTGTCTTCGATGCGAGCCGGGTCGCGCCCGATGAGCACCGGCACCACGTGCTCGGTGAGGTAGGCGGCCACGGCCAGCTCGCGGCCGTTGAGCGTAGCGTCGCCGACGCCGGTCACGCCGTCGTCGGTGACGAGCTTCAGGGTGACGAAGTTGCGGCCCGGACAGGTCACGATGACCTTCGCGTCAACGATTCTCAATCGCGTTCCTTCCGTACGCCGGCCAAGACGTTCATGATGCGCGCCGCATCTGCGTTTTCGCGCCACCGATCGGTGACGGTCAGGTGTACGTGACCGAGTTTGTGGCCGTATCAGGATCGCCGCGCCGAGATGTCGATCCGGCGGCGTCCTCTTCGTGTAGAAGGGAGGAAGCACGAGGAGGACGTCATGAAGCAGTACCTGCTCAGCATCTACCAGCCGGACGGCGATCCGCCGCCACCGGCGGTACTCGAACCGATCATGCGCAACCTGGACGCGCTCAACCGCGAGATGCAAGCCGCGGGCGCGTGGGTGTTCGCGGCCGGCCTGCACCCCGCCAGCACGGCCACGGTGCTCAGGGCCGACCGCGGCGACGTGGTGATCACCGATGGGCCCTTCACCGAGGGCAAGGAGCACCTCGGCGGGTTCACGGTCCTCCGGGCCGCCGACCTCGACGAGGCGCTGGAGTGGGGCCGGCGGCTGGCCGCGGTCCTCGAACCCCTCTCCATTGAGGTACGCCCATTCCAAGGCGAGGTCGACTGATCACGCCCCCGCGCGTTGATCATGAACTTTGGGTGGTGCTCCACGGCGTGTCGCACCCAAAAGTTCATGATCAACGCGCGGGGGGTCGCTGAGCGACCGAGTCGTAGATGTCTTCGAGCAGAAGGGTTTGCTTGGCGAGGTCGAAGTTGGCCTCGACGTGGGCCCGGGCGGCGAGGCCGAGACGGTCGCGCAGATCCGGCGATGTGAGTACCCGCCGCAGGTTCGCGGCCAGCGCCTCGCGATCGCCCTCGGCGCACAGCAGGCCGGTTTCGCCGTCGATGACGGCCTCGGGGATGCCACTGTGGAATGTGGACACCACCGGCAGCCCCCGCGCGGCCGCTTCGAGAATGGTGGTCGGCAGGCCCTCGGTGTCACCGTTGGGTGCGGTCTTCGACGGCGACGCGAAGACACGCGCGGCCGCCATGTGGCGCTGCACCGCGTCCGGCTCTTGTACGCCCAGGAAAGTCGCGTCCACGCCCAGCGAATGCGCCAGCGAGCGGATGGCCGGTTCGAGCGGGCCGGACCCGATGAACGCGGCCCGGGGACGCAGGTCCGAGAGGCGGCCCAGCGCGGCGACGAGATCGTCGAGGCCCTTCTTCGCCACGAAGCGCCCGACGAACAACACATCCCAGTCAAACTCGACAGCGCCCAAGCCGCCTGGGAAAACGGGCAGTGCGACCCCGGTGTGGTGTACGCGCACCTTGGCCGGATCAGCGCCCAACCCGATGGCGCGGGACCGGATGTGCTCCGAAACCGCGATGATCACAGCGGCCCGGCCGAACGCCGTACGCAGGTTGTGCCGGTAGCGCAGACCACGCCAGCCGCGCGCCGCCGGAAGGCGGGTCACGTCGTACCCATGAAGGGTTATCACCAGCGGAATGCCGAGCCGGGCGGCGGTGCGGCTGATGAGCCAGCCGTCGCCGCCGAAGTGGGCGTGGATCACCTGCGGACGGGCGGACGCCACCGCCCGGCGCAGAGCCGGGGACGCTCCGGTCAGGCTCAGCCGGCGGCGAGCGGATGCGCTGGACGGTAAGGCGATGAGATCGGTATCGCGAGCGTTGAAGGAGGCGTCCTTGACGACGCCGAGGAAGGCCGGCCGCCACCGGTTCAGCGCTGCGCCCTGGTGGCGGATGAAGGTCTCCGAGGCGGGCAGCATCGCGTACCGGAAGATGACGACCGTCGACACAACGGGTCAGTGTAGGACGGAGTCCGCCGCAGCGGGCGGGGTGTCCACGGTAACGCTGGGCGCGCGACGGCGGCGCAGGACCAGGTCGCGCAGCGTACGCCGAAGTGCCGGCGGCAGCAGCCAGACCTGGAAGTAGGTCACGTAGTCCAAAGCCGAGGGGTCGCCGTGGCGCCGGGCGGACCGCAGCAGCGACCGGAACAGGGAGAAGCGCCGGGTCGGTGCGGCGATCGAGGCGATGACGCTCATCGCGAGGGCGGCGTACGCCCGCCGCGTGATCAGCGGCCGCATCTCGTCGAGCCAGGCGATCGACTGCTGCCACGGCGAGTCGAAGCTGATGCGCGGTCGGTCCTCGTCCTGGTGCCAGACGACCAGCGGCTCGGCCGGGTAGACGAGATCCACACCGGCCTGGCCGAGGGCCCGGAAGGTCCAGTCCAGCTCCTGCAGGCGGCGCAGGCCGACGGTGAACGGCACTCGGCGCAGCAGCTCGGTCGGTGCCATGATCGTCGAGGTCTGGATGAAGCCGTCGCCGTGGAACAAGCCACGCCGGACGGTCAGGTACTCCGACAGCGGTTCGCCGGGCGTGGGCAGGCGGCGCGGCATGACGAACTCGGCGCGCGGGGTCCGGTTGATCAGGCGGCTGGCCACGATCGGCAGCGCGATCCCAGCGTTTCGCGCCAGCTCCAGCTGCGTGGCGAGCTTCGCCGGCAGCCATTCGTCGTCGTCGTCCAGCAGGGCCGTCCAGGGCGCCCGAGCCTCGCTCACGCCGACGTTGCGAGCGTTGGGTGCGCCGCCCTGAGCCGGGAGCGTGACGACCCGCAGACGGCTGTCGGTGATCGTCGCGAGCGCGGAGCCGGTCTCCTCATCGTCGGGTCCGTCGATGACGACGATGACTTCGATGGTCGCGAGGGTCTGCGCCAGAGCGCTGCGTACCGCCCGCTGGACCAGGGTCGGCCGCGCGAAGGTCGGGATCACCACGCTGACGTCGGGACGAGTGGACATAACTACCTCACGATGCGGACGGCAACCAAACCTTGGCAGCGACCGCCGACAACGACGTTAGTCAGCGAAGGAGACCCGTTGCGAGGGGGCGAAGGCATTGAGGCAACGGGCAACGGAACACCTGGCAAACAACGCAGACGGCCCGGCCCAACGGCGTGGGGCGCCGAGGTGAACAATGGACGTGCAACGCCTTACGACTGCCCGGAGGGCGCATGCCGCCCGTACACTCGCCGACGACCAGCGGCGGCGGGAGAGGCCAGCAGTGAAGATCGTCATGCTCGTGGACAACGGCGTCGACGGCGATTCGCGCGTTCAGAAGACCGCGCGCTCGGCCGCCGAGTCCGGCTGGGGCGTCACCCTCCTCGGCGTCGGCGCCGCGCCCCGGACCTGGCGGCTCGGCGGTGCCGAGGTCCGCGTCCTCCCGATGCCCGCGGCCCGTCCGGCCACCGGTCTCAAGGCCCGCCTCGTTCAGCGCGGCGGCTTCCCGTTGCGCGCCGCGCGCCTCCTTCGCAAGCCTTGGGAGTACGCCCGAACGTGGTACTGGCAAGCCCGGGAAGGAGATCGGGCCTGGCGGCGTCTGGAGCCGGGACTGTGGAACTACGAGCGGGCTCTCGGTCCGGCCATCGACGAGCTGGAGCCGGATTTGCTCTACGCCAACGACTTCCGCATGCTCGGAGTCGCGGCTCGGGCCAAGCAGCGATCGGCCAAGCCGGTGAAGCTGATCTGGGATGCCCACGAGTACCTGCCCGGAGTGCGGCCCTGGCGGGACAACGCGTACTGGCTGCCCGCGCACCGCGCTCACGAACGCGAGTACGCGCCCAGCGCCGACGCGGTCGTGACGGTCTCGGACACGCTCGCTGAATTGCTCCAACGGGAACATCACCTCGACGAACGGCCGACGGTCGTCCTCAATGCACCGGACGTGTCATCGGACGAGACCGGCGAGGTACCGGACCTTCGCAAGCTCTGCGGTGTCGACGATGACACGCCACTGCTCGTCTACAGTGGATCTATCTCGAAACAGCGGGGGCTGGACACTGCGGTCGGCGCCTTGCGGTTGCTGGCGGGCGTACACCTGGCGATCGTGTGCGGCGACCCGGACGCACCACACGTACGTGAACTGACCGCCCGCCACGAGCGGGTCCACGCGGTGTCGTATGTGCCCTACTGGCAGGTCGTGCCGTTCCTCAGCCGGGCCGACGCCGGGCTCATCCCGATCCACCGCTGGCCCAACCACGAGCTGGCGCTGATCACCAAGTTCTTCGAGTACGCCCACGCCGGGCTGCCGATCGTGGTGAGCGACGTACGCACCATGGCCGCGACCGTACGCCGCACCGGCCAAGGCGAAGTGTTCCGAGCCAAGGACGTCAACGACTTCGCCGCCGCCGTACGCCGTGTGCTCGCCGATCCGCAGCGCTACCGGGCCGCGTACGCCCGCCCCGACAGCCCCGTACGCGACTGGACCTGGGCGGCGCAGGCTACGAAGCTGGACGCGCTCTACCGCCGCCTCGCACCGAGTCAGGACGTCGCACGATGATAGACGTCGATGTCATCGTCCCGGTCTACAACACGATGCCGTACCTGACCCGGTGCCTGAGGTCCCTTGTGGAGCAGACGATCGGGCTCGACCGGTTGCACGTGATCGCGATCGACGACGGCTCCACCGACGGCAGCGGCCGCGAACTCGACCGGTTCGCCGCCAAATATCCGGGCACCTTCACCGTCATCCACCAGGCCAACTCGGGCGGGCCGGCGGGGCCGTGCAACCGGGCGCTCGACGTCGCCACCGCACGCTATGTGTTCTTCCTCGGCGCCGACGACCGCCTCGGCCGCGAATCCCTGGCCCGTCAGGTCGCGGCGGCCGACAAATGGGGCTCGGACGTCCTGCTGGCTCGCGTCGTCGGCGTCAACAGCCGCCACGTCGAGCAGGACATCTTCGCCCGTAGCGAGCCGGAGATCGGCCTGCTCGACTCGCCCCTCGCGCGGTCGCTGGCCAACACCAAGCTCTTCCGCCGCGAACTGCTGGAGCGCCACCACATCCGCTACCCCGAGGACCTGCCCATCGGCAGCGACCTGCCGTTCACCCTCCAAGCCGTGCACCACGCCCGCCGCGTCTCGGTGCTCGCGGACTACGACCATTACTTCGCGGTACGCCGGTTCAGCGCGACGAACATCACCTACCTGAGCCGCCACGCGCTGCGGTTGCGTACGGTCGAGAAGATGCTGGCGTTCCTGTCCGAGCTGCTCGAACCCGGCAAGGAGCGCGATGCCGTGCTGGTACGCCACTTCGCCCACGAGGTGGCCAAGCTCCTGGAAGATGACTTCCTGCGGCTCGACCGGTCCACTCAGGAACTCGTCCACAGTGGAGTGAAGCGGATCGCCGAGGCATATCTGACCGATGACATCGCCGAGAAGCTTTCCGTCGAGACCCGCATCCGCGTCGGGGTCGCCCGCGACGGGGATCTTGCCGATCTGATTGCGGTCATCCGGCAGGACGCCGAGGTGGGCGTACCCATGACGGTAGAGCGGGATGGGCGGCTGCTCGCGGCGTACCCGAAAGAAGTGGATGTGACGACGGCGCCGGACTGGCGCGCGAAGCTTGATGCGACGGCGATGAATTGGGAGCGTGGGGTTCTGGCCATCACGGCGCGTACGCCGCTGGCCGATCCCGGGCCGCTCACGGTGACCGCGGAGGGCATACCGGCACAGACCACTGTGGACGGATCGGCGGTGCGGATCCGGTTCCGCGCCCGGGATCTGCTCGCGGCGAGCGATGCCAGCGGTCGGCGCCGGATCGTGCTGGCGAACACGACACCGGTACGCGCACCAGCGTTCCACCGCCCCCGCCCCTTGGTACGCCGTCGCGGCCTTCGCCTCTACGTCATCACACCGGTTCGCGACGCATCGGGACGGCTGATGATTTCCGTCGTGCCGATTACGCCGCGCCGGGTGCTGGCCCGCCTAATGCGCCGCTGAGCCGCATGTCCCGGGCGTGACGGCGGATCAACAGTAGGTGGATCAGCCAGACGATCCCGGTGCCCCAGAACGCGATGCCCATGTCTTTGATGTCGCCGGAGAGCAGCCAGATCACCGACCCGGTGGCCAGACCGGCGGCGGGGATCAGCCAGACGCCGCTCTGCGCGATCCGGTAGCCGGGGCGGGCGCCGGCCGGGTTGCCGTCGTAGAGCGCGAAGGCCGACATGGCCAGCCCGGCCAGGGCGACCGCGCCGACGCCGCCGGCCACGACCGGCGCGATGATTTCCGTACCCGGGCCCAGGAACGGCGTCACGACGGTGAACGTGGCCAGCACCAGCGCGAAGAAGATGGCGACGATGCCACGCGCGAGGGTCCGGGAGCGCGAGATCGCCATCGTCATGCCCGTACGTGCCAGTCGGTGGTGTCGCCGTCGCTGAGGCTGCCGTCGGAGAGGTCCGTCGTCGACCGCGGCCAGCGCCCGTCCGGGAACGAGCTGTTGTCGCTCAGGCTCTGGCGCAGATCCTTCAGCACCGGCAGGGTGTTGGCCACGATGAACACGAAGAACAGGTCCAGCGCGGCGGACACGACCGCCAGCAGCTTCGCGGTGGAGGCCGCCGCACCGGCCGCGGCCGGCGGTGCGCCCACGCCGGTGCTGGCGGCGGCGCCCTCGGCGATGTACTCGACGACGGCCGCGATGATCGCGCTCAGGATCGCCAGCCACAGCGTGCCGATCGCGATCGCCATCTTGGTCAGCGCGTCGTCGACCTCCTGCGCGAAGGTGACCATCTTGGTCAGCGCTTCCTTCTGCCGGGGCAGCGTGTTCTTGTACGCGTCCGCGGCCGGACCCGACCAGGCGTCGTCGACCCGGGTCTCGTCCAGGGTCGCCTTGCCGACGAGGTTGCTCAGCCGCCCCGCGATCGGCCCGCCCGACCAGTCGTTGCCGTGATTCCACAGGGTCCACGGCACGCCGGGGTTGGTGATCAGATCGACCAGCCAGGCCACGAAGTCGTGGATCGCCTGCGGGATCTTGGCCAGGACGTCGCGGATGGTGCCGGCGAACGGGCCCAGCCACGACGCCCAGTGGCGGAGCTTGGCGAACAGGTCGTCGGTGATCCGCAGCATCTCCTGCGTCTTGCGCTCCACGCGGTCGATGAGATCCTCGAACTCCGACGCGCTCATCACAGCGGCGCCCATGGCGGTGCCTCCTCAGTAGATCCCGGTGAAGCGGTGCACGTTGTCGCGCTCATCCTGGTCGTACGCGTTCGCCGCAGTGGTCAGCGCGGACGCGGTGGCGTCGAAGTTCTCGGCGCCCTGCTGCATCAGCCGGACCATCCGGTCCTGGACGTCCCGGTAGAGATCGACCATGCCGATCATGTCACCGAGCTTGGAGAAGTGCAGCTTGGTCAGGTCGAGCCGGTCGGCGACGCCGGCCGCCTCGCGCATCTGGCCGGCCATCTCCGTCCACATCGCCGCGTCGGCCCGCATGGCTTCCAGCGCGGCGCTGATCTGCTGGGCGGTGGGTTGGGTCACCGGGCTCCCCTTCCGTAGCTGTCGTATCCGACGTCGGTGGTGGCTTCGCCGTTCCCCGTCATGGCTTGACCGCTCCCCGGATTGCTGGTCAGGCCGAGCCGGGCGAACAGCTGGGCGGGATCGTCGAGCAGACCGAGCAAGCGGCCGACCGGTTCCACGTCACGCAGCGCTCGCGTCGCTTGCTTTTGCACGCCCGGCAGCGCTTGCACGAGGGCGGCGGACAGCTCCTCCTCGATCCGGTGCCGGGGTGCCTCGCGCATCCATTGTGGATTGACTTCGAGGCTGACGAGGGTGCCCTGCCGGGTTACGGCGGTGATCCCGCCGGCCGGGCCCTCGACGCGTACCTCCTCGTCGACGGCTTGCTGAGCGACGCCCGCCAGGCCGGGCAGGTGCTGATCGATCTCGGCGAGCAGATCGAGCAACTCGCGGGCGAAGTCCACCGGGTCCTCCCCGGAGCCGACGGCCGCACCGGGCTCGACGGCGCTCAACCGGCCGGCGTCCCCGGGGGACTCCACCCACTCGCGCGCGGCCTTCTCCTGCGCGCTGGTGATCGCTTCGGCTACCGCGGTAGTCAGGTCGGCCGAGCCCAGCCGGGGCCGCCACTGGTCGTGCAGGCGCGCCTGCACGACCGAGCCGTCCGCGCGTACGGTCACCGTCACGGCGCCCGTGGCATCCGTGGCGTACGCCGTCCGGTCCAGGCCGCCCAGGCCGGCCGCCGTCTCCTGTGACCGGGCCAGCATGTCCTTGAGGTCGTCGGTTTCCATCTCGCCCCCGCACCCAGCGATCGTCGATGTCCGAGCACTGAACCTAGACCAGGCGGCGCCGCTGGACAACGCCCCCGACCGTCGCCTGTGGATAACGCTTCACGCAGGAACTTCGAGGTACGCCGGTCAGAATGCCCGATCGATGGCCGCTTGGAGGGATTCCTTATAGCCGTCGCTGGTGACCGTCGCGCCCGAGACGGACTGGATGTCGGCACTCTGAGCCCGGAGCGCCTCTTGCCGCAGGATCGGCAGGGCGTACGCGTTGATCTCGACGTCGCGGTGGTTGCCGTCCGGCGAGGCGAGAACGGTGATCTCGGTGATCTTCTTGCCGGACACGGTGATGCTCACCTGCACCGGCCCCCAGCGGGTCTGCGCCACCGAACCGTCCACAGTGGTCCCCTGGCTGGTCTGGGCGTCATTGTCGGTCGGGGCGTCGCCACTTTGACCGCTGCCGGAGGTGCCGGGCTGGGCCGGGCTCACCGCGGCCGTATCCCCGCCGGCACCCATCGTGCTGGTGCGGTAGCTGAACAGGAGTACCAGCGCCGCCACAGTGGACAGCAGCCACAGGGTGATCCGCCGCATCGCTCCTCCTACCAGGCAAAGCTCTCGTGGTGAACCCGATCGGCCGGTACGCCCGCCGCCAGCGCGTCACGGCGTACGGCGGCACTCCAGTCGTCCGGGCCGCAGATGTAGACGTGGTGGCGGTTGATGTGCGGTACGAGCGCCCGGATGTCCGCGCGGCCGGCGTACTGGCTGGGCAGCCAGCTCGATCCGCGCGAGCCGAGCATCGGCAGGATGCGTACGCCCCGGTTGGCGGCGTACCACTCCAGTTCGGCGCGGAACGCCAGATCGCCGGAGCTGCGGGCGCGGTAGACCAGCGTCGCCTCGCCGGGCCGGTAAGGCAGGTCGCCGAGGAGCGACAGGAACGGGGTCACACCGACGCCACACGCGAACATGGCCACCGGACCGCCCCGGTAGTCCTCACCGGTGAACCGGCCGTAGGGGCCTTCGACGAGGACGCGCGTACCGGGGCGCAGCCGGGACGCCCGCGAACTGCCGTCACCGAGATCCTTCACGGTGATCCTCAAGAGTCCCGAGGCGGGCGGCGCCGACAGCGAGTACGGGTTCGCCCGCGACCAGCCCGGCCCGTCGAGGAAGCGCCACAGGAAGAACTGCCCCGCGCGTACGGGCAGCCGATCGAGCCGGCGGCCGCGCAGGTATACGGAGGTGACACCGGGACTCTCGGGTACGACCGCTTCGACTTGCAGCCGATGCCGCAGATTGCGCACGACCGGCAGCCCGACGCGGAAGACCAGTACGGCTCCGGCCGCGGCCAGATACAGCGTCCACCAGTACGCCCGCGCAGCCGGTGACGACACGAAGTCAGCACCCGTCCACAACTGATGCGGCAGGGCCAGCCCGATGCCGAGGTAGGCGTACAGGTGCAGCAGATGCCAGGACTCGAAGCTCATCCGGCGCCGAGCCGCGCGTACGGACGTGACGACGACCATCGTCAGGAGCACGGCGGCCGCCGCTGCCAGCAACATTCCCGGATACGTGACGATCAGGTCCCACAGCTGCCGGATGACGTTGGTGTGCACGGGGACGGCGTACCCGATGGATATGAGGGCGATGTGAAGCACGAGCAGGTGGAAGGACGCGAACCCGGTCCACCGGTGCCAGCGGGCGAGGCGGTCCTGGCCGAAGGCGCGCTCGACGAGCGGGATGCGCGCGAGCGAGAAGACCTGGAGCAGCAGGAGATCCGCGGACAGCAGGCCGGTGAGGCGGCCGGCCGACGACCAGTCGAGTTCGCGCAGGCCACCACCGTGAGCCCAGCGGGCGACGACAACGAGGAGGCTGGTCGCAGCGGCGAGACCGGCGATGTCTGCGCGAGCCCGAGCGGTCATGCGCACCACCGTGACCGGCGCACGTCCCGGTCCCCTCAGCGCCGCCTGTACGGCCGCTGGGAATTATCATCGCGGTATGAGCGCGATCGAGCTGGTGCCGGGCGTCTTCCGCATTCCGACCATCGGCCGGTCGGCTGTCAACTCGTTCGCCTTCGTCGAGGACGACGGCTCGGTGACGCTGGTCGACTGTGGGGTGGCCAAGGCGCCGCCGCGGATCGTGGCCGGGCTGGCGGCGATGGGCAAGCGCCCGGCCGACGTGAACCGGATCGTTCTCACCCATGCCCATCCCGACCACGTCGGCGGCGCGGCCTCGCTCTCGGCTTCGACGGGTGCTCCGGTGTTTCTGCATGCCGACGACGTGCCCTACGCCGCCGCCGGCCGCAAGCCGGTCGCCGACGCGTCGTTCCTGAGTGGACGGTTGTTCAACCGGCTGCCCGGCGGCACGTTCTCGCCGTTCTCGGCGACCGCGTTCACCGACGGCGAGCTGCTGGACGTGGCTGGTGGCCTGAGGGTGCTGCACACGCCCGGCCACTCCCCCGGTCACGTGTCGCTGCTGCACGAGCCGACGCGGCTGCTCATAACCGGCGACGCCCTCATGAACGTCCTCGGTACGCGCCTGTCACCGCGGCTGCTGTGCTCGGACTTCCGGCTCACCCAGCAGTCCGTGCACGTACTCGGCGAGGTGGAGTACGACATCGCGGGGTTCACGCACGGACCGGAGATCCGCTCCGGTGCCCGGTCACGGATCCGGTCCTACCTGCAACGGATTCAGTAGGGATTGCCGCAGACGTACCAGGCGCCGTCCTCCTTCACGAGATGGAAGGTGTGATGTCCGGAGGCGCCGCTCTCGTCGGTCAGCTCCATCGTGATGTCCGCCGTCGTCTCACCGTTGGTCGTGTTCACGTTGAAGCCGGTTACGGTGTGGCCGACGATCCGGGGCTGCGAGGCCATCACGCGGATCAGGTCCTGCTCGGTGAATTTCGCCTGGGTGGCGTCGCACAGCTTGGCGTACGCGCCCGGGGCGTTGTCCGCCTCCAGGTCCTCGACGAACTCGACGGCCGCGCTACGGGCCGGGCCGATGGCGTTCTTGGCCGTCGAGAAGATCCAGAATCCGCCCGCTACCAGGCCGGCGCAGCACAGGACGGCCACCACTCCCACGATGATCAGGACCGTGCGGAGGGTGTTCGACTTCTTCGGCGGCTGCTGGTACCCCGGTTGATATCCCGGCTGGCCCGGCTGCTGATAGCCCGGCTGCTGATAGCCCGGGTAGGCCGGCTGGTAACCGGGAGGCGGCGGCGGCGCGTCGCCCGGCTGTACCGGGTTGTACGGCGGCTGCGTTCCGTCCGGCGGGACCGTCATGAGATCACCGTAAGCCGGTCCGGCAACCTGCCTGACCGAATCGGCGATATCGCCGCGCCGCTGTCATGATCCAGTGGTACGCCAGCGCTGTGTCCCGCCCCCGGACACGACAGTGGCGTACCACTGATCATGAACGGTCGTTACCTATGACCCTACTTGGCGGGCGAGGCGCCCTTCATCAAAGACGTGATCAAAGACGTGCTCCGGAGGACGCCGGCTCCGCCTCCACCTCGAAGCCTGCACGAACTGGTCGCGGAACTCGGGCGGGAGGCTGCCCGCGTTGGCCCGAGCGCTGTCGGTCATCGTCCTACCCCGGCAGGCACGCCAACCCGCGCTTTGCCGTCCCAGCAGTCGTCACCGTCTGCGGTGTTACGGTGACGGCGCGATACTGACACTCGGTGAGGGCGACGGCGACGGCGACGTCCGGGGACTCGGCGACACCGACGGCGAGGGCGAGGGCGGGTCCACATAGGGCGGTCGCCACAGGATCAGGTCGCTGAACGTGACGCTCTGCGCGGTCTTGGCCGCCTTGTCCTGCTGGATGCCCATCGTGAACAGCCCACTGGTGGCCTTCAGCGAGCCGAACTCGGCCCGGCTCACGCCGTTGATGAAGACCTCCAGCCGATCCCGGTTGAGCAGCAGCCATACGTCGACGACCTCGCCGGCCTTCAGCGGCTCGGCCGCCGGCAACCGCCCGATGGTGCGGTTGTACGGCTTGAGGACGGGCTTGCGGCCGGGCTTGGGCGCCTCCAGCATCAGTTCGTCGACGTAGACCGTCGTCGGGCAGATCCGCACCACGTACCCGCCGCTGGTGGCGTTGTACCGCAGCCAGAAGGCACCGCACGCGTCCTTGGTCATGAGCTTCATACGCGAGACGGCGATGAGGTCGCGCAGCCGGTCGCCGTCCAGCTTCTTGCACTGGTAAGACAGCGTCGACGTGGCCATGATCCCGTCGGCCCGGAAGACGCAGCTGCCGTTCTTGGCGTTGGACGTCGCGGTCCAGTACTGCGTGGCGGTCAACGGGTCGTCGGGTACGAGTTTGTACCACCCCTCCGGAATCGCCGGCAGTACGCGCGGCGGCACCGCCGGCGACGGCGAAACCGACGGGGAAACCGAGGGTTCCAGCGAAACGGCGGACGGCGTCGGCGTCGGCGTGTTCAGGGCGTTCGCCCCCGGGTCGCCGAGAATGTAACTGGCTGCGAACACGGCCGCGGTGGCCAGCCCGGCGACGACGGCCACACCGGCGGCGAGCAGCAGCGACCGGCGGCGCGGCGACGGGCTCGGCCCGGAGTCGTAGTCGCCGTCGCGGAACAGTCCCAGCGACGGCTCCATCGCCTGAGCTGCTTCCGCGGGCCGCAGCACCTCAGTGGACACCGCTCGGGTCGCACCGAGCGAGATCAGCTCGTCCAGCAGCTGGCGCGCGGTCGGCCGGCTGTGCGGGCTCTTGCTGAGCGCCCGGCTGACGATGTCGCGCAGGGGGCCGGTCACTCCGTCGAGATTGGGCTCTTCGGTCAGGATCCGGATGGCGGTGCTCGCCGGCGAGTCCGCCGCGAACGGCGTATGCCCGGTGGCCGCGTACACCATCACGGCACCCCAGGCGAAGATGTCGGACGCGGGGGTCACGTCGGACAGCCCGTTGCCCAGCCGCTCCGGTGCGATGTACGGGATCGTGCCCATGACCTGATCGGACTGGGTGAGCTGGGTCGAGCCGTCGGTCTCGCGGGCCAGCCCGAAGTCGATGACCTTGACACCGCCCCGCGGCAGCAGCACGTTGGCCGGCTTGAGGTCGCGGTGGATGACGCCGCAGTTGTGGATGGCGGTCAGGGCGGTCGCCATGCCCAGGCCGATGGAGTGCAGGGCCGCGCCCGACAGCGGGCCGGAGTCGCGCACGATCTCGGCCAGCGACGGGCCGTCGACGTACTCGACCACCAGGTAGGGCGGCTCGTGCTCGGGATCGGCGTCGATGACCTCGGCGGTGCAGAAAGGTGGCACGTTTTTCACCCGATCGACCTCGCCGCGGAAGCGGGCCCGAAACTCCGGGCGGTCGAGCAGGTGATCACGGATGACCTTCAGCGCGACCTTGCGGCCCTCGCCGTCTTCGGCCAGGTAGACCGTGCCCATGCCACCCTCGCCCAGCCGGCCGAGCAGCCGGTAGCCGCCCAGGTCGGTGTGGTCGTTGGGGCGCAGTGACTGCACGCCTGCCATCCGAAGTCGTCCTCCCCGCGAGTCTGCGCCAGCATGCCACCGGCGGTGTCGCCGCGTAAATCACCCCGGCGACCCTGAGGCCCGTTCGTAAGGCCGCTGTGACCTGCACCGAGATCGGCGGGAAACCGGGGTGACCGCACCTGCCACCGCTTGGTACCGTAGCTGAATGATCTCGTTCGCGTGTCACCGGATGATGGCCCCGCTCAGGGGCTGCTGACGCGCGTACGCGAGGCCCCGCACGCCGGGGTCTCGCCGGATGATGACGGGCCCCGGTCTCCCTGGACCAAGGAGGCACGGCATGTCCCGCATCTACCTGACCACGACGATCCCCTATGTCAACGCGGCACCGCACCTGGGTTTCGCCCTCGAAGCCGTACAGGCGGACACGCTGGCCCGCCACCATCGCCACATCGGCGCCGAGGTCCGGCTGCTGACCGGCACCGACGACAACTCGCTGAAGAACGTGCTGTCCGCCGAGGCCGCCGGCCTGCCCGTGCAGGAGTTCGTGGACCGCAACGCGGCCAAGTTCCGGGCGTTGCAGGGGCCGCTCGGTTTGGCGTACGACGACTTCATTGCGACCAGCCGCGACCCGCGCCACGAACCGGGCGTGCATGCGCTGTGGCGCGCGTGCAAGGACGACCTCTACCGCGCGCGGTACGAGGGCCTGTACTGCGTGGGGTGTGAGCACTTCCTGACCGACACCGATCGGTGTCCCGAGCATGACGTGCCACCGCAGCAGGTGGCCGAGGAGAACTGGTTCTTCCGGCTGTCGCGCTACACCGATCCGCTGCGCGAGGCCATCACGAGCGGCCGCCTGCGCATCGAGCCCCAGGCGCGCCGCAACGAGGTCCTCGCCCTGCTCGACCAGGGTTTGCGCGACTTTTCGGTGTCGCGCTCCAGCGAGCGCGCCAAGGGCTGGGGCATCGCCGTGCCGGGCGACCCGGACCAGGTCATCTACGTCTGGTTCGACGCTCTCGGCAACTACATCACCAGCCTCGGCTACGGCGGCGACGAATCCGCGCTGGCCACCTGGTGGCACGGCGCCGACCGCCGCGTCCACCTCATCGGCAAGGGCGTCCTGCGCTTCCACGCCGTCTACTGGCCCGCGATCCTGCTGTCCGCGGGCCTCCCCCTGCCCACCGACATCCTGGTCCACGACTATCTCACGGTGGACGGTCGCAAGATCTCCAAGTCCACGGGTACGCCCATCGACCCCGTCGCGTTGGCCGAGCGCTACGGCACCGACGCCTTACGCTGCTGGCTGCTGCGTGAGGTGCCCCGGGTCGGTGACGCGGACTTCACGCTGGCCCGCCTGATCGCCCGGTCCAATGAGGACCTCGCCGGCGGGATCGGCAACCTGGTCAGCCGGATCACCAACCTCGTGCACCGCTACCGGTACGGCCGGGTAAAGTCATCCACAGTGGATTCACTGGCGGCGGGCGCGGAATCGGCCGTCGATGCGGCGCTGTCGGATTTCGATTTCCGCCGGGCGACGGCCGCCGTGTGGAGCGTGGTCGAACAGGCCAACCGCTACCTCGAACAGGAGCGGCCCTGGGAGCTGGCCCGCTCGTCCTCGGACCGCCTCGATCACGTGCTCGCGGTGCTCGTCGATGCGTGCCTTTCGCTCGGCTCGCTGCTGGAACCGTTCCTCCCCGATGCGGCCGCCCGAGTGATCGAGCAGTGCACTCCGGTCGACGGCGTACTGCCCCCACCGGTCCGCCTGTTCCCCCGGATCGAGTCGTGACCTTCACCGGACGGCCTGCCTTCAAGGCGACACCCGATCCACGAGAACGAGCAGGCCCAATCTCGGCCCGGCCAACCCCGGCTTCGTCGGCCCGAAACGGGCGCTGGAGCAGACGCGTACGGCATTGGAGCAGCACGGGCGCGCCGTCACCCAGCCGCGTGACCGGATCACCGGTTCACGCAGCGAACCCGGGAGCTGCGCGATCACGTACGCCGATCGATGGGCGGAGCCAACCGGCGTCCAAAGTGAACCGGCCGGCCGGAACCGTCCGGCGACCCTGTTCGGGTGACCGCCACATTCCGGCTGCGTCGGACGCACGACAGTAGTGATCGACAGAGCAGGGCAGGATGGCCGCCAAACCCCTTCGCGGAGAAAGGCTCCCCCGCCATGGCCAACTGGTCCACTCTGGTCAGCTACGTGCAGTCCAACTACAAGGTCGCCGACCAGGGTCCCGACATGATCAAGATGATCTTCGAGACCGGCGATCTGCGCTCCCAGGTCGTCTTCCTCTGGCGGCAGACGCTCTCCGGCGGCGAGGAGTGGGTCCAGATCGAGTCCCCGTTCGCCGAGGTCGGCATGGTCAACCTCCAGCAGGCCCTGGAGGCGGTCGGCGGCATGGTGTGCGGCGGCATGGCCATCGCCAGCGGCTACGTGACCGTACGCCACGCGGTCCCGCTGGCCAACCTGAACATCAACGAGTTCGAGCGGCCGCTGCTGCTCGTCACCACCACCGCCGACAACCTGGAGAGCCGGCTCATCGGCGGCGACCGCTTCTGACGCTTGCTCCTTGACCCCGTCGCTCCTCGACCCCGTCGCTCCTTGATCTGGTTTAGATCAGGGATGATGCACGGATCTTGGGCCAAGATCCGTGTTGTATCCCTGATCTAAACCGGATCAAGGTCAGGCTTCGGCCGGCACCGGCCGCGTACGCCCGGCGGCCCAGGCGAACAACAGCACCGCGGGCAGGATGAACAGGCCCGACGTCAGGATGCCGACGCCGATCGACAGGCGCTGCCCGGCGTACCCCGATGGTGGGCCGCCGGCGATCTGGCCGAGCGCGTCGACCTGCGCCTGCATCGAGAAGACGGTCGCGCGTGACCGCGAAGTCGTGCTCGCGACCATCCACGCGCCCATCACCGGACCGGCCGCGTCGCGGGCCAGCCGCACGGCGAGGTACGCCACGACCGCGGGCCAGAACTGCCCGGCGAGACCGAAGGCGATGATGCCGGCGGACGCGACTGCCTGAAGTGCCGCCAGAAGGGTGCCGATCCGATGGGCGGGCAGGGCATCGATCCGCCGGGCGAGCAGCCCCGTAACCGCCATCGATCCGAATGCGCCGGCGACGGCGAGTACGCCGAACCACACCTGCGGGCTCAGCCCGCCCGGGAATCCCAGATCGACCAGGAAATGGGGCTGGGACAAGCGGTCGAAACCTTCGCTGCTCATGCCGAGAAACAGCGTCCCGGCGACGAGCCCGATGAGAATCGGGCTGGTACGCACGGCCCGGCCGCCGAGAGCGACCTGCGACCACATCGTCGTGGCCGGATGCTCGCCGCGATGCCAACCGTTCTCCGGCATGAAGACGGCCAGTCCCACGCCGATGAGCACCGTGAGGGCGCCGGCCGCAACGATCGGCACGGCGAGCCCGAGACTGGCCAGCACCACCGCGGCGACAATGCCGGCGACCGTACCCGCCTGGCCGATCTGGCCGCCACGAGCGAAGGCTCGGCCGATGCGGTCCTCGCCGATCTCGTCGGCGGCCCAGGCTTCCTGGGCGCCGTCGACGCACACCGCGCCGATCGCCCAGACCGCGTTGGCGGCCAGGATCGCGGCGAACGTGGGAACCAAGCCCCACAGCAGCAGGCCGAGACCCATGAGGACATAGCCGATGACCACCGACAGGCGTCGGCTGTAGACGTCGGCGATGACCCCGGTCGGCACCTGGGCGAAGAAGGCGACCGCCTCCATGACCGTGCCGACCAGCACCAGCTGCAGCGGGCCGAGGCCGACGACCTGCGCCTGGTAGACGATGTTGAGGGTGAAGGCGAGATTGCCGGCGAACGCGCCGACCCCGCACAGGATCAGGAAGAGCCGATAGGCGGACAAACGTCAACTCCGGGCTACGTGAGGTAAGCCCGGTGCGGGTCGGCGAACCGCTGCTAAGAGGTCAGCAGCCCAGGCGGGAACGCATGGCACCGGGAACGAGCACGCTGCGCTCCGGGGTTGTCATGCAGCCGATCGTGTCGCGCCGAGCCGGCCGCGTCAACCGGATTACCGGACGCCCGCCGCCATGATCCCGCCGCCATGATCCCGCTGAGATCCGCCATGATCCCGGCTAGGCCCGTCATGATCCCGGTTAGATCAGGGGAGCGGGTTCACGGTGGGGGATCATGGGGGTGGGGGCGGGGCCGGTCGACTCGCGTACGGTCAGATGGGTCGGGAGTACGACCGACTGCCGCCCGGAAGCGACCGGCGACGGCCCGGCGTTCAGCCGCGACAGCAGCATCGACACGGCGACCCGGCCGGCCTGCTCGATGGGGGCGGTCAGCGTGGTCAGGGTCGGATGGCAGAAGTCGGCGCCGAAGATGTCATCGCACCCGACGATGCTGATCTGCGCCGGTACGCCCACCCCGCGCTCGCGCAGCCGACCGAGCATGCCGATGGCGAGCAGATCGTTGAAGGCGACACAGGCGGTGGCACCGGTGTTGAGAAGAGCATCCGCCGCGGCCGAGCCCGACATCCGCGAAGCGTGGAACGGGCCCAGCCGGCGTACGGGCAGCCCATGCCGGGAAGCGGCGGCGGACAGGGCGCGCCACCGGGCTTCGTTGGCCCACGAGTTGGCCGGGCCGGAGGCGTACACGATTTCTCGGTGGCCCAGCGAGATGAGGTGCTCGGCGGCCTGCGCGATGCCCGACGGGGAGTCGATGACGACGTTCTGTACGCCCCGCACGGTGCGATTGATGGCAACGAGCGGCAACTCGGAGGACAGCTGGGCGAGCCCCCGATCGGACAGGCGCGATGCGGCGAGGATCGCACCGTCGATGGACTGGCGCATCCGGGTCAGCATCTGCCGCTCCAGATCGCCGGAGTTCTCGCTGTCGATGAGGAGGTGGGCGTACCCGGCCGCCTTCAGCTGCTGCTGCGTGCCCCGGATCAGTCCGAAGTAGAACGGGTTGGTCACGTCGGAGACGAGCACCGCGATCGTCTCGGTACGGCCTGAGGTCAGGGCACGCGCCTGGGTGTTGGGCACGTAGTCGAGGGATCGCGCCACTTCTTCGATGCGAGCACGGGTGACGGCGTTGACCCGGCCCGGCCGCGACAGCGCACGCGACACAGTGGACGGTGCGTAGCCGGTCGCGGCGGCGATGTCGTTGATGGTGACCCGCCGGGGACGCGGTACGGGCGGCCGTGACGCTGGCTCCATGACGACGAGCAGACCACACGGTGGCAAGAAACGGCAAACGATTGCCACGCGTTGCCGTCGTGGGTAGGGTCGGCGAACACCGAGGACCTCCACAAGGGAGTCTGTGATGAATGCCCTACGCGGATGGGCGGTCCTGCTCGGTGCCGCCCTCCTGATCTCGATGACCGCCTGCGACTCCACCGACGGCGACAGCGCTTCCGGCGCCGGCAAGACCCTCAACGTTCTGGTGTCGGCCAACTCGATCTACCCGCAGCAGCAGAAGGACTGGTTCACTCAGGTCTCTAGCAAGTTCCAGCAGCAGACCGGGGCCAAGGTGGCGTTCGAGACCTTCGCCTCGCCCAACGACGAGCTGACGCGGATCCAGACCTCGGTGCTGGCCGGCCAGGGCCCCGACGTCTACTCGCTCGGCACCACCTTCACCCCGACCGCGTACGCCACCAAGGCGTTCCTGGAACTGTCGGCCGACGACTGGGCGAAGATCGGCGGCCGCGACAAGTTCCTGCCGGCGACGCTCGGCTTGTCCGGGCCCGACGCCGGCCACGAGGTCGGCGTACCGTTCACCAGCCGGCCGTTCGTCATGGCGTACAACAAGGAAATCCTGGCCGCGGCGGGCATCGACAAGCCCGCGGACAGCTGGGACGGGTTGCTGGCCGAGGCCAAGCAGCTGACCAAGCCGGGGCAGTACGGCCTGGCGGTGGCCTACGCCGACGGGTTCGACCCGTGGAAGTTCATCTGGGCGATGAGCGTGCAGGCCGGCAATCCGCTGGTGGCCGGCGGCAAGGCGATCTTGACCGATCCGACGACGAGGATGGCCTACCAGACGTACCTGGGCTGGCTCGCGACCGACAAGGTCGTCGATCCCGCCGCGGTGGGCTGGAAGAACGCCCAGGCGATCGCGGCGTTCGGGGCGGGCAAGGCGGCGTTCCTGCCGATGGTGTCGGCCACTTCGAAGGTGACTCTGGATAAGTCCACAGTGGCCGGAAAGTACGCCTACGCGCTGATGCCGACGATCCCACCGGGCGCGACAACGGTGTCCGCCAACGGGAAGGCCGCATCGAGCATCCTGTCCGGGGACAACATCGTGGTGGCCAAGTACACCAAGAACAAGGATCTCGCGCTGGAACTGGTGAAGATGCTGACCAGCCCGGAGATGCAGGAGATCTACTACAAGACCTTCGGCGAGCTGCCCACCAACGCACAGTACGCCCAAACGCTGCAAGGCGATCCGGCGCTCGCGGCGATCGTGGAGTCCAGTGGCAAATCCGTCGGTACGCCGTTCACCGGCGGCTGGAGCCAGGTCCAGCTGGCCCTGGTGAACGTCGTGGTCCAGAGCATTCCCAACCTGTCCAAGGGAACGGTGGACGACGCGGCGCTGGACAAGCTGCTGCAGACCGCCCAGACCACCGCGCAGACGGCGCTCGACAAAGCCAAGTGACGAAGAGGAAGCCGCTCTGGATGCTCGTGCCCGGCGGGGCCCTGATGGTGCTCGTCATCGTCGTCCCGCTGGGCACCGCGGTCGAGATCGCCCTGCTGGACCTGGATCAGTACACCTTCCGGCAGTGGCTGTCCGCACCCTTCATCGGCCTCGGCAACTTCGCGACCGCGCTGGATTCCGGTCTGCTGCACGCCATCTGGCTCAGCGTCGCGTACGCCGCGGTCGTCACGATTGCGACCGTCCCCATTGGAGTGACTGCCGCGGTCGCCACGCACAACCATTTCGCGGGCCGGGGGCTCGTCCGGTCGCTGTTCCTCGTGCCCTACGTCCTGCCCGCCTTCGTCGTCGGCACGATCTGGCGCATTATCCTTCAGCCGCAAGGCATCGCCAACCAGCTTCTCGGCACCGGCGGCACGCTGTGGCTCAACGGTCCGAGGAGCTTCTGGGCGCTGGTGATCGTACAGACGTGGGCGTCGTGGCCGCTGATCTACCTGCTCACGCTGGCGGGCCTGCAAGGCATCGATCCGGATCTGCATGAGGCGGCCGCGCTCGACGGCGCCGGCCACTGGGCCAAACTACGCCGCATCATCCTTCCGTTGCTGCGCGGCCCGGTCGCACTCGCCGCGGTCATCGCCTTTCTCCACACCGTCAACGCGTTCACCCTGCCATTTGTCCTCTTTGGAGTGCCGAGCCCGCGCGACGTCGAGGTCCTGCCGGTGCTGACCTATGTGGAGAGCTTTCAGAACTTCCGCTTCGGCGTCAGCGCGGCCATGGCCGTCGCCTCGCTCATCCTCGTCCTCCTGCCGCTCATCGCCTATTTGCGCGCGGTCCGTCTCGACCGGGAGTCCTAAGTGGTACGCCCAGCCGTCGCGAATCTTCTCCCCCGACCGGTACGCGCAGCGCTCATCGCCGTGCTTCTCGTCTTCACGGCAGCACCGCTGCTGTACGTCCTGATGGCGTCGCTGAACTCGGACCTGGCCGTCGTGGCGGGATCGTTCTGGCCGTCCGACTGGCAGCCGGCGAACTACGTGCGCATCTGGTCGACGGTGGACCTGGGTCCAGGACTGCTGAACAGCGTCTTGGTGGCCGGTGCCGTGGCGGTGCTGTGCGTACTCGTCTCGCTCGGCAGCGCCTATGTGCTCGTCCGGTACGCCTTCCGCGGGCGTACGCTGATCTTGCAGGCGTTGCTGGCGTTGCAGAGCATCCCCGGCACACTGCTGGTGCTGCCGGTGTTCGTGTTGTTCGCCAGCCTGGCCAATGCCCTCAGCGTTCAGATCATCGGTACGCGCTGGGCCTTGGGCGCGACCTACCTAACGTTTGCGCTGCCCTTCTCGACCTGGGTCATGGTCACATACCTGCGCGGCCTGCCGGCCGAACTCGACGAGGCCGCGTTCATCGACGGCGCCGGGCCGTGGCAGGTGCTCACCCGTATCGTGTTGCCGCTGAGCTGGCCGGGCATGGTGGTCTCGGGCATCTTCGCGTTCCTGCTCGGCTGGAATGACGTCCTCTTCGCGTCGGTGATGACCAGCCCCGACACGCGTACGGCGGCGGTGGCGTTGCAGGTCTTCGGCTCCGCGCAGGAGGGCGGCGCGATCCCGGTCTACGGCCAGTTAATGGCGGCCGCCCTGGTGTGCGCCGTACCGGTGGTCGTCCTCTACCTCGTCTTCCAGCGCTATCTGGTCAGCGGGCTGACCGCCGGAGGAGTGAAATAGCGCCGATCGTCCGATCCTCGATAGTGACATCCGTGACGATGTCAATACGCTCCGCGCTACTTGAGTGGGGGGTGCGATGGCGGAGGACACGCGGCGGCTGACCGTACGCATCGACGAGGAGTACGCCGACGCGGAAGCGATCGACGAGCTGACGACCGGCCTGCGGGCCGAGTTGCGGGCGCTCGACGCCCAAGCCGAACGGGCCGGCGGCGGTGCGGCACCACCGGGAACCCGAGCGGTCGAACTGGTCGCCCTGGGCACGCTCATCGTCACGCTCGCGCAGTCCGACGTTCTCGCCGCAGTCATCAACGCCATCACCGCCTGGGCGACGCGCAACCTGCGCCGTACCGTGCGCGTCGAACTCGACGGCGACGTGCTGGAGCTGTCGGGTACCGGGTCGGCCGACCAGAAGCAGCTGATTGAGGCGTGGCTCGCACGTAAGCAGGCCGCGCCCGCAAGCACCACCGGATCGCGGCACGCCCTCATCATCGCCGGCTACGAGTTCTCCGATCCCGGGCTGCGCCGCCTGCGCGCACCGGCCCGCGACGCCGAGGCGCTGTCGGACGTGCTCGGCGATCCGGCGATCGGCGACTTCCAGGTGCGTACGCTGCTTAACGAACCGGCACCGGTCGTCAACGAGGCGATCGAGGAGTTCTTCGCCGATCGAAAGCCCGATGACCTGCTCCTGCTGCACTTCTCGGGGCACGGAGTCAAGGACGAGGAGGGCGAACTCTACTTCGCCACCGCCGCGACCAAGCTGAACCGGCTGGGCGCCACCGCGATCTCGGCCGACTTCGTCAACCGTCGCATGAACCGCAGCCGGTCGCGCCGGATCGTGCTGCTGCTCGACTGCTGCTACGCGGGCGCGTTCGGGCGCGGCATGGTCCCCCGAGCCGGCAAGCAAATGGACATCCAGGGCCACTTCGGCGGCCGGGGCCGTGCCGTCATCACCGCCTCCAACGCCAGCGAGTACGCCTTCGAAGGCGCCGATCTGGCCGACAGCGACCCGACGCCCTCGGTGTTCACCAGTGCCCTGGTCGCCGGGCTGCGTACCGGGGACGCCGATCTGGATCAGGACGGCTTCGTCGGCCTCGACGAGCTGTACGAATACGTCTTCGACCAGGTACGCCGGACAACACCGAACCAGACCCCGGGCAAGTGGACCTTCGACCTCCAGGGAGATCTGCAGATCGCTCGCCGCGGCCGGCCCGTGACCCGGCCCTCGGCGCTGCCGGCCGAAGTCCAGGCCGCCATCGACCACCCCTTGGCGGGCGTACGCGCGGGTGCGGTCACGGAGCTGATCCGCATGATGAGCGCCCGGCATGGCGGGCTGGCCCTCGCCGCCCGGATGGCGCTGGAGCGGCTGTCCGATGACGACAGTCGCGACGTGTCGGGCCGGGCGGCCGCCGCGCTCGCCGCTGTGACACCGGATGTGGTGCCGATTGCCGTCTCGTCCCCGGTCGCGATGACCACGCCGGCGATCGTGGAACCGATCCCGCCGGTGTCGCTGCCCGAACCCGAACCGCCCGCGGTCGAGCGCGAAGCGCCCGAACCGAAGCCGCAGCCCGAACCGAAGCCGCAGCGCGAGCCGGCGCCGCCGCCCGTGGCGATCCCGAAGCCCCGGCGGCCGAAGCCGGAGGGTGGCCGAGAGTCGTCGCTGCGGTGGAACGTGCCGACCGTTCTCGCCGGGATCGCGATCGCTGCGCTCCTGCTGGAGCTGGTCCTGCGTACGGTCATCACCCTGCCGTCGTTCCTCGACGTCGAGTTCTTCCAGCCGCGCCCCTTCGATCTGCTGCAGTTCTATCTGTGGCTGCTGCTGCCGGCTCTGGTCCTCTTCGCCGCGGCGAGCCCCGGGCAGCTGTGGCGCCGGGTCGCCGAGGGAGCGGTGCTCGGTCTCGCGGCCGGGCTGCTCGGCATGCTCTATGTGACCAGCGTCGCGAACGACCTGATCTGGAGCGACCAGTTCCTGCTTTTCGTCATCGCCGCGTTCGCCGCGCTCGCCGCCGTTCTGATCGATCCCTTGCAGGCGAAGCGGTGGAGTCCCCTGCGCTGGCTGGGCCGGCTCGCGGTCGCTGTGGCCGCCGTATTTGTGATCTACAGCGTGTCGCCTCGATATCCGAGCGAAGCCCCCGACCCGCTTCCGGTCGGGTACGCGACGGTGGGGCTGATGATCCTCTACGTCATCGTCGCCTTCCTGGAGCGGCAGTCCGAGGGGAGTCCGGTCGCCGTCGCCGTACTCAGCGTTGCGACGATCGTGGCGATGCTGGGCGTACTGCCGCCGACCGCGGTCGGGAACCGGCCCGCCCTACCGGCGTTCGCGCTGGGCACGATGGTTCTCGCGGCCGCTGCTGCCGCCGTACCGGCCCGCGACTACGGGCGTGCGCTCGCGTTCCGGCTGGGTGTGATCGGCAGCCTGCTGGCCGGGAACCAGATCAGCGCGCGGTTCGATGATTCCGGACAGCACGGCGTGGCCGACCTGATCCTGCTGGTGCTGGCCGCGCTCGCGATCGGCACAGCGATCCTCGCCCGGCGGGCCGCCGGATCGCATCGGGCGGGCTAAAGTCGGCCGGTGCGCTCCCCTCGCCTCGCGTACGCCGTCCTGGCCGCGTCCGTCGCCTTGACGGTGGCCTTTGCGCTGGCGGCATGCGGTACGCAGGCTCCGGCGCAGTGGCACGCCGATCCCGCCGCCGGACCGTCCTCAGGGGACATTGTCGCCTCGGCCACGCCGACCGCAGTCGCTACACCGACCGCAGTCGCGACACCGAGCGCGTCCGCGAAGCCGAGCGCATCACCGCTGCCGCCGCGGGCGCCGTCCAAGACGTTCACGGTCGCCACCCGGCAACTGTCCTTCGCGCGCGGCACTCGCCAGCTCCCGACGACCGTGTGGTATCCGGCGACGAGCACCATGGCGAATTCGCCGACCGCCGGCGGCCGATTCCCGGTCGTCGTGTTCAGCCACGGCCTGCGCGGGCTGCCTGCGTACTATCAGCAGCTCACTTCACGCATCGCGGCCGCTGGTTTCGTCGTCGCCGCGCCGGCGTACCCGTTCACCAACGCCAACAGCACCGCGTTCAACGCTGGCGACATGGTCAACCAACCGGCCGACGCCTCGGCCGTGGTGACCGCGGTCCTGAAGCTCAACACCACGTCCGGCGACCGGTTCTTCGGGCGCATCGACACCACGCACGTCGGTGCGGCCGGGCACTCCGCGGGCGGCTTCACAACCGCCGGCCTGCTGGCCGGCAAGCGCGACACTCGCATCAAAGCGGGCATCATCATCGCCGGCGGGCCCATGGGCGCGTTCTCCGGTCCGCGTACGCCCGTCCTGTTCGTGCACGGCGACGCCGACCCGACCGTGGCGTACGCCGTCGGCCATGATGCGTACGCCAAACTGAGCTGGCCCAGCGCCTTCCTGACCGAAGTAGGGCAGGCTCACGGCGAATATCTGCGGCCGGGTGCCCCGGGCTTCGATCAAATGATGAAGACGATGCTGGACTTCTTCCGCTGGAGTCTCTACAGCGACGCGACGGCGAAGAGCCGCCTGCGGGCGGACGCCGTCACATCCGGGGTCACCCGCTGGGAGGCCAAGCTCTGAAGGGCGCATGTTTGCTCGTCGTGGCGGGTATGGGCGGGGCATGACCGACCGGACGACGGCGGAGCTGGTCGCCGAGCTGGGCCACCAGGCCACGAGGCTCGTGCATGACGAGATCTGGCTCGCCAAGCAGGAGATGACGCAGAAGGCCAAGCAGGCGGGCGCCGGTGCCGGGCTCCTCGGCGCGGCCGCGGTGATAGTTGTCTATGCGATCGGCGTCCTGATCCTCGCCGCCGTCGCCGGGCTCGATCTGGCCCTGCCACTGTGGGCGGCTGCCCTCGTGATGGTGGTCGTGCTCATCGGGCTGGCCGCCGTCGCGGCGCTGCTCGGCCGCAACCGCCTGCGCCGGGCCACGCCGCCGCTGCCGACCGAAGCGGTCGAAGGCTTGAAGCAGGACGTGGCCGCGGTCAAGCAGAGCATCCAAGGGAGAGCGCAGTGACCACCGAAGAGCATCACGGCGCCGACTTCGCCAGCGTCGCGCACGCCCGCATGGACGCGTTGGAGGCCCGGCGCGAAATCGAAGGCGTACTGAGCGAACTGGCGGCCAAGGCGGACGTCAAGGCCCGCCTCAGCCACCAATTACGTACGCACAAGCGCGAAGTAGCCATCACCGCCGCCGTGATGATCGCGGCGATCGCCGGTGTGCTGCTGTGGCGCCGGCGCTGAGTCTCACCGGGTCGTGCACAGCTTCCCGTTGAGCGTGAACACCGGGGGCAGGACGTTCGGTCCCTGGTATCCGGCCACGAATCCGATGCTGGCACTCGCACCCGGTGCGAGCGTCCCGTTATAGGTCTCGTTGGTGACGCGTACGTCGCGGCCCGACTGGGACCACAGGCCGTTCCAGCCGCCCTGCATCTGCTGCCACCCCGTGGGCCAGGTGAAGGCGAGCGACCACGACGTCATCGGGTTCGGCCCGGTGTTGGTGATGTCGACGTTCGCCACATAGCCGTTGCCCCAGTCGGTGGCGTCGGTGAACTTGACGGCACAGTCCGATGTGGTGGGCGTACCCGTGAGGAACGTCACGGGCGGTGAGGCCCACGAGACCTTGCCGGAGCCGTCTCGCGCAACCACATTCGCGGCGTAGCGCGTGCCCGGGACGAGATTGTGGACGGTGAAGCTGGTGCCCGTGGTCTCGCCCCACTGCTCGGTGTTCGCGCCGAGCTGGCGATGGATCTCGTACTTGACGCCGCTCGGGCCCGCGGGCCAGGTGATGGTGGCATCGCGGGCGGTGACGGCCGAGGCGACCGGCTGACCAGGTGCGGCCGGACCGGCCGGAGTGGACGATGGACGGAGGATGACCGCAGTGAGCGAGTACGGCGGCAGGATCTGGCTGGTAGCCGTGCCGGTGGCCGCCGTCGTGATGGCTGTCGCGCCGGTGGTGAATGTGGACACTTGTGGCGCACCGGCCGCCGGAGCGAAGCCCGCATAGCGCAGTGTCACGGATTTCGCGTTCTCGGGATCGGTGTTGACGAGCAGGACGGCCAGATCGCCGTTGGGCTGGCGGGCGGCGTGCGCCTTGACCAGCGGATCGGTGGCCTTGGCCCGGATCAGCTGCCCGCCGGGGCGCGCGACCTTGGCCGCCATGGCCAGCCCGAAGTAGGGCGCGAACGGGGTGTTGAGGGCCGGCTCGCAGGTGGTGCCGTCACTGGTGCACGTCGCGCTGGAGAGCAGGCCGAAGTCGTTGTAGTCGGTCTGTCCACCCACCGTGGACACCGTACCGATTCCATTATGGACATTCCACCAGTCCACCGAGAAGATGCCGTTCTCGATGAGCGTGGCGTACGCGTCCGCGGCGAAGAGCGCCCCAGGCTGCGTGTTCTGGCCGTATCCCGTGTTCATTTCGGAGAGCGCCAGGCCGATGCGGCTCGCGTTCGGGCCGGCGTACTGGGCGATCTGCTGGCGTACCAGCCAGGCGATGTCGGCCACGTGGTCGGTCTTGGCGAGCGCCTCCGGCCCGCTGCCGCCGCCCGGGTACCAGTGGAGGATCGCGAAGTCGATGCTGGGACCGGCGATCGACAGCACCACCTGGTTCCAGGTTCCGGCGTCGCCGCCGCCGACCAGCCCGTCCGGCCAGTTGGCCGCGGTCGTCAGCACCGCACCGATCTTCACCGTCGGGTCGACGGCCTTCATCGCTTGGGCGTACTCGACGACGCCTCGGGCGTACGCGGCCGGGCTCTTGTCGGCGTGGTTGTCGGCCTCCCACTGGGCACCGTAGTGACCGTTGCCGTACAACTCATTGCCGATCTCCCAGTACTTGACGCCGTAATGCTTCTCGATGTTGGCGTACGCCACCCAGTCGGCAGCCTCCTGGGCGGTCCCGGTGCCGTAGTTGGCGATCACCATCGCCTGCGCACCGGCCCGTTGTACGCCGGCCATGAAGTGGTCGAAGTCGGTGTCGGGCGCGACATAGCCACCGGGCGCGGTGTTGTCACGCCAGTGGTAGATGTCGCCGTAGGAACCGCCGGGATAGCGCATCAGCTGTACGCCGGCCGCGTTCAGCAGGTCGGCGACCTCGTTCGTACCGAGGTAGGTGTCCCACACCGCGTGGTTGACGCCGATCGCGGCGTCGGAGACGGAGCCGAGGCCGGCTCGCGCGTTGATCGTGACATCCGTGGAGGTTTGCGGAACTTCCGCGATGGCCTGCGGTGCGGGGATGGTAATGAGGGACGTGGTGGCGAGCGCCATGACGAGCATGGCGGCGCGGCTTGATCTCATCGTCGGGCGTCCTTATCGGGATCGATGGATGGAAGCGCTCCCAAGCGTGGTACGCCCGCCGTCCACTGTCAACCGCCCGCCCGCTCTGTGGTGGGCCCTCAGGTTGTCACGTAGGCGATGAAGGTGATAGCGGGGCCGGTGTGTGGAGCCCCAGCCGAAGAGCTGCTCGGGGGTCGCATCGGGCGGGCCGTGGGCCTAGAGTGAACAGCGTGGCGCATCGCGATGTGATCGTCATGGGCGCCTCAGCCGGTGGGGTGGAGGCGCTGAAAGCGGTCGTCGCGGGACTGCCGTCCGACTTGCCGGCGGCGGTCGTCGTCGTACTGCACCTGCCTCGCTCGGCGCCCAGTGCGCTGACCGCGATCCTCGCCCGCGCCACCGACCTTCCGGTGTCCGCCGCCGCGGAAGGCCAAGAGCTGCAACGGGGCCGGATCTATGTCGCTCCGGTCGATCATCATGTGCTCCTCGTGGAGGGCCGGACGCGGCTGTCCAGAGGGCCGTCCGAGAACGGGCACCGGCCGGCCATCGATCCCCTGTTCCGATCGGCCGCGATCGCGTACGGGCCACGGGTCATCGGCGTCATCTTGTCGGGATCCCGCGACGACGGCGCCTCCGGGATGGCGGCGATTGCCGGTCATGGCGGCCTCACCGTCGTGCAGGATCCGCAGGAGGCGCCGCATCCGTCCATGCCGAACGCCGCGATTCATGCCACTCACGTCGACCATGTCAGCCCGATGGCGAAGATCGGACCGCTGCTGGGCGAACTCGTGAATCAGCCTCTGCCGAAGGGCCAGACGCAGGCCGGGGACGAGCTTCTCCCAGCCGACGTCGCCACGGCGCAAGCGCCGTCGGAGGCACACTTCAGCGAGGAAGCCGGCTTGGGCTGCCCGACGTGCGGCGGCTCGCTGTACAAGGTCGAAGACTCGCCGATCCCACGCTTCCGGTGCCGCGTAGGCCACGCCTGGTCGCCCGAGAGCCTGCTGGAGGAGCAGTCGGCGGCGCTGGAGAGCGCCCTGTGGATCGCGTTGCGGACGCTGGCGGACAAGGCCGCGCTCGGCCGCCGCATGGCCGCCGACCTCCCCGTGTCGCAGTTCGCCGGCCACGACCGGTTCGAGAGGATCGCCACGGACGCCGAGACGGCCGCCGACCTCATCCGGAATCTCATCGAACGCATCGGAGCCAACGCGGCCCCGGAAGGCAGGACCGACATGTCCCACCGCCCGGAGGACCTAACAGCGCAAGCGGACCCGGGCGAGTAGTCTACTGCGCGCAGGCTCCATCAGAAGGCGTCCGATGACCATCAATCATCCAAACCGGCCGTTCGAGGCGCTGCTCCTCTACCTGAAGGAAGCACGCGGCTTCGACTTCACCGGCTATAAGCGGTCGAGCTTGATGCGCCGGGTCGGCCGGCGGATGGCCGGCGTCGGCATAGACGACTACACCGAGTATCAGGACTACCTGGAACTGCATCCGGATGAGTTCACGGCGCTCTTCAATACCATTTTGATCAATGTAACTGGTTTCTTCCGGGACCCCGAGGCTTGGGAAATTCTGCGCAACGACGTCATCAAGCAAATGCTGGACAACAAGCCCACCGAGGCGCCCGTACGCATCTGGAGCGCCGGATGTGCCTCGGGTGAAGAGGCGTACACGCTGGCCATGATGTTCGCCGAACTGATGGGCCCGGACCACTTCCGGCGGCGGGTGAAGATCTACGCCACCGACGTCGACGAGGAAGGACTCACCCACGCTCGGCATGCCAGCTACAGCGAACGCGAGGTGAAGGTCCTCCCCGAGGGGCTGGTCGACCGGTACTTCGAAAAGGTCGTGAATCGCTTTGTGTTCCGCAAGGACCTACGCCGTTCGGTGATCTTCGGCCGCAACGACCTGATCCAAGATGCCCCGATCTCGCGCATCGACCTGCTCGTCTGCCGGAACACGCTGATGTACTTCAACGCCGAGACACAAGCGCGGATCCTGTCGCACTGCCACTTCGCGCTGGCCGAAAGCGGTGTGCTGTTCCTCGGCAAGGCGGAGATGCTGCTGAGCCACACCGGCCTCTTCCTGCCGGTGGACCTCAAACGCCGGATCTTCCGCAAGGTCGCGCGGTTCTACCCAGGCAACGGATCCTTCTTCTCCGACCCGCCGCAGCAGATGAACCGGACCGAGGTCGGCCCGATCGACCGGCTGCGCAACGAGGCGTTCCAGGCCAGCCCGGTCGCGCAAATCGTGCTGACGGCCGACGGGCTGGTGGCGCTGGCGAACCGGCAAGCCGAGTCGCTGTTCGGGGTCACTTCCCGCGATGTCGGCCGGCCGTTCCGCGACCTGGACGTGTCCTACCGGCCCCTGGAGCTGCGCCGGTTCATCGACGAGGCGCAGGTCGAGCGCCGCATGACCCGGACGGGTGAGGTCGAGTACCAGCGCGGCGGCGGAGTGATCTACTTGGACGTCCAGCTCAATCCGGTGGTCGACGGCGAAAGCGGCCTGCTCGGCGTGGCTTTGATCTTCCATGACGTGACCGGATCCCGGCGGCTGCAAGATGACCTGGAGAAGGCCAACCGCCAGCTGGAGACCGCCTATGAGGAACTCCAGTCGACCAACGAGGAGCTGGAGACCACCAACGAGGAACTCCAGTCCACAGTGGAGGAGCTAGAGACCACCAACGAGGAACTCCAGTCCACCAACGAGGAGCTGGAGACGATGAACGAGGAGCTCCAGTCGACCAACGACGAGCTCCAGAACATCAACGAGCAGCTACGGTCCAGCACGGACGAGCTGGATAGCGCGAACGCCTTCATGGAGGCGGTCCTCACCAGCCTGCGCGTGGGCGTCGCGGTGCTGACCCGCGAACTCCAGATACAGGCATGGAACCGGCGCGCCGAGGACCTTTGGGGGCTGCGCCGGGAGGAGACGATCGGCCAGCACCTGCTGAACCTCGACATCGGCCTGCCGATCGAGCAGCTGCGCCCGGCGATCCGCAAGGTGCTCAACGACTCCCACGAGCCGCAGGAAGTCTTGCTGCCGGCGGTGAACCGGCGCGGGCGCAGCATCACCGTGCGGGTGGTGTGCATGCCACTGCGGCTCGGCAACGACGGTCAGGTGACCGGAGCAATCCTCGTCATGGAGCCCGTCGTGGAGCCGGTCATGGAGCTGGCAGAGACGCCGGCAGACGGCTCACCTAGCCACTGACCGGCTGCGTACGCAGCGTCGCCCACACCAGCTTGCCGCGCGGCCGGATCACCACTCCGCAGCCGGACGCCACCGGATAGATGAGGTAGAGGCCCCAGCCACCGATCCGGGCGAGCCGGGCCGGCCCGTCGGGATCACTGGTCGATATCGGGAACAGCGGTACGCGCGGATCGCTGTCCAGCGCCTGGACGTGCAGGAAGGGAGCACGGTACAGCAGGATGAGGTCGAAGTCTGCGCCGGCGTGCCGCACCGCGTTGCTGGCGAGTTCCGACGCGACTATCCGGGCGTCGTCACCAACATGGGGGATGCCCCAGCGCTCGCAGACATCGGCCGCAAGGTCCCGCGCGATCGCCGAAGCGGCCTCATTCGCAGCGACCCGCATATGCAGGCGCCGGCAGCCGGCGGCGTCCGCAAGGCCGGCTTTCTGCGCCTCCGCATGGCCGCCGTAGACGGACATATACCGGCCGGCGGCGTGGCAGACTGCCTCGCGCTGCGGATGCTCGTGCGCGATATAGGTGCACAGATGCAGTCCGTATTCTTCCGCAGCGCGGCGCTCCAAGGTCGGCAGGATCAGCAACGAAAGCGGATCCGCGACGTCCATGCCATCGAGATCGAGGAGCAAAGCGAGGGGCTGCTCAGCAAGCCCTTTGAGCACGGCGGTACGCAGAATGCCAGCGCCCTCCAGGTCCAACCGACCGGATACGGTGACCTCATAGACACCGGTAACAAGATCATTCGTCGACGTCGCCGATAACATTGCGTTCACCTACTCAGGCGACCCTGGCATACCAACCCAAAGCCTCGTTCGGCAGCGTATTGTGATACCCGCGACATCGGCGCCGCAAACGCCCGCTGTCGCCTTGTCCCAACGGCTGGCGCGTGTTCGGGGCAAAAGGTGGATATCGCAGGTCGTGGCGCGGGATCCGACTGGGATGGCCACATCCTTCTGGTGCACCACACAGAGGAGCAGCGGTTGGCTGGGGTGGCCACCTGGCTCCAGCGCGGCTTCGATCTAGGCGAGAAGGTCGTCTATATCGACACGAACGACGGTGAAGTCAAGATCCTTAGGTCCACGCTAGCGGACCGGGGCGTCGACCTCGTCGAGGCGATCGAGGCTGGACGGCTGGAGATCTTCCGCCATTACCGGCTGCACGACCCGCAAGCACCCGCCGTCCTGGCCGCTCGCAGCCGCGCCGAGGGGTATCCAGCGCTGCGTGTCTCGTTGGGTCCCACCGATGACTGGCCGCCAGAGGCGTACCGGCGGCTCGAAGGGATCATGGCTCGGTTGTGCGACACCGACCGCGTATCCGCACTGTGCCAGTGCCCCCTGCCGGAAACGCGCGGCCGCCGGCTGCGAGAGGCCGTAGCGCTGCACGCGGACGGCGTACGGGAGGACACCCTCGCAACTGCTTGGGCCAACGACAGCCTGGTGCTGCGCGGTGAACTCGACATGACCAACGCCACCGTCTTCGGCGAGGTCCTGATCGCCATGTTCCATTCCCACCCGGCGCATCTGGAACTTGACCTGCGCCAGGTGAGCTTCTTGGATGCCGCCTCCTGCCGGATACTCATTCTGTCCACATACGACTACCGCACCGCCGGGGGCGCCCTGACGCTGCGCTCGCCCCAGCCGATCGTGGACCGGGTGCTGAGCATCTTCGGTGTTCACGAGCTGCCCGGCTTCGCCGTCACACACGGCCGGCGCTAGATCACGGTACGCCGTCGGCGAAGCATCACGGTACGCCGTTGGCGCCACGGAAGCGGTCGTCGCCGATGTGCGACGGGTCGGGCAGCGCCTTCATCGGGTACTTCTTCGCGCCGCTGTAGCTGGAGACGAAGCTTGACCAGATGCGGTAGGGCGTCGTGCCCGCGGTGATGGTCTTCGTGGTCACGGGGTCGGTCACCGGATGCGAGCTCGCCGCGTTCCCGGTCCAGATCGCGACCGAGAACTGGCCGGTGAAGCCGACTACCCAGGCGTCGCAGTTCGAGCCGCTGGGCGTCGGCCGGCCCGCCTTCAGGATGGTCCCCGGCCACACACCGGCCGCCGTGGCGATGTCGCGGCCGCCCTGCGCGACCGGCCACTTGCGGTCGATGGCGGCCTGGCGCATCGCGTACGTCACGTCGTTGGCGACGGCCTTGCGGATGACCTGCTGGGGAGCGAGCTTTTCGCGTACGCCGGCGACCGGACGGTACAGCCCCGTGAGCAGATCGAGCCGCTCCAGTTTCACCACGAAGTGCGGCTTGTTGTAGACGCCGCCGTTGGCGATGGTCCCGACGCCGGTCGCGTGGTCCAGTGCCGTGATCGGGTACTGCCCGTACCCGATGTGGCGGTCGAACGGCGAGCGGCTCTGCGGCTCCTGCAAATCGGCCTTGAGTTCGTGCGCACGGCCGTTGTTGTCCCACAGGTGGCGTACGCCGGCGCGCTGGGCGGTCTGCACGACCAGGCCGGGCCCGATCATCCGGGCCGCCCAGTAGAAGGGCACTTGGTACCCCTTCATGAAGCTGTACTCCAGCGGGCAACTGTCCCGGCAGGAGACATTCGGCGCGCCGTTGTTGCCCACTGCGATCCCGTCGTCCGTCGTGAACGGCAGCGCCTTCCAGCGCGACTTCAGCGACGCGCCCGCGTCGAGCACGGCGGCCAGCGTGTAGATCTCCATCGACGCTCCCGGCGGATGGCCGCCGAACATTCCGCTGCCGTCCTGGTTGAGGCCGGCCAAGTCGACCGCCGTGGCGTCGAGGCCGCCGTAGTACGCGAGCACCCGGCCGGTGGTGTGGTCGATGACGACGCCGGCGGACTCCAGATCCTGCTGTATCCGCCCGTCGGGGCTCTTGACGAGCTGTCGGCCGTACAGCTGCGAGCCGACGAGGTCGGGCCGGGCCGCCCGCTCCAGCAGTTCCTGCGCCTGCGGGTCGATCGTCGTCGTGACCTTGTAACCGCCGCTCTTCAGCTCGGAGGGCGAGACCCCCAGGTCCTTGAGTTCTTGGTAAACATAGTTCACGACATTGCCGGTGGCCTTGCCGGCCGGGTCGCCCTCTTTGGTCCGCAGGCCCCACTCGGCACCGAGCTGAGCGAGCTGGGTCGTGCCGTCCGACGCCATGATCAATGTGACCCGGGCGTTCGCGAAGTTCTCCGGGCGTACCTGGTCGCCGTCCTTGTAGTAGTAGCCGACCGCTACGGCGCCGCCACCCGCGATGAGCGCCAGGGCTGCGAGCGCGACGATCCAGATCCGGCCTCGCCACTTCGAACTGTTCCGAGTCACCGCTCACCCCGTTCCGCATGCCCGGCCCCGTCCGGTCGGGTCATCATGCCACGGACGCCACGCTGGCATGCCGCCCGTTAGACGGGTGTGAGCGTCAGGTCGGACGAGTGTGAGGGTCAGCGAGGTCCGGTGGGCAGGCTGCCGAACGTGTTACGGCGTACGCGGATCCAGCGGTAGCCGTACCCGGCGACCTTCAGCTTCTTCAGTTCGGTCGGGCCGTAATCCTGGTCGGCGAGCACGTCGTTGGGCAGCTCCGCTTCGCCCTCCAGCGTGCTGAGGTCGACGGTGACCTCCTTGTTGCCGAGGTTGTGGATGAACGCCATCACGCCGGTGGTGTGGTCGGCCCGGTGCACGAGGACTCCCGGCGGCGCCGGAATGTCCACATGGGAACAGCTACCCGAGCCGATCTCGGGCGCTTCGCGCAGCGTACGGATCATGCGCTCGAACCACGACAGCAACGAGTTCGGGTCGTGCCGCTGGGCGGTGACGTTCACCTTCTCGAAGCCGTAGTCGCCGCCCGAGATGACCGGCCGGCACAGCTTCTCGTCCGGCGCGTTGGAGAACCCGCCGTTCGGCAGGTACGACCACTGCATCGGCGTACGGATGGCTTGGCGGTCCGGTAAAGAAAGGTCGTCGCCCATGCCGATCTCCTCGCCGTAGCGCAGCACCGGCGTACCCCGCAGGGAGAACTGCAGCGCGTACGCCAGCTCCAGGTGGCGGCGGTGGTTGCCGAGCATCGGGGCCAGCCGGCGACGGATGCCGCGGCCGTACAACTGCATGTCGTCGGCCGGGCCGAACTGCTCGAAGACCGTGTCGCGCTGGTCGGCGGTGAGGCGCGAGAGGTCGACCTCGTCGTGGTTGCGCAGGAAGGTCGCCCACTGAGCGCCCTCGGGCAGGGCCGGGGTGTCGCGCAGCGCCTCGATCACCGGTTCGGGATCGCGGCGGGCGAGGGCGAGCATGATGCGCCCGTTGAGCATGAAGTCGAAGAGCATGTGCAGCCGGTTCGCCGAGCCGCCGTCATCGCCGAAGTACTCCACCAGCTTGTCCGGTTCGACGTTGGCCTCGGCCAGCAGGATGGCGTCGGAGCGCAGCCACTGGATGTGCTCGCGCATCCGGGTCAGGAACTGCATATCCTTCGGGCTGTCCGGGTTGTTCGGCTCGGTCAGCTCGATGATGAACGGCGCCGCATCGATGCGGAAGCCGGCCACGCCGAGCTTGGTCCAGAACGTCAGGATGTTCAGGATCTCCTGCTGTACCTCGGGATTGGCGAAGTTCAGGTCCGGCTGGAAGTCGTAGAACCGGTGGTAGAACCAGCATTTCGCCTTGCGGTCATAGCTCCACGTCTCGGTCTGCTCACCCGGGAAGACCATCCCCTGCCGGCGGTCGGACGGCTCGGTCTCGCTCCACACGTACCAGTCGCGGTAGGGCGAGTCGGGTGACGACCGGGCGTCGGCGAACCACGGATGCTCGTTCGAGGTGTGGTTCACCACCAGGTCGATGATGACCTTGATGCCGAGCTGCTCGGCGTCGTGCAGCAGCCGGGCCATGTCGCCCAGGCTGCCCAGGCGCGGGTCGACGCCGTAGAAGTCGGTAACGTCGTAGCCGTCGTCGCGGCCCGGCGACGGGTGGATCGGGTGCAGCCACAAGCCGGTCACACCCAGCCGGGCCAGGTAGTCCAGCCGGCCGATCAGCCCGGGGATGTCCCCCACGCCGTCGCCGTTGGAGTCTTGGAAGGTCTCGACGTCCAGGCAGTAGATGACGGCCTTGGAGTACCAGCGGTCGGTCATGGCATCGGGTTCTCCAGGACTGCACCGCAGCAAACCTGGGTAGAGGAGCGGCGACGAAGGAGGAAGCGATGCGTATCGGTGCCGTAGTGCTGGTGATCTGGCTCATTATTGGGGCCGTCGCGGCCGGGCAGCGTGGCTACTTCAGCAACGACGCGTCCAACTGCGCGGAGGCCGGCAACACCATCCTGACCATCATCGCCGGACCGCTGAACTACATGGGCCTGAACCCTAAGGTCGACTGCGATCTGCCCGAGCCGTCCCGGTGACGGTCATTGACCCTCGACTATCTTTCTGTTAAGAATTCGGCGAGAGAGCGCTCCAGTTGCCCTATGCCCCACTGGAGGTTCTCATGCGCCGTGCTCTCGTCACGATCCTCGTCACCGCCGCCGCTGTGCTGGTACCCGTCCAGCCGGCGGCGGCTGCGGCGATCTGCAACAAGTACTGCGACGGCCGTGATCCGGCCCTGTCCCCCGGCGACCGCCAGCCGGTGACCGCGACGATCTGGTCCCGCCGCATCGTCTTGCACTTCGACGATGCCGACGCGATGGGCTGGGGATCGATCGACAACGGGAGTCCCGGCGACCACGTCTGGCTCGACCGCTCCTTCGACGGTGGGCGTACGTGGGCATCGGGCAGCAAGCTCGGTGACACCGCCATCCCAGCCGGCCAGCGCGGCTGGCGTACGCAGATGTTCAATGTGGACGATTGGGCCGGCCGTGGCGTCGGTGCACTGCGTGCCTGCGGCAAGGCCGGCGACCGCCCGGAGATCGCGTGTACGCCCTGGGCGCGCACGACGTGGAACGCCTGGGATCGGCGTACGGCCGTCGTGACCGCGCTCATGATGCTCTACAACCAGGGCACCGGCCTGTTCGACACGACCGGATGGTGGAACAGCGCCAATGCGCTGACGGCCGTCATCGACAACATTCGCGTCTCGGGCATGCCGAGTTACCGGTACGCCATCGCCCGCACCTACGACCTCAACGTGAACACCCGGCTGGGCAGCTTCCGCAACGAGTTCATCGACGACACCGGGTGGTGGGCGCTGGCCTGGATCGCGGCGTACGACCTGACCGGCGAGGCGCGATACCTGTCCACGGCCCGGATCGCGGCCGACTACATGGCGTCCTATTGGGACGGTGTCTGCGGCGGTGGCGTCTGGTGGAGCACCGCGCGTACGTACAAGAACGCGATCAGCAACAGCCTCTACCTTCAGGTCAACGCGGCGCTGCACAACCGCATCGCCGGCGACACGGTGTACATTTCCCGGGCACGGGCCGAATGGACGTGGTTCCGGGGCACCGCGATGATCAACTCGTCGTTCCTCGTCAACGACGGGATCAGCCTCAGCACCTGCCGCAACAACGGCGCTCCTGTGTGGACATACAACCAAGGCGTTCCGCTGGCCGGTCTGGTCGAGCTGTACCGCGCGACCGGGGACGCGACAGTGCTCAGCACCGCGCGCAGCCTGGCCAACGCGTCCACCACGACCGCGACGCTGAATGTGAATGGCGTACTGCGGGAGATCTGCGAGAACGGCGACTGCGGTGCCGATGGCCCGTCCTTCAAAGGCATCTACGCTCGCGACCTCGGAGTGCTCAATGCGTTCCTGAGCGATCACCCGTATACGGCGTACCTGCGGCGCAACGCCGATGCCGCGTACGCCGCTGACCGGATCGCGCTGGACGCGTACGGGCTGCACTGGGCCGGCCCGTTCGACTCCTTCACGGCCGCGCGCCAGCACAGCGCCGTCGACCTCCTCAACGCCGCCCCCTAGCGGCGCCCCCGCCCGGCGGCCCTACCCAGGATCCCGGTTAGATCAGGGATCTTGGAACAACGGGACGGTTGACGGCGACGGGTGGCGGGCAGAGGGACCGTGAAGGACGACCCCGACGGGCGGGATAAGACCGAAACGCCGAGCGGGAATCTACTAGATTCGCCAGGGTGACAGATGACGACGCGGCTCGGCCTCCGGGATCGGTGGCGCTTGCCAGCGTCATCGGCGCCCTCAGCGGGGCCGCGCTCACCGCCGGCTTCGGCCCGGCCGCCATCGCCGCCGGGGCCGGTGGCGGCGCCGCGGTGCTCGGTGTGACCGAGACGCTGGCGCGTGCTCAGCAGAAGCCCGGCGAGATCCCGCCGCTGTGGTCACGCATCATCATGAGCACCGCGTTCGCCGCCATTCTCGGCTGGCTGCTCGGCAAGCTGACCGGGGCCGGCCCACTCGTCGCCGGCATCGTCGCGGGGCTGGCGGCCGGGCTGCTGGGCGTACGCCCGCACAAGGTCCTGCTCGGCCCGGCCGTCGGCGCGGCCGTCGGCGGGCTGCTCAGCTTGGCCTGGCCGCAGATATCGACGGCGATCGTCGCTGCGTCCGTCATCGCGGTGTTCCGGACGGTGTCGGCCCTCGTCTTCCGGGACGCCCAGGTGAGCCTGCTCGCCGAACGGGTGGACGCCGCCGAGCTGCCCTTCGTCGTACCGCTCGAAGCGCGTTCCCGCTACGTCGGCACCGGTTACGTCCGCGATCTGGCGGCGGTCGTGGGCGGCGAATACCACCCGGACACGCCGGACGCCGGCATCGTCGCGTCGCTGGACGACCTGATCGGGCCGGAGTTCGACCCCAAGGAGGTCGATCCGCTCGTCCGCGAGTTCTACGAGCACACGACCCGCTTCGCGCTCGACATCGTGCCCGAGTGGCGCCTCTGGGTACGCCCGGGATACCTGCTGTACCGCACGATCGTGGCGCGACCGCTCGGGCAGGCGAGCGTACCCATGAATCAGCGTGAGACGCAGCGCGGCATCCGCAGCCGGATCGACACGATCGTGCACGAGCCGAGCGGCGCGGTGAGCATCCGGGGGTGGATCCGGTCCTTCGCGGACACGGACGAGCCGATTTACGTAGGTGTCTACACGACTTACCGGCACGACGACCGTGGATACGTCAGCGTGGGCTTCCCCCTGCCGCAGGCGAGCTTCACCGCGACCCTCGTACCGCGGCGCCGGGACGGCGGCGGCCTGGTCCTCACCAGCCGCAGCAACCTTGAGCACCCGGGGCACTACCTGACCTACGTCGATCCGCAGACCCGCCAGCTGACCGCGCTGGCCGTGCACGGTTTCGCCGAGGATCTCGACGTCTATACCGACAACGGCGAGTTGCGGGCGAAACACGCCTTCTGGGTGTTCGGCCTGCCGTTCCTGGTCCTTCAGTACACGATGACGCGCAAGGATTAGCGGGCGGCGGGCCGCCGGGTGCGGTTAGGTGGAGGCGAGGAGGGAGCGTGCGATGAACAAGATCACTCCATGGCTGTGGTTCGACGGCCAGGCCGAGCAGGCCGCCCACTACTACACGTCGATCTTCAAGAACAGCCGGATGGGCACCGTCAGCCGGTTCGGTGAGGGCGGGCCGATGCCGGCCGGCTCGGTGATGACCGCGGAGTTCGAGGTCGAGGGGCAGCCGTTCGTGGCCCTCAACGGCGGGCCGGACCACAACTTCACCGAAGGCGTCTCGTTCTACGTCGACTGTGCCTCGCAGGAAGAGGTCGACGAGCTGTGGGACAAGCTGACCGCGGGCGGCGGCGAGCCTGGCCAGTGCGGCTGGCTCAAGGACAAGTACGGCGTGAGCTGGCAGATCGTCCCGCACGAGTTCCTGGATCTGATGAACGACCCGGATACCGAGAAGGCCGGCCGGGTCGTACAGGCCATGCTGAAGATGTCCAAGCTCGACCTGGCCGAGCTGCGAGCCGCGCACGAAGGCCGCCGTTGAGGCGATTGAGCGCCGACTGCGAGCAGTGCTTCGGCCTCTGCTGCGTCGTGCCGGCGTTCTCGGCCTCGGCCGACTTCGCCATCGACAAACCGGCCGGCCGTGCCCGAACCTGCGGCCGGACTTCCGGTGCGGGATCCATGACCGGCTCCGGGAAAGCGGCTTCCCGGGCTGCACGGTGTACGACTGTTTCGGCGCTGGGCAACGGATCGCGCAGGAGACCTTCGGCGGGCGGGACTGGCGTACTGCGCCGGATCTCGCCCGCCCCATGCACGCCGCTTTCCAAGTCATGCGCGATCTGCATGAGTTGCTGTACTACGTGACCGAGGCCGAGCGCCTACCCCAGGCCCGTCCCCTGTACGCGGATCTGCGATCGGCCGCGGTACGCCTCGACGACCTCGGCGGGCTCGACGCCGACGGCCTGGCGAAGCTGGATGTCAACGGTCTTCGGAGCGAGATCAATCCCATGCTGCTGGCGGCGAGCACCCTCGTACGCGCGGCTCATCCGGGTCGCGATCTGCGCGGTGCCGACCTCGTCGGTGCTCGGTTGGCGAAGGCCGATTTGCGGGGTGCCAGTTTGCGGGGGGCGTACCTGGTGGGTGCCGATCTGCGCGGCGCGGATCTGCGTACCGCCGATCTCATCGGGGCCGATCTGCGCGGTGCCGATGTCTGCGGTGCCGACTTCACCGGTGCCATCTTTCTGACGCAGGCTCAGGTTGATGCTGCGCGCGGCAGCGCCGACACGCGGCTGCCACCGCACCTGCGCCACCCCGCGCACTGGGACGCCTCGCCAACTGCCGCCCCTGGACCCGCCTCCCCTGGATCTGGGCCGACCGTTCCAAGATCCCGTTCAGATCAGGGATAATGCACGGATCTTGGGCCAAGATCCGTGCATTATCCCTGATCTGAACGGGATCTTGGAACGGCGGTGTGGAACTCTTGGCCGCCTATGTGGACGGACACGCCGTTACATCCCCTCGGAACTGCGCCGCCCGCTGCCCCGTCCCAACTCGCTGGGACTGATCAGGGCATCGAGCCAGGGATGGCCGGGGTGGACCAGTTCCAGCGCCCTCGCCAGCCAGGCCCGCTGGTCCGCCGACAGCAGCGGCCGGGTGCCGTCCCAGTCGGCCGTGTCCTTGTCCCGCACGCTCTTCGCCTTGAACAGCAACACGATCTCCGGCCGCACATAGGGAACGCCGTCCGCGGTCTCGGCGAAGACGTCGGCGTACGCACGGCGGATCGAGGGATCGCGGCGGCAGATCCAGGTGTGGCCGTCATGGGGCTCACGGAAGATGTCGAAGCGCCACTTGCCGCTCGACCTTTCGCGAGCCCAGGTCTGGTGCTCGGCGGCCATGACCGCGGGTCCGGCCGGGTGCAGCAGGCCGTCGCACGGCACCAGGAAATCGCAGTCGGCGAAGTGCGGCGCGACGTCAGGGAAGCGGGCCGCCGGAATGGCGATCTCCAGATCCTCGTGCGGACGCGTCTGTCCACCTCGGAACAGATCCAGAGCCCAGCCGCCCGCTACACCCCACGGAATGTCGACACCGGCCATCCGGTCGCGTAGGTACGCCGGGGACCACGCGTCCCATAAGTGCAGATCGGGCTGCACGTCAGCGCCAGCCGCCCCGAGCCGGGCGCCGCCACATGACCGGCGGTTCGAGCGGGTTCGGTGGTCCACTGCGTTGTCGAGGCGGCTGGTAACGCCGCATCCGCGCCGCGAACAGGATGCCGACGACGAACCCGATCACGTGCGCCAGGTACGCCACCGCGCCGCCGTCGGCGACGCCCAGTCCGGCGGAGTAGATCCCCTGCAACACGAACCACATGCCGAGGACGAGCCAGGCCGGCAGCCGCAGCGGGATGAAGAACAGCACCGGCACCAGGCTCCACACCCGGGCCGACGGGAACAGCACCAGGTACGCGCCGAGAATGCCGGAGACCGCGCCGGACGCGCCGACCAGTGGCTGAGTGCTGTCGGCGTTGGCGAACGCGAACCCGTACGCCGCGGCGTACCCGGCGACGAGGTAGAGCAGCAGGTAGCGCAGGCGGCCGAACCGGTCCTCGATGTTGTTGCCGAAGACCCACAGGAACAGCATGTTGCCCAGCAGGTGCAGCCAGCCGGCGTGCAGGAACATCGACGTGATCACGGACAGCGCCGGGATCTTCGTATAGGCCGGGGCGGCGATGGCACACGTGCCCGCCCGCTGTCCGACCTCGCCGGTGGCGACCAGCGCCTCCTGATGGTTGGTGATCAGCTCATGCGCGATCGCGCCGTAGTGCTGGAAGAACGCCTGCTGGCGGCACAGCTCGGCGACCGACTCGGGCTGGACACCGCTGTTGGAGAACAGCGGCGTGAGCAGCAGAATGCCGACGTTGACGCCGATGAGCCCGTAGGTGACCCACGGGGTGCGCCGCACGGGGTTGACGTCGTGTACGGGAATCACCACGGTCTCAATGTGCCCCATCGGGGCCACTCGCGACACCCCTGACTCGAAGCAACCTTCGGTCCGGCCGTGTCGTCCTTGGTGGGCGACGAGAGGAGGACCATGACCGACGCGTACGCCGGCCTCGCCGATCTCATCCGCGACCGCGGCCGGGACCTGCTCGCCGCGGCCACGCTGCTCGCCGGTGGGCGTACGGCCGGTGAGGACCTGTTACAAGCCGCCCTGGAACGCACGATGCGCGCGTGGCGGCGGATCGACGGCGACCGCGAGGGCTATCTGCGCCGCACGATGTATCACCTGGCGGTCGACGGCTGGCGCTTGCGGAGCCGGCGCCCGGAGGTACTGGCCACAGTGGAGCCGCCCGCGCAGCCGGACGCCGCCGAGGGTGTCGCCCTGCGCCAGGCGCTCGTCCAGGCTCTCGGCCGGCTACCGCCCAAGCAACGCGCGGCGCTGGTGCTGCGCTACTGGGAGCAGCTGAGCGAATCCGAAGCCGCCGAAGTCCTCGGCTGCTCGGTCGGCACCGTCAAATCCAACACCTCCCGGGGTCTGGCCCGGCTGCGCGAGATCGCGGCCGCCCAGGCGCTCGGTCTCGAAAGGGGAGCACGGCGATGACGCCGCTGGAAGACCAGCTCGTCGCGGGCATGCGCGAGCACACCGCCGGCTTGACGCCGGCAACCGACCTCCTCGACCGCGCCGTGCGAGGCAACCGCCGCCGCCGGGCCCGGTTCGCCGCGGCGACCGGTGCGCTCGGGGTGACGGCCGTCCTCACGGTGGTGTTCGCTTCGACGGGTACGCCGCCGGCGGCCCCGGCACCGCTGGCCCGGCCGGTGCTGACCGCCGCCGAGGTGTCCCAGCGGGCGATCGCCGCCCTGGCCACCGACGACGTCGAGCACGCGAGAATCGTGGTACGCCAGCAGGACAAGCAGTACACGCAGGAGTTCTGGTACGACTCGGTGACCGGCGACATGCGGCACCACGACGTCGTACCGCTCATCGGTGACCGTCTGACCGACACGTGGACGATCCGTCGAAACGGTACCGCGACTGTTGCGTACGTCGACCACGCTGCGCGTACATGGTGGACACACGAGCGGCCCGACGACACCGGAAAGTCCGGAAGCCATGCTCCGTACACGCCGGAGGAACTGCGCCAGCAGTTGAGCGAGGGCACCTACCAGCTCGTCGGCGAGGAGCAGCTCGACGGCCAGCCGGTCATCCACCTGCGCAAGAGCTACAACCCGGGCGGCGAGGACCTCTGGGTCGACGCCGGCACCTACCGGGCGGTGCGGCGCCAGATCGTGAAGGCGGCGCCGATCGGGGACATCGTCGCCACGCTCGACTTCGACTGGCCACCGCGTACGCCGGAATCCTTGCGCCCCTTGGTGTTCACTCCGCCGGACGGGTACCGGGAGACATCACCGCAGTGAGCCGGATCGGCGGCCGGGTGCTCAGTCGAGCACCCGGCCGCCGGTGCATTGGCGTAGCAGCTCGGCGGCGGTCGGCGTCATCAGAAACGGCACCACTTTGCGCAGGGCCGCGGCGTGCTGCCCGATGCGCTTGCGGATCGTGTTCAGGCCGCCCCACGACTCCGGCACCGCCTGGGCGGGACCGAGTCCACAAGCGACGTAGAGGCAGTCCAGCGGGGCCGACCGGCCGTTGCCGTCGTTGATTCGCGTGCTGATGCCGGCCTCGTTCTTCCAGGCCCAGACCTCCAGGTGGATGTGCAGGCCGATCCGGTGATAGGCGAGGCCCGACTCGACCAGCTCGGGGCCGAGGAAATCCCAGTCGTCGACCAGGAACGCGAACGCCGACGGCCCGTCGCGCCAGATCGTAGCGACCGCACTCATGCCCATCCATCCAGTCTTGCCGCTGGACGGCCGCCCGGAAACGAACGGTGGTGCCGACGTCACTACCGGTTAGGACAGACTCCCGCCCGCGCCGCCGGACTGTGGGACAGGGCGTGTGAGCGCTTTCTCGGCGATCTAGGCTGCTGCTCATGCCCTCCACCCATCGCGTACGCGGCTGGATCGCGCTCACGGCAATGGTGCTGACCGCGGCCTGCACCTCGACGGACGAGCCGAAGGCCGACAAGAACCAGCCGTACCGGGATCCGAAGCGGCCGGTCGCCGAGCGCGTCGCCGACCTGCTCGGCCGGATGGACCTGGCCGGCAAGATCGGCCAGATGACGCAGGCGGAGCGGGAATCGGCCGGCCCCGACGAGCTGGCCGAGTTCCGGCTGGGCTCGATCCTGTCCGGCGGCGGATCCGTACCCTCGCCCAATTCGCCGGTGGGCTGGGCCGACATGGTGGACGCGTACCAGAAGGCCGCCCTCGGTACGCCGCTGGGCATACCGATGATCTACGGCGCCGACGCGGTGCACGGGCACAACAACGTCTACGGCACCACGATCTTCCCCCACAACATCGGGCTGGGCGCCACCCGCGACCCCGAGCTGGTCCGCTCGATCGGCGCGGCCGTGGCCGAAGAGGTCGCCGGCACCGGTGTCCAGTGGACCTTCGCGCCCTGCCTATGCGTGGCCCGCGATGACCGCTGGGGGCGTACCTACGAGTCGTTCGGCGAGAAGCCGGAGCTGGCGGTGGCGATGTCCGACATCGTCACCGGTCTCCAGGGCCCGGCCCTCGGCGGCGCGAAGCCGTCGATCCTCGCCACCGCCAAGCACTACATGGGCGACGGCGGTACGGCCGGCGGCACCGACCAGGGCGACACCCGCATCAGCGAGGCCGAGCTGAGAGCGATCCACCTGCCACCGTTCCAGGCCGCCGTTCGCAAGGGCGCCGGGTCGGTGATGGTGTCGTTCAGCAGCTTCAACGGCGAGAAGATGCACGGCAACAAGCACCTGATCACCGACGTCCTCAAGGGCGAGCTGGGCTTCACCGGATTCGTCGTGTCGGACTGGAACGGCGTCGACCAGATCGACGGCGCCAAGGGCCTCAGCGCCGAGGACGTACGCCAGGCCGTCAACGCCGGGATCGACATGGTGATGGTGCCGACCGAGTGGCGCTCGTTCATCGCGCTGCTGCGCGAGGAGGTCCAGGCCGGCCGGGTGAGCCAGGAGCGCATCGACGACGCCGTCCGGCGCATCCTCACCAAGAAGTTCGAGCTGGGCCTGTTCGAGCACCCGATGGCCGACCGCAGCTTCGCCGCCACGATCGGCAGCGCGCAGCATCGCGACCTGGCCCGCCGAGCGGTCGCCGCCTCGCAGGTGCTGCTGAAGAACGAGGGCAAGATCCTGCCGCTGTCGCCGGACAACAACAAGATCTTCGTTGCCGGTAAGAACGCGGACGACATCGGCAACCAATCGGGCGGCTGGACCATCAGCTGGCAGGGCTCCTCCGGAGCCATCACCGAGGGCACCACGATCCTGCAGGGCATCAAGGCCGCCGCGGGATCGTCCACTACGGTCACCTATGACGCATCGGGCCAGGGGATCGACTCGTCCTACAAGGTGGCGATCGCGGTCATCGGCGAGCGGCCGTACGCCGAATACGAGGGCGACCGGGCTTCGCTCGCCCTCGATCAAGCCGATCTGGACACCCTCGCGGCGCTGCGGGCTTCCGGCGTACCGGTAATCGTGGTTGTGGTTTCCGGACGCCCGCTGGAGGTGACCGCGCAGCTGAAGAACTGGAAGGCGCTCGTCGCCGCGTGGCTGCCCGGCAGCGAGGGGCAGGGCGTCGCCGACGTCCTGTTTGGACGGACCAAGCCGGCCGGGAAGCTGCCGGTGACATGGCCGCGCAGCACCGGCCAGGAGCCGATCAACGACGGCGACGGCAAGCCCGCACTCTTTCCTTACGGCTTCGGCCTGACCTATTGAGCCCCGATGGCGCAGTCGTAGAGCGTATAGAGGGGGCCGGTGAACTCCGGCAGCGGTGCGCAGGTGGCTGTAGCCCACTCGGCGTACCCGAGGTAGTCGGGCGTCACTTTCCCCTTCAGCTGCGGACCGTCGACGAGCGCGAACCGCAGCTCGCCTCGCGATCGCAGTGCATCCAGCTCCTCAGCGCTGGTAGTGGGCAGCTGCGCGGTGAAGCCGCCGACCGGCAACGCCGCCACGTCCCGCTGAAGGAACTGGCCCGCCTGCGGCGACCACTGCACCGCCAGCTGGTAGCGGACGCCCGGCGCGTTGGTCTTGGCGTACGCGGCCAGCCGATCCAGATCCTCGGCGGGCAGCACGCGCAACATCCGTCCACTCAGGACACTAGCGGCCTCAAGGGACGGCGGCCCGGCCGACGGCCGGTGGGCGTCGACCACGGTGCTGTTGTCCATGACCGAGGCCGTCCACGCCGCCGGGGCCAGCACAAGCGCCGCCGTCGCCACCAGAACGGCGGGAAGCCGGATCGAGTCCACCGCCACGCCCACCAGCAGAAGCAACACAGCCACCCCAGCGGAAATCGCCACCGCCATCGCCAGCCATGACGCGTAGGTGGACGTCCCGGCCAGGTACCACGCCCACACGCCGGAGCCGGCGACGACGACCGGCAACAGCCACCAATCCACCCCACGATCGCGGTACGCCGACCACAGCAGGTAGAGACCGGTCCCGGCGAGGGCGGCCAGCGGAACGGTCAGCGCCAGGTTATAGAAGCCGTGCGGCTTCAGGCTGGCCGCGAAGATCACCGCATGGATCGCGAACCACAGCGCCCACATGACCGTCGTCGTACGCGCAACGCCTCGGAGCCGCCACAGCCCGAGGACGAGACCGGCCAGCGCCAGCGGGTAGAGCCACCCGATCTGCGGTGCGACGGTGTCACGGAAGAGGTAGAGCCAGGGCGATCCCTCGCTCTTGCCCAGCGGGCCGCCGACGCCGAGAACCTCGGCACCGGCGTTGTCGATGCCGTAACGGTTGAAACCGTTGTAGCCGAAGACCATGGACAGCACCGAGTTGTCCACCGAACCGTCGATCCACGGCCGGGCCGAGGCCGGGGTCAGCAACATCGGCACCACCCAGATCGCCGACACGGCCAGCGTCACGCCGCCGGCCGCGAGCAATCGCGGGAAACGCTGCCGCCAGGGCGCGCCGAAGAGATAGGGCAGCCCGAGCACGAGCCACATCAGCCAGGCCTGACCCATCTTCACCTGGAACGCCAAGCCGATCCAGACTCCGCTCCACAGCAGCGGTGCCCAGCGGTCGGACAGCATCGCCGTCTGCCAGGCCATCGCAGCGAGCAGGAGCAGCAGGACCAGCAACGGATCGGGAATCTGCGTACGCGCGACCGCGCCGACGAGCGGTGTGGCCGCGAGGAACAGCGACGCCGTGATCGCCGCCGACGGACCGGCCCAGCGCCGCACGATCCGGTGCATTACGCCCACCGACCCGACGCTCGCCGCGATCGACGGCAGCAGCACGACCCAGGAGTGGTACCCGAAGATCCTCGCCAGCAGCGCTTGCGGCCAGTACGTCCCCGGGATCTTGTCGATCGTCAGGGTCTGTCCGGGGTCGAAGGCGCCGAACCAGAAGCTCGACCAGCTGCCGGCCATCGTGCGTACCGCCGGGCCGTAGTAGAGGTGCAGGCTCATGCGGTTCAGATTCCAGGCGTACACGACCGCGGCTGCGGCCATGACCAAGACGAGGGCGGGGCGGATCCGTGGCGTCTCCTGGCGGCGGTGCGAGGCGGGTGAGGCGGGCGGCGCGGGCTTGGTGACGACCGTCTGATCAAGCATGAACTCAGTTTATATAGACGTTCTCGAATATCAATTGCTATGAATTAAGCTGTGAAAGTCTCGGCCGACTGTTCGGAAAGTTTCAGGGAGCACGATGACCTGGCCCACACGGGACTCCTCCACCTGGGACCCTTGACATGCTTCCTCGGCCGGGCCTACTGTGCCGCCAATGTAACGGACAATTTTCGGAAGTTTTGAGATCGCCGTACCACACCGCGAGGTCGAGCCGTCCCACGACGCGAGGCCGATAGGTGGAGCCCGGATCCGCCGAGGGGAGGCAGCACATGACGACGGTGAAGGAATCCGTCCCGGCATCGCGGAAAGCGCTGTCCGACTCGGTCGAGCCGCCGTCTCGTCGCGGGCGGCGGCGCAGCTGGCGGATGTCGTTGCGCCGGGACTGGCAGCTGTACTCCCTGGCGATCCTGCCGCTGCTCTTCTTCGCGATCTTCCGTTACCTGCCGATGCTCGGCAACGTCATCGCGTTCCGCCGCTACCAGCCCGGCGGCGACATCTTCGGCGAGACGTGGGTGGGGCTGCGCTACTTCCGCCTGTTCTGGGCCGACTCGACGTTCTGGCACGTCTTCACCAACACGCTGATCCTCGGCACGCTGACGCTGCTGTTCCTGTTTCCGATGCCGATCGTGCTGGCCCTGCTCCTCAACGAGGTCCGCAACCGGCTGTTCAAGCGGTTCGTCCAGACCGTGTCCTACCTGCCACACTTCCTGTCCATCGTGGTCGTCGTCGGCATCATCGTGCAGACGGTCTCCATGGACGGCGTGGTGAACCAGGCCCTCAAAGCGATCGGGCAGGACCCGATCCCGTTCATCCAGCAGCCGGGCTGGTTTCGCACCCTCTACATCTCGTCGGAGATGTGGCAGACGGTCGGCTGGGGCACGATTCTCTACCTCGCCGCGCTGACGACCATCGACGACGACCTCTACGAGGCGGCCCGGATCGACGGCGCCAGCCGCTGGCGCCAGACCTGGCACGTGACGCTGCCGGGCATCCGGCCGACGATGATGACGCTGCTGATCCTCAACATCGGCACGTTCCTGGCGGTGGGCTTCGAGAAGATCCTGCTGCTGTACAACCCGCTCACCTACCCGACCGCGGACGTCATATCGACGTACCTGTACCGCGTCGGCGTGGTGTCGGGCAGCTTCAGTTACGCCGCCGCCATCGGGCTGTTCGAGTCCGTCATCGGGCTGATCCTGGTGCTGTCGGCGAACGCCATCTCCCGGCGCACGGTGGGGGCGGGCCTGTGGTGACCGTCGTCGCGCCGCGTAAGAGCCGCCGCCCGCGCAGACCCCAGTCCACGCGGGGGTACCGGGTCTTCCAGTCCGTCAACACGATCGTGCTCATCGGGGTCGTGGTGCTGACCGTGTTTCCCTTGGTCAACATCGTGGCGCGGTCGTTCAGCGGCGAGATCTTCATCCGGTCCGGACAGGTCAACCTGATCCCGAAGGGGTTCAACCTCACCACTTATCACCGGGTGATGTCGGACTCGATGTTCTGGACCAACTATCGCAACACCGTCATCTACACGCTGGTGGCGACGGCCATCTCGATGGTGCTCACCACCTGCTACGCGTACGTGCTGTCGAAGCGGCACCTGCGTGGGCGTACCGCCCTGGCCGGCATCGCCCTGTTCACCCTGTTCTTCAACGGCGGGCTGATCCCGAACTACGTCCTCGTCAGCGGCCTCGGCCTGCGCAACTCGATCTGGGCGATCGTGCTGCCCAACGCCATCAACGTGTTCAACCTGCTGGTGATGAAGTCGTTCTTCGAAAGCCTGCCGGAGGAGCTGGAGGAGGCCGCCGCCGTCGACGGCCTGAACACCTACCAGATCCTGCTGCGCATCGTGCTGCCACTGTCCAAAGCGGTGATCGCCACGATGCTGCTGTTCTACGCGGTCTCGTTCTGGAACTCGTGGTTCTCCGCGTTCCTCTACCTGGACCGCTCCGAGTTGTTCCCGGTAACCGTATATCTGCGCAACCTCATCGCCGGTGCCACCGGCGGGTCGGACGTGACCACGGCCAGCGAGACGGCGTTGCAGATCGCGGCCAACATCCAGGCCGTCACCATCGTCCTCACCGTCTTGCCGATCATGCTCGTCTACCCCTTCATCCAGCGCTACTTCGTCTCCGGCGTGATGCTCGGAGCGGTCAAGGGGTAGCGCTCCCTGCCCCGTCCCCATCTCCATGGAGTGCCCATGAACCAGCTATCACGGCGTAAGGTGCTCTTCGCCGCCGGCGCTGCCGGTGCCGCCGCACTCGGGCTCGCCGCCTGCGGCGGAGACGACGAGAAGGACCAGAACCTGTCCGGCAACCGCGCCGGCGCGATGGACAAGTACGGCGTCGGCGACCAGTTCAAGGCGACCGAGACGCTCACCTTCCCGATCATGCTGCTGAGCAACGCCGCTTACCCCTACGACGCCAACTGGCTGTTCTGGTCGGAGCTGACCAAGCGCACGAACGTCAAGCTGGAGCCGACCGTCGTCCCCGGCAGCGACTACAACCAGAAGCGCAGCGTCATGGTCAGCGCCGGCGACGCGCCGTTCATCATCCCCAAGACCTACCGCCCCGACGAGGAGGCGTTCATCGCCGGCGGCGCCATCCTGGCGGTCAGTGACTACCTCGACCTGATGCCGAACTTCCAGGACAAGGTGGCCAAGTGGAAGCTGCAGGGCGACATCGACTCGATGCGCCAGTCCGACGGCAAGTTCTACCTCCTGCCCGGCCTGCATGAGGACGTCTGGCTCGACTACTCGCTGGCGGTCCGCACCGACATCCTCCAGAAGCTCAACCTCGCCGTCCCCAAGACCTGGGACGAGCTGTACACCGTGCTGAAGGCGATGAGGGCGGCGTACCCCAACCAGTACCCGATGTCCGACCGGTGGAGCACTCCCCCGAGCCCGGGCGGCAACAACCTGCTCAGCATCCTGAGCCAGAACTACGGTACGCGCGCCGGGTGGGCGTACCAGAACGTCACCTTCGACACCGCCGCCAACAAGTTCGTGGTGACCGGCGCGATGGACCAGTACAAGCAGATGCTTGAGTACCTGAACAAGCTCGTGACCGAGAAGCTCCTCGACCCCGAGAGCTTCACGCAGCCCGACGACGCCGCCCGGCAGAAGTTCGCCAAGGGCCAGTCGTTCGTGATGAGCTGCAACGCCCAGACACTGGTCAACGAGATCCGCAAGGACATCGCCGGTCTTGCGGGCGCGACGGTCGTGAAGATCCCGCAGCCGATGGGCCCGCTCGGCGCGTCCAAGCAGGGCAGCCGGCTGGAGAGCGGCCTCATGGTCTCCAAGAAGGCCCGCGACAGCAAGAACTTCGTCGCCATGATGCAGTTCATCGACTGGCTGTGGTACTCCGACGCGGGCGGCGAGTTCGCGAAGTGGGGCGTCGAGGGTGTCACCTACACCAAGGACGGGTCCGGCAAGCGCACGCTCACCAAGGACGTGAACGTCGTCGGCCTCAACCCCTCGGCCACCAAGCACATGCAGAAGGACTTCGGGTTCTACAACGGCGTCTTCGCCTACGGCGGCACCACCGAGCTGCTGGAGTCGTTCTTCTCGGACGAGGAGAAGGAGTTCCAGAAGGAGATGACGTCGCGCAAGACGCTGCCGGTCGACCCGCCGCGGCCGCTCAACGCCGACGAGCGCGAGCAGGCCACCCTGTGGGAGGCCGGCATCAAGGACACCGTGTTCCAGCAGACACTGAAGTTCGCCCTCGGCCAGCGGCCGCTGGGCGAGTGGGACGCGTACCTCAAGGAGCTGGAAGGCAAGAACTCCAAGCAGTACATCGAACTCGTCAACAAGGCGTACGAGCGGTACAAGACCAACCACGGCTGACCGAACCGGGTCCGGCCACGCCCGTCCGCCCGGGGCGTGGCCGGACCTGTCGTGTCGCCTTCGGAGGACGGATGCGCATTCTCGTGCCCGAGCACGCTTCGGGCCGGCTCGGCGACGCCTGGCGCTTCTGCGTCGGCACCGGCCGCTTCGACCTCGCGCTGCGGCGCGATTATCAGGATTCCCTGGCGCTGGTGCAGCAGGACATCGGCTTCCGCCACATCCGCGGGCACGGGCTGTTCAGCGACGGCGTGGGCGTCTACCGCCCTTTTGAGTTCGGCGGGCGCCGCGTACGCCACGTTTACTCCTATGTGGACCAAGTGGTCGACGCGTACCTGAGCCTCGGCATCGCGCCCTTCCTGGAACTCGGGTTCATGCCGTCCGGGCTGGCGTCCGGCCCGCACACGGTGTTCTGGTGGAACGGCAACGTCACGCCACCGTCGTCGGAGCGCGAATGGGCCGATCTGGTCCGGGCGACCCTGCGCCATCTCGTCGGCCGCTACGGCCTCGATCAGGTCCGCACGTGGCCGATCGAGGTGTGGAACGAGCCCGACCTGCCCGACTTCTGGGGCCCCACCCGAGACGCCGGAATCCTTGCGGGACAGGCCGCGTACCACCGGCTCTATGAGATCACGGCGGCCGCCGTGAAGGACGTCGACGCCTCGCTGCCGGTCGGTGGCCCGGCCATCTCGCCCGGCGCCGACGACGGCTGGCTCAGCCGGTTCGCCGCCTTCGCCGTCGACCGCGGCGTACCGGTCGACTTCGTGAGCTGGCACGCGTACACGTCCGGGCCCGCGCGGCATATTCCTTTCGGCGTACGCCAATCGCTGGCTCCGGCCGCGGCCCTGCTGGATCAGTTCGCGCAGCCGCGGTCGCAGTTGCAAGGTACGCCACTGGCCGAAGTTCCGGTGCACATCACCGAGTTCAACTCGTCCTACCGGCCGGACAACCCGGTCCACGACACCGCTTTCCAGGCGGCGTACCTGGCGCCGGTGGTGACGGCCGCCGGCGAACTCGTCGACTCGTTCGCCTACTGGACGTTCTGCGACGTGTTCGAGGAGGTGGGCGTACCGGCGTCGGTGCTGCATGGCGGGTTCGGGCTGCTGGCTCACCGGCAGATCAAGAAGCCCGCGTACCATCTGTACGCCTTCATGGCGCGCCTGGGGCAGCAGATCCTGGCGCGCGGCGACGATCATCTGGTCACGCGCTACGAGTCCGGACGCATCGCCGTGCTCGCCTGGTCGCCAGCCACAGTGGACGGTGGTGAGCACCGCATCGCGCTGTCTCTGCCGATGCCCGCCGATCGTGCGTTCGTCCTGCGGTCGCGGGTGAACGAGGAGATGGGCAACGCCTGGACGGCCTGGTCGCGGATGGGCCGCCCGGCCTCGCCCGGCCACCGGCAGCTGGACGCCTTACGCGAGGCCGCCGAGCCGGTCCGCAGCCACGAGTCACGATGTGCCGAGGCCGGCCGGGTCGACCTCGACATCGTCTTGGAGCGCAACGAGATCACGCTGGTCGAGGTCACCGCCGTCGTGGACGAGACACCGCCCGGATGGGACGATCGGATCGTCCTGCCGCGGCGGCCGCAGCCGGGCGAGCCCGGTGCCGCGAGCGGAGGGGAGCCGTCATGAGCGAGGACGGCACCCGCGCCCGTCGCGAGTTCGGCCAGGGGCCGCTGGCCCGCGTCGTGTCCTTCGTCTACACCGTCCTGATCGTCGAGCTGCACATCGTCTTCGCGACCCTGCCCGCGCTGATCCTGCTGATGCTGCTGGACCGGGACGCCAGCAACCTTCCGCTGGCCGCGCTGTGTGCGGTGCCGCTGGGACCGGCGGCGTCGGCGGCCGTCTACACCCTTCACCACCGGCGCGCCGACCTGACCGATCTGAAGCCCACAGCCGTGTTCTGGCACAGCTACCGAGCCAACGCCCGGGGTGTCCTGCGTCTCTGGGTGCCGTGGCTGGCCTGGCTGACCGTCGTCGGTGTCATCCTGACCCACCTGCCCGATGCCGGGATCCCCGCGTGGTGGGCGGGCCTGCTCGTGCTCGGCGCCATCGCCGCGATGCTCTGGGGCGCCAACGCATTGGTGATCGTTTCGCTGTTCAGCTTCCGGTCGCGCGACGCCGCCCGGCTCGCCGCGTACTTCCTGTGGCGTACGCCCGGCGTCACGCTGGCCAACGCCTGCCTGTTCGTCCTCGCGGCCGCAGTGACCGTGCTGTGGTCGGAGGCGGCCGTGATCCTGCTGGCTTCGGTGTTCGTCCTCGGGCTGGTGAGCACCACGCGGCCGATGGCCGCCGAGATTCAGGAGCGCTTCGCCGGATGACGAACCTGCCCACCCCGCGAAAGATCCCGTTCGGCGGGGACTACAGCCCGGAGCAGTGGCCGCCGGAGGTCTGGAAGGAGGACTACCGGCTGTTCGACGCCGCCCGGATCGACACCGTCACGCTCGGCGTCTTCACCTGGGCACTGACCCAGCCGTCGCTCGACGTCTACGATTTCTCCACATTGGACCGTCTGGTGGCGCAAGCCGGCGGGGCGGGGCGGTCGATCTGCTTGGCGACCGGCACCGGTGCCCACCCGGCCTGGCTGGCGCGGCAGTTCCCCGAGGTGACGCGGACCGACTTCGACGGGCGCCGGCACCGGTTCGGGCAGCGGCACAACTCGTGCCCGAGTTCGCCGATCTTCCGCCGGCTCTCGGCCGAGCTGGCCCGCCAGATCGCCCACCGGTACGCCGACCACCCGGCGGTCATCGCGTGGCACGTCGGCAACGAGTACGGCGGCGCCTGCTACTGCGATCTATGCGCGGCCGGATTCCGCGACTGGCTGCGCCGCCGGTACGCCGGCCTCGACCACCTGAACGAAGCCTGGTACACCAGATTCTGGTCACACACGTTCACGGATTGGGACGAGATCGAACCGCCCTCGGCCCTGACCGAGCACTGGCGCGGACCGGACCACACCGCGTTCCAGGGCATTACGCTGGACTACCTGCGGTTCATGTCGGACGCGATGCTGGCCACCTTCATCGACGAGAAGGAAGCCATCCGCGAGAGCAGCGCGCTGCCCGTCACGACCAACTTCATGGGCCTCTACCGGCCGATCGACTACCACCGCTGGGGACCGCACCTGGACTTCGCGGCGTGGGACAACTACCCTCCCGACGACCGCTCGCCGGCCCGCATGGCGCTGGCCCACGACCTGATGCGTGGGCTCAAGGACGGCCAGCCGTTCTGGCTCATGGAGCAGACGCCGAGCTATACGGCCAGCCGCGACGTGAACCCGCTGAAGCGTCCCGGTGTGATGCGCCTGTGGAGCTGGCAGGCCGTCGCTCACGGGGCCGATGCGGTGCTGTTCTTCCAGATGCGAGCATCCCGAGGGGCCTGCGAGAAGTACCACGGCGCGGTCATCGGGCACGCCGGCCGCGGCGACACCCGGGTCTTCCGCGAGGTCGCCGAGTTGGGGGCCGAACTGGAGAAGCTGGGCGGCATCCCGCTGGGCGCGCGTACGGACGCCCGGGTGGCGCTGCTGTTCGACTGGGACAGCTGGTGGGCGCTTGAGCTGTCCGACGGCCCCTCCCGCCTGGTGCGGTACGTGGACGTGGTGCTCGCTTACTACACGGCGCTGTGGGACGCCGGCGCCAATGTCGACGTCGTACCCGTGACGGCCGGCCTCGACCGCTATGACGTCGTCGTCGCGCCGGCTCTCCATATGCTCAAGGGCGATTTGCCGCAGCGCCTCGAAGACGTCGCTCGGCGTGGCGGTTCGGTCGTCACGACCTTCCTGTCCGGCCGCGTCGACGAGGCCGATCAGGCGTTCCTCATGGACGTGCCCGGCCCGCTCGGCGCGCTGATGGGCGTACGCGTCGACGAATGGGATGCCCGGTGGCCGCAGATCGTCAACCCCGTCCTCCTCGACGGCGGTTCCGTTCGGGTCGAGGCGCGGTTGCTCTTCGAGATCGTCATCCCGCAGGGTGCTGAGGTTGTGGGCACATATGAAGCCGACTTCTACGCCGGGACTCCGGCGGTGACCCGCAACCGTTTCGGATCGGGGTACGGCTGGTACGTCGCCGCAGCTCTCGATCAGCCCGGCGTCTCCTGGGTGGTACGCCAGATCCTCGACCACCACGACCTGATCGGTCCGTACGCCGATCTGTCCGGTGTGGAGGCTACAACGCGAGTTACGCCCGATGGGGAGCGGTTGCTGTTTCTTCTCAACCACTCGGGTGAAAGCGTCGACGTTCGTACGCCGGCTGCGGGGGTTGAGCTGTTGTCGGGCGAGGACGGTGAGCAGATCCGCCTCGATCCCGCGTCGGTGGCGATCTTCCTACTTGGCGGGTGATTGGTGGGGCGCTGTTGTCCGTGGTTGGTGGCGGTTGTGAGAGCGCGTTCCGGATGGTGGGATAGTTGATCTCCCTGGACGATCGCGAGAAGTCCACGCGCCGTGGACCGGACCGGAAGACGGTCCACGGCGCGCCCCAGGACCCCCGGAAGGGATGCCGGGCGGCGGCTGTCAGCCCGCCGAGAGGGTGAAGCTGACCGATAGCCGTCCACTGGAGATGTTGGTAGCGCACATCTTCAGCAGGGTCAGCTCCGGACCCGGGTGGAACGTCGTATCCACTGTGGAGCCCATGATCGCGAACACCGGGCCGACCTCGGCGTAGTCGATGTCCAGCGCCCGGATCGACCAGCTGACCTGGCCGGTGCCGGTACCGAGGAGGCGGACGTCGCCGAGGGCGCCGCCGGCGCAGGCGGTGCTGCCCACCGAGAGGGACGCGGTGCTCACGTTGTCGCTGGCGAACGGGCCGGTCGGGAACAGGAAGTGCTGCACCCAGGTGTTGGAGGTGTGTGAGGTGATCGTGGCACAGCCACGGAAGTAGGTCCCCGGTGCGGCCGTCACGCTGCGGTCGGCCCCGACGTTGAGGCCGCTCTTGCTGAAGACCGTCGTCTCGGGTCCGCCCGCGGTCGTGGCGGTGCGGATGGTGATCGTGCCGGTGCCGTTGAGGATCGTGGCCACGTAGCGGGCCCCCAGATCCGATTGCGCTTGAACCGAACAAACCGTGTCACCGGTACGCAGGAACGTGCCGGTGCTCCATGCGTCAGCGGGCGTCGCGGTACCCACCAGGATCAGGGCAGTCAGGCCGACCAGGGCGGCCATACGCTTGAACTGACTCATGCCCGTTATACGGAGCGCGAGGCCACACGGATTCACCGCGGTCTGACCTCCGCCCGATTGAGTACGGGCCTCTTCCCAACTGAGTGACGAATCAGTCAGACTGACCCGATGGCGCCCGTCCCCGCACCGCTCCCCGCCGACGCGCTTGACCTGGTCCTGCGGCCGTTCGGCGAGTCCATCATGCCGCCGCAGGCCGCGTACGTCGGTGCCGATGTGTACGCCTGGGAGCAGCGCCACCTCTTCGCGGGCTCGTGGCTGTGCCTGGGCCGGGTCGCCGGACTGCGACCGCAGCAGGCGTTGATGGCCGGAGATGTCAGCATCCTGGTGACCGGTGAGGGCCGGGCGTTCGCCAACCTCTGCCGCCACCGCGGCCACGAGCTGCTACCCGTCGGCGCCGCAGGCACCGGATGCGATCGGCGGGCGGTCGTGTGCCCGTATCACGGATGGTCTTATGACCTGGCGGGGGCGCTGAAGACCGCGCCGCGCATGGGCGAGAAGTTCGACCCGCGGGCGTACGGGCTGATCGAGCTGCCGTCCGCGCAGTGGCACGGATGGCTGTTCGTGAACGCGACCGGCGACGCGATGTCCTTCGCCGACCACCTCGGTACGCTCGACAAACTCGTGGCACCCTACGACCCGGCCCGGCTGAGCACCAAGGCCGGCCACACATACGAGGTCGCCGCGAACTGGAAGATCATCGTGGAGAACTACCACGAGTGCTACCACTGCCCGCTCATCCACCCCGAGCTGTGCGCGGTGACGCCGCCGAACTCCGGCGACAACTGGCATGAGCCGGGCCAGTGGCTGGGCGGTTCGATGGACCTGCGCGAGCACGCCGTCACGATGTCGCTCGACGGAAGCTCGCGGGGCCTGCCGCTGCCCGGCGTGGATGCGCGTACGGTGCGGTATCTCGGGCTCTTCCCGAATCTGCTGCTGTCGTTGCACCCCGACTACGTCATGACGCACCGATTGATCCCGCTCGCACCCGGGCGTACGCGCATCGAATGCGAATGGCTCTTCGATCCGGCCGTCGAGGACCCCGCGTATGCGGTGGATTTCTGGGATCTGACCAACCGGCAGGACTGGGCCGCCTGCGAATCGGTGCACCGGGGCGTCTCGTCCCTCCACTTTCGACCGGGTCCGCTGGCACCCAACGAGAACGCCATTTACGACTGGGTGACGATGCTCGCGCGGGCGTACCGCGATCCCCGGCAGGAACTGGGGCCGAAACCCGCGTAGGCCCGCGCCATGCACAGCAGCGCCGGATTCGTGGTGCTGGGCGACATCCCGTATGCCACCGGGGTTTGATTCGCGCCCGGCCGGGGCATGCATGAGGCACATTCGGAAAGGAACGAGTCATGGATGTGCTGCTCCTGATTCTCGCAGTAGTGCTGATCGTGGCCGGCGTACTCGCGCTGGTCCGCCGTCAGATCCTGTGGGGGATCGTGCTGATCGTCGTCGGGCTCATCATCGGTCCCGGACTTGGTGTCTTGAACATCTGACTCCAGGCCCGTCCCTGGAAATGGGGCGGGCCCGGTACCCGCATCCGATGAAGGAGGCGACGAAAGTGACGATGATGAACCCCCTGCCGGCTTGGGACCCGTGGATCTACCCCGAGGCGATGGGTTTCCGGCCGACCGACGCCGGCGAGCACGGGCTCGTGGGCTACCACGTGGAGGCCATCGACGGCGGGATCGGCAAGGTCGACGAGGTCGGCGACGGATTCCTGGTCGTCGACACCGGACCGTGGATCTTCGGCACCAAGGTGATGATCCCCAACGGCGTCGTGAACAACATCGACACCGACGACCGCAAGGTCTATGTGGACCGCACCAAGGACGAGATCCGCAGCGCTCCGGAGTACGCACCCGAGGTACGCGACAGCGCCGACTATCGCGAGAGCCTTGGCAAGCACTACACCCGCTGACCGACGGGGCGGCTGGATCACGGTAAATGCCGGGATCCGGCCGCCTTCCTGCATGATCGTCGGGGAATCCGGGTAAGCCAGCACCAACCGAGAGCCAAGAGCCGCTGGAGGAAACCGATGTCGCGCTCACGCCGCTTCGACACCGATGCTCTGGTCTCCGCGCTGTCCGACGCCAAGGACACCACGACGGACCAGGCTCGGGAACTGTTCCACTCCGCCGCCGACGCAGTGTCGGACGGCAGCCGTACTGCCCGCAAGCGCGTGAACCGGGCCGTCGACGCCCTCGCCGGCCGGCCCGCGCCGCCCCGCTGGGGGCAGATCGCCATGATCGCCGGAGCCGGTGTCATCGCCGGTGCGGCGGTCGCGCTGGCGAGCCGGCAGGCCGTCGCCCGGCGCCTGGCCGAGCTGGACAGCTTGGACACCCGCGCCGACGAGACGCACGCGCTGAACCAGGCCCGGGTCGAGAGCACCATGGTGCCCTGATCCGGACCGAACCTTCCCGCTCGGCCGGACCGACGTTCCAGCACGGTCCGGCCGAGCGGGAAGTACGAGTGGCGGAGACCGGGTGACGTGAGCAATCATCAGTCATCGGCACCCCGACCCCGACCCTCGCCACCGCACGGCTGCTGATCGTCGAAGACGACGACCGCACCGCGCGGTTGCTGGCGCGAGCGCTCCTCGGCGACGGGTACGCCGTCGACGTGGCGGGCACCGGCGACGAGGGGTACGAGGCGGCGCTGTCCGGCGGCTTCGACCTCATCCTGCTGGACCTGATGCTGCCGGGCATGGACGGCACGGTGATGCTGAGCCGGATCATGGAGCAGCGCCCGCAGCAGCGGGTGATCGTTTTGTCGGCGGTGCCCGAGATCGGTACCCGGGTCGCCTGCCTGGAGGCGGGCGCGGCCGACTTCCTGGCCAAGCCGTTCGCCCTGGCCGAGCTGCGGGCGCGCGTACGGGCGCGGATCCGGGCGCAGGCACCCGGCCCCGTGGTCGACGAGATCGTGGTCGGGCCCATTCACCTGAACCTGCGGCTGCACCAGGTCGAGATACCGGGCCGCCGCCCGGCGACGCTGACCTACCGCGAATTCCTCCTGCTGCGCCACCTCATGCAGCGAGCCGGTCGCCCGTGTAGCCGGCCGGAGCTGCTCCAGGACGTATGGGGCCTGTCGTTCGACCCCGGCACCAACGTCGTCGACGTGTGCGTACGCCGCCTGCGCGCCAAGCTGGACCACCCCGACCGGATCGAGACGGTACGCCATGTGGGATACCGCTTCAGCGCGGACTAGCTGGCTGTTGCGGATCGCGTGGTTCGTGGGCGCGCTCGCCTGCGTGATCGCGATGATCCTCTACCCGGCCCGCGAGACGATCCCGTTCCACCTGCTCTGGATCGGCCTGTCCCTGGTCTACGGCTTCGCCGTGTGGCGCCCGATCGAGCTGGCCGCGACGGTCGTCGTGGTGAGCGCGGTCACCGGCGCGATCCTCGTCCACCACGCGTTGCACGGCTACATCCACTGGCAGGAGGTCTTCGAGGTCCCCCTCAGCGTGGTGCTCATCATCGTCATCGCGGCCCACATCCGCCGCCGCCACATCGCACTGACCCAGCTGGCCGCGGTCGCCGAGCTCGACCGGCGCCGGGCGGAGCTGCGCCAGGAGATGATGCGGCAGATCTCGCACGAGCTGCGTACGCCCATCACCGTGGCCCGCGGCTACACCGAGCTGGTCCGCGAGCGCGCCGGCGATCCCGGCACCGCCGAGGACACCCAGGTCGTGCTGGAGGAGCTGGACAAGCTCGCCGACATCTCCAGGCGCCTGATCACGATGATCCAGCTGGACGCCCGGTACGCCCGCGAGCCGGTCGAGCTGGACACGGCATTGGAGCGGATCGTGCGGCGCTGGATTCCGGCCGCCGACCGCGAATGGTCCGTACGCTCGCCCACGGGGCAGGTGATGGCCAACCGCGACCGGCTCGAAGCGGCGTTGGACTGCTTGCTGGACAACGCGGTCAAGTTCACGCGGCCGGGCGATCGCATCGGCGTGACCGGCATGATCGACCGCCAGTCGTGGACGGTCGAGGTGTCCGACTCGGGGCCCGGTCTGAACGGCACCAGCGGCCATCCGGCGTCCGGCACCGGGCTCGGCCTGGCGACCGTACGCGCTGTCGTCGAGAGCTGGGACGGCACCGTCACGCTGCGCGATCGCGACGGCGGCGGAACCATTGCCACACTGCGATTTCCGCTCGCCGCCTGAGCACTCGCCGAGAGTCCGATGACAAGCCTGTCATAGTCCTTGTTGCGGCCCGGAACCCATTCATAGTCTCGAAAACGGCTGCACCGTCTGTCAGCGTGTGCGCCCGGTCTCGGGTCCGGTGTCCTCCCCGGCACAGTGTGATCGGCGGTTCGCTAGGGGTGACCCGCCGGCTAACGGCCCCGAGATCGAGGGCCGGGGGTGCGTGTTCTCTCCGATTCTCCACGCATCCCCGGCCAGTAACGGCCAGTAGTGTGGGGTCATGATCCTGCCCGTGCCGCCGCCGGTGGCCCCGATGCTGGCCAAGCCGGTGAAGCAGATACCGGACGGCGAGCTGAGCTTCGAGCCGAAGTGGGACGGCTTCCGGTCGATCGTGTTTCGCGACGGCGACGAGATCGAGATCGGCAGCCGCAACGAGCGGCCCATGACGCGCTACTTTCCCGAGCTGGCCGCGGCGTTCCGGGAGCAGCTGCCGCCGCGCTGCGTCGTCGACGGCGAGATCATCCTCGTGGCCGGGTCCGGTGACCGGCTCGACTTCGAGACGCTGCAGCTGCGGCTGCATCCGGCGGCCAGCCGGGTCAAGATGCTCAGCGAGACCACGCCGGCCCGGTTCGTGGCGTTCGATCTGCTGGCCCTGGGCGACGACGATTTGACTGGCCGCCCGTTCGCGCAGCGGCGCCGGGCGCTGGAGGAGGCGCTGAAGGGCGTCGAGCCGCCGATCCACGTCACGCCGGCGACGACCGATCGCGATGTCGCGCAGCGCTGGTTCCACCAGTTCGAGGGGGCCGGGCTCGACGGGCTCATCGCCAAGCCGCTCGGCGGCGTCTACGAGCCGGACAAGCGGGCCATGTTCAAGATCAAGCACGAGCGTACGGCGGACTGCGTCGTGGCCGGGTACCGCGTACACACCAGTGGGGCGGACCGGATCGGGTCGCTGCTGCTCGGCCTCTACAACGCCGAGGGCGCGCTGGCGATGGTCGGCGTCATCGGCGCCTTCCCCATGGCCCGGCGGATCGAGCTGTTCGAGGAGCTTCAGCCGCTCGTGACATCCTTCGACGGGCATCCGTGGGACTGGGAGCGCCACATCCAGTCCGAGCGCGCGGCTGGGCGTACGCCGCGGGGGTCGGAGTTCAGCCGCTGGAATGCGGGCAAGGACCTGTCGTTCACGCCGCTGCGGCCCGAACGCGTCGTCGAGGTCCGCTACGACCACATGGAAGGTACGCGTTTCCGGCACACCGCCCAGTTCGTCCGCTGGCGCCCCGACCGTACGCCCGGATCGTGCACGTATGACCAGCTCGACGAGCCGGTCAGCTTCGACCTCGCCGACGTCCTGCGTTGAAACCGGGTCGCCACACACATGCGGAGTGAGTAGCCTGCCCGCCGTGAGCGCAGTGACGATCCGCCCCGCCGAATCCGACGACGACCTCGAATCCTGGCGCCGCGTACGCCTCGAAGTCGTCCCGATGGAGCGTACGGCCACGCTGGAGGAGCTGAAGTCGCTGGCCGGCGGCCGGCACCTGTTCCAGATCGCCGAGCGGGACGGCATCGTGGTCGGCTCCGGCGCCCTCGTACCGTCGAGCCTCGCGGGGGCCGGCTCCATCGCACCGCGGGTGATGCCGGCGCACCGGCGGCAGGGTGTCGGCGCGGCGCTGCTGGAGTACCTGCTCGACCTGGCTCGCGTACACGGATATCCCGTCGCCGCCGCCGACACCGACGACCCGGGGTCGGCGCGGTTCGCCGAGCATTTCGGTTTCGTCGAGGTCGATCGCCAGGTGGAACAGGTACGCACCATCGGCGACGAACCGGAGCCGACTGCACCGGTGGGCGTATCCGTAATAGCTGTGAGTGAGCGGCCGGAGCTGTGGGCGGCGGCGTACCACCAAGTCGGGCTGGCGGGCCTCGCGGACATGGCGGTGAGCGCGCCGATGGAGGTGACGCTGGCCGAGTGGGAGAGCGAGTGGATCGCGGACCCGGCGGCGACGTTCCTGGCCCTGGACGTGGCCGGTGAGATCATCGGCACGGCCGGGCTGCTCGCGGACGCGGACGTGGCCGACCGCGCCGAGCACGCGTTCACGACCGTGCGGCGGGACTGGCGAGGCCGGGGAATCGCCAGCCTGCTGAAGCGCAAGACGCTGCATTGGGCGGCCCAGAACGGTTTGCGCGAGGTCTACACCTGGACCCAGCGCGGCAACGCCGATATGCGGCGCCTCAACGAACATCTCGGCTTCGTCACCCGGACCGAGAGCATCCGCTACGAGCGGCCGCTGTGACGCTCGCGGACGCTGTAATGGCGCGCTATTCGGCCGCTCAAGCCGCGGTCGACGTCGGCGGCACGACCGTCACGCGCCTTGCGCTGCTCGGTCACTTGGCCGAAGAGCCCGATCCCGGGGTACGCCGAACGCTGTTTCACGCCCTGGATCCCGTGTGGCGTACCATTTCCGAGCACTACGCGGCGGTGCTGGCTGAGCATCCGGGTGACTGGCCTGTCGACGCCAACGCGGCCGGTGTCGCGATGGATCCGTCCTCAGTGGAGTCCTCGCTGGTCGCGGTGCTGGAGGCGTGGCGGTCGGCGTACAGCGGCGAGCCGGAGATCGAACCCTGGGACTGGTGGTGGCGCTGCGGTGCGACCGCCCGTACGCTGCGGCCGGCCCTGCCGCTGTCCCGCCTTCAGGAAGTCAACGCGGTCTACCATGCCGCGCTGGGAGCGTCCCTTGTAGACCTGGGCGTCGAGTTCGACCTGGCGCCGTCGCCCTCGAAAGCAGTCGCCTATACCGGCTTCGCGTCCCGGGGACCGGGCCGTCCGGTGGCCCGCGTGGTGGCCTCCTACACCGATGGCGGCCTGGGCGAGCTGACCGAGCTGATCCACGAGACCGGGCACGCCCTGCACGTCAGCGCCGTGCGTACACCGCCGGAGTTCGTGGACTGGCCGGACAGCGACGCGTTCACCGAGGCGGTGGCCGACATCCTCGCCCTCGACACCGCCTCGCCGCGCTGGCAGCGCCGCTGGCTCGGCATCGGAGTCCCGGCCGATCTCGCCCGCCGCGATCGGTACGCCGAAGTGATGCTCGACATCTGCTGGGCCCTGCTGGAGATCCGTCTCCACCACGATCCGGCGTTGGATGCCTCCGCGGTGTGGGTCGACCTGACGTCCACCTACCTCGGCATCGTGGCGTACCCGCGGCTGCCGTGGTGGGCGATGCGCGGCCAGCTCGTCCAGGAGCCCGGATACATGGTGAACTACGCTCTCGGCCCGATCGTCGCGGCCGAGCTGCGCGCCGCGATTCACGCCGAACGCGGCGACTGGACCGAGGGCGATCGCGGCTGGTACGCCTGGGTCAGCGAGCGTCTGCTGCGGTTCGGCGCGGCCCGGCCGGCCGCCGACGTGGTGCGGTCGGTGCTCGGGCGATCGCCGCGACCGGCCGCGTTGATGGCCTGCCTGAACGGTGGCTGAACGCAGACTGGCATAGGCGCGTCGTTGACGGCCGATTCCGGGGCTGGTTTTGTTTAACGCACATCGATGGATCAATCGATGGCCCGCGTCCCCACAAGATGACGCCGGCATACCTCCATCCCCCCAAAGGAGTAGGTCTCGTGAGACGCACACCCCTAGTCGCGGCGCTCGCCCTGCTCACCGCGTCCGCGCTCGCCGGGACGATGACCACCGCGGCCACCGCCGCCCCCGTGGGCGACACCCGGGCCAGCATCACCGCCGCCGCCGATTCCCTCGTCGCCGGGGGCGCATCCGCCCTGTTCAAGAGTGCTAGCGACAGCTTCGTACGGACCGGAGTGCAAGCCGCGAACGGCTTGAACTACGTCACCTACGACCGCACGCACAAGGGTTACCGCGTGGTCGGCGGCGACGCCGTCATCGTGACCGACGGGACCGGCAAGGTCCTCAACCAGTACGCCGCTCAGGACCGGGTCATCTCGGTCGGCACGACCGCTCGCGTCAGCGCCGCCGACGCCCTCGCCACCGCACGCGGCACGCTGGCCGCGGTCGAGTCGGCAAGCGCGCCCGAACTCGTGGTGCTGGCGTGGGGAACGCCTCGCCTGGCCTGGGAGGTCAAGCTCACCGGCGTCAAGGCCAACGGCGCGCCGAGCGTACCGTCGGTCTATGTAGACGCTCTGACCGGCAAGGTCGCCGACAGCGTCGACCTGGTTCGTGACGGCACCGGCAACAGCTTCTACAACGGCACCGTCAGCTTCAACACCTCCGGCTCGGGCTCGTCCTTCTCCATGCAGGACTCGACCCGGCCCGGCATCCGCTGCGGCGGGCAGGACGGCGCCACGTTCACCGGCACCGACGACAACTGGGGCAACGGCTCCGGCACGAGCCTCGAAACGGCCTGCGTGGACGCGCTCTACGCAGTGCAGCGCGAGTGGGACATGCTGGGCACGTGGCTCGGCCGCAACGGCATCAACGGCAGCGGCGGCGGCTTCCCGGCCCGCGTCGGCCTGAACCAGGTCAACGCGTTCTGGAACGGCAGCTTCACCAACTTCGGCCACTCGTCGGACAACCTGCGCCAAGCCACGCCGCAGGACGTCGTCGCGCACGAGTTCGGCCACGCCATCTTCCAGACCACGCCCGGCGGCGCCGGCAGCGGTAACGAGAACGGCGGCTTGAACGAGGGCACCGGCGACATCTTCGGCGCCCTGACCGAGCACTTCGCCAACAACCCCAACGACCCGCCGGACTTCCTCGTGGGTGAGGAAGTCAACCTCACCGGCAGCGGCCCGATCCGCAACATGTTCAACCCGTCGGCCCTCGGCGACCCCAACTGCTGGTCGACCGCGATCCCCAACACCGAGGTCCACGCGGCCGCGGGTCCGCTGAACCACTGGTTCTACCTCGTCGCCCGGGGCAGCAACCCGGCCGGCGGCCCGGTCAGCCCGACCTGCAACGGCTCCTCGGTGACCGGCGTCGGCGTACAGAGCGCCGGCCGGATCTACTACAACGCGATGCTCGCCAAGACGTCGACCTGGCGGTACGCCAACGTCCGGCTCGCCTCGCTGAACGCGGCCGTCAACCTGTTCGGTGCGAACTCGGCCGAGTGCGCGACGACCAAGGCCGCCTGGAACGCCGTGTCCGTACCCGTCCAGGCCGGCGAGCCGGCCTGTGGTGGCGGCGGCGGAACGACGATCTACTCGGACACGTTCGAGACGGCGACCGGGTGGACGACCAACCTCAACGGCACCGACAACGCGACCACGGGCGCGTGGCAGCGCGGCGACCCGGCCGGCACCACGTCCAGCGGCGTCACGCTCCAGCTCGGCACGACGGTCTCCGGCACCAACGACCTCGTGACCGGCGCCGCGGCCGGAGCCTCGGCGGGTGAGTTCGACGTCGACGGCGGCACGACGAGCATCTCGTCGCCGACGATCGCCCTGCCGGCCAGCGGCACGCTGACGCTGAACTTCTCGTGGTACCTCGCCCACCTGAACAACGCGACCAGCGCCGACTTCTTCCGGGCGAACATCGTCGTGGGCACCACCGCCACGCAGGTGTTCAACCAGGCCGGCGCGGCCAGCAACCGGGCCGGCGCGTGGGGCACCGCATCGGTGAACATCAGCGGCTTCGCCGGGCAAACCATCCGCATCCGGTTCGAAGCGGCCGACGCCTCGACGGCCAGCCTCATCGAGGCCGGCGTGGACAACGTAACCATTACGCAGTCCTAGACGCTTAGTGAGTGAAGCCTTCGGCGGGGTGCGCCGCCGGAGGCTTCCCTCTTCGATATGGATGACACACTCGACCCGTGATCCGTGTGTTCCTTCTCGACGACCACGAGGTGGTCCGCCGCGGAGTCCGCGAGCTGCTGGAGGCCGGCGGCGACATCGAGGTCGTCGGCGAGGCGGGCCTGGCCGCCGAGGCGGCGCGCCGGGCGCCGGCCCTGCACCCGCACGTCGCCATCCTCGACGCCCGGCTGCCCGACGGCAACGGCATCGACGTCGCGCGCGACATCCGCTCGATCGACCCCGCGATCCAGGTTCTCATCCTGACGTCGTACGACGACGACGATGCGCTGTTCGCCTCGATCATGGCCGGCGCGGCCGGCTACCTGCTCAAGCAGATCAAGGGCACGGATCTCGTCGACGCGGTACGCCGGGTCGCGGCCGGACAGTCCCTCGTGGACCCGTCGGTGACGCGGCGGATCCTCGACCGCATCCGCAGCCCTCAGCAGCGGCCGGAGCAGCTGCGGCACCTGACCGATCAGGAACAGCGCATCCTGGACTACATCGCCGACGGGCTGACCAACCGGCAGATCGCCGCCGAGATGTTCCTCGCCGAGAAGACCGTGAAGAACTACGTCTCCAGCATGCTGGCCAAGCTCGGCCTGGAGCGGCGTACGCAGGCCGCCGTGCTCGCCATCAAGCTGCGCGACCAGTGACCCGTCCATGATCCCGGCGGGATCAGGCGCGGCGGCGGCGCGCCCGCGAGCCGGCCATGAACCGGGCGACGGCGTCCCGCGTATCCTGCAACGCCTGCCGTGATGTTTCGAAGGTCTGCTGGGCCACTCCGACGAAGATGCAGTCGACCACGAGGAGCTGGCTGATCCGGCTGGCGAGCGCGCCCGGCCGGAAGGCCGTCTCACGTCCGGCCGAAACGAGGGTGAAGTCCGCCGCTTCGGCCAACGCCGATCGGGGGTTGTTGGTGATCGCCACGGTCGTCGCGCCCGCCTCGCCGGCGACCCGCATCGGCTCCAGGACGTCGGGTGTCTCGCCCGATGTGGACACTCCCACCGCGACGTCGCCGGTGCGCAGGAGGGCGGCGCTGGTCAGGGCCAGGTGGGCGTCGGTGAAGCCGTGCCCGACGATGCCGATGCGCAGCAGCTTCTGCGCCATGTCCTCGGCGACCAGGCCGGAAGCGCCGACGCCGTAGCAGTCCACCCGCCGGGCGTGCACGATCGCCGCGACCACCGGCGCGAGCAGTTCGGGCGTGAGCTGGCGGCCGGTGTCGGCCAGCGCCTCGGACTCCGCCCGCGTCACCTTCGTGATGACGTCGGACAGCGGGTCGTCCGGGCCGAGATCGCCGGGGACCAGGCGGTCCGGTTCCTCCCTGCGCGCCGCCGCGGCCGCCAGGGCCAGGCGCAACGGCGGATAACCGGCGAACCCCAGGGCGCGGGCCGTACGCACGATCGTGGCCTCGCTGACCCCGGAGACGGCGCTGAGCTCCGTGATGGTGTGCCGCGCGACGGTGGCCGGGTCGTCGAGGATCAGCTCGGCGATGCGCCGGGCGGACGGCGTCAGCGACGGCAGCACGGCCCGTACCGCGGCGACCAGATTCTCCGGCCGCGTCTGCGTGGTCGTCATGAGCGCCTCCTGTCGACAGTGGTCCCGGAATGCTATCCAGGTAACTGCTTCATGACAATTTCCTTCACCCCGGTTGACGAGGGCGACGGTTTCTGCCAACGTTGCCCGCCAGCACCCATTCTCAGCACTCGCACGCCTGCGCACTCTCCGAACCCGGCGCCCCGCCATTTCCTGGGAGGATGGAATGAAGAAGAGGATCATCGCAACGGCGCTCGCCGCCGCCACGTTCCTCGCCGTTGCGGCCTGCAGCGACTCCGACGGCACCGGCTCCGGCGCGGACGCCACCGGCGATCTCACCGTATGGCTTCAGGTCGACGCGCAGACCCTGTGGCCCAAGGCCGTCGAGGCGGCCACCACCGAGTTCAACAAGCAGTACCCGAAGGTCAAGGTCACCGTGGCGTACCAGGCGTGGGCCGACCACTTGTCCAAATTCGACGCCGCGGCGCAGGCCGGCAGCGCGCCCGACGTGATCGAGATGGGCACCACCGAGATGGGCCTGTACATGGGCAACGGTGCGTTCGCCGACCTGACCGGCAAGAAGAGCGAGTTCGCCAACGCCGACAGCTGGGTGCAGGCGCTGTCCGACTCGGCCACCTTCAATGGCAAGCTCTACGGCATTCCTTACTACGGCGGTACCCGCGCGGTCATCTACCGCAAGGACATCCTGGCCGACGCCGGCATCACCGAGCCGCCGGCGACGTGGGCCGCGCTCAACGACGCCGTCGCGAAGCTGTCGGCCAAGCACAAGGCCGACCCGACCTTCTCCGCGTTCTTCCTGCCCGGCCAGCACCAGTACGGCGCGATGCCGTTCATCTACGACGCCGGCGGCCAGGTCGCCAAGCAGGGCGCGGACGGCAAGTGGGACGCGACCTTCAACTCGCCCGAGGCGATCACCGGCCTGAAGACCTGGAAGGCGCTGATGGACGCCGGCTACCACGGCGACCGCACCATCAACGACCTCACCGCGTTCAGCACGATGGTGGCCGGCAAAGCCGCGATGTTCTACGACACCTCCGGCCAGATGAAGAAGGTCTTCGGCAAGGACGGCGACGCCAAGCTCAAGGACCAGATCGGCTCGTTCGCGATGCCCAGCCCGGCCAAGGGCAGCGGCACCATGTCGGCCTTCATGGGCGGCTCGGACCTGGCCATCCCGGCCATGAGCAAGCACCAGGACTGGGCGGCCGCCTGGATCAAGGCGTACACCAGCGACGCCTCGCAGCAGGCGTTCGTGGACGGCGGTTTCATGGCCAACACCACGACGATCGTCACGAGTGACGCGCAGATGAAGGGCTACGTCGACACCCTCAAGTCGACCTGGACGCTGCCCGCGGCCAAGAACTGGGCCCAGGTCGAGAAGGACAAGACCGTCCTGAACATGCTGGTCGACATCGCCACCGGCAAGAAGACCGTCGAGGACGCGACGGCCGCCGCCGACAAGGCGATCGAGACTACCCTCAACGCCAGCTGACCGCCGATCCGGGCGGCGGCGGGATCGCAACCCCTGCCGCCGCCCGGCCGGGCCCATGACGAAGGCGTGAATCGCCGGACGGGGGCGCGCAGTGTCCACTCTCGACGAACGGCTCGTCGGCCCGCTGCCGGTCCGCGACCGCCCGGATACCCACGACCGCAAGCGCCGTCCCCGCCTGCCGTACCTGCTGATCGCGCCGGCGATCCTGGTATCGGTGGCCGTGCTGGGCTACCCGCTGGTTCGGGTGATCATCCTCAGCTTCCAGAAGTGGGGCCTGGCCCAGATCTTCAGCAACGCCTCGCCGCCCTTCGTCGGCCTGGAGAACTACTCCCGCATCCTCAGCGACGGCGTGTTCTGGACGGTCCTGGTACGCACGCTGGTTCTCACCGCGGTCATGGTCGTCGCTTCGATGGTGGTGGGCGTACTGGTCGCCTTGCTGATGGAGCGCGTAGCGGCCTGGGTACGCGGGGCCATGACGTTCTCGCTCATCATGGCCTGGGCGGTGCCGTCGTTCGTGTCCACCCAGATCTTCGCCTGGATGACCGAGCAGAACTTCGGCGTCCTCAACTACATCCTCGGCCTCGGCCAGCACAACTGGTACGCCGACAGCCGCCAGGGCCTGACGGTGGCGACCCTGATCGTGGTGTGGGGTGCGGTGCCGTTCATCACCGTCACCACCTACGCGGCGCTGACCCAGGTGCCGCAGGAGCTGGTCGAGGCGGCCCGGCTCGACGGGGCCGGCGGCCGCCAGGTCTTCTTCGCCATCACGCTGCCGTCCATCCGGCCGGTGCTGCTCATCGTCACCGCGCTGTCGATCATCTGGGACTTCAGCGTATTCAACCAGATCTGGATCCTGCGCAACGGCGTACCGGCGCCGGATTACCAGACGCTCGCCATTTACGCGTATACGCAGGCGTACTCCAGCCACGAGTACGGGTACGCCTCCGCGGTCGCGGTGGTGACGGTCCTGCTGCTGCTGGCCGTGATGGTGGTCTACATCCGCCAGCTCGTAAGGTCGGGAGAGACCGAATGAAATCGCGGATCGGCTACTCCGTCCTCGGCCTCCTGGTGGCCGTCGTGTGGATCTTCCCGGTGTACTGGATGGCCAGCACCGCCTTCAAACCCGGCCCGGACATGTACGCCGCCACACCGCAGCTGGTGCCGCTGCACCCGACGCTGGCGAACTTCCGCACCGTGCTGGACGACGACTCGTTCTGGACCGCGGCCCGCAACACCTTGCTGGCAACGGTTCTGACCGTCGCCGTCACGATGATCGTGGCGTTCGGCTCGGCCGTCGCGGTGGCCCGCTTCCAGTTCGCCGGCCGGCGCTCGTTCCTGCTGTCCATCCTCATCATGAAGATGGTCCCGTCCATCGCCCTGGTCATCCCGATCTTCCTGACGCTGGGCAAGCTCGGCCTCGTCGACGGCGTCGGCGGCCTGGTCGTCGCGTACCTCGCGTTCGCATTGCCATTCGCGGTCTGGGCCCTGCGCGGCTTCGTGATCGGCGTACCGCGGGATCTGGAGGAGGCCGCGATGATCGACGGCTGTACGCAGATCCAGGCGTTCCGGCGCGTCACCCTGCCGCTGATCGTGCCGGGCCTGGTGGCCACGTCCATCTTCACGATGATCCTGGCCTGGAACGAGTACCTCATCACCTACTTCCTCATCAGCAGCCCCAACAAGTACACGCTGCCGCTGTGGCTGACCCACTTCATCGGCACCGAGGGCACGTCGTTCGGCCCGCTGATGGCCGGTGCCACGATCATCGCTACGCCGGTCGCGATCTTCTTCATGTTCATTCAGCGCAACCTCGCTCGCGGCCTGACCGCGGGCGCCGTCCGGGGCTGACATGAGGGTCCTCGGGCTCAGCTCGGGCACGTCCCACGACGGCATCGACGCCGCCCTGGTGGAGTTCGAGCCGGATGAGTCCACATTGCACGGACGGCTGCTGCGCCACGAAACCGTGCCCTACCCGGCCGCGCTGCGCGAGGAGATCCGCGCCGCGCTGCCCCCGAGTCCGATCGGCCTCGACGCCGTCTGCCGCCTCGATACCCGCATCGGTCAGGCGTTCGCCGATGCGGCCACGGCAGTCTTGTCCGGCGTCGAGGCCGATCTCATCTGTTCCCACGGCCAGACCGTGTACCACTGGCCCGGCCAGGGGACGCTGCAACTCGGCCAGCCCGCGTGGATCGCCGAGCGGACCGGCCTGCCCGTCGTGTCGGACGTCCGCGCTCGCGACATCGCCGCGGGCGGGCAGGGCGCGCCGCTGGTCGCGATCCTCGACCTGCTCCTGCTGGCCGGCGTACCCGGCAACCCGGGCGCGCTCAACCTCGGCGGGATCGCCAACCTCACCGTCCAGAGTGGACCGTCGGCCTACGACGTCGGCCCCGGTAACGCGCTGCTCGATGCTGCGGCCCGCCATTTCACGGGTACGCTGTGCGACCGCGACGGTCAGCTGACTGCTCGCGGCCGGGTGGACCCCGAGCTGCTGGAGAAGCTGCTCGACGAGCCCTACTACCGCCGCTGCCCGCCCAAGTCGACCGGCAAGGAGCTGTTCCACCCCGGCTATCTCGACGGCCTCATCGGCGGCCGGTCCGGTGCCGACGTGCTCGCCACGCTGGTCGAGCTGACGGCGGTCGTCATCGCGGCCGAGATCCGCTACCACGGGCTCGACACGGTCCTGGTGTCCGGCGGCGGCGTCCACAATGGAGTATTGATGCGCCGCCTCACGGCCGCGGCCGCACCGGCCCGGCTGATCCCGTCGGATGCGGTGGGCGTACCCGTTGATGCGAAGGAAGCGGTGCTGTTCGCGCTGATCGGCTGGCTGACCGCCCACGGCCTCGCGGGCAGCGTCGCCGCGTGCACCGGCGCACGCCGGGCGAGTGTCCTGGGGTCGGTGACCGGGCCGCTGGTGCCGCGGACGGCGACCATGCCGACGCGCCTGGTGATGGCCTAACCGACCGCCACTGCATCCAGGTCCGCGCGGGCGGCGTCAAGCGCTTGCTGCGCCCGGCTCGTCGCGCGCACCGCGGCGGTCAGAGCGGCCACCGGGTCGGTCGCGCCCGCCGCCTCGTCCAGGTGCCGCCGGGCTTCGCATTGACGGGTACGCGCGCCGCAGCCGATCCGGTCCCGCCGCCGGTCGATGAACCGATCCGTGGAATCCACCGCCGTACGCGCGGAGAACAGCGCGTAATCGAGCAGGATCCGCGGCCCGTCCGGGCTCCCACCGAGCGCGGCGTCGAGCGTGGCACTCGCGGCGACCAGCCGAGCCAGCGAGCCGATCGGGTCCGGGCAGCCGAAGACGAGGCCGGTACGCACATCGATCGCGACCTGTTCGGCTCGTGCGACCGCCGCGGCGGCCTGCTGAACCGATTTGCCCGCCTCGATGCGGGCCTGAGCCCACGGCAGCAGGATGCGTACGCAGATCGTCGCGGTTTGCAGATCGGTGCCGAGCCGCGTGATCGCCGCTAGGAGGACGCTGGCCCGGTGCAGTGCCCGTACGCCGTCCAGCCGAGCCGTCGCCAGCTCGGTGGCGTCGCCGATCGTTGCGAACGCTGATGCGGCGTACCGGGATTGCAGGTGGTTGAGCGTATCGGCGGCCCTCGGGAGCTGGGCGCGTATCTGGTCACGCCATACCGCCAGGCCGGCCAGATCCGGTGCGGCGCCGGTTCCGGGCGCGAGAAGCTGTTCCGTGCGGGCGCAGCGGTCGACGATCTCGGCTAGTTTCGCTCGCTGCACCGGTTCGTCCGGCGGGTACGCCTCGTCCAGTTGCTGGCGCAACCGGAACGCCTCGGTCAGCTCCGTCCGGGCTCTCCGCGTCGCCTCCCGGTCTGACTCCGTCGCCTCCTCGCCGGTTGCTTTGGCGGCGATGGCCAGGTTCTCTTCGGTGGTGCGCAGGGCGTTGTCGGCTTCGACAAGCCGTCGGCGGGCTTGGTGCTCCAAGCTTTCGATGTTCGCGGCTTCCGAGCCGGAAACGGGGTCGGGCGCGGCTTTGAGCAGTGGCACGGGTCGTGCTGGCCGGCGCCGTCGGAAGATGGGTACGCCGAGCACCACGGCCAGCCCGCCGAGGATGATGGCGAGCAGGCCGAGGACGGCAACGCCGGAGCCGTAGGTGTCCAGCACGCAGCCAGACTAAGCCCGATATCTCCCGCCCTCCCGGGCTTTCCCGACATGAGCGAACCGTCCGCCGCTCCTGGGAGTGCACGGCCGGGCCGGTCCAGGTCTTACCGGTCGAACTCGCCGGCCTTCACGCCGTCGAGGAACGCGGTCCACTCGTCGCCGGTGAACACCAGCATGGCCGCTTCACGGTTCTTGGTGTCCCGCACGGCGACGGCGTCACCGGCGAGGGCCACCTCCACACAGTTGTCGCCGCTGGGACTACTGCGGCTGCTCTTGCGCCAGTCAGCGCTCGGCCAGACGGAATCGGTGTTGTTGCGGGTACTCATCGGACCTGTCACCACCTCTGCGCCGGGCACGGCGGTAGCCGGACCGGCAAATCGCGTGTGTTGCCAGCGATTATCCCGGCCCATTTCGTGCCGCCGCGGGTTACCGGCGGGTTTGCACCGACCGGCGGGCCACAAAAGTGGCGGCCCACCGCATCGGTACGGCCGAAATCGTCCGTGTTAACGCAGTGTTTGGGCGTACGCCTGCTCCAGCTCGGTCCAGCCGAACGCCATCGCTTCGGACCCGCGGATGACGCCGACCGGGTCGCCGTCGAGCAGATGCTCGGCGACATCGAGACAGATGTGCCAGCCGGCCGCGACCTTCGAGAGCCAATCCGCATCGGCGACCGTGTGATGCAGCGTCAGGTGCGTACCGGTATCCGTCGCGGCGAGTTCCCAGCGCAGCCGGTCGCCGCCGAGCGTGTACTCCAGCAGCGTCGGCGCCTCGGCCCGCACGACCGTGGCCGTCATGGGTTCGCGGTTGGGCCCGTCGACCATCGTCAGGGTCGCGTCGCCGGGCGAGCCCAGGTCGCGATCGGCGGCCCAGGGCGCCCACTGGTCCAGCTGCTGCGGATCGGTCAGGGCCGCCCAGACCTTGGCGGGCGGGTGCCGCAGATCGCGGTGGAACACGAGGGTCCAGTGCTCGCCGTCCTTGTCGGCTTCGGCCTGGCCCAGCGGGCTGGGCCGGTAGGCGTCGCGATTCATGATTCCTCCACTGTGTCCAGATGCCGTTCCAGGGCGTCGAGGTGGTGCTCCCACAGCTCGCGGTAGGGCGCGAGCCACGCGTCCAGGGTTCGCAGCGGCACCGTACGGATGCCGTAGATGCGTTGCTGGGCCGCGATCCGGCTGGTGACCAGGCCGGCCTCGCGCAGCACCCGCAGGTGCTTGGAGACGGCCGGCTGGCTGACGCCCAGTCCGTGGACCAGCTCGCCGACACTGAGTTCGGTACCCCGCAGCCGGTCGAGGATGCGCCGGCGCGTGGGCTCGGCGATGACGGCGAAGACGTCCGCGGGCATGTTTCTAATATGCCTCACGAGGCATATAAGCGCCAGCCCCGTGCTCGAAGCCCGTTCACGCTATGGTGCGAGCATGATCCGTCGCCGCGCCGTCGTGTCCGGTTATGTGCAAGGTGTCTACTTTCGGGAGACCTGCCGGCAGAGGGCGAACGTCCTGGCTGTCGCGGGATGGGTACGCAACCGCAGCGATCGCACGGTGGAAATGGTGTTCGAGGGCGAATCCGCGGCGGTCGAGCGCATGGTCGAGTGGACCCGGCACGGGCCGGAGGACGCCCACATCACCGGCGTCGAGATCTTCGAGGAGGAACCCGAGGGGCTCGTCGGCTTCGCCGTCCTCCCGACCCGCTGACCGTACTAGCGCTGCGATGCAACTTGCAGCCGGATCCAGGACCGCCGCCCTGCCTGCAGAACCGCGCCGTCCTCGACCGTCACCTCTTGCTGCGCGTCGTCCAGCGTCCGGCCGTTCAGGCGTACGCCGCCCTCAGCGATGAGACGGCGCGCCCGGTTGCCACTCAGATCCGGCCGGACCCGGCGGACCAGATCGCCGGCCGAGATCACGGCGGGCACCGTCATCACCGGGGCATCGCTAGGCGCCGACCGGCGGGCGAAGGTTTCGAGGAACCATTCCCGCTCCGCGTCCGCGGCGTCGTCACCGTGGTAACGGCGTACCACTTCGTGGGCGAGCTGGAGCTTCGCGTCGCGGGCGGCGACCCCCGAAGCGTGAACGGCCGCGGCGATCCGGTCCGGTGGCAGCAGGGTGTAGACGAGCATGTACTCCGCCACCAGCGCATCCGGCAGCGACATCGCTTTGCCGAACTTGTCGCGCGGGGTGTCGGTGAGGGCGATGAAGTTGCCGAGGCTCTTGGACTGCTTGGCCCGGCCGTCGATGCCCGGGGTGATCTTACTGGTGATGACGACCTGCGCCCGTCGCCCCGCCCGCTGCTGGTAGTGGCGGCCGAGCATCTCGTTGAAGAGCTGGTCGCTGCCGACGATGGTGAGATCGGAGTCGAGGGCGAGCGAGTCGTAGCCCTGCAACACCGGGTAGCACAGCTCGTGCATCGCGATGTCGGTGCCCTCGGCGACCCGGCGGCGGAACATGTCGCGGGCCATCAGCTGAGCGTGCGTCACCTGGGCCAGCAACCGAAGGACCTCGGTGGTGTCCATTGTGGAGTACCACTCGGAGTTGCGGCGGATCTCGAAGACGGCCGGATCGGTGGACAGGACAATGCCGACCTGCTCGACGAAGGCGCGGGCGTTGACCTCGATCTGCTCGGCCGGCAGCACCGGCCGCGTCGCCGAGCGCCCGGTGGGATCGCCCACGGCGGTGGTGACATCACCGAGGAGGAACACCACTTTGTGGCCCTCCTCTTGCAGCCGCCGCATCATCCACAGGTTCACGGCGTGGCCGAGATGCAGGAACGGCGCCGTGCAGTCGACGCCGTACTTGATCCGCAGCGGGCGGCCGCTGGAGAGCAGCTCGGTCAGCTCACCGGCGGAGAACATCTGATCGGTGGTACGCGCAAGGTCGGCAAGCAGCCGGGCAGACATGGGGGACCCTTTCGGGGAAGCGGAAGGTGGCCGGAACGATCGAGGGCGCGCGTCAGCCCTGATATCGCTCCTCGTGCCACGGTGTCCGCATACGCAGACCATACGGCCACTTCCGCCGGCGGTCCAGCGAGATGCAACCTCGACGCGGTCTGAAGCGTCAACCCGGCGTGACACTCATCGACCTTGGCGAGATCGGCGCGCACGGCGACCAGCCCGATCCCGGCCCATCGCCCTGGGCTCGGCGGGTCGGCGTACCCGACGGGCGGAAGGCGGCGGCGGTAGCGGCGCTCGCCCTCCTCGCGGGCGGCCTGGCCGGCAACGCACCGGCGGCCCGGCCGGATCCGCCGATACGCGTCATGCGGGACGTCAACGTCCAAGCGTCGCTGTGGGTCGTCGATGACGTCCTCATCCACGCCGGCGGCGACTCGACGGTGATGACCGCGACCGACCTGCCGACCGGCAACCGGCTCTGGTCGAGCATGGTCGGGCCGACGATCTACCACCTGGCCGGCGTCGACGGCATCGTCGTGGTGCAGACCGCGCCGAACATCAGCGACACGAGCTCCGAGCAGGAGGCGTGGAGCCGAGCCGTCGCGCAGGGCCACCTCACCGCGCTCGATGCGCGTACGGGCATCGAGCGGTGGCGGCATCCCGGTTCCATGCTGAGCCCGTACGAGTCCGAAGGCGCCGTGGTCATGCTGGTGCCGTCGGATGCGCTGCCCGACCACGAACCCGGCCGATGGCTCCTCGCCGGCGTGGACCACGACAGCGGCCGCGATCTCTGGATCGAACCGTTGTCCGACCGGACACAGTGGAGCTTCGGGTACGCCGGCGCGCGGCCGGATCGGCTTGACCCGACCCGGCTGACCCTCGTGGATCCCGACGGTACGGTGAGCGCCGTCGACACCGCCAGCGGACGGCGTACGCCCCAAGGAAAGCTGCCCGCCGAGTCGTCGATCGAGTGGAGCTGGATGAATCTGATCGGCGTACGGCGCCCGGATCCGTACGCACCCATTGACCCGTCGACACCGGCCGAACCGGCGCAGCCGGTCGATCCGGCGCTCGATCCCCGGCCGGCACGCTTCGAGGTCTACGACGTCGGGGACCTGACCGCACCGCTGTGGGGGCGCCCGATCGAGTCCGGCTACGCGCCGAACCCCTGTGCCGAGAACATGTTGTGCATACCGGTGCCAAACCGGATGGACCGCGTCGATGTGCGTACGGGTGCCCCCGCACCGCCCGCCGACGACTACGCCGACTTCTTCGAGCCGGGCCGGCTGGGGCTCTGGCAGATCTACAGCTTCCTCGCGGACTCCGACGCCCTCGCGTTCGTGTCGCCGTCGGCGTCGAAGACGCGCGAGGGCTGGCTGGGCGTCGTGCGGTTCCAGCGCCCCGAGCCGCAGGTCGTCCCGCTGGCCCGGGTCCCGATCGGGATCGAAGCCTGCTGGCCGACGACCGCCCGGTGGATCATCTGCCCCGGCGTCGCGGGTACGATCGCCATGCGTCAATCCGATCTGGACGCGATGATCGCCGCGATTCCGGGACAGGTCCCATGACACTGATCGACCTCGGCGAGGTCAGCCGCCACGATCCCCGTACGGCCACGCCGGATCCGCCACCGCCGTGGCTGCGGAAGCTGGGCGAACCGGCCCGGGGCAAGGCCGCCGCGGTCGCGGTCTTGGCCGTCCTTGCGGGCGGGCTTGCCGGCATCGCACCGGCCACCGATCCGCTGCCTGTGATACGGACCGTGCCGGCCCTGGATTACCAGGGATCGTTCTGGTCATTCGATGGCACCGTGGTGCAGCTGAGTCCCGACTCGCGGTCGGCCTCGGCGATCGAGCTCGCGACCGGCCGGACCGCGTGGTCGATCCAGTTCGGCGGGCCGGTCTGGCGCATGGAACGGTTCTTCGACGACGTCATCGTGGTCCAGCACTCGCCCGAACCCGGATACACCGGCGAGGGCGAATCCGAGGACACCATCTTCCGCTTCCTCGCCGAGGGCTGGGTCGCCATGATCGATCCGCGAACCGGAGCCGAACGGTGGCGGCGCGACGGTGCTCTGCTCAGCCCGTATGGCGCACCGGCGGTCATCCTCCTCCAACCCGTCGCACACTCCCCGGCCGCGTCATCAGCCGCCGAGGAAGACCCGGCGGCGAGGGACATGCGAGTGGTGGCGGTCGATCCGCAGACCGGGCGCGACCGCTGGGGCGTACCGGTGTCGAAGTCCATGCGATGGAGCTTCGTCTTCGGCGACGACTACTTTCCGATCCAGGGCGGGCTCGTGCTGATGGAGTCGCATGACGGAAGCATTATCGAGATCAACTCCGGCGGCGGCACCACGCCACGGGGCCGGATCGCGCCCGGCGGCGACCTCACCTGGGCTTCCACGACCCACCTCGCCGTCACCCGGCCGGCCGGCTTCACGGGATTCGCCGGCAACGCCCGGGTCTTCGAGTTGTACGAAGGGCGTACGCTCACCGATAGGCCACTGTGGACGGTCATGCTCGACGACGGCACACCGGCACCGTGGCCGTGCGGCGTACGCGGTCGCCTGTGCCGCATACAGGACGGCAACCTCGTCGACCTGAGCCTGAGCACCGGCACGGTCGTGGGCCCGCATGAGGAATCGGTGGCCGACCTTCTCAGCCCGGCGACCCTGGGCAATTGGAGCCCGGTGGGGCCCTGGATCGATCCGAGCGAGCACCTGGTCAGCCTCCCGGCCGGGCTGTCGAAGACCGGCGTGGCCTGGCTCGGCCATCTGCGCGCCGTACACGGCCAGGTACGCATCACGCCGCTGATGTCAATGCCGCTGCAGGTCACGTCGTGCTGGCCGCCGGACGACACCTGGCTCATCTGCTCCGGCGCGCAGCGCGACGGCTCATCGTCGGACCGCAGCATCGTCCTGCGCCGGTCCGATGTGGATGCTCTCATCCGGCGCCTGGCTCCCCCGTCATGATCCCGGGGCCACCAGAGCGCACGCCACTCCCCGTTTCATCAAGGCTGATTGAGCGGGCGCTGCACGGTTGGCACAGTTGGCATGTTTTGTGCCGGTCAACTGCGGGCAACTACCTTGACAGACAGTTGACCGGGAAATCATCGTCTTTTGACCGTTGATGTTCGGCGGTTGGTTCGTTAGCCCACAGTGACCAAACCGCCACCGGCCAACCAGGGCCGACGGCGACGATAAGGCGGTGACCGAATGTCCGCACCCTTCAGTTCCGCGATGTGGCGCAAGAGTACGCGCAGCAGCCCAAGTGGTGACAACTGCGTCGAGGTCGCACTCGACGGTGGACGCGTGGGCGTACGCGACTCCAAGGACCGCGGCGGCAGCGTGCTGCAGTTCGATGCCCAGTCCTGGCAGGAGTTCCTGGAAGGCGCCAAGAGCGGCGAGTTCGATCTGCCCGCGACGGCCTGAGTGACGGCGGCCCCCCGGACCCCGGGGCCGGTCTGCTTGATATCCGCTCTCCCGGCGATATCCACTCCCTCCGACCCGGCCCACCGGCGTCTAGCTGCCGTTTGGCAAAATGGGACCCTCAGGTGAGAGCGGAGTGACGATGAGCGATTCGATCTTGTTGGTGACCGGTGGTGCGGGCTTCGTCGGCAGCAATCTGATCCGCCGGCTGGTGACCGAGTACCCGGAGGCCCGGATCGTCTCGATCGACAACTACTTCACCGGTACGCCCGACAACCACGTGGACGACAAGCGTGTGACCTACATCGAGGCGAGCACGCTCGACATCGCCAAGGCGTGGCAGAACCGGGGCCTGCCGGCTCCGAAGACCGTGTACCACATGGGCGAGTACTCCCGGATCGTCCGGTCTTTCGAGGACCACGACATGACCTGGGAGTTCAACCTGCGCGGCACCAAGGAGGTCGTGCAGTTCGCCCACGACCACGGCGCGAAGCTGGTCTACGCCGGCTCCAGCTCCAAGTTCGGCAACGACGGGGAGGACGAGAACCTCAACCCGTACGCCTGGACCAAGGCGAAGAACATCGAGTACCTGAAGAACTACTCGCAGTGGTTCGGGCTCGACTTCGTCGTGACGTACTTCTACAACGCGTACGGCCCCGGCCACATCCGCAGCGGCAAGTACGCCACGGTCATCGGCATCTTCGAGGACCACTACGAGCGCGGCGTACCGCTGCCGGTGGTCTCGCCCGGCACCCAGACCCGTGACTTCACCCACATCGACGACATCGTCTCCGGCATCATCATCTGCGCCGAGCGCGGCTCGGGCGACGGCTACCTGCTCGGCACCGGCCGGGAATGGCCGATCATCGAGGTCGCCCGGATGTTCGGCGGCGAGATCGAGATGGTGCCCGCCCTGCGCGGCGAGCGCGAGCGCGGCCGAGCCGACACGACCAAGGCCCGCGAGATCGGCTGGGCACCGCAGCGGGACCTGCCGACCTACATCGCCGACTTCACCGCGAGCCTGGCCCACGCCTAGCGCGGGCGCTGCTTGACGCCGGCATCGAGCAACGTGACCAGCTCGGCGATCCGGGCCGCGCGTACGTCCGGCCGCCCCTTGGTTCCGTCGATCCATTTCAAGTACGCCTTGCGGTAGAACTGCGCCAGCGAGTCGAAGAAGGCGCCCGCATCCGGGTTGGCCGCCAGAGCCGCGGCGATATCGGGATCGAGGTCGGACCGCTGCGGCCCCTCGGGCATGATCTCCACCTGCACCGGCGCGCTCGCGTCGAAGTCGCGCGCCCACACCGAGCCCATGATGAAGCCGCGCTGCCCTTCGTGCGCCGTGATCACCGCTCGCACGCGGCAACCGCCCACGGTGCCGTGGATGTGATGCTTCGGCTTCGGCGTCCATTCGGCGTCCGGGTCGAACGGCACCGGCACGAACAGGCGCCCGCCGAGGTCGTACACCGGGGTCGTATAGGTGGCCACGAACGGCAGCGTACGCCGTCCGAACGCGACGTTGCGGTTGTACGCCTGCGCGGTGCACGCCAGCGCAGAGCCTGGTTACGCCGGCTGTGATCGGGGCGAGCCGGCGTTGCGATTAGTTTTTGGACACTTCGGGTACAGCCGGGGGTTATGCGAAGCGAACCCCTCAAGACCGATGTAACCATCACGCGGCGTACGCTGCTGGGGCTCGGCCTCGGAGCGGCAGCCGCACCCGTCCTCGCGGCGTGCAGCGGCGTTTCCACGACCGGCACGCAGAGCGGACCCGGTGCGGTCAACTTCCTGTCGACGCAGTTCACCCCGATCGAGGAGCGCCAGCGGTTCGAGAAGATCCTCGCGGACCACGTCAAGGACGCGAAGGTCGGCTTCAACCCGGTCGACGCCAGTACCTTCTCCACGACCGTCAAGTCCCAAGTGGACGCCGGCGACGTGAAGGTGAACCTCATCGGCGGCCTGCACGGCGACCTCGCACCGCTGGCCGACAAGCTCGCCGACCTCGACGATGTCCTGAGTGGACTGTCCGACCGCGGTTTCGCGAGCGACCTGACCGAGCTGGCCAAGCTCGGCGGATCGACTACCAAGTACATCCCATGGATGCAGGCGACCTACCTGCTCGCTGTCAACAAGAAGGCATTGCAGTGGCTGCCGTCCGGCGCGGATGTGCAGAAGCTCACGTACGACCAGTTCCTCGCCTGGATGACCGCGGCCAAGTCGGGCAACGGCGGCAAGCCGGTGTTCGGCTTCGGAGCCGGCCCCAAGGGCCTATATCACCGGTTCTTCCAGGGCTTCCTGCTGCCGAGCTTCACCGGCGGCCAGGTCACCACGTTCCGCTCGGCCGACGCGGTCACCGCGTGGCAGTACATGAAGGAGCTGTGGGCGCAGACCGCACCGGCGTCGACGGCGTACGACTTCGTCCAGGAACCGTTGCAGCGCGGCGAGATCCTGGTCGGCTTCGACCACGTCGCCCGCCTGGCCGCGGCGCCGAAGGACAAGCCGGACGACTGGCTCATGGTGCCGGCCCCGAGCGGACCCAAGGGCCTCGGCTACATGCTGGTGATCGCCGGGTTGGGCGTACCGAAGGGCGCTGCGGACGCCGACCGGGCGAAGTCGGTCATCAAGGCCCTCACCACCCCGGCGATCCAGTCCGAGGTGTTGCGCCAGAACGCCTTCTTCCCGGTGGTGAAGGGCGACCTGCCGGCCGAGCTGCCCGCACCGATCCGGTTGGAGGCCAGCGGAGTCCAGGCCCAGCAAGGCACCGGCGGTGCGATCGTCGCGCTGCCGCCGGTCGGCGTCGGGGCCAAGGACGGCGAGGTGGCGCAGGTCTACAAGGACACGTTCAAGGAGATCTGCCTGGACGGCAAGCCGATCCGGCCGGTGCTCGACGCGCAGGCCGCCAAGCTCAACGCGATCCTCGACCAGATCAAGGTGGCGTGCTGGAAACCTGACCCCGCCGGCACACCGTGCCGGGTCGCATGAGGACTCTCCCCCGAGCACCCGGCGAGAACCGCCGGGCGCTCGGGGACCCTTCTGCAACTCCGGCCCGGCGGGGCGCCGGGCGACCCGCCTGGCTCTGGCTGATCGCGCCGTCCGCGCTCTTCATGACCGCACTGTTCGCCTGGCCGCTGCTCGTCGGCATCGGCCAGGCGTTCACCGGTCCGGACGGGTTCAGCGCGGCCAACCTGCGGCGCATGGTCGACGACCCCTACTTCTGGCCCGCCGTACGCAACACCGCACTGCTGATCGTGGTGGTGGTGCCGCTACAGTTCGCCCTCGCCCTCGCGATGGCACTGCTGCTGCGGGAACGCCCCCGGTTCGCGGGTTTCTACTTCTACGTCTGGGTCATCCCGCTCGCGATCAGCGATCTGGCCGCTGGGCTCGTGTGGCTGTCCATCTTCACCGACCGCGGGTACCTCAACTCCGCGCTGGCTCATCTCGGGATCGACGGGTACGCCTGGCTGAGCTACCAGCATCCGTGGAGCATGTTCGCGGCCGTGGTGGTCGCCGAGCTGTGGCGGGCCACCTCGCTGGTCTTCGTCATCGTGGTCGCCGGCATGCAGGGGATTCCCCGCGACTACGACGAGGCCGCATCCGTCTTCGGGGCCGGGTACTGGCAGCGCCTGCGTTATGTGCTCCTGCCCCAACTGCGGCCGAGTCTTCAGGTCGCACTGATCCTGCGGACCATCCTGGCGCTGGAGACGTTCGCGGTCGCCCAGGCGCTCACCGGCCGCTCCATGCCGCTGCTCGTCGGTGAGACATACCAGTGGTACACCGTGCTGCAGAATCCCGGTGTCGCCAGCGCCATCGCCCTGGTCATCCTGGCCCTGTCGCTGCTGGCCGCCATCGGATACCTGCGGTTGCTGCGGGATCGGACGGCGCCGCGATGAGGAACCGCGTCGGACTCCACCTCGCTTGCCTGGCCGTGACCGCCTTTGTGGGCGTACCCATATATCTGGTGGCCTTGGCGGCGTTCACCAGCCGGACCGCGCTGAATGAGTTTCCCGTGCCGCTCGGGCCCACGGACGTCTCCACCGAGACGATGCGCGGCTTCCTGGCGACGACCGGGGTGACCGGCGGGTTCTTGAACTCGCTGATGGTGGGGTTGGCGACGGTCGTGCTGACCCTGGTGCTCGGCGCGCCCGCCGGATACGCCGTGGCCCGGTACGCCTTCCGCGGCCACGACTCCTACCAGCTGCTCCTGCTGCTGACCCGGGCGCTGCCGATCGTCGTGCTGTCGGTGCCGCTGGCTCGCGTGTTTCTGCGCATCGGGCTTTACGACACGACGTACGCCGTGACCTTGCTGCACACCGCGCTCGCGTTGCCGACCGCGGTACTCATCTCGTCCGCTGTCTTCGTGGGCGTACCGAGGGAGCAGGAGGAGGCGGCGACGGTCTTCGGCGCCACACCGGCGAAGGCGTTCCTGCGGATCGTCGTGCCACAAGCGCTACCGGGTATAGCGGCGGTGGCGGTGTTCACGTTCGTGCTGTCGTGGAACGAGGTCCTCGGGGCCACGATCCTCACCCTCAACCAGCGGACCCTGCCCGCGCAGGTGCTCACCACGCTGTCCGATTCACCGCTGGCCTACCGGTTCGCCGGTGGCCTCGCCTTGGTGCTGCCGGCGCTCGTGTTCATCGCCGTCATGCGCCGATACCTGCTGAATATCTGGGGGACGCTGCGATGACGAGCATTGTTGTCGATCGGCTGGTCAAGACCTACGCCGGTGCGCACCGCCGCGCGGTCGACGACGTGTCGCTGGAGGTGGCCGAGGGGGAGTTCGTGGTGCTCGTAGGCCCGAGCGGCTGTGGTAAGACGACGCTGCTGCGCATGGTCGCCGGGCTGGAACGGCCGGACAGCGGAACCGTCCACATCGGAGGTCGTGAGGTCACCGGGCTGCCGGCGAGGCTGCGCGGCGTATCGATGGTCTTCCAGTCGTACGCCGTCTTTCCGCACATGACGGTCGAGCAGAACATCGGGTTCGGCCTGACGATGCACAAGGTTCCGGCACCTCAGCGCCTGTCGCGCGTACGCCGGGCGGCCGAGATGCTCCAGCTGGAGGAGGTGCTCGACCGCTACCCGACGCAGCTGTCGGGCGGGCAGCGCCAGCGCGTCGCCGTGGCGCGGGCGATCGTCATGGACGCGGCGGTGCTGCTGATGGACGAGCCTCTGTCCAATCTGGACGCGTTGCTGCGGTTGCAGTTCCGGTCGGAGCTGAAGCGGATCGTCCGGGAAGTCGGCGCCACCACCCTCTACGTCACCCACGACCAGGCCGAGGCGATGTCGCTGGGCGACCGTGTCGCCGTCCTGCGCTCCGGGCAGCTCGTCCAGATCGGCGCCGCCCTGGCGGTCTACGACTCCCCCGCGACGCAGTTCGTCGGCGGCTTCCTCGGATCCCCGCCGATGAACTTCCTCACCGCCACCGTCTCCGGCTCCTCGCTGGCCGTGGGGCCGGTGTCCCTGCCCGCACCGGAGTTCGCTTCGTCGTGGGACGGCAAGCCGGTGCTGGTCGGCGTACGGGCCGAGAAGGTGACGCTGGATCCGTCGGGCGTACCGGCGGTCGTCGAGGTCGTCGAGCCGACCGGGGCCGCGATGCTGCTCACCGTGCTCCTCGGTGACCAGCGGCTGAAGGTGTCCGCACCGGCGGATCTGCGCGTCGAACCCGACGAGACGGTACGCCTGCGCATCGATCCTTCGTCGGTACGCTTGTTCGACCCCGAAACCTCCCTGGCCCTGCTCCCCTGACCCCTCATGATCTGGTTTGGATCATGAGGCGAACTATGCTGGCGCGATGACCGGTTTCCCACCCTCGGCGACCCCGCTCGACGACGTCAAGCGCGTGTTGTGCGTGTTCGCTCACCCCGACGACGCCGACTTCGGCGCGGCGGGCACGATCGCGCGCTGGGTCGACGAGGGCCTGGAGGTGTCGTACGCCCTGGTGACCCGCGGCGACACGGGCGGCTTCGACGACACGCCCCGCGACCAGATGCCGCTGCTGCGGGAGACCGAGCAGCGGGCCGCGGCGGCAGCGGTCGGCGTGACGCAGGTCGAGTTCTTCGAGGGTTACACCGACGGCATCGTCACGCCCTCGATCGAGCTGCGCCGCGATATCACCGGTGCGATCCGGCGGTACCGGCCCGACCGCATCCTCACCTGCTCGCCGCTGCGCCGCTGGGATCGCTTCGCCGGCCCGAGCCACCCCGACCATCTCGCCGTCGGCGAGGCCGTCACCTGCGCCGTCTACCCCGACTCGCGCAATCCGTTCGCGTACCCGGAACTCGGCGAGGCTTGGACGGTACGCGAGATCTGGTACCTCGGCGGCCCGGACCCCGACCACGCGGTCGACATCACCGACTACTTCGATCGCAAGATGGCCGCGCTGAACGCCCATGTGACCCAGGTCGCCCACGTGAGCGATCTGGAGAAGTTCATGCGCGAGCGGCTCACCGCGTCGGCCACCGGTCTCGGCCTGCCCGAAGGGCGCCTGTGCGAGGCGTTCAGCGTGTTCCGAACCACTTGAGCCAGCCGTCGCGGTCGGCGGCGTACCAGACGTCGCCTTGGTCGCTGCCCTCGATCGGCTCGCCCCAATCGCCGAAGAACGTGCGCTCGTAGACGAGCCCGATCCGCTCCATCACCGCTCGCGAGCGGGCGTTGACCGTCATCGTCTGCGCTCGCACCTGGCGTACGCCCAACTCCGTGAACGCCTTACGCATCAAGGCCAGCGCGCCTTCGGTGGCGTACCCGCGACCCCAGCGGTCGCGAGCGATCCGGTAGCCGATTTCGGCCACGGTCTCGTCGTCTTCGGCGTCCTTCAACGGCTGCAGCGCGAACCAGCCGGCGAAGCCGTCGGCGTCCTCGGCGACCCAGGTGCCGAACGACGCCCACCGCTGGTACGCCGCCAGATAGCGCGGCAACAGAACTCCGGCCACTTCATCCCGCGGGATCGGGCGCCCGCCGGTGATGAACCGCATGACCTCCGGGTCGGCGTCCAGCGCGGCCAGATCGCCGAGGTCGTCGAGGCGGAATTCGCGAAGGGTCAGGCGCTTTGTGGCTAGGTACACCGGCCCAGTCTAGGGCGGCCGGCCCCCGTGGCGGACCCGGTTATCGGCGGGAGAGCGCGGCGGAGACCTCGGTTCGCGAGGCGACACCGAGCTTGTGCAGGATGCTGGAGACGTGTACCGCCGCCGTCTTCGGCGAGATGTAGAGCCGCCGCGCCAATTCCGCGTTGGTCAGCCCTTCGGCGACGAGCAGTGCGACCTCGCGCTCGCGAGGCGTCAACGCTCCCGCTCCGGTCACGTCGCCGGCTCCTTGCGCCGGGGCCAGGCCGAGCTGGGCGCGTACCTGGTCGAGCTGGACCACTCGCCAGCCCGCCCACCGGGCCAGCAGCAACGCCGCCGGCTCGGCGTACTTGGCCGCGGCCGCGGTCTTCCCGGTCGCGAGCAGGCACCGGGCGGCCAGCGTGTACGCCGTCCCCCGCACGCTCGGCGGAAGGACCGACGATTCGTGAACGGCTCGGTAGCCCCGCAGCGCATCGTCCGTACGCCCACCGACCTCGGCCAGCTGAGCCTGCACCAACGTACGCCAGTCGTTCCAGACCTGACCGTCGAGTAACGCGGCACCGAGTTCGCGTACGCGCTCCAGCGGCAGTCCGGCATGCAGCGCGGCCGACAGCAGATCGTGCGCCTGTTCCCCGCTGCGCCACGGCTGCCCGTTGACCGTGGTGATGACCGTCTCCAGCAGTTCGGCGGCGCGGGTCAGGTCGCCGGAGCGGCAGGCCAGATGGAACGAGAGACCGGGGATCACGAGCGGTGACAGCCCCGTCTGCTCCTTCAGCTCGCCGATGATTCCGGCCACCCGGCGCAGCTCGCCGGCTTCCAGGCTGAGACCGGCGAGGAATACGGAGTGATAGTCGGCTCTGCGTCCACGCAGGACATATCCGCGATCGCGGGACCGGCCCTCGTCGAGGGCGGCCATCGCCGCCACCAGGTCGCCTTCCCGCATGGCGAGCCGGGCCCGGCCCTGGAAGTAGGAGGCGACGGCGAGCGACTCGAACCCGGCCCGCTCCGCGTCGACACGCATCCGCTCCAGCACCTCGGCCTGGTCGGCGAGGGAGTCCGACGGCGGCATCTGCACCAGGTTGTAGAGCGCCCGCGCGGCCAGCACCCATTCGCCCATCTTCTCGGCCTCGTCGACGAGACCGGCCAGGATCGACCGACCCTCCTCGACCGTGTCCGGCTGCTCGGCGAGCGTGGAACCCTTCTCCACCAACGCGGCCAGGCGTACCTGGGGCAGATCGAGGTCGGCGGCGAGCGTCAGCGCGCGGTCGGACCAGTTCAGCGCCTCCGTGACGTCGTCACGCAGCATCGCCGACTGAGCGACCGCGGTCATCGCCCGGGCCTGGTCGGCGCCGGGCGGCAGCTCCTCGATGAGCCGCTTGATCTCCTCCGTACGCTGCTGCATGCCGATGTGGTCGTCGGCCTCCCACGCCAGCCGGATCAGCAGGTACAGCGCATCGGCGCGATCCGTCGACGTGTCCGCCAGTTCACGCCACTGCCGGGCGTAGTCGGCGGCATCGTCGAGCAACCCGGCCAGCCACGCCGCCCGAGCCGCGGCCGACAGCAGTTCGAGGTCGTCGCCGTCCTCCTCCAGCCCCATTTCGGCCAATTGCAGCGCCTGGTACGCCGACCCGATGGACAGATACAGCGCCGCACCCCTCCGCGCGGCGGTCACCATGTCGTCGTAGCGGCCGGCGGCCTGCGCGTGGTGCGCGACGAAGGCCGGGTCGACCTCGTCGGAGGCGAGCAGCACCTCCAATGCGGCTTCGTGCAAGCGCCGCCGCTGCCGCCCGAGCATCTGGCCGGTCAGCGCCTCGCGCAGCAGGGCGTGGCGGAAGGTGAACTCGTCATCGCCGGACTCCACCAGGACGCCGCTGGACACCAGGTCGCGCAGGATGCCGATCAGCTCGTCCTCGCTCGCCTTGGTCACCGCCGCGAGCAGATCGAACGGAATGCGGTGGCCCAGCACCGCGGCCGCCTCCAGGATCCGCTGCGCGGCCGGATCCAGGCCCGCGACCTGCCGCCGCAGCACCTCGGCCAGGCTCCACGGCAGCGGCTGCTCGCACACCGAGTCCAGGTCCTCCGCCTGGTACGCCCGGAGCAGCTCTTCGAGAAAGAAGGGATTGCCGCCGGTGCGGTTGTGCAGCGTCACAGCGGTGCGATAGGAGACGGGCCGGCCGCGTGCGGTCGCCAGCAAGGCCGCGGTCTCCGCGGTCGTGAGGCGCTCCAGCCGCAGATGCGTCACCGCATGCCGCCGCTCCATCCGCTCCAGCAACGCCGAGACCGGATGCCGGCTGGTCACCTCATCGGGGCGGTAGGTACCGACGAGCAGATGCGGTCCGGGCCGATCGGCCAGCCGCTCGAACAGCGCCGCGCTCTCCGAGTCGGCCCAGTGCAGATCCTCGAAGACGATCACCGACGGCGCATCGCCGACGATGCGCCCGACGATCGACAGCCCCGCGTGCAGCCGCTCGACCGGGCTCCGGCCGGGGTCCACGAGCGCGGCGACCTCAGCATCGACGCCGGAGAAGCCACCGCTCAGCCGGCCCGACGTGTCGATCGCGTCGAGCAGCAGCTCGTACGGGCGGGCCAGGGAGCCCGGCTCGGCGTGCCCGACCAGTACGACGGTCTCCGGCGGCACGGTGTCGAGCAGCTCCTGCGTCAGCCGGGTCTTGCCGATGCCGGGCTCGCCGCCGATGATCGCGACCTGCGGGCGCCCGGAAGCAACGAGCCGCGTCAGCTGACGCAGCTCGTGGTCCCGGCCGATCATGTTCGGGCTGGCGCCGTCGCGCAGGGTTCGCACACCGCCAGGGTACCGACGAGGTATGACGAGCCGCAGACCGCAGCGAGCCGCCCACGCGCTGGCACGAGGAGATCGCGAAGCGATCCCCGCAGGACGCGCCAGAGAGTACGGTGGGCGGCTCGCTGCGTCGGTCGTCACCATCACGGTGATCAGTTCTGAATGCGTGAAGCGCGTGACTTGCGGCTGCGCCGGGCGCCGGCCAGCAGGCGGCTGCGCTCGGCCTCGGCGATGAGTTCCTTCTGGTGCAGCTTGGCGAGGGTCAGTGCGGTCTCGGGAGAGGTGAACATCTCAGGCTCCTTCTGGGTCTTCTTCCGACACCAACCATCTTGGTTCGGCCGGGAGCCCATTCCATCGGGAGCTGTTACGTATCTTGACTGTTTCGGCGTACCTAGGCTGTCGCGGCGTGATCTAGGTATACCTACTCGGCCGGATCGCGCCGGTCATCCACGAACCGCCGCAGCGCTTTGCCGAACGCGTCCGCGGGCTCATCGCGTACGACCAAGGGCTGTTCCTGGTCGATCGAGGCCGCCGCCAAGGCGATCAGAATGCCCAGGAACGCCAGGGCCTGCAAGCCCTGCGCGATGTCCTCGAACCATGAGAACCACGGCGCCGGCCAGTACGGCGCGAAGTCGGCCGGGGTCGCGCCGGGAACGGCCTTGTGAGCGCCCAGAAGGCCGATGTAATCATCGATCGAGACGCCGAAGGTCGCGTCCGCGCCGAGGTCGATCACGACATAGAGCAGCAGCAATATCCCCGAGACGAGTGCGAACGTCCGGGACTTCCGGCTGCCACGCCGGATATAGGGCGCAAAACCGGCGTAGGCCAGGGAGATGATGCCGAGCCCGACCAATCCCCAGGCGCCGCCGGGTTCGCGCAACACCGACGGCCGCTCCAGCCCGTTGTCCGCCTTGACCATTGCGAACAACTCGAACAGCCGCGCCGTCCCCGCGGAATTCCACCAGCGCAGCTCGACGACCCCGATGACGATCAATGCCACGCCGAGCGGGACCATCGCACACAGACCGGCGATCGCCAGGCGCACGCTGCGTGGCGCGTTCCTCCCCACGATCGCACCCTACCTCGCCGTTTCCACTAGCCTGATCCCATGGCCGAGCCCAAGACCGTCCCGACCGACGCCAGCGTGGCCGACTTCCTCGCCGGCGTACCCGACGCCCGCCGCGCCGACGCCACCGCCCTGTGCGCCCTCATGACCAAGGCCACCGGCGCCTCGCCCGCCATGTGGGGCCCGAGCATCGTCGGCTTCGGCACCTACCATTTCGTGTACGCCTCCGGCCGCGAAGGCGACTGGCCACCGGTCGGCTTCTCGCCCCGCAAGGCGAACCTGACCGTCTACCTGGCCGACGGCATCGACAAGCATGCCGACCTGCTCGCGAAGCTCGGCCCGCACACGACCGGCAAGGGCTGCCTCTACCTGAAACGGCTCTCCGACGCCGATCCGAAGGTCCTGGAGAAGCTCGTGAAGACGGCGTACAAGGCGCTGGACGGGAGGATCGTGCGCTCGTGACGCTGATCCTCGTCCGTCACGCCCTGCCCATCGTCGACGCGGACTCGCCACCCGACACGTGGCCACTGTCCCCTGAGGGACGCGCCGCCGCCTCGGCTCTGGTGCTGCCGTCCGGCGCATACCTCGTCGCCAGCACCGAACCCAAGGCGTTCCAGACCCTGTCGCCGGCCGGCCGCGTCCTGCGCGACCACCGTCTCGGCGAGGTACGCCGCGAAGGCGAACCGTTCGAAGGCAACTTCCGCGAACTACGTATGGCCTATGTGGACGGTACCGATTATCCGCTCTGGGAACCGCACGCCGACGCCGTACGCCGCTTCGACGAGGCCGTCGCGGATCACCAGGCCCGAGCCGGCGGCCGCCCGCTGGTCATCGGTACGCACGGCATGGTGCTCACCTTGTGGCTCACCGCCCGGATCGGTCTGGTGTCACCCGGCTCGTTCTGGTCGGCGCTTCGCTTCCCCGACATGTACGCCGTCGACCTCGCCGCCCGTACGGCGACCCGCGTCTGAGCGCTTTGAGCTTCTTCAGCATCGCCGGTGGAGGGAATTGCGGACCGGGTTCTGTCGAGGATCAAGGTAGGTGGGCGGAATGAAGTCAGGATGCCCGTCACCCGCGATCCGGACCTTCCACCATCCTTTGTGGATCTCGCGGTGATGGAACCCGCAGAGAAGAACGCTGTTGGCCAGGCTGGTCGGGCCGCCGTCAACCCACGCTTGGATGTGATGGCCGTGACACCAGCGGCTCGGCCGTTCGCAGCCGGGCCAGGCGCAGCCTCGATCGCGCAGCACCAGCGCGCGGCGCAGCGGGCCGTCGATCAGGCGGCGAGCCCGGCCGACGTCGAGGACCTGGCCGTCGCTGCCGAGCACCGCCGGGATGATCGTCGCGTCGCAGGCCAGCCGCCGGACCGTCTCCGGCGTCAGCAGATCGCCGGTGTCCAGCAGTCCGGCACCGACCTGGTCACGCAGCTGCTCCCAGGACATCGTCACCACGAGATGCGGCTTCTCCCCGCCGCTCTCGGGCAGCTCCCCGGCGTCCAGGATGCGCCGGCAGATCTCTACTAGAGCGTCGGCCCGCCGAGCCGCGGCATTACGAGAATCGCGCCCGCCGGGGCCATCTGCGTGCCCGGAGCCGGTCGCCGAGCCGAGCCCATCCGCGGCGCAACAGCCGTCTGCGCGATCGGAGCCACTCGCACAGCCGAAGCCACTCGCACAGCCGAAGCCACTCGCCCAGCCGAAGCCACTCGCACAGCCGAAGCCACTCGCCGAGCCGGAGCCGCTCACACGATCGGATCCGGTCGCCGAACCGAGCCCATCCGCGGCGCCATAGCCGTCTGCGCGATTGAAGCCAGTCGTTGCGCTGGAGGCAGTCGTTGCGCTGGAGGCAGTCGTTGCGCTGGAGGCGTCGATGCGGCGGTTCGCGTCGGCGTCGGGGGTGGCTTGGCCGGGTGCGCACAGCGGATCGAGGGCGGCCTTGACGACCGCGGCGGCTTCGGCCGGAAGGATCCCGCGCAGCCGATACTCGCTTTCGCCGTACGGCGACAGGGTCACTCCCCGCCGCTCATACGCTGACCGTTCGCTGCGCTCCAATTCCTGCTGCAACCGCTCTTCGGCGATTTCCGGCGCGACCATCTCCAGGATCATCTGCCGGTGCCGAGCCAGCACCTCGGGCCGGGTTCGATCCTGTGAAGCCAGTTTCGTCAGCACCTCGACCGCGTGCTGCTTGCTGCTCTCCCCGACCTCAGCTGGCAGATCGTTCGCGGTCTGCGCGATCACCCGCGCCTGTTCGGCCGTAATCTCGCCCGATGCAAGGGCTTGGGCAACGGTGGGCGTCTTCTCCAGCAGGCCGGCGAGCTTGACCCAGCGATGCGCCTGCGGCCCACCCAACGCCAGCAGCCCGGCCAGCCATGCTGTCGGCGTAGCTGCGCCGGCCTGCCGACCCAGCTGCCGCGATCCGGCCTCCGCCACCAACCCCGCAAATCGGCAAGACAGTCGTTGCATCACAACGAACAAACGGCACGTCTCATCGGCGACCTCCGAATCGGACAGCGACCACAAGGGATCGATCATGACCGCGTCGACCGCGGTCTCGACCTGTCCCAGCGCCCCATCCACGACACAATTTTAGAACTGGCGTACGACACTTTTCCGAGCGCGCTCCATCACCTCTTCCGTCGTGAGCGGACTACTGGGGTGGTACGAAAGGCACAGAGGCGTATGCACCTTGGTGAACGACTGCCCCTCCACAGCGGCATAGAACTGGCCCGACTTCAGCAGCGAGATGTCGGGCACATCGCCACCCTTGGCTTGAGCCATCTCCCGTGCCGCCGCAATCTGCACGGGAGCGTTGAGGAGGCCGAAGAACTGGGTCGCCGTGTTGCCCGGGATCCGGTTGTGCAAGCCCTTCGGCGCTTGGGTGGCGAACACCAGACCCAGCCCGTACTTCCGGGCCTGCGAGACAAGGGCCAGTGTGCTTTGCGTGCAAGCCGTCATGGCTCCCGAGGGCGCGAGCGTCTGCGCCTCGTCCATCACGAACAGGCCGCCCAAGGGCCGATCGCCGGCCGGGTTCCGCTTGATCCAGGCGAACAGCGCCATCTGCAGCTGATTGACGAAACTCTGCCGCTCTCCCTCCGACGGCAGCCCGACCAGACTGATCACCGAGACCCGGGCTCGCTTTCCGGGCGGCGGCGTGAGGAGCAGACCCGGGTCGATGGGCGTACCCGCGCCGCCGAACAGCGGGTCGTTGACCATCGCCGCCGTCAACGTCTGCGCCAGCTCGGATCCGAGCTTCGCGGCGTCCTCCAGCGGGCTGACGTCGTCCGGCAGATCCCGCAGCAGGTCGATGAGCCCCGCCAATCGGGTGCCGCCCGACCTTCCGTAGTGCTGAACCGCGTTACGCAGCACCGCACGCTTCAGATGTGCCTTCGTCGCCCGGCTCTCCAGGTTCGCCCGGGGAATGATGGATGCGACGGCCGCCTCCACGGCCTCGTTGAACTCGTCCGGATCGTCCCGCACGCTGCGGAAGTCCGGCAGTGGCTGGAACGTCAACGGGCGGCCCGACTCCCGGCGCGGTGTCCAGACAACGACATCCGTATCGGCCAGGTAGCGGCCCGCCTTGGCGGCATCATCCGGCCCCCACGCATCCGGTGCCTCAGGCCATCCATCGCCGAGCCGAGCGAGGTCGTTGTTCGGATCCAGAACGATGGTCGAGACGCTCTGGAGCGCGCACTCCTCGATGAGGCGCCGGATGAGCACCGTCTTTCCGGATCCCGAGCCGGCAAAGATCGCCATGTGCTTCCGCAGCGACTCCAGGTCGATTCTCAGCGGCGTACCATCAGCCGCTGCCTTCCCGAGCACGATCTCAGCCCGACCCGGACCCGGTTGCGGCTTCCGTTGCTGGGGAACCTTGTGAGGGACGCTGTGCGGCAACGGATCGTCCACAGTGACCGGTACGCCCTCAGAATCCGCGAAGGCCTGGCGGAAGATGTCGACCTCGTCGGCGGGCCGGCGTTTCACCAGCCACGCCTGAAGATTGGGTTGATCCTCGTCCACCATCTTCCGCAAGGCCCACAGCCGCCGGAGGTCGCCATTCGTGATCGGGATGTCGAGTCCACCCGCCTTACGGAACGCCTCCAGCGCTTCCTGCGTCCTCACTCCGGTATTCCAGGCACTGTTGCGGAGAAGGATCAGCTTGCGTTTGGGCTCGCCCTCCACCAGACCGGCCTCGGTTGCCGCCTTACGGATGCGGTTGAGCGCCGCGACCGGCTGCCTCGCCGCGATTGCGCGGAAGCCCCAGCGCACCTGATCCTCTATGCGCTCCTCCAGCATCAGCCGCAGCCTCGCGTGCAGTGCCGGCTTCTGCCCCGGTGGCGGGTCGACGGTGTACGCCTGACCCGAGGCGCCCAAGCTCATGATCCAAGCCTTGAGGCCGCCGGTTAACAGGGGAGGAAGGTCGGCGTCCTCACGGCTCTCGTCGAGCACCTCGTGGATGACCGCGTCCTGCTTCAGCGTCTCGTAGAGAGCGTCGAAGTTGTCGACCTCCCCGTCGGAGATCTCCGGATCACCCGGATCCTCGATGTCGGAGATGTCGACGTCGCCGAAGCTGTGCAGCTCCTCGACCGTGCCGTTGCCGATGCACGTTTCGACGTGGGCGTATATGGCTTGAAGCAGTCCGCGGGGCGTGAAGCCCTTGGCCGTGGCGAACGCCGACTGCTTCACCGGCCACGTGTCGTAGGGCGCGTCGAACCCGATCCGGTGGAACTTCGCGGTGAACCGCCGCGCGATCATGGTACGAGCGATGTCGGGCGCCGACAGTGTCATCAGATGCTTCGGCTGATGGAACCGGTCCTGTGCCGTGTTCACGGTCCGGCTCTTGATGAGTACCCAGGAGTCCGGAATGCAGGCGACGATCGTCAGCGTCCGCCGCGTACGCTCCCGGAGCATCATCAGGCCGCCGGCCACGCGCTCCAGCAGGAGATCCTGGCCGAGATCCAGCGTGCCCTTCTCATCCAGTTCCTTCACGGACTGGGCGACCAGGGCGTCGATCTGATCCACCGCGATCACCGCCGGACCGGTGAGAGCCATGAGCCAGGAGAGATCCTGAATGATGAGTTCGGGCGCCCGTGGCTTGCGCTTCATACCCCAGGCCGCTCGCTCGCCGGTGTCATCGTCGCCTGCCTGCATGTACGTCTCGCCGATCTCCTGGAGTGCGGCGCTGTCGGAGGAGAGCAGGGCGAGTGCTCGGGCGGTGTCCGCGCACTCCTTTGCGACCAGATGATTGTGGTCGTCCAAGAGCTGGATGAATTCGTCGAGGACCGGCTTCGAGATCGACGTGTCTCCGACGATCGCCCGGCGTACGCGCCGCGGAGCCTGAACGACATCGCCCAGCCGGCGCATCAACGTCGTCAGCTGGATCTCGGATCCGCCCGCGACCCGGGCCAGCCCTTGATTCATCGAATGCAGCACGCTCGTCCAGAAGGTCTTGCCTTCCAGAAGGCTGACGAGGAAGAAGTAGCCCGACCGGGCGTGGACCTCCTCGCGTACCCAGCCGAGGATGTGCGTCTTGCCGCTGCCCTTCTGCCCTTGAAGGACCAGGCCGAGCGGATTGGAGTTGACCGCTTCGGTGGCGTCGGCGATGCCGAGCTTGATCGCTCTCTCGATGTCCGGGTGAAGCCCCGCAACGTGCTCGGGGCTGGGATTCCAGACGTCGTCGGCGACGAGCGCCCAGCCGAACCGCAGCGACTCAAGCGCCCTCATCTCGTCGATCACGGCTACACCCCGATCGCGATGAAGTGCTTGTGCTGGCGGCCGATGATCACCGCCGCCCGGCGGGTTCTCTCCGAGAGGTTGTTCTCGTCCGCCTGGGGCGTGATGTTGACGTCGCGCTGCTGTTCCAGCTCCCGCAGGGCGGTGTCCATGTCCTCGCGGCTCACCGCGCTGAACGCCTCACGGATGTCAGCGATGTTCACCCAGTCCCCCGGCTCGGCCGCGAACTGCTTGTACGTCAGCCGAATCTGCTCCTGCAAGTCGGCCGGCGCCGCAACCGGTTCGACGGCAACCGTCGGCTCCGCCGCCGGAGCGGCAACAGTCGGCTCCGCCGATGCAGCATCTGGCGCGAACATCATGGCCAGGCTGCGGCCGGTCCGCTCCAGATCGCGCTGCACTGCGTCCATCAGCACCGTGAGAGCGGCGCCCAGCGCCAGCGGCCGAACCTTCGCGAAGTTGAGCGGCTCCCGGCACCGCGCCCATCCAGCCTCGCCGAGCCGATATGCGAAGGCTCGCCTGTCCTTCGCCTGCTCGACGTATCCGAGGGTGTCGACGAGCTTGACGCGGCTCTTGCCGGTCAACGTCAGACCGAATCGCTCGTCCAGTTCCTTGTTCGAGACGGTCCGGGCTTCGGCGAGGAGGACGATCAATATCGCGCTCTCGGTCGGCGTGAGGTTATCGGTGGGCATGGTGGTGTCCTTCCGGTGATGGGGGGCGGCGCTGGAGCAGATGCGTACGGATGTCGTGCAGGACCGCCGCCAGATCCGAGGTGATGCGATCGTTCGGATACCGCAGAACCTTGTAGCCGCCGCGCTGGAGCAGGTTGTCGCGCAGCCGGTCGTCGGCCCACTTCAGCCGGCCGCGGTGCTCGTCGCCGTCGGCTTCCACGACGACCTTCTCGGCCGGCCAGAGCAGGTCGAGGTAGCGGAGCAGGTCCAGCGGCGTCGGCTGGTAGCGCTGATGCCACACGCGGCCGTTGGCCCATTCGTGCTGCCGAAGGGCGGCTTCGAGGGCCGTCTCGGTCGGGCTGGCGCCGTTGGGCGTACCGGCGACGGGTGGCACGGTCAGTACCGGCAACTCGGGTTCGTGGTCGACCGGCAGCGCTTCTCGCTCCAGGCGGCTGACGGCGTCGGGCGGGCGTACGCGATGGGTCATGAGGCGGTCGGTCGGCAGTTCGCCACCGATCAGCCAGACTCCCATCGGTCCGTGGCTCGCGAGCCATTCCGCCGCGCCGACGAGCGTCTCTTGACTTGCGACCGACAGTCCCGAGGGGACCTCGACGACGAGCGCCGCTGACGATCGGTCGTAGGTGCTCGCGAGTACGCGCGCCAGTCCGGCGGTGCGTACTTCAGCGGAGTACCGCCCCGCGGCCGGTGGCTGGCGGCGAAGGCCACGCTCGGCGAGATCGGGTAGGAAGTTGCCGCGGTGCGGGGCCAGGTTGCGCGCCAGCGCACGAACGGCTGCCGCGCCCGCTCCGGCCGGCGTCGTGATGTGTTCCGCTCCGGGAAGCCAGACGGGGAAGAGGCGAAGGGCCGCGGACTCGATCGCGTCGAGGGCTTCGGTCACCACAGCGGTCACCGACGGCGCCGAGGATGGACGGTACGTAACCACCGCCGGTGCGTCGTCGGGGATGGGATCGAGCATCAGCGCCAGCGCGCCCGGACTCAAGCCGGTGAGCCGCACGGCCCGGTCGACCGGCAGATCCGCCCAGCACCAGCCCACGGGCAACCCCCAGTTCCCAATAGAACGGGATAATTGTTCCTACGCCGCCGAACTGCGTACAACCGGTCTTCCGGGCTCACTCACGGAATGAATGTCAGCAGCTAGACCGCCACGCGGGGGCCGATGATGAACGGTCAGTTACGGCAGTAGACGATTTCGTGCCGGGGGCGGCTGGGTGGGCGAGAGCGCATAAGGCGTTCGTCGGCCGTCCGCGATTTAGCGGGGATCTGGCCCTCATCGACTCTTTTCATTGAGTTACTTCTGGGTAACACTAGCGGTATGGTTGATGCATTCAGAGTGCAGATACCTACGCTGCACGGTCGAGATCAGGAACTGGCCACCCTGGACGCCCTGCTGGACCGAGCGGCCGACGGCGAAGGCGGCGCATTGGTAGTGCGCGGCGATCCCGGCTTGGGCAAGACGGCGCTCATCGACTACGTCGCGGCTCGGGGGCGGGCCAAAGGATTGCGCGTCCTGCGCACGAGCGGGGTCGAGGCCGAGTCCGGCCTGGCCTACGCCGCCCTGGCCCGGCTGATCGAGCCGCTGGCCGAGGATCTGGGCCGGCTGCCGCATCCGCAGGCGGCGGCGGTGAAGGTGATGCTCGACGGCTGCGGGCCGGAGGAGCGGCTGCCGTTGCGGTTGGGGATCCGCAACCTGCTGACGCAGCCCGACCGCATCCTGTGCGCGGTGGACGACGCTCACTTGCTCGATGCGGAAAGCCGCGATGTCCTGGAGTTCGTCGCTTCGCGGCTGCGGGGATCGCCGGCCGCGATCGTCATGGCCAGCCGATCGGCCGGCCGGATCGCGCTGAAGCCCCTAGACGAGACGGCCGCCCG
>Ga0114129_10000037_pt1 | contig 108744 bp, 116 predicted proteins | sample RhiMetdeltSRZDD1_FD_80071 | JGI IMG/M metagenome (GOLD analysis project Ga0114129, IMG submission 80071) | Populus rhizosphere microbial communities from Tennessee, USA - Rhizosphere MetaG P. deltoides SRZDD1 (version 2) (version 2) | ecosystem: Host-associated > Plants > Roots > Rhizosphere... | reverse complement strand
GGCGTCGAGGTCGACGCCGAGCTCGGCGGCGCCGCGGTAGACGTCGTCGCGATTCACGGTGCGCGCGAAGCCTTTGTCCTTGAGCTTCTTGCGGACGGACGCCGGCTCGAGACCATCGATGACCTTGCCGGGGCGCACGAGCGCGCACGCATGCACGAAGCCGGTCAGCTCGTCACACGCGTAGAGAGCGCGGTCCAGCAGGCTCACCCGCGGCACGCCCGAATAGTCGGCGTGCGCGAGGATCGCGTGAACGATGGCGGGATCGACACCGCGCGCGAGCAGGATCTCAGCGCCCTTCACGGGATGGTGCGGGGCGCGCGGGTGCATCTCGTAGTCGAAGTCGTGGAGCATGCCGGCGATCCCCCACGCGCTTTCGTCATCCGCATCATAGCGGCGGGCGTAGGCGCGCATGGACGCTTCGACGGCGCGCGCGTGCTTGCGGAGGCTCTCGCCTTTCGTGAACTCGGTCAGGATTGACCAGGCGAGGTCGCGGGTGACGATGGGATGGCCTCCCGGGCGGCGGGATTACTTCCGACGCGCGGTCTGCTGGCTCCGCCACTTGTCGATAGACTTCTTCGAGAACACCCAGCCGCCGTTGAGCTCGAGGCACGGGATGCGGCGCTCGGCGGCCATGACACTCAGCGTGGACTGATCCATCGACAGATACCGCGACGCCTCTTCGAGACTCAGCACGTCCTTCGGGGTCACGCGCGTTCCTCCTTGTCGACCGACTTGCGCAACGTCTCGACCTCCGCTTCCAGCGTGCGGATCCGCTCGACGAGCTGCTCGAGCGCCTTCGTCACCGGGTCGGGAAGGTCGGTCTGGTTGAGATCGACCCCATCCACCCGCTGTCCGTCCTTGTATGTTACTCGGCCCGGGACGCCGACGACAACGCAGTTCGGCGGCACTTCGCGCACGACCACGGAGCCGGCGCCGATTCGACTGTTGTCGCCGATCGTGAAGCCGCCGATGACCTTGGCGCCGGCGCCGACGGTGACGTTGTTGCCGAGCGTGGGATGGCGCTTTTCCCGTTTGAGACTGGTGCCGCCGAGCGTGACGCCCTGGAGCAGCGTGACGTTGTCGCCGATCTCCGCCGTCTCGCCGATGACGACGCCCATGCCGTGGTCGATGAAGAGCCCGCGGCCGATGCGCGCGGCCGGATGGATCTCGATGCCGGTCAGAAAGCGCGCCAGATGCGAGACCCAGCGCGCCGCCGTCGTCCATCCCGCCCCCCAGAGCCGGTGCCCGATGCGATGCAACGCCAGCGCGTGGACACCGGGGTAGCAGAGCAAGACCTCGAGCGTGTTGCGAGCCGCGGGGTCGCGCTCGAGCACCGTTCGGATGTCGTCGCGCAACCGATCGAACATCACGCCTCTCCCTTCATCGGCTCGCCTCGCGTCCGGCCCAGCGCGTCCAGCGCCGCCGCCCGCATCGCGCCCGCGGCCACCTCGGCGGCGTGCTTTCGATCCTCTGGCAGCCCGTCGAGCGCGTCCTCGATCTCCTGTGCCTTGAGCAGCACGAGCTCTTCGACGGGGCGTCCGCCGGCGAGTTCCGTGGTCACGCTGGCGGCGGCGATCGTCGGCCCGCACCCGTACGCCTGGAAGCGCGCCTGCGCCAGCCGGCCGTCCTGCACCCGCAGATAGAACCGCGCGAGGTCGCCGCACGCGGCGTACTCGTCGCTGCCGCTGCCGTCGGCATCGCGCATGAGGCCGGCGTTGCGCGGGTTCAGGAAGTGCTCGACCAGCGTCTCGCTGTACCTCATGCGGCTCCGACCGGCATCGCCTTGCGGATCTTGGCGACGACCTCGGTGACCGACGCCACGACGTAGTCGACGTCCTCGGCCGTGGTCGAGCGCCCGAGTGACGAGCGCACGGCGCCCATCGCCCAGTCGAGCGGCACGCCCATCGCGACGAGCACGTGCGAGGGCTCGACGCTGCCCGCCGTGCACGCGGATCCCGCCGAGACCGCGATGCCCTTGAGATCCAGGCCGAGCACGATGGATTCGGACTCGACGTTGCGATAGCAAATGTTCGCGGTGCCCGGCAGCCGCTCGGTCGGGTGGCCGTTGAGTCGCACCTCCGGCACGCGGGCCCTGATGCCCTCCCACAGCCGATCGCGGAGCGCGGTGACGCGCTCGCCCTCTTCCTTCATGTCGCGCGCGCGGACCTCGACCGCCGTGCCGAGACCGACGATGCCCGGCACGTTCTCGGTGCCGGCACGCCGCCGGCGCTCGTGCTCGCCGCCGTGCTGGATGGAGACCATCTTCGTCCCGCGGCGGATATAGAGCCCGGCGATGCCCTTGGGCCCGTAGACCTTGTGGCTGGAGAACGACAGCGCGTCGATGCCGAGCGCGTCGACGTCGATCGGGACCTTGCCGAACGTCTGCACCGCGTCGACGTGGAACGGCACGCCGGCTTCGCGGGCGATGGCGCCGATGGCGCCCACCGGCTGGATGGTGCCGACCTCGCTGTTGGCGTGCATGACCGAGATCGCGATCGTGTCCGGGCGCAGCGCCCGCCGCACCTCATCGGGATCGACCATGCCGTGCACGTCCACACGCAGATAGGTGACCGCGAACCCCTGCGCCTCCAGCGCCTGCGCCGAGCGCAGCACCGCGTGGTGCTCGATGGTGGACGTGATGACATGGCCGCGGCCGCGTGCCAGCGCCAGGCCCTTGAGGCCGAAGTTGTCCGATTCTGTGCCGCCCGAGGTAAACACGAGCTCGTCGGGCCGCACGCGCAGGAAGGCGGCGACGCGCTCGCGCGCGGCGTCGACGGCGGCGCGCGCGTCGCGGCCGAAGCCGTGGACGCTCGAGGGGTTGCCGTAGATCTCGCCGAAGTATGGGAGCATCGCCGCCACCACCTCGGGGTGCACCGGCGTCGATGCGTTGTGATCGAGGTAAACACGACGGCTCATTCCTTGCTCTCCCCCATTCGCGATGCTACGCTCCGCCCGCGATGGATCTGTCCGGAAAGAAATTCGGGATGCTGCTGTCGACGGGACCGGAGCGCGCGGAGAATCTCGACGCCGCCGTCGGTCTCTCTGAGGCCGCACTCACGCGCGGCGCCAACCTGTACCTCTACCTCATCGACGACGGCGTGCGCGCGCTCGACGACGCCCGCGTGCGGGCGCTGCCTGAGCGCGGCGCCAAGCTCTTCGTGTGCGCCTACGGCTGTCAGAAGCGGCGCATCCCGCTCGAGCACGCCGACCGCGTGACCTACTGCGGTCTCGTCGTGCTGACCGATCTGATCAACGCCACCGAGCGCTTCGTCGCTCTCAACTGAGCCGGGCGTCGTGGCCGACGAGCCGGTCCTGATCCTCATCAGCCAGGATCCGCGCGAGAGCGGCCGCGCCTTCGAGGCGATGCGCATCGGCGTCGGCATCGTCGCCGGCGAGAACGACGTCACGTTCGTGCTCACGGGCCCGGCCGTCCACCTGCTCGACGCCGACACCGACGATCTGGTGGACGGCGACGACGTCGCGAAATTCCGCGCCAGCCTCCAGCGGCTCGGCCTCCCGTTCCATGTCGAGACGGGGGCGGTGCCCTCAGACTCCGACTGGAACGCCGACGGCCACGAGGTCATCCGCGTCACGCGCGAGCAGATCGCCGACCTCGTCCGCGCCGCCCGCCGCGTCATCGCCTTCTGATGGCGAAGGCCCTGCACGTGCTCAAAGCCGGCGACGCGACCCTCGCGCTCGCCACCATCGAGCGCCAGCGCGCCGCCGGTGACACGGTGACGGTCGCCCTCTTGCCCGGCGCCGCTGCGCCGGAACTGCCCGCCGCAGTCGAGACTCACCGCGTCCCCGACGACTGGTCGTACGAGCGACTGCTGGAGGCCATCTTCGCGGCCGACCACGTGGCGACCTGGTAGCCCGCTAGCGGTTGCGATACTCATCGAGCCACGCCATCTGGATGGCCTCGAGCAGCTTCTCGTTGCTCGCCTTGGGGTCGTCGCCAAACTCCGGCAGCTCCGTCACGTAACGGTGGAGGTCCGTGAAGCGCACGGTCAGCGGATCCGTGTCGGGAAACTTCTCGCTGAGCGCGATGCCGATGTCTTCGGCGTCCCGCCAGGTCATCACTTGGGGATCTCCACCACCACGTCGCCGCGCACCACGGCCTGGCATCCAAGCCGCGAGTGGATAGTGAGGCCCTCGGCCGTGTCCAGCCGGTCCTCTTCGTCCTCGGCCATCTCGGAGAGGTTCTCCTCGCCTTCCTTGACGATGACGTGACACGTCGTGCACGCGCATGAACCGCCGCAGTTGTGTTCCAGTTCGATCCCGTGCGCGAGAGCGATATCGAGGAGCGAGCCCGGCTTGCCGTGGTCGGCGAGCGGGTAGCGCTCGTCGTCGACCTCCACGGTCTTGTTGAGCGGCAGGAACGTCACCCGGTGAATCGCCATCACGTATCTCTCAAGATCTCCGAGGCGCGCTTGCTGCCGAGCGCACCCTTGAGCGCGGCGTCCATGAGCACCTCGGCGAGATGCTCGGTCGCACGATTCACGGCCGTCGTGGCGTCATGGATCCGGTCGCGATCGTCGGCTTCGCGAGCAGCGGAGAGCGCCGCCACCGCCGTCTCGATCCCCGCGCGCTCCTCCGCCGATACGAGCTCGCCGCCCTGGCGCAGTGCGCGGGTCGCGTGCGTGAGCACCGTGTCCGCCTCGTTGCGCGCCTCGATCAGCATGCGCGTCTCGACATCGGCCTCGGCATAGGTGAACGAGTCCTCGATCATCCGCTCGACCTCGGTCTCGCTGAGGCCATACGTCGGCGTGACCTCGATCGATGCCGCCTTGCCGCTGCGCTGCTCGCGCGCCTGCACCTGCAAGATGCCGTTGGCGTCGATGAGGAAGGTCACCTCGATCTTCGGCATGCCCGCCGGCATCGGGTCGATGCGCAGCTCGAACCGGCCGAGCGAGCGGCAGTCCTTCGCGAGCTCGCGCTCGCCCTGCACCACGTGCAAATCGACGAGCGTCTGGCCGTCGACCGACGTCGTGAACATCTCGCGCGCGCTCGTGGGAATCGTCGTGTTGCGCGGGATGAGGACGTTCACGATGCCGCCGAGCGACTCGATGCCGAGCGACAGCGGCGTGACGTCGAGCAGGAGCATGTCCGTGATGCCGCCGGCCAGAATGTGTGCCTGCACGGCGGCGCCCAGCGCGACGACCTCGTCGGGATTGAGCTGGCTGTGTGGCGCCTTGCCGAACAGCTCCTGCACGCGGCGGCGCACGAGCGGCACGCGGGTCGAGCCGCCGACCAGCACCACCTGGTCGATGTCGGTCGCCTGCAACCCGGCGTCCGCGAGCGCGCGGCGCGCCGGACCGAGCGTCCGGGCGACCAGCGGCTCGATGAGGCGCTCCAGCTCGGCCCGGGTGATGTCGCGGCGGTACGTGAATCCCGCGAACGGAATCGTCAGCGTCGTGCGCTCCTCGCCGGAGAGGCGGACCTTGGCGGCTTCCGCCGCCAGCCGCAGCTCCTGCATCGCTTCCGCATCGCGCGCGAGGTCGACGCAGTCGCGCTCGAGCTCAGCGTGGTGGCGCACGGCGATATCCTCGAGCAGCCACAGCGCCAGCACGCGATCGAAGTCGTCGCCGCCCAGGTGCGTGTCCCCGTTGGTCGCAAGCACCTCGAACACGCCGTCCTTGACGCGCAGGATCGACACGTCGAACGTGCCGCCGCCCAGGTCGTACACCGCGATGACACCCTGCGAGAGACGGTGCAGGCCATACGCGAGCGACGCCGCCGTCGGCTCGTTCACGATTCGCACGACGTCGAGTCCGGCGATCCGGCCGGCGTCTTTCGTCGCCTGGCGCTGCGCATCGTTGAAGTACGCGGGTACGGTGACGACGGCCTTCTCCACCGCCTCACCGAAGTGGCGCTCGGCGCGCTCCTTCAGCGCCTTGAGCACGGCGGCGGAGACCTCGGGTGGCGTCACCTCGCGACCGCCGACGGCCAGCTTCACCAGTCCCTCGCCCGGGAGGATGCAGAACGGCAGGTAACGCGCCTCGTCTCGGACGTCGTCGAACCCGCGGCCCATGAGGCGCTTGACCGAATAGACGGTGTCCGCCGGGCGCCGCGCGAGCTGGCGGCGCGCCGCCTCACCGACGACGATGCCGTCCGGCGTGAACGCCACGACGGAAGGCAGCAACGGGCGACCCTGGGCGTCGGGGATGATGCGCGGCAGTCCCGTCGCTTCGTCCACGTAGGCGACGAGGCTGTTGGTCGTGCCCAGGTCAATGCCGACGATGCGAGACACTTGCGTCCTCCCTCTCGCCCAGCGCGTCGGCCAGGTCGTCGATCACGGTGCGGAGATACGCCCGCGTGGCGAGCGCGTCCTTGAAGGCCGCCAGCACGGCGGGCCGCTCGGCCGGCGCAGCCGCGTCCCAGCGCGCGCTGAGCGAACCCGCGAGCCGCGTCTCTTCGTCGCCGAGCCGCGCGCGCAGCCGCTCACGATGCTCGTCGAGCGTCGCCCGCGTGGCGTCGTCGAGGGTGCCGGCCTTGGCCTCCGCGAGCGCCTCCTGGATCTCGAACATTTCTTGGAGCAGCGCGGGCGGCGCCTTCGGCCGGTCCGTGTCGCCCTCGCGCGTCTCGCGGCCCTCCTCCAGCCGGACCAGGTAGTCGGCGCGCGCGATCGGATCGCGCAGCGTGCGGTACGCCGCGTTCACGAGCGCGGACGTCTCCTCCACGCGCGCCCGCTCGTCGGCAGGCGCCGCCTGGTGGAAGTCGGGATGATGCTCCCGCGCGAGCGCATAGAAGCGCCGCTGCAGCTCGGCGGCGTCGATGCCCAGCTTGCGCGGCAGCCCGAACACCTCGAAGAAATCCTTACGCAGTGTGCGCCTCCCCCAAAACACCACGGGCCCGTCGAACGGGCCCGTTCAGCTCGATCCCGAGCCCGTGATCAGGCCGAGAACGAGGTGCCACACCCACAAGACGACTTTGCCTGCGGGTTGACGAAGGTGAAGCCGCCCGTCAGCCCCTGCGTGACGTAGTCGAGGGTCGTGCCGTTCAGATAGATGTAGCTCTTCTTGTCGATCACGACCTTCACGCCGTCGATGTCGAATTCCTTATCGTGCGGTCCCTTCTCGGTGTCGAACTCCAGCAGGTACGACATGCCGGAGCATCCGCCGCCCTTCACGCCCATGCGCAGGAATGCCGTCTCCGGCAGGTTCTGCGCCTGCTTGAGCTCCTTCACCTGCTTCGTCGCCGCTTCTGACAGCGCCACGGCCATGCCAGGTCCCTCCCTCTATTATTTCGATGCCACGCCGCTGGTCGCCGGCGCGTGCTTGTCTTTGTAGTCGGCCAGCGCGGCCTTGATCGCGTCCTCGGCCAACACCGAGCAGTGGATCTTGACTGGCGGCAGCTTCAGTTCGTTCACGATGTCGGTGTTCTTGATCTTCGCCGCCTCGTCGACCGTCTTGCCCTTGAGCCACTCGGTGGCGAGGCTCGAGGAGGCGATCGCGCTGCCGCAGCCGAAGGTCTTGAACTTGGCGTCCTCGATAACGCCGGTCTCGAGATTGACCTTGATCTGCAGCTTCATCACGTCGCCGCACTCGGGTGCGCCGACGAGCCCCGTGCCTACGCCGGGCGTGTCTTTGGTGAAGGACCCGACGTTGCGCGGATTATTGTAGTGGTCGACCACCTTATCGCTGTACGCCATCGCGCTCTCTCCCCTTTACTCGGCCTTCCACTTGATGGTCTTGAGGTCCACACCTTCTTTCGCCAGCTCGTAGAGCGGCGACATCTCACGCAGGCGCTTGATGACCTCGATCGTGCGCTGCCCCACGTATTCGACCTCCTCGGCCGTGGTGAAGCGATGCAGGCTGAAGCGGATCGACGAATGGGCCAGCTCCGCCGAAGCGCCGAGGGCCGCGATCACGTACGAGGGCTCCAGCGTGGACGACGTGCACGCCGACCCTGACGAGAGCGCCGTCTCCTTGTTGAGCCCCATGAGCACCGACTCGCCCTCGACGTACGCGAACGAGATGTTCAGGTTGTGCGGCAGCCGGCGATCGGGCCGGCCGTTGAGGAACGCTTCCTCGACGCTCGACAGGATCATGTCCTGGAGCCGATCACGCAGCTTCGCCAGCCGCTCGCTCTCGGTCCCCATCTCGGCCTTCGCGATCTCGGCGGCCTTGCCGAAGCCGACGATGAGCGGCACCGGCAGCGTGCCCGAGCGCATGCCGCGCTCGTGGCCGCCGCCGTCCATCATCGGCGCGATCCGCACGCGCGGCGCCTTGCGCCGAACGTACAGCGCGCCGACGCCCTTGGGCCCGTACACGAGGTGCGCGGTGCATGACAGCAGATCGATCCCCATCGCCTCGACGTCGATCGGGATCTTGCCGAACGCCTGGGTGGCGTCGGTGTGGAAGAGGATCCCCTTCTCCTTGGCGAGGCGGCCGATGGCGGGGATGTCCTGGATCGTACCAATTTCGTTGTTGGCGAACATCACCGAGATCAGAATGGTCTTGTCTGTGATCGCCTTACGGATCTCTTCGACATCGACGAGGCCATCAGGCTGCACGGGCACGTACGTTACCGACACGCCCTGCCGCTCGAGTCGCTTGAACGAGTCCAGGCTGGCGCGCTGCTCGATGACGGTGGTGACGATGTGCGTGCCCTTTTCCTTGTACATCTCGGCGACGCCCTTGAGCGCGAGGTTGATCGCCTCCGTCCCACCGGAGGTGAACACCAGCTCCTTGGGATCGCGCGCGCCGATCAGCCCGGCGATTTTGGCGCGCGCCGCGTCGACCGCGCCCTCCGCCTCCCACCCGAACGGATGGTTGCGGCTGGCCGGATGACCGAACTTCTCGGTGAAGTACGGCAGCATCGCCTCGACCACGCGCGGGTCGCACGGCGTCGTCGACTGCGCGTCCATGAAGATCGGAAACTTCAGCCCCATTCGCTCTCCCCTAACCCGTTAACCCCTGATCGACAGCAATTCCGGCACGTCCGCGCTCGTCAGCTCGGCCAGGCTCATCGTGTCCAGCACCTGGGTGATGGCCGCCTGGATCTTCTGGACCGGCCGCCGAAGATTGCACTTCTCCATCTGCGGACAGTCCGCGTCCTCCAGGCACGAGACGATGTTGATCGGCCCCTCCAGCGCCCGGACCACCTGGCCGACCGTGATCTCGGTCGGACGGCGCGCCAGCACGTACCCCCCTTTGGGCCCGTTGGAGCTGACGATGAGTCCCTGCTTGGCGAGCCTCTGAAGGATCTTGGCCATCAGTTCGGGCGGGATCGTGAACTCCTCGGCGATCCGCTTCGCACTGACCGCACCGAAGCCGTCATTGACGGCGATATAATGAATCGCCATCAACCCATAATCGGCGCGCTTGGTGAAGCGGAGCATTCTGTGTCCTCGTCCTTACCGTTCGACTTCATTGTATCGCCGACAGTTTTGATCGGCGACTGTTTCGGTCGGATTCTCCCACCTCAACCACGGGCTGTCAACCGAAAGGGCGGCACATGACGGGGAAAACGAACGCGAATTCCGAGTTCGACTCCGAGCTGCACCGGACGGCGATCGCCCAGCTCGACCGGGTCGCCGCGCGGCTCGGGCTCGACCCCGACGTCCACGAACGCCTTCGTTATCCCCGCCGCGCCCTCGTCGTCTCGGTCCCGGTTCGAATGGACTCGGGAAAGACCGAAGTTTTCGTTGGTTACCGCGTGCACCATAATACAGTCCTTGGACCTACCAAGGGGGGTCTCCGCTACGCTCCCGACGTCGACCTGGGGGAAGTCACCGCGCTGGCGATGCTGATGTCCTGGAAGTGCGCCCTCATGGGCCTGCCCTACGGCGGCGCGAAGGGCGGTGTCAGATGCGACCCCGGGAAGATGTCGATGCAGGAGAAGGAAAACCTCACACGCCGTTACACCGCCGAGATCATCCTGATGATCGGCCCCGACCTGGACATCCCCGCCCCGGACCTCGGCACGGATGAGCAGACGATGGCCTGGATGATGGACACCTACTCGATGACGCAGGGCAAGAGCGTCCCGGGCGTGGTGACCGGCAAGCCGCTGATCGTCGGCGGATCGGCGGGCCGGCGCGAGGCCACCGGGCGTGGCATCGTCTACGCGCTCTATCAGGCGGTACGGCACCTCGGTCATGAGCTCCGGGGCCGGAAGGTCATCGTGCAGGGCTTCGGCAACGTCGGCGGCGTCGCCGCGCGACTGCTCTGGCGTGAGGGCGGCGTGATCGTCGGGATCAGCGATGTGAAGGGCGGCATCTGGAAGCCGGACGGCATCGACATCCGTCAGCTCGAGGCGCACGTCGCCGAGACGGGGTCGGTCACCGGCTTTCCCGGCAGCGAGCCGATCTCCAACGCCGATCTGATCAGCCAGCCGTGCGACGTGCTCATCCCGGCCGCGGTCGGCGGCCAGATCCACGCGGACAACGCTGACCGCGTGAAGGCCGCGATCGTCGCCGAGGGCGCCAACGGGCCCACGACCCCCGAAGCCGACGTCATCCTGCGCGAGCGTGGCGTGACCGTGATCCCCGACATCCTGGCCAACGCCGGCGGCGTGGTCGTCTCGTATTTCGAGTGGGTCCAGGGCCTGCAGTACTACTTCTGGCGCGAGAGCGAGATCACCGCGCGGCTGCAGGAAGTCATGACGCGCGCGTTCAATCGCGTGTGGGCGCTCGCCTCCAAGGAGAGCACCGATCTACGAACCGCTGCGCTGATGGAAGGCATCCGCCGCGTGGCGGAAGGCTACAAGGTCCGCGGGCTCTACCCCTAACGCTCCTCGATCGCGCGACGCAGCTCGGCGGCGACCTGCTCCGGCGGCGTCTCGTTCACGAAGATCCCGCCCACGCGATTGGCGCGCTCAGGATGGGCGACGATCTCGAGATGCCAGTGATAGTCGTCGCGGATCGTCGCCCAGTCGCCTTGCAGGATGCGCGACTTGAGGTTGGGCGCCGTGTGCAGCACGAGCTCGTAGCCGGGGTCGCCGAAGGCGCGTGCCAGCGTGCGGAAGTAGGCGGCAAGCAGCCGCGCGAGGTCGCGGCCGGTCTCGGCGGTCAGCGCGTCCTCGAACGAGCAGCCGTGCTGACGCGGGACGATCCACGTCTCAAGCGGCGTGCGCGCGGCGTACGGCACGAGCGCGGCGAACGCCGGCGTGAGCTTCGCGACGCGCTCCAGCGCGGCGATCTCCTGGCGCAGCATGTCGCAGTAGAGACACCGCCGCTTGTACTGGTAGTACTCGCGCGCCTGGTAGAGCTCGCGCCGCGTCTCGTCGAATACGATGGGAATCGCCGTCACGCGCGAGTACGGATGGTGCGCGGCCACGCCCGGCTTCTTGTGGTGGCGGCTGATCAGGATGTCGCGAATCTGACCGTCGCGCTTGAGGTCGAGCAGCCGGTCGCGGTACATCCACAGCACCGCCTCGATCTGATCGGGATCCATCGTCGCCAGCGTATCGTCGTGGTTCGGCGACTCGACGATCAGCTCGCTGGCGCCGCGCGGCGTGATCATGTCGAACATGCCCACGCCCTCGCGCACGAGCTCCCACTCGATTCGGAAGTACGCGTCGGCCTCGGGCACCACGCGGACGGTCCACCCGGGGCCGTTGGGAAGGGAGCCGTCCTTACGGTAAGCGGCGATCTCGGCGCCGGTCAGATGCTCGGAGCCGGGGCAGTAGCGGCAGGGCGCGTCCGGCGCCCACGCACCTTTCGGTCTGATGAGCACCCACTGCCCACGGGTCGGGTCCTTCCTCAGCTCGTCCACCGACTGTCGGTCACTCTTTGATCTGACCCTTGAGCTTGCGCAGGTGCTGGCGGGCCACGTCCACCCAGTCCTTCTCAGACGGGAGCTGGGAGGCCAGGGCGATGTACTTCTCCCACTGCACGATGGCCTCCTTGGGATCGGTCTTTTCGTAGACGAGCGCCAGGTTGTAGAGCGCGCCGGTGTTCTTGTCGTCGAGCTCGATGACCTTGCGGTACTCCTCCACGGCTTCCTTATAGAGGCCCTTGTCTTCGTAGACCTCGCCAAGACCCATGCGGGCTTCGACCGACTGCGGATCGAGGTCGATCGCGCGCTTGTACGACTGCACCGACTCGTAATACAGGCCCTTCTCGGCGTAGTAGATCTTGCCGAGGCTCATGTGGACCTTCGGATTGATGGCGTTGTAGCTCAGCGCCTTTTGATAGGCGACGATCGCGGCGTCGATCTCACCCTTGGCGGCGCGCGCGTCGCCCAGCCCCACGTGCGCGTCCGCGTAAAACGGCCGCAGCTCGATGGCCTTCTGATACGCCTCGACGGCCTGGTCGAAGAGCCGGCGCGGCGCGGCGAGGAAGAGATCGCCCAGGGCCTTGTAGGGCTCGGGATAGTTGGCGTCGAGTTGCGTGGCGGCCCGGAACTGCGCCGCGGCCTTCCAGCGATTGCCGAGCGCCTGATGCACGGCGCCGAGCGTGTACTGCGCGACCACGAAGTTTGCGTCCACCTCGATGGCGCGCGAGAGCAGATCGACCGCGCTCTCGTTGGCCTCCTGGCCACCCTTCACCGCCGCCATCTGCGCCCGTGAGAACAGCTCGAACGCGCGCAACGACTTGGTCGGCGTCGCCGACTTCTCGATCCGCCGCGCGTCCGCCTCGCTGAGCGTCACCTTCAGCGTGCGCGCATACGCGATCGGCAGCGTGGCCAGACGCGCGATGAGCTCGCCCTCGGGAACGGTCACCGGCTCCATGGCCACGGGGTCGCTGGCGCGCAGCTCGAGCACTTTCGGCTGCAGGACCAGCTCGTTGTTCGCGCGTGTCACGCGGCCGTAAAGCGCGGCGTCGACGCGCAGGCTCCGCGCGGCCTGCAGCACGGCCGCCTCGCCCCACGCCTCAGGCTGTCCGAACGTGCGCAGGCGCCCACGGTCGACTTGCACGAAGGCCGGCGATTGGACGAGGCCGAGCGAGATCGCCTGGGCTGCGCTTTCGCCAATCCACTGCTCGTCCCCGGCGAGCCCGACCGGCTCGAACGGCACGATGAGGATCGTCCGCGGCTTCACCGCGGCGTGGGTGGACACGACCGCAACAAGCCCGCAGAAGGCCAGGATCGCGAGGACCGTCCAACGTCGCGCCATCAGGTGCCCTCCTCTCCGGGTTGCGCCGCCGGCGTTCTCCGGCGCGCTTTGCGGTTCAGCCAGCTCTTCATTCGGGACAAGCCGCCCGGTCCCACGCGCCGCAGCGCGATATCGGGGACCAGCATCAGCGCCACGAAGCCCACCAGCCAGGGCCAAATGTCGACAGCGATTCGCGATCGCCTTCGCGCTTTCAGGAACGCGTCCTGCGGCTCCTGCAGCGCCGAGCCTCCGGTCAGCTCCGCCAGCTCGCGAAGCACCGTCTCGTCGACTCCGAGATCGCGAAGCTCCTGAGCATACGGTACCACCAGGCCCGCCAACTGAGAGCCAACCACGCGATCGGCCTTCCGTTGGGCCATGCCGACGAGATAGACCCCTTCCTGTGGGGCCGGGAAGCGTCCGCGGTACCGGCCGGGCGCGATCTGCTCGAGGTCCACGACGCTGCGCTCGCGGGTGGGTGCGACGACGCCAATCTGCGAGTCCAGGAAATTGATGAACTCGCCCTTGCCATCGACCGCGTCGACGACCACCTCACCGATGCGATCGGTGCGCTGCACGATCGCGGTCGTGTCCGAGCGCGTACCGCTGCGCAGCGTCCAGCGCGTCAGCTGCGCCCAGAACTTGTTGAATTCGGGCCAGCGCAGCCAGAGCACGCCCCACTTGGCCTTGGCGTCGGAGGTGAAGGCCGCAGCCCGGCCCAGCCCGTAGCGCCACGTCGCGAGGACCGGGTCCTCCTGGTGGCTCATCAGCACGAGCTCAGCATTCTGCTTGACGCTGGTCGCCACGTACCCGCCGAGCGGCGGCACGGACCGCCAGTTGATGTCCTGCATCGCCTCGTGGTTCGGCGCCGTCAGCTGCGGCTTGAACGGGTGCTCCACCAGTGAGGCCTTCGAGGCCAGCTGCGTCTCCAGCGTGAAGATGCGCGGGATCGTCTGCGAATCCTCGGTGTAGTAGAAGCGCCCTTTGCCCCACTTGGCGATGTCGACCATCAGCTGGACGTCGGCGTCCTTGCCGATGGCCACGGTGGACACCGTGATCTTGTCCTTGGCCATCCGGCGCAGCAGGCCCGCGAAATCGCCGCGCGTCATCTGGCCGTCGGAGAGGAAGATGACGTGCTTGAGCAGTGCGGGCCGGTCGAACAGGACCTGGTACGACTCCTTGAGCGCGGGGTAGCCGTCGGTCCCGCCGCCGGCCTTGATGGTGGCGATCGCGTGGTGAATGGCGCCCTTGTCGCGCGCACCGCGCATCGGCGAGTCCCAGATGAACTCCGTGTCCCACGACATCACGCCGACCTCGTTGCGCTCGTCGAGCAAGTCGACGACGAGGTGCGCCGCTTCCTTGGCGAGATCGAGCTTCGTCACCTTCTCGTCGGTGGACATCGCCATCGAGCCCGAGCGATCGATCGAGAGCACGACGGCGAGGCTCGGGATCTCAACCTTCTGCTTGACCTCCATCGTCACCGGCAGCGCTTCCTCGATCGGCGTGCGGTAGTAGCCGCCGAGGCCGAACGACTCCTCGCCGCCGATCATCATCAGGCCGCCGCCGTGATCGCGGACGTAGTCGCGGATCTGCGCCATCTGCGGCCGCGTCAGCTTGAGCGAGCTGACGTTGGACAACACGACGCCGTCGTACTTCTGCAGCCCGGCGACGTCTTTCGGGATGCCGGGCGGATCGACGACGGTGACCTCGATGTTCTGCGAGCGCAGGGCCGCGGCCAGCGAGGCGGCGTGCGAGCGATCGCGATCCGCGAGCAGCACCTGCGGTCGGCCGCGCACGACGACGGTGCCGACGGCGCGGTTGTTGTCCTCGATCGTGTCACCGTCCACATCGAGCGCAGCCTGGTAGACGTGGATGCCGCTCTGGTCGAGCGCTTGCCGATACGCGAAGACGTTCTTGCCGGCAGTGAGGCGCACGATCTGCGAGCCGAGGAACTCGCCGTTGCGGAACAGCGAAAGCCGCCCCTGCGTGTCCTTGTGGCTCCACGCGACGACCTTGGCCTGGAACGGCTCGCCGTACTTGACCTCCTGCGGCAGGAGCATCGACTCGGCGACGACCTCCTGCGTGAACGTCAGCGGCGCCGGCACGTAGAAGATGTCGGCGCGCGCGTCCTTGGCGGCCTGCGCGCCGGCGAGCGCGTTGCCCGCGTTCTGCCGGCCGTCGGTGAGCATGACGATCCGGTTGGCGTGGCCCGGCGTCAGCGTGGCGAGGGCGAGCTGAATGGCCTGGAAGATGTTCGTGCCGCGGCCGCTCACGGTCGCCTTGGGCCGGTCGATGCCCGGGCGATTGGAGAGCGCCTGGTCGACGACGGCCTCCTCGCCGAACACGATGACCTCGTGCCGGTCGCCACTCTTGAGGTGCCGCACCGCCTCGGAGACGAACCGATAGGCGCGCTCGCGCGCGACGAGGCTGACGCTGTCGGAGTGATCGAGCAAGAAGACCACGTTGAGACGATCGACCCACCGCGGCAGCGTGGGACGCAGCAGCGTCAGGAGCAGCACGATCACGAGCGCGCCGCGCACGGCCAACGCCCACTGGTCGCCGGTCACCGCGGGCATCCGGAAGCGTCCCGCCGTCTGGCGGCGCCAGTAGAGCAAGCCCTCGAGGGCCAGCAGCGCCGCGGCGATCAGCACGAACAGCGGCCACAGCTCGCGCTGGATCGGCACGGGCGGCGACGCCCCCGCGGCCGTCGGCGCGGGCGTCGGCAGCGGATGCGGCGTGACGTCGGACTCGTCCCCGTCGCCCAGGTTTACGGCCAGCTTCAGGTCGCCGCGCCCGGTGGACAGCGTGTAGACGCCGACCTCGTCAGTGTCGGTGAAGGACACCACCCCGCGCGTCACCAGTGCTTTCACCGCGCGCCCGCTCGGTGTGTTGACGGTCGCGGACGAGATGCCGTGGGCGACCGGCAGCAGGATCGGCTGGCCGGCGGCGAGCTGCAGGCTCGACTGATCCAGCGCCGCCGGATGCAGCCAGCGCAGCGTGTTGGACAGGATCAGCGGGAAGGCCACGCGTAGCGGGAAGTCCGTCTTGAACAGATCGAAGCCGATGAAGATCGCCTTGCGGTCCGGCTCCTCGAGCGCGTAGAGCAGCGGCCCGCCGACCGCCTCGACCAGCGCGCGCCCCGCCGCCAGCGGCCGCACGCGCATCGCGTCCTGGATGGCCACCTTCGCGAACTCGACGTGACGCATGACCGGGTGCGTGCGATCCCAATCCATGACGGTGGGATTCTCGAGCCGACCCAGCACCTCCAGCGGCACGTCGGGGGGCACCGTGTTCACGAACACGTAGCGACCCGGCCCGACCTTGGGCGGCGTCGAGGAATCCAGCACGATGACGTCGGCCTCGCCCATCCCGCCCTGGTACTGCTCGGGCGTCTTCACTTCGAGGGCGACGGTCGGATCGGTGCGTAGCACCTTTTCCAGGAACAGGTTGCCCGGGCTCACGAGCGTGACGGCGATCTTCTTCGGCGGCGGAATGACCGCGTACGCGATGTTGTCGGTGGCGAGGTCGTCGCTCACGCCGATCTTCGCGGTCACGGTGCCGCCGGCTTCGTGCGTGAACGGCAGCACGATCGAACGCCGGACGTTGGGCTCGAGCGTCAGCGACTTCTCGGCGATCGTCTTGCCGTCGATCGCCAGCGCGAAGTCGAACGTCTGCGCTTCGGGCGAGTGGTTCACGAGCGAGACGAACGCCTGGTAGCCGAAGGTGCCGTAGTACGCCTTGCGCACCGCGAGGCTGACGATGCCGACGTTGTAGCCGCGACGCCCCACGCCCACCCAATGGATGCGCGGGTCGCTCGTCTCCGGCGTCTGGGCGAGCGTGAACGCGCCGTCGGTGAACACGTGGATCTCGGCGCGCGGGTCGGCGCCCACGAGCGCGCGCGCCGTGCGCAGCGCCTCCGGCAGCCGCTGCGGCAGGTCGCGCGGGCGCGCGGCGCGGATGGCGGACAGCGCGCGGTCGCGGTCGCGGCCGAGCGCCGCGGTGACGTGCGGCTGCACGCCCGACTCGATCACCATGATCTCCGCGCCCTCGCCCAGACGCCGCACGAAGGAGGCCGCCTCCGCGCGCGCCGCCTCGAAGCGCGAGGGCGACACGTCGCGTGCCTTCATCGATGCCGACGTGTCGAGCACGACGACGACCTTGCGCGCGCCCTCGCCGCTCACCGTCACCACCGGGCGCGCGAGCGCCACTGCCAGCGCGATGAGGGCGAGAATCTGCAAGATCAGCAGCGGGTCGCGCTGCAGCCGCTGGAAGAACGCGGAGGCCTCCCGGTCGCGAAGCTCGGCGCCCCACAGCATGAGACTCGACACGCGCCGCTCGCGCCGGCGGACCTTCAGGAAGTAGAGCAGCACCAGCGGCGCGGCGACGCCGAGGATGGCGAACGCGAGCGGCGAGAGGAAGCTCACGCGACGATCCGCCCGCGCAGCTGCGCGACGACGAACTCCTCGACCGGCGTCTCCGTGCTCACGCGGTGGTAGCCGACCTCGTGGCCCCGGCAGAACGTCTCCACGCGCTCGAGGAAGCGCGCGAGCCGCTCGCGATAGCCGCGCAGCGCCTCGCCGTCGACCGTCACGTCACGCGTCTCCGCGGTCTCGCAGTCGTGCAGTCGAAGATCCCCGGCGAGCTCCGGATTGAGCTCCGTCGGATCGAGCACGTGCACGAGGTGGACGTCGAAGCGCCGCTCGAGCAGCGCGCGCACCCCCGCCTCGAAGCCGTGCGGATCGAGCAGATCGGATACAACGACGGCCAGGCCGGGCTCGCGGGCGCGCAGCGCGTACTCGCCGAGCGCCTCGTTGAGGCGCGTCGGCCCGCCGGCCACGACCTTGCTCAGAAAGTCGAGCAGCGTGACCACCTGGTTGCGGCCGCGCGTCGGCGGCCACCCCTCGCTGGCGCGCTCGCGCAAGATCCCGACGCCGACACGCTCGTGACTCACGAGGCCGACGAAGCCGAGGGCCGCCGCGACCCGCGCCGCGTAATCCAGCTTCGTCGGCGTGCCGAAGTCCATAGACGCCGATCCATCGACCAGCAGGTGCAGGCAGAGGTCCTCCTCGTCGACGAAGAGCTTGACGTGCAGGCGATCGAGCCGCCCGTAGATGTTCCAGTCGACGTAGCGCAGGTCGTCGCCGACGCCGTACGCGCGGTAATCGGCAAACTCCACCGAGTGACCGCGGCGCGGGCTGCGGCGCTCGCCCTTCACGCTGCCGCGGAACGCGCGGCGTGAGAGCAGCGACAGCCGCTCGAGCTGACCGAGGAAGTCCGGGGAAAAGAGGCTCTGCCGCGTTGCGGCAGCCGCGGTCCTATCTTTCATCCAGGGCCTGAAAGTAATCCTTGATCTGAGTGTGGTAATCGCGCGGCACGGCTTCGCGCGTGATGGCGTCCTCCATCAGCTTCCGATACTGGCCGATGACGCCCAGGTAGTGAAGACGCGACGCCATCGGTCCGCCGCGACCGGTCATGTTCGTGTCGAAGCCGTCCTTGCGTCCGCGGCGCGATTCACCCTCGACGCCGACGTCGTAGGGATTGGCCTGCAGGCGGCGGCTGGCTTCGCCTTTCGGCGACGGGCTCTTGCCCTTACCCGGCAGCAGTCCCTCGCCTTCGCCGAAGTCCTCGCCTTCACCGCCGCCCTCACCGCCGCGCCGATCGCCGCGCCCGCCGCCGCGCTCGTTGTCGCGCCCGCCGCGCAGGCCCTTGCCCGAGCGCGACGCCTCTTCCTGCGCGCGCATCTTGTCGAGCGCCTTCTGCATCGCCTCCATGGCGCGGTCCGTCTGGCCGCCCTCGAGCGCTTCCATGCCCTCCCCGACGTCGCCCTGCCAGTTGCCGCCCTTGCGGCCCAGACGCTCCATCTCTTCGAGGAGCTCCTTGAGCTTCTGCGGCGAGATCTGATCGGGCCTCAGGCCGCCGGTGAGCGCCTTCGATTTGCGGAACACCATCTTGTACTGGCTCGTCGTGAAGTCCGAGGCGAGGTCCGGAAGACGATCCACCTGCTCGAGCAGCTTGAGCCGCTCGTCGCCGCGCTTGAGGAAGCTGTTGAAGTCGGGTCGCTGCGAGGACAGCGAGGTGTCCTTGAACACCGCCGAGAGATCGCCCGCCGTGCTGGCCGTGGACGCGCCGCTGCGCGCCTGGAACTCACGCTCTTCGAAGGTGGGCGGACGCAGGCGCTCGCGCGCCTCGGCCTTCGATCGCTCCTCCAGCGAGCCCGAGCCGCCGCGCTGCTCCTTGTCCTCTTCCTGCCCGCCCGACGAGAAATCCGGCAGTCGCGGCGAGGGCAACGGCAGCGCGGGCGCCAGCGTGAGCGCCAGCGCGATCACCATCGGAACCGGCAGGAACCGGGCCTCGCGCGGCAGGATGCGCCGCACGATGTGTCGCGGCTGGATCTGTTCCACTCGCGCCGTCGCGTCGGCAACGAGGGAGTCGACCAGCGGCGTGCGATCCGGGCGCTGGGCCCACTCGAGCGCAGTCGCCACGCGATCCTCGAGACCGAACGCACGGTCGGCCAACCGCGCCGCGTCGGCACGATTGGTTCGCTTGAGCCCGCCCCAGATCGCACCGAGCAGCGCGCCCGTGACCAGCAGCGCTCCAGCGACGGACGGTGCGAGCGCGCCGAGGCCACCTTTGAGCGCGAGCAGCGCCACCGCGGGCAGCGACGCCCAGAAGAAGCCGCGCAGCGCGTAGTGCTCGACGCGCCGCCACCGCACCTGCGCGCTGACGCGCCGGACGAGCCGATCGAGTGCCGCGTCGGGCGTCATCGGACGAACGGCTCGCGCGCCTGGGTCGTGCTCGCTTCGACGCCGTCGACGATCTGACTGATCAGCGTGTCGACATCGATGCCTTCCGCCTCACCCTCGAAGTTGAGAATCACGCGATGCCGCAGCGCGGGGGCGGCGAGCGTCTTGAGATCGTCGGCGCTCACGTTGAAGCGGCCCTCGGCGAGTGCGCGCACCTTGCCGGCCAGAATCAGTGCCTGGGCGCCGCGCGGACTGGCGCCATAGCGCACGAAGCGCCGCGTGACGTCCGGGGCGTCGGCCCACTGCGGATGGGTGGCCATCACGATGCCCGACGCGAAGTCGCGCACGTGCGCGGCCACCGGCACCTCGCGGATGAGCTCGCGATACGAGAGCACCTTGGCGCCGCTCATCACGCGCTCGACGGCCACCTGCCGCGACTGCGTCGTGCGGTCGATGATCGCGTTGAGCTCCTCGATCGCGGGATAGCGCACGCGCAGCTTGAGCAGGAAACGATCGAGCTGTGCCTCGGGCAGCGGATATGTGCCCTCCATCTCGATCGGATTCTGCGTGGCAAGCACGAAGAACGGCGCAGGCAGCGGACGCGACACGCCGCCGACCGTCACCGACGCCTCCTGCATGCCCTCGAGCAGCGCCGACTGTGTCTTCGGGGTCGCGCGATTGATCTCGTCGGCGAGCACGATGTGCGCAAACAGCGGCCCCTGTTGGAACTGGAAGTGCTTCCGGCCGTCCGCGTCCTCGACGATGATGTTCGTGCCGATGATGTCGGCCGGCATCAGGTCCGGCGTGAACTGGATGCGAGAGAACGACAACTCGAGGCTTTCCGAAAGCGTCTTGACGAGCAGCGTCTTGCCGAGGCCCGGCACGCCCTCGAGCAGGACGTGACCGCCGGCGAACATGCCCATCAGGACGTGATTGATGATCTCGCGGTGGCCGACGATGACCTTCTCGACCTCCGCGCGCAGACCCTCGAACGCGGTCACGAACTCTCGCACCCGGCCGTCGTCGGTCATCGCATCTCCCTTCCGTGGATGACGTCGCCCGGCGCTACAACCCCGGGCTCATTATAAGGTGCAAGCGACACGCCAAACCTCGATACCGGTGATGCGGCCCGCAAGCACGCGTTGGCGCGATCACGGGATGGCGGGGCTCCGCGGCGGCGCGCTGGCGGTGCCCATCCACGGAGCGGGGATTACTCAGAATTGCCCGGCTCCGCGGCATCAGGACGGCGAGAGGATCGACGGTAACTGTCCCCCTTGCCGGCGAAGCATGCCCGAGGTTCGTCTCCGTCTCAAGCACCGACTGCAACCAGCCGCCGGTAGACGTCCAGGTACCCGTCGACCTCGCGCACCGGCGTGAAATATTCGGCCACGCGCGCGCGTCCGGCGGCTCCGAGGCGCGCGCGCAGCGCTGGATCGCGCGCCAGACGCAGCGCGCCCGCCGCCAGTTCGTCGTCGCTCGCGAAGACGAGCCCCGTCACCTCGTGCTCGACGAGCGCGCGGTTGCCCGGAATGTCCGCGGCGAGCACCGCCCGGCCGAGCGTGAGCGCCTCGAGCACGGAGTTCGCCATCCCGCCCTCCGAGATCGAGCAGTTCAGGACGACGTCGGTGCGCGTCAGGAGCGAGGGCATCGCCGCGTGCGGGATTGCGCCGAGATGCCGCGCCCACGGGCGGCCCGCCAGCGCGCGATCGAGCGCGTCGCCTTCGGCGGGATCGAGCACGGGCCCGACATAGAGCAGCCGCACACGCGGCTCGGCGGCGACGACGCGGTCGAACGGCGCGAGCGGCCGCCGCGGCGCCTTCACCGGTCGGATTCCTGCCGGCAGCACGAACAAGACGCGGTCGGCCGGCAGCGGCCAATGAGCGTCCAGATCGAAGGACTCCATCGCCGCGAAGCGCGCGGCCTGTGGAACGGTGACGAGCCGCGCGCGCACGTCCGGCAGCACCGCGCCGACACGCTCGCCGATCGAGGCGTCGAACGCGGTCACCACCGCGGCGCCCTCGAGCACCCGGCGCACGATCGGCGCGTGTTCGGGGTCGAAGAGCTCGTGGTTGGCGTCGGTCCCGGTGAGGGTCACGACGAGCGGAACTTCGACGCGCCGCGCCAGCCGCAGCGCCAGCGGCCCCGACCGATACGCATGGAAGGCGTGGACCAGGCCGGGCCGCCACGCCTCGATCGCTGCGGCGACCTCCGCCTCGTCGGCGACCGACAGGTCCCAGACGGCGATCTCCATACCCCGCTCGCGCAGCCCGCTGACGATCCGCTCGACGGTGATGGCGTTGCCGCGCACGGAGGGAAAGGCGAATGGCGTCAGGACCGCGATCCGAATCCCCGGCACGCTCACCGTCATCTATCTATAATGGTGGGCAATGGCTGAGTGCGGCGCTACAGGAGAGTCCGGGCTCGAGTGCCGGCAGATCGCCGAACTCCTCGGCGATTACTTCGACGGCTCCCTTCCGAGCCATCTCCGCGACCTTCTCGAGTGGCACATCGAAGGCTGTCAACCCTGCGTCGCGTTCATCAATACCTACCGCGGAACGATCGCCGCCACGCGCCGCCTGCCCGATGCCCCGATGCCCGTCGAGTTGAAGAAACGTCTCATCGCCTTCGTGAAATCAGCTCGCGACCCGAACGCCGCCCGCTAGCGCCGTAGTCGTAACACCGGCTCCGCTACCACCTCTCCGATCTCCCAAACATCTTCACCCGCGGCGCGAAAGCCGTCCCGCACGGTCAACACGCGCTCGGGCCTCACGGAGAACAGCAAACCCCCGGACGTCTCGGCCTCCATCAGCATCGAGACGATGACCGCCGGCACGTCGGCGCTGACCTCGAGCCGCGTCTGGAAGAGGTCCTCGACGTAGCGTCGATTACGCTTCATGCCGCCGCTGAAATGACCGCCCTCGGCCAGCTCGCGCGCGTGCGGCAGCAGAGGCAAGCGCGACGTCTCGACCGCGATGCCCGCCCCAGAGGCGGTCACCATCTCGCCGGCGTGGCCGAGAAAGCCGAAGCCCGTGATGTCGGTCGCGCCCGTCGCCCCGGCATCGCGTGCGACACGCGCCGCAACGCGATTGAGGCGCAGCATGCTCGTTACGGCGGCGGCGATCGCCTCGGCGGGTGCGGCGCCGTCCTTACCCGCCGTCGTGATCACGCCGGTGCCGAGAGGCTTGGACAGGAAGAGCCGATCGCCCGGACGCAAGCCGCCCTTGATCAGGATGCGTTCGGGATGGACGCGACCTGTCACGCAAAGGCCGTACTTCGGCTCGTTGTCGACAACCGTGTGTCCGCCGGCGATCACGCCGCCCGCCTCGGCGACCTTCTCTGCGCCGCCGCGGAACACCTCGGCGATGATCCCCTTGTCCATCTCGCGCGGGAAGCCGGCGACGGCGAGCGCGAACATCACGTCGCCACCCATGGCGTAGACGTCTGACATCGCGTTGACAGCGGCGACCGCGCCCCACGTCCACGCGTCGTCGACGACGGGCGGGAAGAAGTCGACGGTCTCGACCAGCGCCAGATCGTCGCTCACGCGATAGACGGCGGCATCATCGGCGGCGCCCAGGCCGACGATGAGATTGCGCGCGGCCGCCGCGGATAGCGCGGGGCTGCGCAGCACGCTCAGCACCTCCTGGAGATCTCCAGGAGCCATCTTCGAGGCTCAGCCGGCGCACGACGCGTAGGAGGTGAGTCGGATCTCCTTCCCCGAGCGCGCGTCGTCGCTCATACGGCTTGGGACGGTGGCCCGATCGGCTGGGATTCCAGAAAGTCGACGAACGCCTGCGCCAGCGGCGAGCGCGTGCGGTCTTTGTGCGTGACGAGATGAAAGCTGCGCGTGACCTTGAGATCCTTGACCTTGACGCACGCGACGAGACCCGCGCGGCACTCGTCCTCCACGGCGCGGCGTGAGATGAGCGAGATGCCCACGCCGGCGCGCACCGCCTGCTTGATCGCCTGCGTCGAGCCCATCTCACCGACGATCCGGAACGCGGCGAGCGACACGTTCGCTTCCGACAATACGTGCTCGATCGCCTGGCGCGAGCCCGAGCCGCGCTCGCGTACCACCATTGGCTCGCGTCTCAGCTCGTCGAGCGAGACCGTCTTGCGCGTCGCCCACGCATGGCCCGCGGGCACGACGATCACGAGCTCGTCGGGCATGAGCACGCGCGCGGCCAGCGCGCGCGACGCGGGCGGCGCGCCGATCACGGCGACCTCGACGCGCCCCTGCTCCACCCACTCGGCGACCTGCCGCGAGTCTCCGATCAGCAGCGACACGGAGATCTCCGGATACTTGGCCTTGAACGCGCCGAGCAGCGCGGGCAGCACGTACTCGCCGGGAATCGTGCTGCCGCCGATCACGAGCTCGCCGCTCATCCGTCCCTGGAATTGATCGAGCGCCTGCTGCGCCTCGCGCGCGAGGCCGAGCATGCGCCGCGCGTAGCCGAGCAGTAGCTGGCCTGCGCGCGTCGGAGTCGCGCCGCGACCCAGACGATCGAGCAGTTGAACGCCCAGCTCGTCCTCGAGCGCGCGCACGTGCTCGGAGACGGTGGGCTGGGTGAGATAGAGCGCCTCGGCGGCTCGCGAGAAGCTGCCGAGCTCGGCCACCTTGGCGAAGACCTCGAGCCGGCGGAGGTCCATTAACGCCGAAGGGCCCTCGCGGGCCCTTCGTGTGACTGCCGTGTACTCACGCCGCGGTCAGTGGCAACCGCAGCCACCACCGCAGCAACCACCACCGCCGCCAGTGGGCGCGGTCATGAAACCGCCATCGCTCTTGAGGCCGAAGACGGAAAGCTTGCGAGTGATGTCACCGCTCTGGCACGTGGGGCAGGCGACCTTCGTCGAAGGGCCGTGGACGTACTTCTCGAAGTCGTGCCCGCAGCCGCGACAGCGATACTCGTAGATGGGCACTTACTCGCCGCCTCGCTGCACGTAGCTCTTCACGAACTCTTCGGCGTTTTCCTCGAGGATATCGTCGATCTCGTCAAGGAGCTTGTCGATGTCCTCCTTGATCTTCTTGCCCTTCTTCGCAATCTCAGGGCTCGCGTTCGCGCCGTCGCCGCCGCCCTCGTTGGGCTTGGTCGGTCGTGTTTCCTTCTTTTTCTGCTCTGCCATGGTGGCCCCTCCATGGGCTCAACCGTTCGCGTACGTGGTGTCACCCCGCCACGCCTTCATTCTAACCGAGGGCCCCTGCCCCGCAAGAAGCCTCAATTCGCGCGCCACCCATCGTATGCCCCCCATCAACTCGTATGCCCCCCATCAACGCCGGAAGTGCTTGCTGAGGCTCAGCGTCTGGTGTTGATACGACGACGCGAGCCCGACGCCATAGAGCCGATCGGGTCGGCCGCGCAGCCGTTCGAACCAGACCTTGAAGGACGTCTGCCCGTCGTAAACCATGAACGGTACTTCACGGGCGCGCACTTCCATGACGACCTTGGTGCCGAGCACGCTGCCGTCGCCGAAGCCGAATCCCGGGTCGAAGAATCCGGCGTAGTGGGTGCGGATCTCGCCCGCCCCCGCGTCGTAAACGACCATCTCGGCGGCGAACTCGGCCGGCACGCGGATGCGCTCTTTGGACACGAGGATGTAGAAGCGATTCGCTTCCAGGATGTAACCGTCGCGCACCGGCGCCTTGATCGGCTCCCAGAACTCGCTCGGGTCGTAATGGCCGACACGCGCCAGATCGACAGCGGGCGGATTGGGATGCGCACGATAGCCGATGACACCGCCCGTCGTGCGGCCCGACAGGTCGATGCCCATGCAGAGGCCGTCGTTGAAGACGACGCGCTCGAGCGGCAGCGGGCGATCGTCGTCGTCGTAGAGCAGGGGCGTTTCCCGGTAGAGGGCCGCCAGCGCCGCGTCGGACATCGAGGTCGGTCCCTCCAGCAGCCGCAGCTGGTTGAGCGACAGGCCGGCGTAGACGCGCACCGGGAACGATTGCGGCGAGACTTCGAGATAGAGCGGCCCGTGGTAGCCGGGCGCGATCTCGTCGAAGCGCGGCGTGCCGTCGGTCACGACGCGCGTGAACACGTCGAGCCGCCCGGTCGTGGATTTTGGATTCGACCGTCCGCGCACGTTGGCGGGCAGCGCCAGCGACTCGACGAGCGGGACGAGATACACGGAGCCACGCTGCAGGGTTGCGCCGTTCTCGAGGGGCACGCGGTCGATGACGAGGTCATGGCTCGCGGCGCCCTCCAGGCGCGCGCGCACGCTTTCTCGATACGGCAGGAAGCTCGCACGCAGCTGATACGCGATCGGGCCCAGGCGCAGGTCGAGGCTCGCCGGCTGGAACTGCTCGTCGGTCAGCGGCACAGACGCGCTCACGGACCCGCCGCGCACCGCCGCGCGCAGCTCACGATCGGTCAAAACGCCGGATTGTAGCGGGGTCCGCGAGGTCGGATCGGACCGTGGGTGGCCTGCTCTAGGCACGCGTGGCTCCGCGCAACTGTAGCGGGGTTGGCGAGGTCGGATCGGACCGTGGGTGGCCTGCTCTAGGCACGCGTGGCTCCGCTCAACTGTAGCGGGGTTCGCGAGGTCGGATCGGACCGTGGGTGGCCTGCTCTAGGCACGCGTGGCTCCGCTCAACGGCGTGATTCCAGCACGGTGGCCCCGGCGGTGTCGACGGCGTAGGCCTGCGCGCGCCCTTCGACGCCGGCCGCGCGCAGCGCACGCTCCATCGCCCGCGCGACCGTCTGACCGTCATCGGCCACCAGAGCCAGGAGCGCGGGGCCCGCTCCGCTCAGCACGCAGCCGAGCGCGCCGGCGCCGCGGGCCGCGTCAGCCACCGCCGGCAGCCACGGAAACAGGGCGCGCCGGTAGGGCTGATGCAAGCGATCGTCGAGCGCCGCGGGCAGCGCCTCGCGGCGGCGCGTCTGCAGCGCCGCAAGCAGCAGCGCGACGCGCTGAACGTTGAAGATGGCGTCGGCGCGCGGCACGGACGCCGGCAACACGGCGCGCGCCTCCGCGGTTGACGACGTGATCGTCGGCACCAGCACCACCCAGGCGAGGCCGTCGGGCACCGGCAGCGAGATTGCCGTCACCGCGCCGTCGCCCGCCGCGCACGACACGGTGAGCCCGCCGAGCAGCGCGGCGGCGACGTTGTCGGGGTGGCCCTCCGCGCGAGTCGCCAAAGCGAGCAGCGCGTCGCTCGTCAACCCGGCCCCGGACAGCGCATTGCCCGCCACGAGGCCGCCGACCCACGCCGCGGCGCTCGAGCCGAGCCCGCGCGCGGGCGGGATGCGATTGGTGCAGCGCACCGCCACGCCCTTGAAGGGCCGCCCCGCCGCCTCGAACGCCAGCCGCACGCCCCGCGCGACGACGTTGTCGGCCCCCGTGGGCAGCTGACCCGCGCCTTCACCCTCGATGGCGACGCTCACGCTGTCGGCGGCGCTCGCCTCCACGTCGTTGTAGAGCGCCAGCGCCAGACCGAGCGCGTCGAAGCCGGGACCGAGATTCGCGGACGTCGCCGGAACGCGAACGTGAACGCGCACGCGCTAGCGCGAAATACCGGCGCGCTCGAGGCGCGGGAACCCCGCTCGCGCGCGGAATGGCTTGCCTGTACGCCGCAGCTCGCTCGGCCGCGCCTCGCGCGTCCCCCCATCCCCCAACGGGGGTCGGGCGGCGAACACCCAGTCCGCTAGGGCGCGCTCGCCGCGGCCTGCGCATCGCGCGCCGACACGGCTTGCCATACGGCGCTCGCAGACTTCCCGCGCCCCGAACGCGCCGCCATCACGCGCTCGCGTGATCATTACAGACGCTTGAGGAGCCACTCCGGGGTGATGGAGTTCGCCCAGGAGTTGAGGACGAGATAGTAGTTGGTGAAGACCAGCACGCCGACGATCACGAGCAGCACGCCGGCCGCGCGCTCCACGACGGGAATGAACGGCCGATAGCGCTTGAAGAACCTCAAGAACGGGCCGAGTGCCAGCGCCGAGAGCAGGAACGGCACGCCGAGGCCGGCGGAGTACGCGACCAGCAGCCCCACGCCGCGCGCCACCGTCTCGGCGGTGCCGGCCAGCGACAGGATCGCGCCGAGGATCGGCCCGACGCAGGGCGTCCAGCCGATGGCGAACGTGACGCCGACGATGAACGAGCCCAGATAGCCCGCGGGCTTCTCGCGAATCTGCATCGACGCCGTGCGACCGAACACGCCGATGCGGAGCACGCCGGCGATGTAGAGACCGAACACGATAATGAGCGCTCCGCCCACCATGCGGATGACGTCGCGATACCGGAACAGCGCCTGGCTGGCGGCGCTCAGCGACGCGCCGAGCCCGACGAACACGAGCGAGAACCCGAGCACGAACGCGACGGCGTGCAGCAGCACGCGGCGCCGCGCGGCCGCCCCGAGATCACCCGTGAGATCGCCGACCGACATGCCGGTGATGAAGGAGATATAGGACGGAAACAGCGGCAGCACGCACGGCGAGAGGAACGAGAACAGCCCCGCGCTGAACGCGACCGCAACCCCGAGCGAGCTGCCCATCAGCGCAGCATCGCCTGCACGAGTCCGTGCGCCGCCGCGCCGTCCCACGTGCGCGGCCCCAGCGCGATCCCGGTGACCGTCCCGTCGCGGTCGATCACGAAGCTCGACGGCAACGCGCGCACGCCATACCGCTCGGCAACGGTCATCTTCGGATCGACGGCGACGGGAAAGGTGAACTTGTGCGCGCTCACGAATGGCGGCACCTTTTTCGGGTCGCTGTCGAGCGAGACCGCGAGCAGCACGAAGCCCGCGTCCTTGTGGCGGCGCCACAAGCGCTCCATCGCCGGCATCTCTTCGAGACACGGCGGGCACCACGTCGCCCAGAAGTTGACGAGCACGACCTTGCCGCGCTGCGCGGAGAGCGTGAAGCTGCCGCCGTCCGACATTGGCAGCGTGAAATCGTCAGCGACCTTCGGCCTCGCCGGCCGCATCAGATCGAGCTGCTTCAGCGCCGTATCGACGCTCGGCCCGCGCGGCGGCGCCGTGGGGGCCGCTGGCGATGCGGGCGACGACGGCGGCGGGGCGCTCGGCGCAGATTCGACGCGGGGGCTCAGAGCGGCCGGCGCGGGATCGGGAGTCGGCGCAGTCGCCGCGGCATAGAGCGCGACACCGACAGCAGCAAGCACGAGGACGACGGCGAAGACGAGCGGGGCCTTCCGTGGCATTGAAATCCCCGCAAGTATACCTCTATAGTGTGAGCCCCCGATGAGTCCGGCCGCACAGCTGCCGCTTACGATCGTTGCCGACGACCTCACCGGCGCGTGCGACACCGGCGCGCTGTTCGCGGCCCGCGGTCCCGTGCCCGTGACCGTGTGGCCCGACCCGGCGCTGCGCGCGCCGGTGAGCGTCGTCGATACGGAGAGTCGTGCGCTCGACCCCGCCGACGCCGCGCGCCGCGTGAGCGGCGTCGCGCGCAACGTCGCACGCAGCCGCTTCTTCAAGAAGATCGACTCGACGCTGCGCGGCCCCATCGGCGCGGAGCTCGACGCGCTGATGCGCGCCACGTCCACCAGCGGCGCCCTGGTGTGTCCCGCCCTGCCCGCCGAGCACCGCGTCGTCGTCGAGCGCGTGCTCACGGTAGGCGCCGTGCCGGTCGCCGAGACGGCGATCGCCGAGGACCCGACGTTTCCGCGCGCGTCGGGCTCGTCCAACGTCGTCGATCTGCTGCGGCCGCAGCTCGACCGGCCGCTGGCGTGGATCCCACTCGGTCGCGTCCGCGAAGGCGGGCCCGCGCTGACCGCGCGCCTGGTCCGCCTGGCCGGCATGGTCATCGTCGCGGACGCCGAGACCGACGCGGATCTCGACACGCTCGTCGAGGCGGTGCTCGAGCTCGACACGCCGCCGATGCTGGTGGGCGCCGCGGGGTTGGCGCTGGCCCTCGCGCGCCGTCTCGGTCTCGCCGCCACGCGCGTGGATCCGCCGGCCGGCGAGCGCTGGCTCATTGTCGCCGGCAGTCGCCACCCGGCGACGCGGCGTCAGATCGACGCGGCGCGCGAGGCGGGCCTCACCGTGCTGGCCACGCCCGACGCGCCTCAGCCCGATCGCGCGGCCGCGGTCGCCGAGCTCGCGGCGCAGGCACGCGCGCGCCTGCAAAGCGAGCGCTTCGACGTGGTGCTCGTCACCGGCGGCGAGACGCTCGTCGCGCTCTATCACGCGCTCGGCGCGGAGCGTCTCGACCTCGAGGGGGCGCCGCGGCCCGGCCTGGCGCTCGGCCGGCTGCGGCTGCCCGCGCGCGAGCCCGTCACCGTCGTCACGAAGGCAGGCGGCTTCGGCGAGCCGGAGCTGTTCGTCAGTCTGGTGCGGGAAGCCGTGGCATGAAGCGACCGATCCTCGGCGTGACGATGGGCGACCCCGCCGGTGTCGGACCGGAGATCATCGCGCGCGCCGCCGCCGAGCCCGGCGTGCGTCGCGACAGCCGGCCCGTCGTGATCGGCGCGGCGTCGACGATGAGCGCCGCGCTGTCGCTCGTCGCATCGCCGCTCACGCTGCACGCCGTCAAGAGCGTCGCCCACTGCCGCTGGGCGGACGGCACGCTCGAGGTGCTGGATCTCGGCAACGTCGACATGCAGACGCTGCCCCGCGCGGCGGTGAGCGCCGCCGCCGGCCGCGCGGCGTACGACTACGTCGAGCGCGCCGTCGCGCTGGCGCAGGCGCGGGAGATCCATGGCATCGTCACCGCGCCGATCAACAAGGAAGCGCTGGCCGCGGCCGGGATGCAGCACACCGGCCACACCGAGATCCTGGCGCGCCTGTCCAACACCGCCGACTTCGCGATGCTGCTCATGGGTCACGAGCTGCGAGTCATCCACGTCACCACGCACGTGGCGCTGCGCCGCGTCCCGGATCTCGTGACGCGCGAGCGCGTGCTCAAGACGATCCGGCTGGCCCAGCGAACGATGGAAGGCCTCGGCCGCCGCGACGCCCGCATCGCCGTCGCGGGGCTGAACCCGCACGCGGGCGAAGACGGACTGTTCGGCGACGAGGAAAAGACCGCCATCGTCCCCGCCATCGACGCCGCGCGCGCCGAGGGATTGAGCGTCACCGGACCGCTGCCCGCAGACACCCTGTTCTCCCGTGCGCGCGGCGGCGAATTTGATATCGTCGTCGCCATGTATCACGACCAGGGCCACATTCCGGTCAAGACGGTCGGCTTCACGTACGACGAGGCCAGCCGCTCCTGGACGGGACTCTCGGGCGTGAACGTCACCGTCGGGCTCCCGTTCCTGCGCGTCTCCGTCGATCACGGCACCGCGTTCGACCGCGCCTGGAAGGGCGTGGCGAATCCCGAGAGCATGATCGAGGCTATCGACATCGCCGTCCGTATGCTCTCCGCCACGTGAGCGCGCCGCGCTTGCCGGCGCCGCGGAGGTGGGAGCAGTGACCGAAGCGGAGATCCGTGCGCTTCTCGCCGACGTTCGGTGCGGCCGCCTGTCGCGGCGCCGCTTCGTGCAGTGGATGGCCGCCCTCGGCGTCACCGCGCCGCTCGCCGCACAGATGCTCGGACCGCGACCGGCGCACGCACAGCCCCGCCAGGCGTTCACGCCGACGCGGCGCGGGGGCGGCGGTCAGCTCAAGGTGCTGTGGTGGCAAGCCCCAACGCTGTTGAATCCGCACTTCGCGACGGGCACCAAGGACCAGGACGCCTCGCGCATCTTCTACGAGCCGCTCGCCGGCTTCGATCCCGACGGCAACGTGGTGCCCGTGCTCGCCGCCGAGCTACCCACCGTCGACAACGGCGGCGTGGCGCGCGACGGCACGTCGGTGACGTGGAAGCTCAAGCGCGGTGTCGTGTGGCATGACGGCAAGCCCTTCACCGCCGACGACGTCGTATTCAACTGGGAGTACGCGGCCGATCCCGCGACCGCCGCGTGGACGCTCGCGACCTACCGCGAGATCGACCGTGTGGACAAGCTCGACTCGCATACGGTGAAGGTCGTCTTCAAGCGTCCCACGCCGTTCTGGGCGGAGCCGTTCTGCGGCCCGCGCGGCATGATCATCCCCAAGCACGTCTTCGAGCCGTTCAAGGGCGCCAAGTCTCGCGAGGCGCCTGCCAACCTGCGCCCCGTCGGGACGGGCGCGTACCGCTTCGTGGATTTCAAGCCCGGTGACATCGTGCGTGGTGAGGTCAATCCGACCTACCACGTCCCGAACCGGCCGTTCTTCGACGCCATAGAGATGAAGGGCGGCGGCGACGCCACCTCGGCGGCTCGGGCGGTGCTCCAGACGGGCGAGTACGACTACGCCTGGAACATGCAGGTCGAGGACGAGATCCTCAAGCGGCTCGAGCAGGGCGGGAAGGGCCGCGTCATCGTGTTCCCGACCGGCAACCCCGAGCACATCCAGATCAACACCACCGATCCCTGGCGCGAGGTCGACGGCGAGCGCTCCAGCGTCAAGACGACGCATCCCACGCTGTCCGATCCCGCCGTCCGCGCAGCGCTCAACGTCCTCGTCGACCGCGGCGCCATCCATGAGGAGATTTATGGCCGCGGTGGGCAGACCACCGCGAATTTCCTGAACTCGCCGGCGCGGTTCGCCTCGCGCACCATGCGGTGGGAGTTCAACGTCGAGCGCGCGAACCACCTGCTCGACACCGCCGGCTGGCGGCGCGGCCCCGACGGCGTGCGCGCCAAGGACGGCAAGCGCCTGCGCTTCGTCTATCAGACCTCGATCAACGCCCCGCGCCAGAAGACGCAGGCCATCGTCAAGCAGGCGTGCGCGCGCGCCGGGATCGAGGTCGAGCTGAAGTCCGTCGTCGCGTCGGTGTTCTTCTCGTCGGACGCCGCGAACCCGGACACCTACGCGCACTTCTATGCGGATCTCCAGATGTACAACGTCGGGATGAACGCGCCGGACCCGCAGGTGTTCATGGCGCAGTTCACCTCGTGGGAGATCGCCTCGCGGGAGAACAAGTGGACGGGGCGCAACATCACCCGCTTCCGCAACGAGGAATACGACCGGATCTGGCGCGCCGCGGAGACCGAGATGGATCCCGTGAAGCGTGCCGCGTTGTTCATCCGGATGAACGACATGATCATCAGTAACGTCGTGGTGATCCCCGTGTTGTGGCGCAACGGCGTCGGTGCCGCCACCGCCCGCCTGCACGGCATGGAGCTCAACGGCTGGGACACGACGATGTGGCGCTTGCCGTACTGGTACAAGGCCTGACACCCCTGGGAGGACGAACATGGAAGAGCGCGACCTTCGCGCGTTGATCGAGGAGGTGCGCCGCGGCGTGCTGAGCCGCCGGCGCTTCGTGCAGATGATGGTGGGACTCGGCGTGACGGCCCCGCTCGCGAGTCAGATGCTGGCCTCGGCGGGCGTCGCCCACGCGCAGCCAAGCAAGCCGCAGTACGCGCCGACCAAGCGCGGCGGCGGCAGCGCCCTGAAGATGCTCTGGTGGCAGTCGCCGACGCTGCTCAACCCGCATTTCGCCACGGGCACGAAGGACCAGGACGGCTCGCGCATCTTCTACGAGCCGCTGGCGGCGTTCGATCCCGACGGCAACCTGGTTCCGATCCTCGCCGCCGACATCCCGTCGATCCAGAACGGCGCGGTGGCCAAGGACGGCAAGTCGGTCACCTGGAAGCTGAAGAAGAACGTCGCCTGGCACGACGGCAAGCCGTTCACCGCCGACGACATTGTCTTCAACTGGGAGTACGCGGCGGATACCGCAACGGCCGCGACGACCATCAGCTCCTACAAGGACATCGCGCGCATCGACAAGGTCGACAGCCACACCGTCAAGATCGGCTTCAAGAATCCGACGCCGTTCTGGTCGGACGGCTTCTGCGGCTATCGGGGGATGATCATCCCCAAGCACGTGTTCGAGCCGTTCAAGGGCGCGAAGTCCCGCGAGGCTCCGGGGAACCTCAAGCCCGTCGGCACGGGCGCCTACAAGTTCGTCGACTTCAAGCCGGGCGATATCGTGCGCGGCGAGCTGAATACCAACTACCACATGCCCAACCGGCCTCACTTCGACACCATCGAGATGAAGGGCGGCGGCGACGCCGTGTCGGCGGGGCGCGCCGTGGTGCAGACCGGCGAGTACGACTACGCGTGGAACATGCAGGTCGAAGAAGACATCATGCGCCGCATGGAGCAAGGCGGCAAAGGCAAGTTCGAGACGTCGCCGTCAGGCAACATCGAGCACGTCCAGTGCAACCAGACGGATCCGTGGAAGGAGGTCGACGGCGAGCGCTCCAGCGTGAAGGCGCCGCATCCGTTCCTGACCGATCCCGCCGTGCGCCAGGCGCTGAGCCTGCTCGTCGATCGCAACTCGATCCACGAAGAGATCTACGGTCGCGGCGGCCAGGTGACGCCGAACTTCCTGAACGCGCCATCGAAGTACGTCTCCAAAGCCAACAAGGCCGAGTTCAACGTCGAGAAGGCCAACCAGATCCTCGAGGCGGCGGGCTGGAAGAAGGGCGGCGACGGCATCCGGGCCAAGGGCGACAAGAAACTGAAGATGGTCTACCAGACCTCGATCAACGCCCCGCGCCAGAAGACGCAGGCCATCATCAAGCAGGCGGCGGCGAAGGCTGGGATCGAGCTCGAGCTGAAGTCGATCACTGCCTCGGTGTTCTTCTCGTCGGACGCCGCCAACCCGGATATCTACTCGCGGTTCTCGACCGACATCCAGATGTACACGACCACGCAGGCCTCGCCCGATCCGCAGACGTTCATGGAACAGTTCGCGTCGTGGGAGGTGTCGAACAAGGAGAACAAGTACCAGGGCCGCAACATCACTCGCTGGCGCAACGAAGACTACGACAAGCTCTTCCGCTCGGCGGAGACCGAGCTCGATCCGGTCAAGCGCGCGGCGCTGTTCATCAAGATGAACGACCTGGTGATCCAGAACGTCGTCGTCATCCCGGTGATCTGGCGCAACAAGGTGCAGGCGGTGTCGAGCCGGCTGCGCGGGCACGAGATCAGCGGCTGGGACAACGACACGGCCAACCTCTTCAACTGGTTCAGGGTCTAGGACGCGCGACGCAGGCCGGGCGCGTGCGCCCGGCCTCCTGAACGATGTCACGCTACGTCGTCCGCCGCCTGCTGATCGCCGTGCCGGTGATGTTCGGCATCAGCCTCGTGCTCTTCACGATCCTCGCGCTGGCGCCCGGCGATCCGTTCGAGGAGCTGGCGACCAATCCCAACGTCCCGGCGGAGGTGCGCATGAACCTGCGCGCCAAGTTCGGCCTGGACGATCCCCTCCCCGTGCGCTACGTGCGCTGGCTCACGTCGATGGCGCGCGGCGACTGGGGCTTCTCGTTCGTCAGTCGTGTGAACGTGGACACCCTCATAATGCAGCGGCTGCCGACCTCGCTGTTCGTCATCGGCGCTTCGCAGCTCCTCGGCCTGCTCATCGCGCTGCCCATCGGCACGTATTCCGCGCTGCGCCCGTACTCGTTCTTCGACCAGATCGCCACCACGCTCGCGTTCGTCGGCTTCTCGCTCCCGACGTTCTTCACGGGACTGGTCTTCATCCTGGTGTTCAGCCTGTGGCTGGACTGGCTGCCCTTTATCTACCGCGCCGACATCAGCGCGACGGGGTGGCGGTGGTGGTGGGAATACGCGCGCCAGTCGGCGATGCCGATCGCTGTCCTCGGACTCGCGCAAGGCGCGGCGCTCACGCGTTTCGTGCGCTCCGCCGTGCTCGATGTCATCCGCCTCGATTACGTGACCACGGCGCGCGCCAAGGGCCTCTCGGAGCGGGTGACGGTCGTCAAGCACGTGGTCCGCAACGCGCTCATCCCGGTGGTGACGCTCATCGCCCTTCAGATTCCCGGCATCTTCACCGGCGCGGTGATCACGGAGCAGATCTTCCGCATCCCGGGGATCGGCTCCCTGCTCATCAGCTCGATTCTCGCCAACGACACGCCCGTGATCATGGCCATCACATTCGTGTTCTCGTGCCTGGTCGTGATCTTCAATCTCGTCGCCGATCTGCTCTACGGGTGGCTCGATCCGCGGATCTCGTTCCGATGAGGGCCGCATGAGCGTTGCTGCCGCCCCCGCACCACGCGCATTTCCCGTCGCCCGGGCGCGTCCCTCGCTCTGGCGTGAGGCGACGCGGCGCTTCCGGCGCCACCGGCTCGCCATGGTGGGCTTCGGCATCCTCCTCGTGATGGTCACGGCCGTGCTCGTCGGTCCGTTCGTATATCACGTGCCGATCGATGCCATCGACTTCAAGGCCAAGCTGAAGGGCCCGTCGCGGGCGCACCCGTTTGGCACCGACGACCTTGGCCAGGACCTGCTCGCCCGCATGCTCTACGGCGGCCGCATCTCGCTCGCCGTCGGCTTCGTCGCCATGCTGATCGCGATCACCATCGGCACGGCCGTGGGAGCGATCGCGGGCCAGGTCGGCGGGGCAACCGACCACACGCTGATGCGGATCACCGATCTCTTCCTCTCGCTGCCGCAGCTGCCGCTGCTCCTGCTCGTCGTCTACCTGTTCCGCGACATCCTGAGGAAAATGCTCGGCCCCGAGGCCGGGGTGTTCGTGCTCATCGTCGCCGTCATCGGGGGGCTGCGCTGGATGCCGGTGGCGCGCCTCGTGCGGGCGCAGTTCCTGTCGCTGCGCGAGAAGGAGTTCGTCGAGGCCGCGCGGAGCCTCGGCGCCGCACCGCTGCGGCAGGTCGTCCGCCACATCCTCCCCAACGCCCTCGGCCCCGTGATCGTCGCGGGCTCGCTGGACGTCGCGGTCGCGATCATCGCCGAGTCGTCGCTGTCCTTCCTCGGCCTCGGCTTTCCGCCCGACATCCCGACGTGGGGACGGATCCTGTTCGACGCCAAAGACAACCTCGACTTCGCGCCGCACTGGGCGCTGTTTCCGGGCACCGCCGTCTTCCTCACCGTGCTCTCCATCAACTACATCGGCGATGGATTGAGAGACGCGCTCGATCCCCGAAAGGTATTGGGCGGGAAATGACCGACACAGAGCTCTGCTTCACGCCCGCGACGAAGCTGGCGTCGCTGATCCGGCGCGGTGCCGTCTCGCCGCTGGCGCTCGTGCAGGCCGTCCTCGCGCGCCTGGAGCGCGTCAATCCCAGGCTCAACGCGTACTGCACAGTGGCCGCGGACCGGGCGCTCGATGAGGCGAAGAAGGCGACGGCCCTGGCCCGTCGGCGCAGCGCGCGGTTGGGACCGCTGCATGGCGTGCCGGTGTCGATCAAGGACCTCACGCCGACGAAGGGCATTCGCACGACGTGGGGAAGCAAGATCTACGAGCACCACGTGCCGGACGCCGACGCGCTCGTCGTCGCGCGGCTGAAGGCCGCGGGCGCCATCGTGCTCGGCAAGACGAACACGCCGGAGTTCGGCGCCGGCGCCAACACCTTCAACGCCGTGTTCGGCGTCACCCGTAATCCGTGGAATCCCGCGCTAACCCCGGGCGGCTCCACCGGCGGCGGCGCCGTCGCGCTCGCGACGGGCCTCGGCCCCCTCGCGCAGGGCACGGACCTCGGCGGCTCGCTGCGGCTGCCCGCGTCGTTCTGCGGTGTGGTTGGGTTCCGTACGTCGCCCGGCCTCGTGCCCGTATATCCCGCCCCCCTCGCGTGGGATCCGTGGAGCGTCACGGGTCCGATGGCGCGCACGGTCGCCGACACGGCGCTCATGCTGTCGGTCATCGCCGGGGCCGATGCCCGCGCGCCGCTGTCCTACGCCGTCAACCCCCGCGCGTTCGTGGATGCCGTGCGGCGACCGAGCGTGCGCGGCCTGCGCATCGCGTGGGGCGGTGACCTCGGCGTGACTGCCGTCGACGACGAGGTGCGCGCGCTCACGCGCACCGCCGCCGACGTGTTCCGCCGGCTCGGCGCACGCCTCGAGGACGCGCATCCCGATTTCAGCGGCCTGCGCGAGATCGTGCTGACCAGCCGCGGCGCCTCGATGGTCGCACGCCACGAGGAACGCCTCGCGAAGTGGCGCGACGCCATGCAGGAGAACCTCGTCAAGAACATCGACCACGGGCTGGCCCTGACGCCGTCGGAGATCGGACGCGCCGAGCGACTGCGCACCGAGCTCTGGGAGCGCGTGCGCGCCTTCCAAGACCGTTACGACTTGATCCTGACGCCGACGGCTCCGGTGCCCCCGTTCCCCGTCGAGTGGCGCTCGGGACCCAAAGAGATCAACGGCCGGCCGATTCCGACCTACATCGACTGGGCGATGCTCACCTACGCGTTCACGGTCGTCGGGCTTCCCGCGATCTCCGTTCCTGCGGGCTTCACGCGCGACGGGCTCCCCGTCGGATTGCAGATCGTCGGCCGTTGGCGCGACGAGACGAGCGTGCTGCGCGCAGCGGCGGCGTTTGAGGCCGCGCAGCCCTGGGCCGACCGCCGGCCGCCTGAAAGTTAACCGCCGCTAGTCGTAGCGCTCGCGGTGGCGCAGCTCGACGAAGAGCCCGTGCGCCTCGCGCGGGTGAACCCACGCGATGTCGGGACGGGGGCTGTCGACCTGCACGCCGTCCGCCCGCAGCTTCGCCACGGAGGCCGCCACGTCGGCGCACTCGAAGCCCACCAGATAGACGCCCTCGCCGCGCTTGGCGAGGAAGCGGCCGACGGCTTTGCCGGGATCGGTCGGCTGCAGCAGCTCGATGTGTCCGATGCCCGTCGGGAGGATCGCGTTCTTGAAGCCGAAGCGCTCGGACGTATCGCGCTTGTGCACGCGCAGCCCAAAGAGGCTCGTGAAACGTGCCGCGGCGGCGTCCACATCGCGCACGACGACTGACAGCTCGACGATGTCGCCCAGCATGGCCATGGAGAATCCTCCTGTGAGAGTCAGCGCGTGGCGTCGCGCAAACGGCCGTCGACGACGGGCGCGATCGTGCCACGCGCGGTGATCGCTTCGAGCACGATGTCGGACAGCAGCGGACCGCTCTCCGCGTCGACGAGCACGCGACCGTCGCCCAGCGCGGTGACGCCATCGCCCCCGCGCGCGATCCAGTCCACCGCCGCCACGGTGTAGGTCTTCGCGGGGTCGAGCGGCGCCCCCCCGACCTCGACCCCGAGCACCCGGCGGCCCGCCGGCAGCCGCGGATCGTACACCAGCCGGACGCCAGAAATCTGAAGGTAACCGCCGCCCTCGCGCTCGACGCGGCTGAGCCCCTGCTCGAGCGCTTCGCGAAGGCGCGCGCCGGATACCGCAAGCTTGACGACGGTGTTGTTGAACGGCAGCAGGCCGAGCACGTCGCGCCGAGTGAGCGGCCCGGCGGGCAGCACACGATCGGTGCGCACGCCGCCGCCGTTGATCAGCGCGGCGTCGGCGTCCAGACGCGCGCGCATCGCGTCAGCGATGAAGTTGCCGAGATTCGTCTCCCGCGTGCGCAGCGGGCCGCGGCGCGCCTCCAGCGGCACCGTCGTGCGCCCCAGCTCCGTGGCCAGCTCGCGGCCCAGGCGAGTTTCGTACTCGCGGACGATGGCCGCCACGTCGGGATCCTCGGGCAGGCGCGCGCTGATCTCGTGGAACGTCCACGAGCGCTCCACGAGCGCACCGTCGCCGCGCAGCCACAGGTTGACCTCGACCAGATAGCGCGCATCCGATCCCGCCTTGGTGATGAGGGCCTTGCCCTCTTCGGCGACCAGCGGCTCATGCTCGTGGCCGCCCAGGATGACGTCGAGATCCGCGGCGGCGGCGAGGGCGCGGTCCGCAGCCATGTGCTGATGGGTCACGGCGACGACGAGCTCGGCCCCGCGGCGCCGCAGCTCCGCGGCGACGCTCGTGCCCGCGCGCACGGGGTCGGCGAAGTCGACCTCGGCGCCGCCCGCCGATGTCGACGCGGCCTCCGCCGTCGTGAGGCCGAACAGGCCCACTCGGCGACCACCGCGCTCCAGCAGCTGCTCGCGCGCCGCACCACCGAACCCCCGCGCCTGCCCGCGCTCGGCAACGTTGGCCGACAGCCATGCGAAGCGCGACTCCGCCATTCGCGCGCGCAGCACGGCCGGCCCGAAGTCGAACTCGTGATTACCGAACGTCGCGGCATCGAGCCCGAGCGCATTCAGCACGGCGACCATCTGGGCGCCGCGTAGCACCGTCGACATCGGCGACGGCGAGAGCATGTCGCCGGCGTGCGCGAAGATCACGTGCGGGCGGGCAGCGCGCACGCGCTTGACCTGCGTGGCCAGTCGCGCCATGCCGCCGCGGCGGCCGCCGTCGACCGGCTCGAGCACGTACGCGTCGTTGATCTGCAGCAGCGTGATCTCGACGAGATCACGCGACGCCGCCGGCGTGCGCGCATCCGGCCGCACGCAGCCGGCCAGCGCGCAGGCGACGAGCAGCCACGCCGCGAGGCGACGCGCGGCGCTCACGCTACGCGACGCGGGTGAGCCAGGGATGGTCGCGGCGGCGCGCCAGGCGCTCGGCGAGATAGCGGCCGGCACGCTCGGCGTCGCCGGCGCGGAAGCACGCCTCGAACAACGTGTCGTGGAAGACGTCGCGCTGCGCCCGGCTGCCGCCCAGCTCCACGAGCCGCGGACGCAGCGGCTCGATGCGGGTGATCGTCGTCGCGTAGTCGGCCTGGGCGAACGCGTGCAGCCCCTCGATCAGCGGCGCCAGCACCTCGCCCATGAGACGCGTGGGATCCTTCGGCGCCCGCGCCCGCACGGCTTCCAGGTGCGCTTTCGCGGTGGCCCAGTCGCCGCCGCCCGCCAGCGCCATGGCCACGTGCGCCGCGTGGAAAAGCAGTCCCATGCGATTGACCCGCTCGCGCGCGATGGCCGTGAACGGCGTCCAGCGCGCGGCGACGGGCTGGCCGACGAGCTCGAGCCGCCAGAGCAGCGAGATCGAGTCGTGTAGCTCGCCCGCGATCGAGGACGGCGCGCGTTCGAACGCGCCACGCCCGATCTTCGCCGCGCGCTCGTACTCGCCGCGCGCGAAGTGCAGCAGCGCCAGATGCCACAGAAGATGGTTGCGGAACCAGTTCACCCCGCGGCACGGATGGATCGCCGGCGGCAGCTTGGTCACGCCGTCGTCGTACGACGCGGACTCGTAGAGCGCGTGCGCGAGCGCGTGCACGGACCACGCATCATCGGGCTCGAGCGCGAGCGCCTGCTCGGCGAAGCGAATCGCCTCCGGCAGCCGGTCCGCCTCCTCCAGCGCGAAGGCATGCATACCCAGCACGAACGACGACGCCGGATAGTGTTCGCGCATCGAGCTCGTCATGGCCAGCATGTCGGGGAAGCGTCCGAGCCAGAAGTAGATGTAATACAGCCGCTGCAAGACCATCGCGTCGCGCGGCCACGTCGTGAGGTGCTCACGCATGAGCCGCTCGGCTTCGAGCAGCTGCCCGGAGGTCCACGCCGTCAGCGCGGCGACGTGCGAGCGCTCCCGCTCGCTCTGTCCCACCACCGCCGTGCGCGCCGCCTCGGTCGCCGCCTTCGTCTCCGGAAAGCGCTCGTCCAGGAAGAGGCACACGGCGGCTCCGGCGCGGGCGAGCGCGAGCGACGGATCACGCTCGACCGCCGCGCGGAACAGGTCGAGCGCATCGGCCTTGTATCCCAGCAGCGAGCGGACCGCGCGGTCGTAGAGCGCGAGCGCTTCGGGATCGGCGGTGGAGACGGGCAGCCCGTACGCGTCATTCGGCATCGCGCGTCATCTTATCAGTCACCATGGGCGCCCCGACATGGCCGCCAAGCCCCCAACGCTCGGCGCGCCCCGGCGGAGCCGTGGCGCCCCTCGATGACAGACGACAGGAATTCCATGGCCCGGCGCTCGGCCCACGCGCGCGGGCGCCACGGCGGCCCTTCCCAGAACCCGACGTGACCGCCGCGATCGGTGAACTCGGTCTCGATGCTTGGCGACAGCTCGCTCGGCTCCGGCAGCGCCTCGGGCGGCACGAACGGGTCGTCGCGCGCGCTGATGAGCAGCGCCGACCGCCGCACACGCGCCAGGTACGGACGGCACGACGCGCGGCGCCAGTAATCGACCTCGTCGGCGAAGCCGTGCAGCGGCGCCGTGGCGACGCGGTCGTAGGCGGCGAACGTCCGTGCCCGCATGACGGCGGCCACGTCCACGAACGCGGGAAACGTCCGCGCCTTGTCTCGCACCTTCGTCTTGAACGAGCGCATGAACGACGCCGTGTACGTCCACTTCGCCAGGCCGCGGTCCAGCACGCGCGTGCACCGCTCCAGGTCGTACGGCGTGGAGATGGTGACGGCGGCACGCAGCGGCCTGGGTGTCGCCTCACCCTGTTCGCCCAGCCATTTCAGCAGCACGTTGCCTCCGAGCGAGATGCCGACCGCGCCGATGCGCGCGTGCGGATCGCGGTCGGCAAGCACGCGCACGATATGGTCGAGGTCTTCGGTATCGCCGGAGTGATAGAAGCGCGGCAGCCGGTTTGACTCGCCGCTGCAGGAACGAAAATTCAGCGTGACGCCGCCCCAGCTCGCCGCCGCCGCGAGGCGCAGCAGACCGCGGACGTAGTGCGAGCGACACGAGCCCTCGAGGCCATGGAGCACCAAAAGCAGCGGCGCTCCCGGTGGTGCGGCCGGCGTCAGCCAGTCGAGGTCGACGAAGTCGCCGTCGGGAGTGTGGACCCGCTCACGCCGCGTCGCGACGTGATCGCGGCGGGTGAGCGGGCCCCAGACCGTTTGCGCGTGGCGGTTTCGCAGCCACCACGCCGGGCGAAAGCCTACTCTTGCCCGTTCAGCAGCAGCTTCACTACTTGCGGCACGATCTCGCGTGCGCGTCGGTCGAGCTCCGCGTCAGTCAGATTGGCGATGGGATGCGGCATGGCCAGGAACTTGTAGGACGTCAGTCCCCACTGCTCGGCCATGGCGCGGCCAGTCTTCTCGAACACGTCGGTCACGATCGAGGCCGAGGGGATGCCGTGATGCTCCAGCAGAATTCCGTCGAGCACACTGCCCGACGAGCAGGACCCTCAGTCTCCGATTCCGGCGACCATGACGTCGGCCGACGTCTTGATCGCCGCGATGATCTCCTCGTGCGCGGGCACGCTCGCGTTGTGCTTGCGGTACATCGTGCACTCCGCGACGCCGTGCTCGGCCTTGAGGATCTCGCCGATCCGCTGCAGCAGCTTGTCGGAGTTGAACTTGGTGTTCTCGATCAGCGCCACGCGCTTGCCCGCGAGGGAGCCGGGCCGCGGCGAGTACTCGATCGGCCGCGGCGCCGCGGGGGTGGTGGGATCCAGGATCTCGATGCTCATCGCTTGATCTCCTTCGTTATGGCGGCGGAGGACTTCGCGCTCGACCAGCCCGGGATGAAGCACGAGAACGCGCCCGCGCGGCCGCCGGCGGCGACGACGAGGATGTCGTCCGGCGAGGCGACGAGCGGCCGCATCTTGTCCTCGTCGCCCGGCTCGAGCGCGCCCGACATGCGATTCGTGCGCTTGAGATGCGCGTGCGAGTTCTGCGTCTTTTCCCAAACGAACTGCCGGATCCGCTTCTTGTCCCAGCCGTCGGCGGCGATCGTCTTCATGTGCTCGCCCGCGAGCACCAGGCAGTAGTGCGGTTGCCCCATCACGTTGCCGGAGATGCGCATGTTGTCCGCGAGCGTGGTGAGGATGCCCTCGGCCGTGCTCGACAGCTGGTTGTAGAACTGGTGCGGGCCCTCGGCCGCCATCACTGTGACGGTCGACTGCTCGGAGCGGAAGCCGCGCTCGACGTGCAGCGGCGCCCACGGGCTCTCCGCCTCTTTTTCGGCGATCACGTACGAGAGCTTGCCCGGATGGCCGACGGTGCCGCGGTCGAGCAGTCCGGGCATCGAGCCGCACACGTTGCGCATCACCAGCCGCACCGCGCGGCCGATGGTGAGGTTCGCGCGCCAGCCGGGACCGAACAGGTTGTCGCCGGCGTTGATGTCGAGTTCGCGCGCGATCGGACCGTTGACGATCATCAGCACGGCGGCGCCGCCGGTCGACGTGCCCGGGCCGTGGTAGCCCCAACGCTCGTCACCGATGCCCTCCACCGCCGCCGCCACGACCGGCATGTACTCCGGCTTGCAGCCGGCCATCACCGCGTTGATGGCAACTTTCTCGGCAGTGACTGTGACGAATCGATCCCGGATGTAGGCAAGCTTGGCGTCCGGGGCGAGTCGGGCGGCCTCCAGCATCGCGCGCACCGCCGACTCGGTGGGCGGCACGACGGGGAGCCCGTCCGACCAGCCGCGGGTGTAACAAAAGTCGACAGCCGCAGCCAAGTCCTCGACCTTGAAGCGCTTCGACGTGAGCGTGCCCGGCATGAGCGACCTCCTGACGACCTGGAAACAGCGACGCCACGCTACCACCGGGTGCCGCGTCGGGGCAACCACGCGCCTTGACCCGAGCATCGCCGCGCCTCATACTGCCCGGACCCCACAATTCAGCGCGCCACTGAAGAACGGAGACGCGAGTGCAGTGTGCCCGCTGCCAGCACGATAACGCCGCCGAGGCGAAATTCTGCATGGAGTGCGGCGCCCGTCTCGGCAGCGTCGATGCGGCGCGCGCTGAGACGCCCACCGCGTACACGCCCGCGCATCTCGCCGGAAAGATCCGCAGTGCCCGCGAGCGACTGACCGGAGAGCGCAAGCAGGTCACGGTGCTCTTCGCGGATCTCAAGGGCTCGCTCGAGCTGCTCGCCGATCGCGACCCCGAGGACGCGCGCGTGCTGCTCGACACCGTGCTCGAGCGGATGATGGAGGCGGTGCACCGCTACGAGGGCACCGTGAATCAGGTGATGGGCGACGGCATCATGGCGCTCTTCGGCGCGCCCGTCGCCCACGAAGATCACGCGGTCCGTGCCTGCTACGCAGCGCTGCGCATGCACCGCGCGATGGCGCGCGGCGCCGAGGAGGTGCGACGCCGTCTCGGCGTCGACGTCCAGATCCGCGTCGGCATCAACTCGGGCGAGGTCGTCGTGCGCTCGATCGGCAACGATCTCCAGATGGATTACAGCGCCATCGGTCAGACGACGCACCTGGCCGCGCGCATGGAGCAGCTCGCGCGCCCGGGAACCACGCTGATCACCGCCGCCACGTATCGGCTTGCTGAGCGCTTCGTCGAAGGCGCGTCTCAAGGGCCCATGCCGATCAAGGGCCTGCGGGATCCCGTCGAGGTCTGGGAGCTCAAGCGCGCGACGCCGGTGACCTCCACCCTCGGCGCCGCGGCGGGCCGCACGCAGACGGCAATGCTCGGACGCGCCGCTGAGATCGACACACTCCGTCGGCTGCTCGGGCGCGCGCAGGAAGGACGCGGCCAGCTCGTGACGCTGATCGGCGAGCCCGGGGTCGGCAAGTCGCGGCTCGTGTGGGAGCTCAGTCGCGAGGCGGCAGCGGGTGGCTGGCAGATGCACGAGGCGGCGTGCGTCTCGTACGGCGCGCTGACGCCCTACCTGCCCGTGCGCAATCTGCTGACGAAGTACTTCGACGTCGAGGACGGCGACGACGCCCGGCGCATTCGGGAGAAGGTCGCGACGCGCATGGTGGCGCTGGACCCGCGCCTGGCGGGAGGCGTCTCGGCGATCCTGGCCCTGGGCAACGTGCCCACCGACGACGCGGACTGGGCGGCGCTGGAGCCGATGGAGCGGCGGCGGCGGATCCTCAAGATCGTACGCGACCTGCTCACGGCCGAGAGCCGGCGCGCGCCGCTGATGCTCGTCGTCGACAATCTGCAGTGGGCCGACTCCGAGACGCAGGCGCTGATCGAGGAGATCGCGGCGGGTCTGGCCGAGGCCCGCATGCTCGTGTTCGTCAGCACGCGGCCCGAGCAGCGTCGCGACTGGTCATCCACCGGGGACGTCACCGAGATCCGGCTCGATCCGCTGCCCGCGACGACGGCGGCGGCGCTGGTCGACACGATTCTGGGCGACGCGCAGGAGCTCACGCCGCTCAAGCGGCGACTCGTCGGGCAGACCGAGGGTAACCCGTTCTTCCTCGAGGAGATCGTCCAGGGGCTGGTCGAGACGCACGCGCTGTCGGGGGAGCGCGGCCGGTACCGGCTCGGCAAGCCCGTCGAGACCATTCACATTCCCGACCGCGTGCAGGCCGTGCTCGCCGCGCGCATCGACCGTCTCTCGCAGCGGGGAAAGGCGTGTCTGCAGGCCAGCGCCGCCATCGGCGCGGACGTGCCGGTCGCGCTTCTGCAGGCCGTGGCCGACACGCCGGCCGACGAGCTGCTGCACGTGCTGGCCGACCTCGAGGCCGCCGACCTCCTGCGCCAGAGCGCGCTCGTCCCCGACCTCGCCTACTCGTTCAAGCACGCGATCACGCAGGAAGTGGCGTACTCCACGCTCCTGAAAGACCAGCGCCGCGCGCTGCACGCGCGGGTCGTCGAGTCGCTCGAGGCGCGCTATCAGGGTGAGCGCCGCGCCGAGCACGTCGAGCGTCTCGCCTACCACGCGCTCCGCGCGGAGACGTGGGCGAAGGCCGTGGCGTACCTGCGTGAGGCGGGGGAGCGCGCGGTGGCGCGCTCGGCCAACCGCGAGGCCGTCGCGTTCTACGAAGACGCGCTCGGCGCACTCCGCCGCCTGCCGGAGAGCCGCGAGACGTTCGATCTCGCCCTCGACCTGCGCCTGGAGCTGCGGCCACCGCTGCTCCAGCTCGGCCGCCTCGACGACATCCATCGGCTGTCGAAAGAAGCCGAGAGCATGGCGCAGCAGGTCGGCGACGAGGAGCGGCTGGCGCGCGCCTACGCGTACCTCGTGAACTATCACTACATGCTCGGCGAGCCGGCGCGCACCGTCGACTACGGCGCGCGGTGCCTGGACATCGCCGAGCGCCGCGGCGATCCCGCGCTGGCGACGCTGGCGCGCCGCTATCTCGGCCTGAGCCACCACGCGCAGGGCCATCACCGTATGGCGATCCAGGTCCTCGAGGACAACGTCGCGGCCCTGGCCGCCGACCTCGCGCGCGGCCCCAGCACGACGCGCACGACGGCGTACGTTGCGTCGTCAGCCTGGCTCGCGTGGGCGCTCGCGGACCTCGGCGAGTTCGAGCGCGCCGACGCGTGCCTGGACCGCGCGCGTGCCGAGGCCGATGGCGCGCGCCATCCCTACAGCCAGGCCATCGCGTGGACCCTGACGGGCGCCGTCTGGTACGCCCGCGGCCAGGTCGATCGCGCCGTGCCGACGTTCGGGCGCAGTCTCGAGATCTGCGAGCAGGCGAGCCTGAGCGTGTGGCAGCCGATCCCTGCGACGCTGCTGGGCGCGTGCTTGCTGGCGCTCGATCGCAAGGACGACGGCATCGCGCTGCTGCGCGACGGCGTGCGGCGTGCGGAATCCCTCGGCGTCATGGCGTACCTGTCGCGCTGGATGGTCCATCTCGCCGAGGGACAGCTCGCCACCGGCGACCTCCGCGCCGCCCGTGTCACGGCAGACCGCGCGATGGCGCTGGCGCTGCTCCACGGCGAGCGCGGCCACGAAGCGATGGCGTGGCGCGTGCTCGGCGACGTCTCGATGCGCGAGGCCAGCGTCGAAGCCGCCCGGCAGGCGTACGAGCAAACGCTGGCCCTCGCCGAGGAGCTCGGCCTGCGTCCGCTGGCCGCGCGGGCACACTTCGATCTCGGTCGCCTGCTGCGAGAGCTCGGTCAGCTGAGCGACGCCGAGGAGCATCTGTCGCGCGCGGTCGTGTTGTTCGCCGACCTCGGCATGCAGTCCTGGCTCGAGCGCGCGCAGCCGGAATTGAAGGCGCTCGGCCGCCTGGTGATCGTGGAGCGCACGAACGTGAACCTCTTCGACTATCTGACGGAGGAATTCGCGGGCGATCCCGACCTGCGCGTGATCCTCGATCGCCGCCATCGCGAGCCGCTTCACGAGACGGCGCTGCGCGTCGCCGAGCGCCGCCATCACGCGATCGACCAGGCGCTGCGCACGCGCCGCCTGGCCGTCGTCATTCCGCAGTAGCCGTCAGTCGGCGATCCGCTCCGTCACCGAGCGCGTCGCGCCGAACGTCGGCACGATCGCCGAGTGTTTTCCCGGTCCCCCGGCGACGATGACCATGACGTCCTCCGGTCGCGAGGCGAACGGCAAGAGCGTCTGCGGCCCCGCGTTCACGAACCGCTCGGGATAGGTCAGCTTGAAGCGCGCGATGTTGTCCGCGGAGAACTTCGCCAGGGCCACGCGCGCAGCGTCCCAGAAGCGCCGCTTGAACTCCGCCTTGGACCAGCCGGACCCCGCGATAGTCTGCGCGTGCTCGGGCCCCAGGATCACGAGCGGGTCGCCGCCGAGGTAGATGTTGTTGCTCCCAGTGGTCGCCGCGGTGCCGGCCACGGCCGCCAGCAGCGTCTCGCCGGTGGTCGAGCCGTGGTCGTTGACGTTGTGCGGCGCCTCGGAGCCGCAGACGGTGACCGTGCTCTCGTCGCGGCGGAAGCCGCGCTCGACGGAGAGCGGCTCCCACGGCGACTGTGTCTCGTTCTCGGCGAGGCAGTACGTGAATTTGCCCGCGTGACCCAGGGTGGCGCGGTCCTCGCGGCCAGGCCGCGCGCCGCCGACGTTGACCAGCGTCAGACGGAGCGCGCGCCCGATGACCGCGTTGGCGCGATGCCCGTTGCCGAGCGCGTTGGGCCCGCCGGCGATGCCGAGACGCGCAGCGATGGGCCCGTTCACGATGACGAGCGGCGTGCACGGGTGCGTCGTGCACTGGATCGCGTTCAGATTGAACTCCGGCTTGGCGACGGCGCGCACGGCGGCGACGATCACGGGCAGGTGCTCGGGTCCCGCGCCGGCGAGCGCGGCGTTCACCGCGATCGCGTGCAGCGTCGCGCGCCCGTCGAGCGGCATCAGCGTGGCGACCAGCTCGTCCGGCGCGCGCTTTAGGATCTTCGCGACGCGCGCCTCGGTCGGCGGCAGCACCGGCAAGCCGTCCGACCACTCCTGCTCCATCGCCCAGATCTGGAAGGCGTCGAGATCGTCCGGCGCGTCGATGAGCGCCGGCCCTGTCGCCGCCGTGGCCGCCGGCGGCGACGGATCGGTCGTCAGGCCTCTGACGACCTCATCGAGAATCCCGTCGGCTTTCGCGCGCGCCGTGTCGGCAGGAATCCCGCCGAGGGGATGCGGCACGAGCGCCACCGCCATGTGCGGCAGCCCGTGCTTGGCGGAGGTGGCTCTCGCCAGCGAGAGGAACGCGTCGGTGCCGAGCACGACCGACGGAATGCCTCGCCCTTCCAGCTGCGCTGCGTCGTGGATACTCCACGACGTGCAGGACCCTCAGTCAGCGCTTCCCGTCAGCACCACGTGCGCGTCACGCGCGATCTCGTCGAGGATCTCCGCGGGACGTGCCGCGCTCGGCTTGCTCCACCCGCGCACGCCGGCCGCCCCCGTGCGCGCGGCGAGCAGCTCGGCCACGCGGCGGAGGAGCACGCCGGCGTTGGGCTTGGAGTTGTCGAGGAAGCCGATGGTGAGCCCGGCGAGACTCGGCTTGCGCGGCGCGAGCCGCGCGATCTTCGTCTGACCACCGGAGAACGGGCTCCAGACGTTCACGCCGGCGAGTATAGCGCACGCGCGAATGCGACGGCCGCCGCGACGGCGGCGACGCCAACGGCCACGGCGGCGGCGAGGAACGCTTCGCCGAAGGCCTGCTCGAGGCCGACCATCTCGCGGCGCGCCGCGAAGAGCGCCGCCAGCACGAGCACACCCGTGACGACACCGAGCGTGCGCGCCAGGAACGCGAAGCCGCCCGCCACGCCCTGCTGCGCGCCGCCGAAGGCGCCCATGATCAGCGCCATGTTCGGCACCTGAAACACGCCGAGGCCGAAGCCCGCCGCGAAGAGCGCGCCCGCGAGGACCGCCGCGCTGGTGGTCGCATCGGCGCGGCTCAGCATGAAGAGGCCGACCGCCTGGAGCAGCAGTCCGGCGACCATCGGACGGCGCGGTCCGAGCCGGTCGGCGGCGGCGCCCGCGAGTGGCGCGGCGATGGCCGTGCCGAAGGGCGTCAGCGTGAACAGTAAGCCCGCCGTATACGCATCGAGGCCACGGACGAGCACCAGATAGAACGGCGCCAGCAGCCACACCGAGAAGATCGACGCGTTGGCGACGAACGACAGCGCACCCGGCGCCAGCACCGCACGGCGCAGCACGTCGCGCGCGGCCACCAGCCGTGTGGACGCGCCGCGCGCCGGCCTGAGTGCAACGAGCGACCACGCGAAGACCGCCAGCGCGATCGGCACGCGCACGGAGAAGGTCGAGCGCCATCCGAGCTGCGCCACGAGCGCGCCCGCGACGAGCGGGCCGATCGTGAATCCGACGCCGATCCCCGCGTTGAGAAACCCGAGCGCCCGACCGCGCTGCTCCGGCGGTGAGGCCAGCGTGACGATGCCGGGCGCGGTGCCATAGACGAGACCGCCGCCCAGCCCCTGCACCACGCGTGCGACCAGCAACAGATTGAACGTGGGGGCGACGGCGCCGCAGGCCAGCGCGATCGCGGTCAGCGCGACTCCGACACGAAACACGCGCGCGTGGCCGACGCGGTCCGCGAGCGCGCCGCCCCAGAAGGCGGTCAGGGAATACGTGAAGACGTAGCAGACGATGACCCACCGCACCCGCTCCGGCGGCTCGGCGAACGCGGCAGCCATGGCGGGGAACGCGACGTTGATGATGGAGTCGAGCGAGACGACGCCGGCGCCGGCCGCCGCGATCCAGCGGATCACGGCGGCTATGATGGCACATCGAGTTGCGCCGGCCGCCGCTTCCACGGTACAAACGCGGGCCATGGACCTCCTCCCTGGCGCCACGCACGAGATCACCTGGACGGTCACGCCCGACAAGACGGCCGACGCGATGGGCAACCGCGGCGTGAAGGTCTTCGCGACGCCCTGGCTCATCGGCATGCTCGAGGACGTCTGCGGCGCGATGATCAAGCCGACGCTGCCGCCGGGCGCAACCACCGTCGGCACCATGGTCGAGATGCGCCACCTCGCGGCCACGCCGGTCGGCATGACGGCACGCGCCAAGGCCACCCTGCTCGAGAGCGACGGCCGCCGCTTCCTCTTCTCGGTCGAGGCGTGGGACGCGAAGGAGAAGATCGCCGAAGGCCGCCACGAGCGCTTCGTGATTCCCAATCTCGAGAAGTTCCTGGAACGCGCGATGAAGAAGGGCCAGGGGTGATGCCGGAGACGATCAATCGCGGCGTGATCGGGAAGGAGTTCCCGCCCTACGCCGTCACCGTCGAGCGAGGCAAGATCAAGGAGTTCGCCCGCGCCATCGGCGACCTCAACCCGTTCCATCTCGACGATCGCGTTGGCGCCGCCTCGGAGTGGGGCGACATCATCGCGCCCCCCACGTTCGCCACGACGTTCCGCGACGACAGCCTCGACTACAACGCGTTCTTGCGCGAGCTGGGCACCGACATCTCCCGCGTGCTCCACGGCGAGCAGGAGTTCGAGCTGCATCGGCCGCTGCAGCCCGGCCGCACGTATCTCTGCCGCGGACGCGTGGTCGACGTGTACGAAAAGACGGGGAAGAGCGGGCCGATGGGCTTCGTGGTGCGCGAGACGGCCATCACCGAGGGTGACGAGCTCGTCGGCACCATGCGGTCCGTGACGGTGGTCCGGCTGTGAAATACGCGAAGGTGTACGCCGAGGACGTCAACGTCGGCGACGAGCTGCCGCCGCTCGTGAAGGGCCCGATGCAGCAGATCCAGCTCACCCGCTACGCCGGCGCCTCCGGCGACTTCAACCCGATCCACCAGGACGACGAGTTCGCGAAGGCGGCCGGCATGGGCGGCGTGTTCGCGCACGGCATGCTGTCGATGGGATTCGTCGCGCAAGCGCTCACCGACTGGGCGGGCGCCGGGCGCGTCCGGAAGGTCGGCGTCCGCTTCGCCGCGCTGGTGCGGCTCAAGGACGTCGTGACGTGCCGCGGCCGCGTCGTGAGCAAATCGTCGAAGGACGACGTCCATCTGGTCGAGCTGGACGTCTGGGCCGAGAATCAGCGCGGCGAGAAGGTCGTGACGGGCCGAGCGACCGTCGCCCTACCCTCGCGCGGCTAACCGCGCGGCATCTGGCCGCGCGCGGCGACCCACTCCCGCAGCGCCTCACGCGTCGACGGAAACGCCAGCGCCTCCCACGGAATCTCGTCGGGCCTGACCCACTCCAGGCAGTCGTTTTCCGCGCAGGTCGTCAGCGTGCCTCCGACGACGTGCGCGCGGTAGACGATGATGACGGGCGCGCCCGGGTACGAATACACGTTGTGCAGACCGGTCAGCTCGACTTTGAGGCCGGTCTCCTCGAACGTTTCGCGCATCGCGGCGTCGGTCACGCTCTCGCCGAAATCGACGAAGCCGCCAGGAAACGTCCACAGCCCGCGGCCGGGATTGATGGACCGGCGCGTGAGGAGGACGCAGCCGTCCTGCTCGGGAATCGTGCCGGCCACGACTTTCGGGTTGAGGTAAAAGACGAAGCTGCAGGCGCTGCACACCGCCTGTTCACGCAGGTCGGGCGGAACGGGTGCGCGGCTCAGGGGGCCCGCGCACAGCGGGCAGAACCGGATCGTGCCGGGCGCCAGCACGCGCAGCGTGTCGTCGCTCACGCGTCCAGTCTACCCTGCGCTCCCGCGCCTTGACCTCCCCGCCGGCGCGATGCTACAAACGCTCGCGCGTCGCGATCGTCCACCGCTGAGGAGGTTTTGCATGACACGCCGTCACCTCGCCTTCGCCCTTGCCGCCATCCTCGTCACGCTCACCGCCCTCGCCGCGGTGACCCACGGCCAGTCCGGCGAGTACAAGATCGGCGTGCTCGAGCCGCTCACCGGCCCGCTCGCCGGTGAGGGCAAGCGGCATCTCGAGGGCTTCGAGATCGTGCGCGACATGATCAACGAGCGCGGCGGCGTCATGGGCAAGAAGCTGACGTTCGTCGTGGCCGACGCGCCCGATCCGACGGCGGCCGCCACCGAGGCCACGCGGCTCGCCACGCGCGAGGGCGTGAAGATCATCACCGGCACATACTCGTCGCGGCTGTGCGGCGCGGCGAGCGAGGCGGCCGCCCGCCAGAACGTCATCTACTGGGAGACGTCGTGCGTGGATCCGCGCTTCAACAAGCGCGGGCTCAAGAACGTCTATCGGACCGAGATCGATGCGACCGGCTTCGGCTGGTACAACGTCGAGTTCATCGCCAAGCATCTCGCCCCGCGCTTCGGCAAGAAGCCGAGCGAGCTGAAGATCGCCTTCCTCAGCGAAGACTCGTCGTACGGCCAGGGCGTGACCGAGTCGGCCCGTCAGCGCGCCAAGACCGAGTTCGGCATGCAGGAGGTCGCCGCCGAGTACTACAACTTCCAGACGATCAACGATTTCACGCCGATCATCGTCAAGTTCAAGCAGCTCGCCCCGGACGTCGTCCACCACATCGGCTACACGAACGACGCGCCACTGTTCTGGCGCCAGGCCAAGGAGCAGAGCTTCCTGTTCAAGGCGCACGTGCACGCCGGCGCGACCGGCTACGGCTCGGCGGACTTCGGCAAGGCGCTCGCCGAGGGCGCCAACGGAGCCTTCGCGCTGCTCGAGCCAGGGCCCGGCTTCAAGATCGAATCGCTCAAGCCCGACGGCCAGAAGATCGAGAAGGAGTTCCGCGACGCCGTCCAGAAGCGCACGGGCTCCTATCCATTCGGTGGCCACCAGCTCGCCGGTGGCGGCCTCTGGCTCCTCAAGATCGTCCTGGACAAGGCAAAGAGCGATGACCCCGACAAGTTCCGCGACGCCGTGATGTCGCTCGACATTCCCACCGGGTCGCTCATCAACGGCTGGGGCGTCAAGTTCAACCAGGAGGGCCAGAACAGCAACGAGCGCGTGCAGCACTACATGCTGCAGTGGCAGAACGGACAGCTCGTGACGGTGTGGCCGGAAGAGTTCACGACCATGCGGGCGAAGTGGATTCCGCTTCCCGCCTGGGACCAGCGCAAATAGACGTCGTCGCGCAGCTCGCGGTCTCGACGTTCCTGCTGGGGGGCATCTACGCCCTCATCGCCGTCGGGCTGACGCTCATCTTCGGCATCATGCGCGTGGTGAACTTCGCGCACGGCGAGTTCCTCATGCTCGGCATGTACCTGGCGTTCTTCGCGTTCACCCTGCGTGGGATCGATCCCTACGTGGTGCTGCTCATCGCAATCCCGGTCTTCTTTGCGGTCGGGCTGGTCGTCTACCTCCTGATCATGAAGGGCATCATCCACGCCTCCCACAACGTGCAGATCTTCACCACGGTCGGCCTGTCCACCGCGCTGCAGAACGTTGCGCTCGTGCTGTGGACCGGGGATTTTCAGGTCATCCGACCGTGGGAGGCGTCGGTCGTGCTGCGCGTAGCCGGTACGGCGTTCAACCTGTCCCAGGTCATCGCCTTCACGGTCGCGGTGGCGCTCACCGTCGCGCTGTTTTTGTTCATGAAGTGGACGCATACGGGTCGCGTGATGCGCGCCACGGCCCAGGACCGCGATGCGGCCACGCTGATGGGCATCGACACCGACCGCGTCTATCGGCTGACCTTCGCGATCGGCATTGCGTGCGTCGGCGCCGCCGGTGTGCTCGTCGCGCCGCTCTACGCGGCCTATCCGCAGGCGGGACTGCAGTTCGTGACGCTCGCCTACGTGGTGGTCGTCCTCGGCGGCCTCGGTGACATGCTCGGCGCGATGCTGGGCAGCCTGATCGTCGCCGCGGTCGAGGTGGCCGGCTCGTACATCTTCGGCGCCGCGTGGAAGGAGGTGTTTTACTTCCTCCTCTTCATCGCCGTTCTCGTGTTCCGTCCGGCGGGCCTCTTCGGCCAGCGCGGAGCCGAGACGCTCGGCGTATGACGCGGCTCGCGCCTGACCGTTGGGCGGCGATCGTCCTCTTCGCCGCCGCGGCGGTGACCCCGCTCGTCGTCCGCGACACGTTCGTGCTGGACAGCGTCATTCTGATCCTGCTCTGGGGCGCCCTCTCGGCGGCCTGGAACGTGGCGGGCGGCTACGCCGGGCAGGTCTCGCTCGGCCACGCCGCGTTCTTCGGCATCGGCGCGTACGCGGCCGCGCTGACGAGCGCCCGCTACGGGCAAAGCCCGTGGATCGGCCTCGCCGTAGGCGTGGTGCTCTCGATCGCCGCCGGCGCGATGATCGGCTACCTGTCCAACCGACTGCGCGGCCCGTACTTCGCACTGTCGACGATCGCCTTCGCCGAGGTGCTGAAGATCGTCGCGAGCCGCTGGCGCGGATTTACCGCGGGGTCCGAGGGCGTGCCGGTTCCGTTTCGGCCGGGGTTCTGGACGCTCGGCCTCGGCCATGTCGCGTGGCTCTACGTGATCCTCGCCGTCGCGCTGCTCGCCTACGCGCTACAGGTCTACCTCGAGCGGTCACGGATCGGTTACCAGCTCGCCGGCGTCCGCGAAGACGAGGATGCGGCCGAAGCGCTCGGCATCGCCACGCGCCGGCGCAAGGTGCAGGCCGTCGTGGTGAGCGCGGCGCTGACGTCGGGGTGCGGCAGCCTGTGGGCGCAGTACGTCGGCTTCGTGGATCCCTCGCACGTCTTCTCGATCGACCTGTCGGTGCGCTTCGCGCTCAACAGCATCATCGGCGGCATCGGCACGGCGCTGGGGCCGTTTCTCGGCTCGGTGCTCATCACCTCGCTCGAGACGTACCTGCGCGCCACGTTTTCCGGTGTCAAGGCCGGCTTCACCGGCATCTATCTGATCATCTACGGCGTCGTGCTCATCTTGATCGTCCGATTCGCTCCCGAAGGCCTCACCGGCATCGCCGCGCGTGTCGCGGTGCGGCGATGAGCGCACGTGTGGCCGAGGAGCGCCCCGGGTTCCCGCGTGCTTACGCTTGAGGCGGTGACCAAACGCTTCGGCGGCCTCACCGCCGTCCGCGCGGTGAGCCTCGAGGTGCGCGCCGGCGATCTGCTCGGCATCATCGGCCCCAACGGCGCCGGAAAGACGACCCTCTTCAACGTGATCGCCGGCTACTACCGGCCAGAGGAAGGTCGCGTGGTGTTCGACGGGCGCGACGTCACCGGCCTGCCGCCGCACGCGATCTCACGGCTGGGGCTCACGCGCACCTTTCAGATCGTCAAGCCGTTCGGCAACCTCTCTGTCGCCGACAACGTCATGATCGGTGCGTTGACGCGGCTGCCGCGCGTGCGCGAGGCGCGCGTCGAGGCCGACCGGGTGATCGCGCTCTGCGGGCTCGCACCGCACGCCCGGGCGCGCGCCCGCGCCCTGCCCATCGGGCTGCGCAAGCGACTGGAGGTCGCGCGCGCGCTGGCCACGCGGCCGCGGCTCTTGCTGCTGGACGAGGTGATGGCCGGCCTGAACCCCGCCGAGCTGGCAGGGATCGTCGACCTCGTGCGTCGCGTGCACGCCGAGGGCGTCACGCTGATCGTCATCGAGCACATCATGGCCGCAATGATGCGTCTCGCCCAACGCATCGTCATGCTCCACCACGGCGAGAAGCTTGCCGAGGGGACGCCGCAGGAGATCGCGCACGATCGCCGCGTTGTCGACGCCTATCTCGGCGAGGAATTCAACCTTGCTGAAGCTTGACGCCGTTGACGCGTTCTACGGCGACCTGCAGGCGCTCTTCGGCGTCTCGCTGGAAGTGCCGGTGGGCGGCATCTTCGCGCTGGTCGGCGCCAACGCCGCGGGCAAGAGCACGACGCTGCGCGTGGTCTCCGGCCTCGTGTCGCCGCGCCATGGCCGTGTCCTGTTCGACGGCGCGGATCTGGCGCGGGTGCCGGCGGCGCGCCGCGTCGATCTCGGGATCGTGCAGGTCCCGGAGGGCCGCCGGCTCTTTCCATTCATGACCGTCACCGAGAACTTGCTGCTCGGCGCCCACACCGCGCGGGCGCGCGCCGAGCGGGACGCCACGCTGCGCTACGTGTACCGGCTCTTCCCGGTCTTGCAGGAGCGCGCGGCGCAGCTCGCGGGGTCGCTCTCCGGCGGAGAACAGCAGATGTGCGCGATCGGCCGCGCGCTCATGGCGCGGCCGCGCCTGCTGATGCTCGACGAGCCGACCCTCGGCCTGGCGCCCGTCCTCGTGGCGCGCATCTTCGAGACCGTGCGTACCATCAACGCCGACGGCGTGACGATCCTGCTCGTCGAGCAGAACGTCCGCCAGGCGCTGACGCTCGCCACGCGCGCCTGCGTGCTCGAGTCCGGCAAGCTGGTGCTCGAGGGCGCCGGCCGCGAGCTGCTCGGCGACGAGCGGCTCAAGCGCGCGTACCTGGGACTCTGATGGCGGCGGCGGTCTACCACGTGCGCTTCACCTGCGCCGCCGACTACAACGCGCGCCGCCTGCCTTTCCGTCCCGCCCACCTCGCGCAGCTCACCGCGCTGCGTGACGACGGCCGCGTGGTCGCGGGAGGACCGGAGCCGGACGGTGGTGCCGCGCACATCTTCTATCGCGTGGCCGACCGCGCGGCGCTGGACGCGCTGATCGCGGCCAATGAGTTCCAGCGCGCCGGTCTCTTCGTCGCTCACGCTGCGCGCGTGTTCGACGACTTCGTCGAACCGAGCGAGCGGCTGCCGCACGATGCCGGCTGGTCGGTGACGCTCGTCGAGGGTGTGCCGGCGGATCGTGCGCGCGCCCGCGCCGCGCTGACGCGGCTCTCCACGGACAAGCTCGTGAACCTGGGCGGCTTCTTCGCCGATGGCCGCGCGCTCGCCGTGGTGCGCGAGCCGGACGCCGCGGCCGCCGTCGCAAGGCTCGTGACTGCCGGCGGCTGGGACGCCGCTCGCCTCACGGCGCGTCCCTGGAGCCAGACGCTCTAGTTCTCGGTCGCGGGCCCATCGACGTTATAGAGTGGGAGGCCAATGACCGGACCGTGGAACATCGCAATCGACCGCAAGCGGCTCGAGCAATCGATCGACGAGCTCGGTCGCATCGGCGCCACGCCGCGCGGCGGCCTCACGCGGCTGGCGCTCACCGACGATGACAAGCGCGGGCGCGACCTCATGGTGCGCTGGATGCGCGAGGCCGGTCTGCGCGTGGTCGTCGATCAGATGGGCAATATCTTCGGCGAGCGCGCGGGAAGCCAACCGCTGCCGCCCGTGATGATGGGCTCGCACGTCGACTCCGTCCCGACCGGCGGCAAGTACGACGGCCAGCTCGGCGTGCTCTGCGGGCTCGAGACGATTCGCGCGTTGAACACGCACCGGATCCGCACGCGGCACCCGGTCGCGCTGGCCATCTTCACCAACGAGGAGGGCGCGCGCTTTCAGCCCGCGATGATCGCCAGCGGCGTGATGGCCGGCAAGATCGCGCTGGAGGACGCCTACAACGCCCGCGACAAGGATGGGATCCGGCTCGTCGACGAGCTGGAGCGGATCGGTTACCTCGGCTCCGAGCCGTGCGTCCCCCGCCCCTTCCGCGCGTATCTCGAGCTGCACATCGAGCAGGGGCCATTCTTGGAAGAAGAAGGCCTCTCGGTCGGCGTCGTCGACGGCATCGTGGCCATCGCGTGGTCGCGCCTGACGATCCACGGCGTGCAGGACCACGCGGGGCCGACGCCGATGCGCATCCGCCACGACGCGCTCGTCGCCGCGGCCGAGATCGTCACCGGCGTGCGCACGATCGCGCGCGAGCTCGGCGGCGACCTCGTCACGACCGTCGGCAACCTGGTCGTACACCCGAACATCGTCAACGCCATTCCGGGGCGCGTGACGATGTCGATCGACATGCGCGATCCACGCGACGAGACGCTGGAGGTCGCGCGCCGCTGCCTCGACGCCGTGGTGAAGGCGGCGTGCGAGCGCGAGGGTGTGCCGTACGAGCTCGAGCACTACTGGCGCGTGCCGTACACGCCGTTCGCGCCCGACGTCGTCGCCGCCGTCGAGCGCGCGGCGAAAACCACGGGCGCCCGCTTCCGCCACATCCTGTCCGGCGCCGGACACGACGCGCAGTACATGGCGGCGATCGGTCCGGCCGGGATGATCTTCGTGCCGTCGCGCGACGGCCGCAGTCACTGCGAGGAGGAGTTCACGCCGATCGACGACATCGAGCACGGCGCGGCCACGCTGTTTCACGCCGTCCTGGACCTCGCGGGCCGCGTCGAGTAGGAGGCTCCATGAAACCCGACGCGTATCTCAAAACCGTGCTCACCGTAATCGCGGTCGCTCTCGTCGCCATCGCCGTCCACGTCTGGGCCGAGCGGCTGCTACCCTCGCCCGCCGCAGCGCAGACCGACGGCCCTGACCTCGCCGGACGCATTGCCGCGCTCGAGCGCACGCAGAGGCAGCAGGCTGCGCGGATCGACATCCTCCGGTCGGCGCTCCGCTCTACCGTCATCAACGCCACCCGCCGCGGCTATTTCCCGGACGACACGTGGTCGACGATCTACTGGAACCCGGACGTCCCGCCGGCGGCAGGCGGGTGAGAAGCACACCCCAAGCCCGGGCCGCGCGCCCGGCATCAGGAGGTCGCATGAAGCTCGACGCATACGCCAAGGCCGTGCTGACCGTGATCGCGCTCGCCCTCGTGGCGATCGCTGCCCAGCCGTGGATCGAGCGCGTCTCCGTCTCAACAGCCGAGGCGCAGGAGCCGCGGTGGATCGTGACCATCCCGAAGTCGTGGGGCAAGATCGTCGGCTTCTCGAACAACAACCTCCTGCTGGAGGGCTCGGACCACACGTATCGCTCGGTCGACCTCGAAGCGAAGTCCGAGGCGACGCGGGTGAAGGCGCTGGTGAAGTTCCAGTAGACCTCAGCCGCGCAGCAGCAGCAGGACTCCGAGCGCGGCGGCCACGTTGTTGAGGACGTGCGCCGCCGTGTTCGGCAGCAGGCTGCCGGTGCGCTCGTAGGCGATCGCCCACAAGAGCCCGCTCAGGAAGACGCTGCCAAAGCCGGCCGCGCCGTATCCGTGGGCGATGGCGAAGACGCCGGCGCTGACGATCGCGGCGATCGGCCACGCCAGCCGGCGCCGCAGCGTCGCGTAAAGCAGGCCGCGAAACACGATCTCCTCGAAGACGGGCGCGAATACGACGGTGCCGAGCAGGCTCACGCCCGCGACGAGCGGTCCACCCCACGCGAGGTCCTCGTCGAACCACTCCGTCCAGTGCGCCGACAGCTGCGTCGCCTCGCTCAGCAGGCCCAGCGCCAGATCGCTCGCCGTGCCCATGCCGACGAGCAGCGCCGTCGTCCAGAGCAGGGCGCGCCGCCCGCCGGGCGCGGGGATCCAGCCGAGTCCCCGCGTGAGCCCGACGCCGCACGGCGCGAACAATCGTCGTCGCGCGAGCCACAACAACGGCACATAGATGAGGGGCATGCTGATGGCGGCGAGCAGCGGGTCGCTCGGGCCGCGCCAGCGTCCGGCGACGAAGACGACGACGAGCACGAGCACGCCGGCGCCGCCGCCGCGGACGAGCACGACGAGACCCTCTTTGAAGCTCCACGGTGGAGGCACCAGCGCGCTGTCGACGCGCACCGCGCGGCCGCGGAGCACGAAGACGATGCCCGCGAGGCCGAGCCCGAGGAAGAGCAGTTCGGCGGCCGTCAGCGCGCGCACCCGGCGCAGCAACGGCGTCGTGCGCACGTGCGACTCGGCGACGATGGCGTCGACCGCGGCGCCGTCGCCCGCCCGCAGCGCCAGGCGCAGCAAGAGCCGATCACGAAACCAGCCGGTGTCGACCAGCCGTGTCGCCGTCGCGCGCAGTCGCGGCAGGTCGGCACCGACGGGCGCGTCGAGATAGGCGGCCGCCAGCACATCCGCGCCGACGTCATCGCCGCGGGCGCGCATTCGGTCTACCGCCTCCAGCACCTCGTCGGTGCGCCCGGCCTCGCCGTAGAGGACGGCGAGCCGCACCTGGACGCCGGGCTCGCCGGGCCGGACGTCGGCGAGCTCCTCGTACCAGCCGATCGCCTCCTCGAGCTCGTTGCGGCCGTCGGTCACCGTGAGCTCGTAGAACCGCCGCTCCCACGCCGCGGCGCGCGTGAACGCATCCTCCAGATCCATCGTCCGCTCGACCACCAGCGCCAGTGCGCGGGCCGGATCGTCGACCGTGTCGAGCGGGCTGCTGCCGACGTGGACGCGAACGGCCAGGGCGACGAAGGCCAGCAGCAGACACGCGGCGGCCGCCGTGAGGAGCGCGCCGGGCCAGCGCCGGCGCGGCGGTGGCGCGAGGACGGTATCGGCGAGCGGCGTGTCGGGGAGCGGCGGCGTTGCGCCCAGACGCTACTCGGCCGGCGGGAGCGCGTCGCCCATGACGTACGGCGTGGCGGTGAGGCGCCGCACGCGCAGCCGCACCATCACGGGCAAGTGGTCGGACGCGACGCGGGCGAGGCGGCTTCGGTGAACGTGAAACGTCTCGCCCTCGAGCTCCGCGTCCCAGTAGATGCGGTCCAGGCGGAAGAGCGGGAAGACGGCCGGATGCGTGCGGCGCATGCGGCGCATCGGCGACTTGAACTCCAGACGCAACCCGCGCGTCACCGGCCCGCGATGCCACTCGTTGAAGTCGCCCATCACCACGCGCGGCCCGCCGCATGAGCCCGCGCGGATGAAGCCCGCCAGGAGCTCCAGCTGCGCACGCCGCTCCCGAAACGCCAGACCGAAATGACAGTTGAAGACGTGCATGGTCACGCCGTTCACGCCGAGGTCGACGCGCAGGCAGCCGCGGGGCTCGCGCAGGCCGTGGCTGAGGTTGTGCCGCATCGACCCGAGGACCGGCAACCGTGTGAGGATCGCGTTGCCGTAGGTACCCGCGCCGTACGACCGCGTCTCGCCCATGACCAGCTCCATGCCGAGCTTGCTCGCGAGATAGGCCGCCTGGTCCGCCATCGCCATGATGTTGCCGTCCTCGCGGATGACCTCCTGCAGCCCGATGACGTCGGGGTTCATCTCACCGATGACCGTCCCGATGCGATCGAGGTCGCGCCGGCGGTCCAGGCCGACGCCGCGATGGATGTTGTACGACGCGATCGTGATCGGCGTCACGCCGCGGACTCGCGCTCGGCAACCTCGAGATAGCGGAGGAAGTGCGGGTAGAGCTGGACAGGATGGTTGAGGGGCTCAGGCATCCGCGTGCTCGGCGGCGCGACGACGAACGAGTGCAGCTCCTCCGGCGAGGGCCCCGCGTGCGCGCCCGTCTCGGCGATGAACGAGACGTGCCCCGGCGAGGCGCCGATGCCGTAGATCACCAGGTCGCCCGCGCTCGGCATCGCCATGAGGTCACCGATGCTGGACACGACCAGCGCCGCGTCCTCGCGTCCGGAGAACGGCCCGGGACCATCGGTGAGCCGATAGCGCTTGCCGCGCCAGAAGCACACCGGACCGTCGTGCCCGCGCGCGAGCACATAGCCCACGCCGCGCGAGCGCGAGAGCTCCTCGGCCAGGCCCGGATGGCGCTCGTCGATCCGCTCGATCGGCAACGGCACCTCCTCGTCGAGGAAGTAGATGAAGGCGTTCGGGCCGGCGGCGATGACGCGGACGTTGTCGCGCTCGTGCGCCTCTTTCAGCTCGCCGAGCACCCACGGAAAGCCGTCCTCGATGTAGTTGAAGAACCGCTGAAAGAAGCCCGGCGCGCGGCCCATACGCAGCGCCTTGATGCCGCTCGCGAGGCGCCGCCGCCCCGCAGGCCGCTCCGGGCCGACGGGCCTGGCTACCGACAACGGGAGGAAATCGTCGAACACGACGCGTTCGAACCGCCGGCCGCCGGCCAGCTCCATGAACGGCGTGCAGTGCGCCTGGCCGTGATCGGACAGCACGTAGAGGTCGTACCGGTGCTCGGGCACGCGACGGAGGACGCGCCAGATCTGCTTGATGGAGTCGTCCACGCGGCGCAACGAGCGCAGCGCGCGCGGGTGGCGCGGGCCGTAGGCGTGGGAGAACACGTCGTAGTCGAGATAGTTGACGTAAATCGCGGGTGCCCCCGCATAAATATCACGAGCGACGGCGAGCGTGAAGAGCTCGCGCACCCAGACCGACAGCCCGATCTTGATGGCGAGCCATTTCCAGCCGCGGCGCCACTCGGCGACCGGGTCGGCGAGCAGCCGCAGTAGCGCGCGGAGCAGCTCCACCGCAGTGATCACGGTGCTCTTGAGCGCCACCCACGCGAGCACGATCAGCGCGGACAGCGCGGCGAGGAGCCCGCTGCCCGTGGGCCGCTTCATGATGGCGAAGGTGAACAGGTTCTGGACGGCACCGCCGGTGAACACACAGCCATAGCTCGCGCCGCCCTCCAGAATGCCGCGCCGGCCCGCCGTCTGAGCGCGCTCCACGCGCGCAGCGTCGCCCGCGCGCGGAAAGTACACGTCCTCGCGCTTCCGCTTGTCGTGATAGTGAAAACCGGGAATGTCCGGGCGCACGCCGTACATCGCGGCCATCTGGAACGCGGGCGTCGACGACGGCAGGCCCACGAACATCGGATAGACCCGCCAGCCCGCGCGCTCGATCACACGTCGCAAGAACGGCATGCGCCCCTCCGCGAGCGCACGCTCGAGCACCTCGCGAGAGAGGCCGTCGATCTGGATGACGAGCAGCCGGCGCTGACCCGGCGTGGGCGCGCATCCGCGCCGCGCACGGCGGATGACGCGATCGACGAGGCGCTGCAGCGCGAGCACCAGGTCGTCGAGAGGCATCGGATTTCATTGTACTATCCCTCTCGCGATGGACCGCGAAACGAACGTCGTCGCCGCGGTTCGGCGCTTCGTCGACGACGAGGTTCGGCCCGCCGCGGCGGCGCTGGAGCACGCCGACGCCTACCCGCACGCTCTCGTCGACGCCATGCGCGCGCTCGGCCTCTTCGGCGCGCTGGTGCCGCGCGAGTACGGCGGGCTCGGCCTCGACGTCACCACGTACGCGCGGGTCATCGAGGAGGTCTGCCGCGGCTGGATGTCGCTGGCCGGCGTCGTCAACAGCCACACCATGGCCGCGCTCATCGTGCTGCACCACGGGACCGACGCGCAGCGCCGCCGGCTGCTGCCCCGCTTCGCGAGCGGTGAGGCGCGCGGCGGCCTCTGCCTCACCGAGCCCCACGCAGGCTCGGACGTGCAGGCCATCCGCACCCGCGCCGTCGCGCGCGGCGACACCTATCTGATCAGCGGGACGAAGATGTTCGTGACCAACGGGCGCGAGGGCAACACATTCGCGCTCCTCGCGGTGACCGATCCGCACGCGCAGCCGCGCCACCGCGGCATGTCGTGCTTCATCGTCGAAAAGGGCGCGCCCGGACTGTCGGTGGTGAAGTCCATCGGCAAGCTCGGCTACAAGGGCGTCGACACGGCTGAGCTCGTCTTCGAGGAGTTCCCGTGCCCCGCGGACAATCTCGTCGGCGGCGTCGTGGGGCGCGGCTTCGGTCAGGTGATGAGCGGTCTGGAGGCCGGCCGCATCAACATCGCGGCCCGCGCGGTCGGCGTCGCCCAGGCCGCGCTGGAGGAAACTGTCGCGCGCCGAGCCGGCCACTCGTTGCTCGAGGACATGACGGCGCGCGTCGAGGCCGCCCGCCTCCTTACATACTGGGCGGCTGGCATGAAGGATCGCGCGGAGCGCTGCGACCTCGAGGCCGGCATGGCGAAGCTCTTCGCCTCCGAGACGGCGCACGAGGTCGCGCTCGATGCCGTGCGGCTCTGCGGCACCTCCACCGCGCTCGCCATCGAGCGCTGCTATCGCGACACGCCGTTGATGATCATCGGCGAGGGCACCAACGAGATTCAGCGCACGATCATCGCGCGCCAGCTGATCGACCGCCACGGCGAGCGCGCGGGCCCCCTGGTCTCCCGCGAGGCCGAGCCCGAGGAGCGACGGCACATGCTGCTGGCCGTCCGGCAGGTCGCCGAGAAAAATGTTGCGCCGATCGCCGCCGACCACGACCGCGCCGGCGTGGTCCCCGACGAGACCGTGACCCAGCTCGCCGACCTCGGAGTCTTCGCGGCGCTCGTCCCCGCCTCGCACGGCGGCCTCGGCCTCGACCTGCCCGCGTGGACGATGCTCATCGAAGAGCTCGCGCGCGCCTGGGCCGCGCCCGCGCTTCTGGCCGTGGACCAGGGTGCGGTCGCCTACGCGCTGGGCATCGCCGGCGGCGACACCGCCCGACAGCTGCCCGTGTTGGGGCGCGCCGAGGCGCTCGCCGCCGTCGTGGCGCTGCCGGCGGGGCTCGCGCGTCGCGACGGCGGCGACTGCGTGCTGGACGGCGACACGGTCCCCATCACCAACGCCGCGCGCGCGAGACTGCTGGCGCTCACGCTCGCCGACGGCACGGCGTGGTGGCTCGTTCCGGCGTCCATGAAAGGCGTGGCGGTCTCGGCGGCGGCGCCCGATCTTGGCCTGCGCGGCGCGCCGCCCGCGGTCGTCTCGCTGCGCGGCGTGCGACTGCCGATCTCGCGACCGTCCTCGTCCGCGCCGCGTCTGCTTGCGGTACGTGAGCTCGGCATCGGCGCGATCGCCGTCGGTCTTGGCCAGGCGGCGTTCGAGGCCGCGCTGCGTTATTCGCAGCAGCGCAGCACCTTCGGCAAGCCGATCTGCCACCACCAGGCCGTGCAGCTCAAGCTCGCGGACATGGCCACGCGACTCACCGCCGCACGCCTGCTGATCGACGACGCGGCGCGACGCCTCGGTGGCGGCGAGCCCGGCGCGGCTCGGCGCGCGCGGCGCCTTGCCACCGACGCGGCGGTCGCAGCCACGCTGGAGTCGATGCGCATCCACGGCGGCTACGGCTACACGACCGAGTTTCCCGTCGAGCGCTACTACCGCGACGCCGCGGCGCTCCTGACGGCCGCGTCCGACGGCCCAGCGACCTGATGGCCTACGGACGGTACTTCGAAGAATTCACCGTCGGCGAGGTCATCAAGCACTGGCCGGGCCGCACGATCACCGAGGCGGACTGCACCTGGTTCGCGCTGCTGACGATGAACCAGCATCCCGTCCACTCCGACGCACATTACGCGGCGACGCAGACGCAGCACGGCCAGCGGCTGGTGCTGGGACCGCTCGTGTTCTCGATCGGCATCGGCATGACCGTCGCGGACGTGTCTGGCAAAGCCATTGCCAATCTCGAGATCGAGAAGATCACGCACGACGCGCCGACGTTCATTGGCGACACGCTCTACTCGGAGTCGACGGTGCTGGCCACGCGGGAATCCTCGAAGGGTGATCGCGGCACGGTGACCGTCGAGACGCGCGTGCTGAATCAGCGCGGCGAGCGGGTGATGACCTTCAAGCGCACCGCGCTCCTCCCCACGCGGACGCACGCGACGCTCGGCGAGCAAACGCAGCCACGCGCTTCTCGCCCAGGCCACCCACGAACAAAACCGGCCTCGCGGACCCCGCTACAACAAAAGCCACGACCATCTTGAACAGGCCACCCTCGGACCACCTCGCACGCCGACCTCCGTTACAGAATCTCCGTATCCTCGCCGTCTCGCAGTTCGGCGCCGGCCCCTTCGGCACGCAGCTGCTGGTCGACCTCGGCGCGGACGTCATCAAGATCGAGGATCCCGCCGTGCGCGGTGACGTCGCGCGCTATGTCGGCCCCTACGCGGGCGACGATGACTCGCTCTATTTCCAGTCGTTCAACCGCGGGACCAGGTCGATCACGCTGGATCTCAAGCATCCCGAGGGCCGCGCGGTGCTGCGTGACCTCGCGCGCGTCTCGCACGCGGTCTACAACAATCTCCGCGGTGACCTGCCCGAGACGCTCGGTCTGACGTACGCCGCGCTCAAAGACGTGAATCCCGCGCTCGTCTGCTGCTCGCTGTCGGGCTTCGGCCGCACGGGACCGCGAGCGGCGGAGCCGGCGTTCGACTACCTGATCCAGGGCTACGCGGGATGGATGTCCGTGACCGGCGAGCCCGACGGCCCGCCGGAGAAGTGCGGCGTCTCCGTCGTCGACTTCGCGGGCGGCTACGCCTCGATGGCCGCGCTGCTCGCGGGACTCTGGGACGCGCAGCGCACCGGCGTGGGGCGCGACGTCGAGCTGTCGCTCCTCGACACCGCGGTCAGCATGCTGTCCTACTACGCGATCTGGGCGCTGAACCGCGACTGGCAGCCGGCGCGCGTCGAAGACTCCGGCCATCAGTCGCTCGTCCCCGCCCAGAACTTCCCCACGCGCGACGGCTGGATCGTCGTCTTCTGCAACAAGGAGAAGTTCTGGACGAGCCTCGTCGAGGCGATGGAGCTGCCCCACCTCGCCCGCGATTCGCGCTTCGCCACGTTCGCCGACCGGCGCCTGCACAAAGCCGAGCTGCTGCCGATCCTCAAATCGCGCTTCGCGGAACGCACGACCGCCGCGTGGCTGTCACGCCTGCGCGGCCGCGTGCCGTGCGCGCCGGTCAACACGATCGCGCAGGCTCTGGCGGACGAGCAGATCCTCGCGCGCGACATGATCGTGGAGGTCAAGCACCCCCGCTTCGGCATCCTGCGCGAGGTCGGCACGCCGGTGAAGACCGAAGGCGCCGCCGCCAACCTCAGCCCGGCCCCGGCGCTCGGGCAGCACACCGACGAAATCTTGCGCACCCTGCTGCACTACGACCCCGACCGGATCGCGGCCGTGCGTGCGTCGGGCGGCCTGGGGGTCGGCGGCGGCGACTGACATCGCTTGCCCGCGAACGTAAACTTTCTCCATGCCGGAGCGGACGCTCACAGCGCCCGACATCGAGGAAGTCACCGGCGAGGAGGTCGCCCCGCCGTGGATGACGATCCTCCATAACTGCGACTGTCACACCTTCGAGCAGGTGGTGAAACAGCTGCAAAAAGCCATCGCGTGCAGCGAGAGCGAGGGCTGGGAGATCGCGTGGCAGGTGCACAACACCGGCAAGGCGGTCGTGAAGATCGGTCCGGAGAAGGAGTGCGTCCGCGTCGGTAACATCCTGGCCGCCATCGGCCTCGTCGTGACCGTCGTGCAGTCCTGAGCGCTACGACGTCTTCACCTTGAATTCCTGCTCGACCTGCCTGGCCGGGTCGAACTGCGACCGCGTCGTGTAGTTCGCGTGCTTGCCATAGACGTGCAGCGAGACCGTCACACGGTCGGTGTGTTGACGACGCTGTGAATCGAGTCCGGCATGAACGTCACGACGTCGCCCGCGCCGAAGACCCTGGCGCCCTCCTGCGCGATCTCGGCATAGCCGGGGCGCGAGCCGTCGTCCAGGCGTTTCCAGAATACGTGCCGTGCTCGGCGGATGGCTCGGCGCCTTCTGGCATCCAAGGCGCTTCCTGCCTCCCTACGCGGAGGCATTCGTGGAGGAACTGGCGAAGTTCTCGCGGCGCGGCTATCCCGGTCGAGATGTCGTCCGGCGCGCGCCGCCGCTCACATCACCGGGCCGATGATCCAGGGCGCGAACTCTTCCTCGCCCACGCCGCTGAGCTCGCTCTTGCTCCGCTTGCCCGAGGCGACCGCGACGATCTCCTCGAAGATCTGACGCCCGACCACCGGCAGCGGTGTGCCCTCGAGGATCACGCCGCAGTTGATGTCCATGTCCTCTTCCATGTGGCGGTACATCAGCGAGTTCGTCGCCAGCTTGATCGAGGGCACGGGCTTGCAGCCGAAGACCGAGCCGCGGCCGGTCGTGAAGCAGATGACATTGCAGCCGCCGGCGACGAGGCCGGTGATCGACACGGGATCGTGGCCCGGCGTGTCCATGAAGACGAAGCCGCGCGTGGTGATCGGCTCGCCGTACATAAAGACGTCCATCATCGGCGTCGTCCCGCCCTTCGTGACGCCGCCCAGCGATTTCTCGAAGACGGTGGTGATGCCGCCGGCCTTGTTGCCGGGCGCGGGGTTGTTGTCCATCGCCTCGATGCCGCGGCAGTACCACTCCCACCACTTGTAACGGTCGATGAGCTTCTTGGCGACGCCTTCGTTGATCGCGCGCCGGATGAGCAGATGCTCCGCGCCGTAGATTTCCGGGGTTTCCGCGAGCACGCCGGTGCCGCCGTATTTCACAAGCTCATCCACCGCCCAGCCGAGCGCCGGATTCGCCGTCATGCCGGAGTTGGCGTCGGAGCCGCCGCAGTTGGTCGCCAGGCAGATCTCCGAGACCGGCTGCTTCGTGCGCCGCACGTCGTTGGCGATCGGCAGCAGCTTCGCCACCTCGGCCGCCGCGCGCTCGACGGTCTTGCGGATGCCGCCGGCGTCCTGGATGTTCACGACGAAGGGCTTGCGCTCGGGGTGCCCGGGCACGGACATCTTCTGACGCTCGACGAGCACCGCGGCCTGATTCACCTCGCAGCCGAGCCCGATCAAGATGTAGGCGGCGACATTCGGATGCTTGGCGTAACCGGCAAGGACCCGCTGCAGCGCCAGGTGGTCGTCCCCGAACAGCTTGGTGCCGCAGCCCGACTTGTGCGTGATCGCCAGCACGCCGTCGATGTTCGGGTACTCGCGCGACACGTCCCGGAACTTGTCCTTCACGAACTGGCTGACGCTGGCCGAGCAGTTCACGCCGGAGATGATCGCGACATAGTTGCGCGTGCCGACGCGGCCGTCCTCGCGCTTGTAGCCGTCGAAGTACCGCATCTCGGCGGACGGATACATGGCCACCGGCCGGACGTCCACGCCAACCTCGTAGCGGTCCGCCGACAGCTCGCCGATGTCCAGGTTGTGGGTGTGGACGTGCTCGCCGGCCAAAATGTCATGGGTGGCGAAGCCGATCACCTGGCCATAGCGCCGTACCGGATCCCCCTGGCGGATGGCGCGCCGGGCGATCTTGTGCCCCGGCTTGATGTCCTGACGGGCCTCGAGGCGGCCGCCGGAGTCCTCGAAAATCGCGCCTTTGTCGAGCGGCGCCTTGGCAACTGCCACGTCGTCTTCGGCCTTCAGCACGATCGCCCGATCGGTCAGCGGGAGGGTGGTTTTCATGGGGACCCAATATAACTCCGGTGCGCGCCGGCCCGGTCCCCTGCTATAGTCGGAGGGCCGATGACTCCCCGCCCAGTGGTCTTGGCCGTGGACGACGATTCCCGCGTCCTCGATGTTTATCAGGCCATCCTCGAGGCCCGCTACGAAGTTCTTACCGCTGCCAACGGCCGCGCCGCGCTCGAGATTCTCCAGTCCCGCACGGTCGACGTCGTCCTCCTCGACATGCTGATGCCCGGCCTCAACGGCATTGGCGTGCTCGAGGCGCTCAAGCGACTCGGGATCGAGACGAATGTCGTGATGGTCAGCGGGATGAACGACACGCTGTGCGCGTTCGAGGCGCTGCGGCTGGGCGCGAGCGACTACCTGAGCAAGCCGTTCGACGTCGGTCACCTGCACCAGGTCATCCGCCGGCTCACCGAAGACGCGACGCCCGCTGCGGAGCGGCCTGTCAGCCGCACGCGGACGCTGCCGCACGCGCTGATCGTCACCGACAATGTCGGGCTGCGCGCGGGACTGGCGGTCGCGCTGCGCACGCGCGGTCGCGTGGACGCCGTCGGCGAGACGCGGTCGGCGCTGGCCGTGCTGGCGCGGACGCGGCCGGACGTCATCGTGGCCAGCGATCCGGCCGTCGCCGCGGAGCTCCGTGCGGAGGCGCCGGCGGTACCGCTGCTACTGGCGGAAGGACCACGACCGGAGTTCGACGAGCTGCTGCGCGGGATCGTTGACGCGTTCGGGATCCGCCACGAGGACGTCCGCAGCTTCGCCGCGCCGGTGGCGCGTGCGCTCGCCTACGTCTCGGCACGCTCGGGCCGCACGTGCATCGAAGCGATCGCCGGGGCGGTCGGTGTGTCGTGCTCGCACCTCGGACACATCTTCGCCGACGAGATGGAGATGACGGTTACGGAGTACGTGACGCACGTCAAGCTCGAGGCGGAGCGGCCGAAGCTGGCCAAGATGCTCCGGCGGCACGCGTTCAGCGTGGCCGCGTCCTACCGCACACCCTAGCCCGCTCCTCGTTCAGTGTCCTGATCGGCACCGCTATTCGTTCGGCGTCTTGATCTTCAGCACCTCCGGCGGCGCCGTCTCCAGCTGAATCGTCGTGTGGTCGATGCCGAAGCGCGCGTGCAGCACCGCGTGCAGCGACTGCAGCAGCCGCTCGCTGTCGCGAACGTCGTCGACCACGACGTGGGCGCTCATCGCCTCCCGCCCCGAGGTCAGCGTCCACACGTGCAGGTCGTGCACACGGCGCACGCCGGCGACGCGCGTCATCGCCTCCTCGTTCTCGGTCAGCGAGAGGTGCGCCGGCGTGCCTTCGAGCAACACGTTCACCGCCTGGCGCAGCAGCTGCCACGTTCGCGGCAGGATGAGCAGCACGATGACGGCGCTGGCGAGCGGATCGGCTCCCGTCCAGCCGGTGGCGACGACGATGCCGGCCGCGGCGAGCGCCGCCAGCGACGACAGCGCATCGCTGAGGACCTCCAGGTACGCCGCGCGGACGGTCAGGCTCTCGCGCGCGTCGCGCTGCAAGAGCCACGCCGCGAGCAGGTTGACGGCAAGACCAAGCGCGGCCACCGCAGCCATCGGCGCCGCCAGCACCGGCGCCGGGGCGCGAAATCGATGCCACGCCTCGACGAGAATCGAGCCCGCCACGCCGAAGAGCAGCAGCGCGTTCGCCAGCGCCGCGAGGATCTCGGCGCGATAGTAGCCGTACGTCTTGGCCGGCGTCGGCGGGCGCGCGGCGAGCCAGGTGGCGATTAACGCCAGGCCCAGCGCCGTCGCGTCGGTGAGCATGTGACCGGCGTCGGCGAGCAGGGCGAGACTGCCGGTCAGGAGGCCGGCGGCGAATTCCACGATCATCGTGGCGGCCGTCAGCGCGAGCGTGAGCACGAGGACGGGCCGCGAGCGCGCGGCGGCGGTCGTGCGATCGTGACCGTGCGCGAGCATCGGGCGCGATCGTATCAGGTCGCTCCGCGTGCCCGGATGATAGAATCCGCGCCATGGCGCGCACGCTCGGCATCGTCGCGCTGGGCTTCGTCGGCTTCTGGCTCATCGCCCACCTGCTCTGGATGGGTCCCATCGAAACGGCGGCGCAGACTGCCGTCATGTGGGCGCTCGGTCTGCTGACCGGCGGCGTCGGCGTGGCGGCCATCGCCAGTCTTGCCGTCGCGCTCAGCGTCGGCGGCACGCAGCCGGCGCTATTGAAGTTCGCGCATGGCGCGCGCAATGCCGCCGCCGTCCTCGGCGTGGCCCTGATCCTGGTCGGCCTCGTGCACTATCGCAGCACGGCGCCGAACTCGGAGATCCACTGGGTCGTGCTCGGCGCGATGGTGCTCGTCGGCTCCGGCGTGGTCCATTGGTGGCTACAGCGCGTAGAGCGCTAACGCGCGTGATGCGCGTGCTAGAGGAGCGCCACGGCTTTGCCGGGGCGCTCCGAACGCTGGGGGTTTGGGGGCCATGTCGGGGCCCCCATGTTCAGCAGTCTATTGGTGGCTACAGCGCGTAGAGCGCTGAGCGCGCGCTGAGCCGCGGCTTAAAATTTCCCGTGGCGCCCGGCGCCGGATGCGAAGCGCGCCGCACCCTCACGACTCTCGCCGGCCTCGATGGTCGCCTTGCCGAGCTCGAACTCCCGGCGTAGCGCGGCGTCGAGCGCCGCACCCTCGCTCTCGTACGCCGAGCGGCGATCGCTCAGCACACAGCGCGGCGGGAACGCGGCGATCTCCGCGGCCAGTGCCTCGGCCGCGGCGCGCGCCTGTCCCTTCGGGACGACGCGGTTGGCCAGGCCGATACGCTCGGCCTCGCGCGCGTCGACGGCGCGGCCGGTGAGGATCAGGTCGAGCGCACGCGAGAGCCCGATCAGCCGCGGCAGCCGGACGGTGCCGCCGTCCACGAGCGGCACACCCCAGCGCCGGCAGAACACGCCGAGCACGGCGTCCTCCTCGAGCACCCGCAAGTCGCACCACAGCGCCAGCTCGAGCCCGCCGGCGACGGCGTAGCCGGCGACGGCGGCGATCGTCGGCTTGGACAGCAGCATGCGCGAGGGTCCCATCGGACCGTCGCCGTCGGGATCGAGACGATTGCCGCGTCCGCTGCCGATCGCCTTGAGATCCGCGCCGGCGCAGAACGTGCCGCCCGCCCCCCACAACACCGCCACGCGCGCCTCGGCGTCGGCCTCGAAATCGCGAAACGCGTGAGTGAGCGCTTCCGCGGTGTCGCGGTCGACCGCATTGCGGGCCTGGGGCCGGTCGACAACCACGGTCATGACGGGTCCGGCGCGCTCGATGCGGACGGCCATCAGCGTTCCCTCAGCTTGCGCGCGGCTTCTGCGCGCATCTGCTGCATCGCGCGTGTCTCCTGGTCGGAGTAGCGCTCCTCCGTCCACGGGTCGGCATGCATGTGATAGCCGTTCTGCTCCCAGAAGCCCGCTGGATTGACGTCGAGGAACTCCAAGGCGCGCAGCCACTTCGACGACTTCCAGAAATAGAGCTTCGGCAACACCAGGCGCATGGGGCCGCCGTGGTCGGGCTCGAGATCCTTGCCGTTGTGTCGGAGCGCCAGCACCACGTCGTCGTCGACCAGGTCGGCGAGCGCCGTGTTGGTCGTGTAGTCGGGATCCGCGTGCTGCAGCACGAACGCGGCCCCGGGCCGCGGCCGCACCTGTTCGACGATGAAGCGCGCCGACACACCCTCCCACTCGTTGTCGAGCTTCGACCAGCGCGTCACGCAGTGGATGTCCGAGCGCACGGTCACACGCGGCAGCGCTTGAAACTCCGCCCACGTCCACGTGGTCGGTCGCTCGACGAGGCCGAAGCAGCGGAAGGTCCAGCGCGTGGGATCGAAGCGGGGTGTTCGACCGTAGGTGAGGACGGGCCATTTTTCGGTAAGGACCTGCCCGGGCGGCACTCGATCAGCAACGGCGGGATCCGGTTTTTTCATGAGGCAAATCATAAACCTGCCCGGGGGCCGCGAACGGGGGACATATAATGGAGGCGGTCGAGGTCCCACCCCAGGGGAAAGGAGCGCGGATGAAAGGACGACATGGATGAACGGTGAGCGAAAGCTGGCGATGTTCATGGATTTCGAGAACATCGCTCGCGGGGTCAAGGAAGCGCAGTACAAGCAATTCGAGCTGAAGCTGGTCCTGGAACGGTTGCTGGAAAAAGGCAAGATCATCGTGCGCCGCGCCTACGCGGACTGGAACCGATTCACCGAGTACAAGCGTCCCTTCCACGAGTGGGCCATCGAGCTGATCGACGTTCCGCAGAGCCGCTACAGCGGCAAGAACTCCGCCGACATCCGCATGGTCGTGGACGCCCTCGATCTCGCCTACGGCAAGACGCACATCGACTCGTTCGCGCTGGTCTCGGGCGACTCCGATTTCTCGCCGCTGGTGAGCAAGCTGCGGGAAAACGACCGCTACGTGATCGGCCTCGGCGTCAAGTCGTCGTCGTCCGACCTGCTCGTGGCCAACTGCGATGAGTTCATCTTCTACGAGGACCTCATCCGCGACACCAAGAAGACGCGGATGCTGTCGGGGCTCCCCGAGAAGAAGGCGGAGGCGATGGCGCAGCTGATCGACGCGATCCAGGCCCTGCAGCGCGAGAACAAGGAGACGCTCTGGGGGTCGATGGTGAAGCAGACGATGATCCGCAAGAATCCCGCGTTCAACGAGTCGTACTACGGCTACTCGACGTTCAGCAAGCTGCTCGAGGAAGCCGCCAAGCAGCGGATCGTCAGCCTGGAGCGCGACGAGAAGTCGGGCACCTACATCATCACCGCGTTGGCCGAAGACTCGGGCCGCGCGGCGTAGCCACGTCTCACTCCGGGCGCTGCCCGGTATTCGGCGGCGGCACGAGCCTGAGGGTCTGGTTCCAGACCCTCAGGAACGCCGCGACCTCCGGATCTCCCTTGACGCGCTCCGGACCGTAGACCGTGACCTCGTGCGAGCGGCCGTCCATCGTGACGCGTAAGACCAGCGTCGCGGCACGCGAGACGGCGAACGCATAGTCGCCGGCCAGACGCTCGAAGCCGGCCGTCCGCACGGTGGTCACCAGGCGCGCGACGTCACGCTGGCGCAGCTTGACGAATCGGCGATGGATGCCCTTCACGCTGCCGCGTCCGCTGCGCTGCGTCTCCTGCAGCGCCTTGCCGTCGGCCGTCACGGTCAGTGTCCAGCGGTGCCACGTCATGCGGTCCCACCGGTCGCGTTCGAGATCCGGCAGCGCGGGGTAGTACTCGGCCGTCAGCGTGAAGTCGCGCGGGACCGTGTCCGCGGCCGCGGCGGGGGCGACGAGGAGCCAGGCGGCGATCGCCGCGGCGACGGCGGCACATATGGTTCGCATGTGCGCTCCATCATCGCGGCGAGGGCGCCCGCGGCGCAAGAATCTCGTGCGCGGGCGATCAGATGCGGCGCAGCCGTCCGGTATCCGACAGGAACGCCGTCAGCGCCCAGGAGACGACGGAGATCACGAGCGCGCCGAGAAACGCGGCGCTGAAGCCCCCGACCTCGAAGCCCGGCACCAGCCGCGACGTGAGCCACACACAGAAGGCATTGAGCACGAAGATGAACAGGCCGAGCGTGACGAGCGTGATCGGCAGCGTGAGGAAGATCAAGATCGGCCGCAGCACGGCGTTGACGATGCCGAGCACGAGCGCGGCCAGCAGCGTGGTGCCGAGGCCGTGCAGCTCGATGCCGGGGATGAGCGAGGCCGCGAGCCAGAGCGCCGCGGCATTGATCAGCACGCGCAGGACGATGCCCACGCGACTACCGTGTGAGAGCCAGCCAGATGGCGCGGTCGAGCGAGAGCACGCCGGCGCCGCCGATGAGGATCGCCAGCGCCATCACGATCAGGCCGAAGTTGAACTCGAAGCCTGGCCCCTTGCCTGGCACGCCGAGGTTCAGGAAGAAGCCGTGTTTGCCGTGGACCTTGGCGATGGCCACGAGCATGACGACGATGATGCCGGCGGCGGCCGGGCGCGCCAGCAACCCGAAAAGCATGCCGAGGCCGCCAAGGAACTCGATGAACGCCGCCATCGTGGTCGCCGCCGGCGGCACGCCCATGCCGCGGAACGCCTTGATGGTGCCGGCGAGACCGTGGCCGCCGAACCAGCCGAGCACCTTTTGCGCCCCGTGCGCGACGAAGATCACGCCCAGTCCGAGACGCACGACGAGCAGCGACCAGGACGGATAGGTGGCGAGGACAGCATCCAGCACGGCGGCCATGTGGTATCCTCCCCCGTCGTGAGCGCTCGGTTTTCGATCCGCGATACGTCGCGGCGAGTCTACACCCTGACGCTCGCGCTCACGATCGCGGTCACGCTGCTCGGCATCGGCTGCCGCGCGCCCGCGCCGAGCGCGCAGGATCGTGTCGCCGGAGTCTCCGTCGCCATCGACGCGCAGATGGCCAAGGGTCCCGCGAGCGCGGCGGTGACCATCGTCGAATTCTCCGACTATCAGTGACCGTTCTGCCGGCGTGTCCAGCGGTCGCTGGAGCAGCTTCTGAAGGAGTACGATGGCCAAGTGCGCCTCGTGTACAAGGACTTCCCGTTGCCGTCGCACACGCTTGCCGTGCCCGCGCACGAGGCCGCGCGCTGCGCGGGCGCGCAGGGTCGGTACTGGGCGTATCACGACGTGCTCTTCGAGCGCCAGCCGCGCTTCTCGCGGGACGATCTCGTGCGCTATGCCGTCGACCTCAAGCTGGATCGCGAGCGCTTCGAGCGCTGTCTGGACGGACGCACCTATCGCGCCGCCGTCCAGGCGGACTTCGCGGAGGGCCGCCAGATCGGTATCCGCAGCACCCCGACGTTCTTGATCAACGGCAAGCCGCTCATCGGCGCGCAGCCGATGGATGCGTTCCGCGCGGCGATCGACGACGCGCTGCGGGCGCGCCGCTGATGGCGTTCGTGCGCGTGGCCCGCGGCGCCGATATTCCCGTCGGTCGCGGATGCCTGGTGGAAGCAGGTACCTGCACGCTCGCCGTGTTCAACGCCGGCAACGGACGCTTTCACGCCGTCAGCGCGCTGTGCCCGCACGAGGATGGGCCGCTCGCCGACGGTTGGCTCGAGGGCGACGCCGTCGTCTGCCCCTGGCATGGTTTCGACTTCGATCTGGCCACCGGACAGTGCCGCGTGGCCGATGATCTGTCTATCGGTGTCTTCCCCACGCGCGTGGTCAACGGCGCCGTCGAAGTGGACGTGCCATGACCACGCGCCCCACTCAACCCCAAAGGTGCTAGGGTAACCAGCCATGGGCGAACGCGCGGTGAAACACGTGAGGAAGTTCCTGGGGCAGCGCCTGCGGGCGCTTCGCAAGCAGCGCACCCTCAGCCAGGAGCGTCTGGGTGATCGCGCCGGCCTCTCGGGCAAGTTCATCGGAGAGGTCGAGCGCGGCGAGAAATCGATCTCGATCGACAGCCTGTACCGCGTGTCGGTCGCGCTCGAGATCCCGCTGCGCGAGCTCACGGACGTGCGGGCCGACAAGCCGTCGGCGGTGCCGAGCGAGGACGCGGAGAAGATCTTCGCGCTCGTCGCCGGGCGGCGCCGGCCGGAGGACATCCGCCGCGCGTACCGGGTGCTCCAAGCAATCTTCGGCAAGGCCTCGTGAGCGGGTGACGACGGACCAGCTCTGGCTGACTATTGGTCTGCTCGGGCAGGCCCTGTTCTCGGCGCGCTTCCTGGTGCAGTGGATCGCGTCGGAGCGCCGCAGGCGGAGCGTGGTGCCGCTCGCGTTCTGGTACTTCTCCGTCGGCGGCGGTGTGACGCTGCTCGCATACGCGATCTACCGGCGCGATCCCGTGTTCATTCTCGGCCAGGGCGCGGGCCTGTTCGTGTACGCGCGTAATCTCTGGCTGATCTATCGCGCGGCCGGACCGCTGGCGGAATCGTGATGCTAGAATGACGGGACCCAACCGCCAAGGAGAACCCACGGTGTCGTCGACGATCAACTGGACGCAGGTGCACACCCGCCCGACCCTTATGATCCCCGGCCCGACGGAGCTGCCGTTCCCCGTCATCCAGGCGATGAACCAGCCGCCGGCGATCCAGTACGACCGCTCCTTCGACGAGGGCCTGCTGGAGCCGACGACGCTGGCGCTGCGCGACGTCTTCCAGACCAGCAACGAGGTCCTCGTCATGCCGGGCTCGGGACGGACCGCGCTCGAGGCCGGCGCCGTCTCGGTGATCGAGCCCGGTGACCGCGTGCTGGTCGTCGGCGCCGGCGCCTTCGGCCTCATGATGCGCGAGATCATGAGCCGCGTGGGCGCGGACGCCACGGAGTTCCCGATCGAGTGGGGCGCGCGGCTCGACGTCGAGCGGCTCGCGCGTGAGGCGGAGCGTGTGCGGCCGAAAGCGATCACGCTCGTGCACAACGAGACGTCGACGGGCACGACGTATCCCGCAGCCGACGTCGCGAAGATCGCCCGCTCCGTCGACGCGCTGTTCATGCTGGACACGGTGTCGTCGATCGCGGGCCTGGACGTGCGCACCGACGAGTGGGGCGTCGATCTCAACATGACGGGCTCGCAGAAGTGCCTGGCGGCGCCGCTGGGCATGTCGCTCGTCTCGGTGAGTCAGCGGGCGTGGGACGCGATGGAGAAGCGCAAGAAGAAGTCGCAGTCGTACGCCTACGATCTGCTCCGCTGGCGCACCAACTGGGTGCCCGTCTCGCGTGGCGGCAAGGTACCCGACGGCACGCCGCGCAGCCAGCCGATCTCGATCCCCACGCATCTCACGGCGGCGCTGCACGTGGCGGTGCGTTTGATCCTCGAGGAAGGCATCGCCAACCGTGCCCGGCGCCACGCGGTCGCCGGCGGCGCGCTCCGCGCCGGCGTGGCCGCGATGGGCCTGTCGATGTTCCCCGATCCGACGATCGCTTCGAACACCGTCTCGTGCATCCGCGCGCCGAAGGACATCGAGCCGGCGGCGGTCGTGAAGCGCATGCGCGAGCAGTACGGCATCCTGATCGGCACCGGGCTCGACAAGATCCGGTCCTCGACGCTGCGCATCGGCACCATGGGCGTGACCGCCAGCCCGCACTACGTGCTCCCGACCCTGTCCGCGCTCGAGCTGACGCTGCGGGACCTCGGGTACAAGTGCGAGCCCGCCGCCGGCGTTGCCGCCGCCCAGGCCGCCTTCGCGAACGGCACATGACGGAGCCACGTGTGTCTAGAACAGGCCGTTTAACGCAGGCTCGCCTCGCGCGCCGAGCGCGCTGCGGCGTCGCACTCCCACGATTCCAGCCAGGGCTCGCGGCACCCGCTCCAATAAACCCGTGCCGGATCCCCTGATCTCCGTTCCTGACGATTTCCCGAGCGTCTTCGAGAAATCGGCGGCGCACGAGGCCTCTCGCAAGCTGGGCGAGACCGTCGTCTACCCAGCACGCGGCGCCGACGAGGAGTCGGAGCTGATCAAGCGCATCGGGCGCGCGCGGGTGGCCATCAACATCCGCGCGCACGCCCGCTTCAGCGACGGCGTCTTCGGCGGCTGCCCGAATCTCAAGATGGTCTCGATCTGGGGCACCGGCACGGACAACATCGACCTGGATGCCGCCGGACGGCGCGGCGTGACGGTGTGCAACACGCCCGGCGTCAACGCCTTCGCCGTCGCCGAGCACGCCCTGACGCTGATGCTCGCCACGGGCCGCAAGCTCGTGCGCATCGACCGCGAGATGCGGGGCGGCGCCTGGCCGCGCGAGATGCTGACGCAGTGTCTCGGCAAGACGCTGGGCGTCTTCGGCACCGGGACGATCGGCGCGCGCGTCATCGCGCTGGGCAAGGCGATCGGCATGGACGTGCTCGCGTGGAGCGCACGCGGCGACGAGGCGCACGTACGGGCGCTCGGGGCGCGACCGGCGTCGAAGGACGAGATCTTGCGCACCGCGGACTTCGTCTCGCTGCACGTGCGCCTGACGCCGGAGACGCGGGGGTTTTTCGGCCGCCGCGAGCTGTCGCTGATGAAGAAGACGGCGATCCTCGTGAACACCGGGCGCGGCGCGCTCGTCGAGCGCGAGGCGCTTCTGGACGCGCTGGCCACGAAGAAGATCGCCGGCGCCGGCCTCGACGTCTTCCACGACGAGCCGCTCAAGCCCGGCGATCCGATCCTTGGCTTCGACACCGTGGTGCTGTCGCCGCACAACGCCGGTCAGACGGCCGAGGTCGTGCGCGATGGGTTGCTGCGCGCGGTGAAGAACGTCGAGAACTTCCTCGCCGGCCGCCCCACCGACGTCGTCGTCGCGCCCGTGAAGTAGCCCGCGCCTGGACAGCGTCCTCCTCAAGCTCGTCGTCACGCCCGTCCTGATCGGCAGCGCCAGCCTCGCCGGCCGGCGCTGGGGACCGGCCGTGGGCGGCTGGCTCGTGGGCCTGCCGCTGACGTCGGCGCCGATCGCGTTCTTCCTCGCACGCGACCACGGCCCCCACTTCGCCGCGGCCGCCGCCGTCGGCATTCTGGCGGGGACGGCATCGCAGGCGGCCTTCTGCCTCGCCTACGCGCGCACCGCGCTGCGCGCCCGGTGGCCGGCCGCGCTCGCGGCCGGCTCGCTCGCATTCGCGCTGGCGACGCTGGCGTTTCGCTGGCTGCCGCTGTCGCTCGTGCCGCTCGCCGTCGTCGCGGTCGCGTCCCTGCTCGCCGCGCGCGCGCTGATGCCGCCGTCCACCGCGCCCTCGCGCGCGGGCGCGTCGTTGCCCTGGTGGGATCTTCCCGCGCGCATGGTCGTGACCACGGCCTTCGTGCTGCTGCTGACGGGCGTCGCCTCGGAGCTCGGACCACACCTCACCGGGTTGGTGACGCCGTTTCCGCTCTACGCGGCGGCCCTCGTCGTCTTCACGCACGCGCTGGAGGGACCGGCGCGCGCCGCCGGCGTGCTGCGCGGGCTTCTGCTGGGACTCTACTGTTTCGTCGGCTTCTTCTTCGTGCTGGCGCTGCTGCTCGAGCGCGCGGGCATCGCGCTGGCGTTCTCGGCAGCCGCCGCCGTCGCGCTCGCCGTCCAGGGCGCCGCCTTGTGGGTGCTGCGCCACCAGTCATAGATCTGCGCACCGGTGGTGAGCCACACGCCCTTCTTGCCTCGAATGTAGTCGTACACCGCCTCGAAGTACTTGATCCGGTGAGGCACGCCGTGAATGTAGGGGTGCACGGCGATCGCCATCACGCGCGGGTTCTTCGCCCCCTCCGCGTACAGGCGATCGAACTGGTCGCGACAGCGCTGCACCCACGCCGACGACTCGTGGTGCTGGATGACCATCGTCGGGATGTCGTTCAGCTCGAGCGTGTATGGTACCGAGACGAGCGGTCCGTGCGTCGTGCGCATCTCGTACGGCTGGTCGTCGTTGACCCAGTCCGAGACGTACTCGATGCCGGCCTCGGCGAGCAGATCGAGTGTCTCCCACGTCTCCGTCAGTCCCGGGCCGAGCCAGCCCTTCGGCTTCTTGCCGGTGAACTTCTCGATGATCTGGACCGAGTCGCGGATCACCGCTCGTTGATCGGGCTGCACGTGCATGGCGCCCTGCTTCACGCCGTGGCCCATGAACTCCCAGCCGGCGTCGCGCATCGCCTCCGCCACGCGCGGATACGCGTGGCAGACATTCGCATTGATCGCCGTCGTCGCGAGAATCTTCCGGCTGACGAGCGCCTCGTACATGCGCCAGAAGCCCACGCGCATGCCGTAGTCGTGCCATGCCCAGTTCGGAACGTCCGGCACGGTGGCGACACCCTGCGGCGCGGTGAGGTACTGACGCGCCATGGGCTTTTCGATGTCCCACTCCTCGATGTTCACGATGGTCCACAAGGCGATGCGCGCGCCCTTGGGCAGGCGCCACGGCGTGCGATCGACGATCGCGGAATAGTCGAAGCGCTCGTGCGGCAGTCTCACCATCGGCTCCTTTTCCGTATGCTCGCCTCGCACGGTGGGGCCCCACGCAGGCTCGCCTCGCCTTGCGGCTGCGGCTCGCACGACGGCCCCACGACGTGCTGCGGCTCGCACGGCGGGACAAAGTCCGCCCTATAGTACAATCCCGGCCGTGGCCCGGCCCGACGCCATCGACGTTCACGCGCATTTCTTTCCGGAGCGCTATCTCGATCTCATCGCGCGCGAAGGCGGGCCGTATCAGGCGCGCATCGATCGCTCCGATCCCAAGGGGCCATGCATCGTCCTCAAGGACTCACGCACGCTGCCGCTCGAGGCCACGTACTGGGACCTCGACCGCCGGCGCAAAGCGATGGATCGCGTCGGCGTCGCCGTCCACGCGCTGTCGCTGACCTCGCCGATGGTCTACTGGGCCGACGGCGATCTCGGCCAGCGACTCGCCGCCGCTGTCAATGACGCGATGAGCGAGGCGCATCGCGCGTATCCCGATCGCTTCGTCGGGTGTGCGACGCTGCCGATGCAGGAGCCCAAGCGCGCGCTGGCCGAGCTCGAGCGCGCGGCCGCGCTGCCGGGCATCCGCGGTGTGTACCTCGGCACCAACGTCAACGGCACCGATCTCTCGGATCCCGCGTACCGTCCGATCTTCGCCGCGTGCGAGGCGCGCCGGCTGCCCGTGCTCCTGCATCCGCTGACGGTGCTCGGCGGCCAGCGGCTCGGCCGGTTCTATCTCAACAACTTCCTCGGCAATCCGTTCGACACCGCCGTCGCCGCCGCGCATTTGGTTTTCGGCGGCGTGCTCGATCAGTTCCCGCGGCTCGAGGTGTGCCTGCCGCACGCCGGCGGCGCCATGCCTTACCTGGTCGGCCGCCTCACCCACGGCCAGAAGGTGCGGCCCGAGACACAAGGCGTGGCCAAGCGCCCGTTCGAGGCCTACCTGCGGCGCTTCACGTACGACACGATCAGCCACGCGCCGGCGGCGCTCTCATACCTGCTCGACCTCGTCGGCGCCGACCGCGTGATGATCGGCAGCGACTTTTGTTTCGACATGGGCCCGGTGCGGCCACGCGAGATCGTCGTGCGCGGGCTCAAGCTATCGACGCGCGACCGCGCGCGCATCCTGTCGGAGAACGCGCGGCGCTTCTTGCGGCTGTGACGTGACGATCGCCGTGCGAGCCGTACGCCTGTGACGCCGGAATTCTGGGTCACGCAGACCTTCAACGGCCTGTCCTACGGTGCGCTGCTGTTCCTCCTCGCCAGCGGGCTGTCGCTGATCTTCGGCGTCATGCGCGTGGTCAACCTCGCGCACGGCTCCTACTTCATGCTCGGCGGCTACGTCGGGCTCTCGGTGGTCTGGCGGACGGGCTCGTTCGTGCTGGCGCTCGTGGCCGGCGCGCTCGCGCTGGCCGTCGTGGGAATCTTCATGGAGCGCGTCTTCTTGAGGCGGTTGCCGGGCCAGACGCTGGGCCAGGTGCTGATGACCATCGGCTTCGCGCTCATCTTCCAGGATCTGGCCCTGCTCATCTGGGGGGGCGATCCCTACTCCATCCGCCCGCCGGCGCTGCTCTCCGGCGTCGTCACGGCGGGGCCCGGCCGCTTTCCGGTCTATCGCATCTTCATCGTCGTCGTGGCCGTCGTCATCGGCGCGGCGCTGTGGCTGGCGCTCGACCGCACGCGCGTGGGCGCGATGATCCGCGCCGCGGTGGACGATCCCGAGATGGCGCAGGGCGTCGGCATCCGTGTGCCGCGCGTCTCGCTCGGCGTCTTCGCGCTCGGCGCGGCGCTGGCGGCGTTCGGCGGCGTGGTCGGCGCCGGGTTTCTCGGCGTCTATCCCGGCCTCGACATCGAGATCCTGCCCTACGCGTTCGTGGTCGTGATCGTCGGCGGCCTCGGGTCGCTGCCCGGCGCGATGGTGGGCTCACTCCTCGTCGGCCTGCTCGACAACTTCGGCAAGGCGCTGTTCCCCGAGCTGTCCTACTTCACCCTGTTCGCGCCGATGGCGTTGATTCTCGCGCTCAAGCCCACCGGCCTGTTCGGGCGCACGTGAGACTCGGCGTCCCCGGGTCACGCCGTGCCATCATCCTCGGCGTCGCCGCGCTCGCCGTCGCGGCGGTCATCGCCCCGGCGCTGCCGTCGTACCCGCTGACCCTGCTCACGCAAGTCGCGATCATGGCCGTCCTCGCGATGAGCCTCGACCTCCTGTTGGGGTACACGGGGCTGGCGTCGCTCGGACACGCCGCGTACTTCGGCACTGCCGCGTACGCCGTCGGGATTCTTTCCACGGAACGCCAGGCCGGGTTCGTCACGTGTCTCGTCGCCGGCGTCGTGCTCGCGACGATCACGGCGGCGCTGTTCGGCCTCATCGCCATCCGCGCCACGGGCCAATACTTCCTCATGATCACGCTGGCGCTCGGCATGGTGGTGTGGGGCCTCGCCTTCCGCTGGGTCTCGCTCACCAAGGGCGACAACGGCATCGCGGGCGTGCCGCGCCCGGAGCTGCCGCTGCCGTGGAGCCTGTCCGCGCCGCTGCCGTTCTTCTACTTCGCGCTCGTCGCGGCGGCGCTGGCGTGGGCGGCGCTCGGCACGCTCGCGCGCTCGCCGTTCGGCCTGACGCTCAAGGGCATTCGCGAGAGCGAGACGCGGATGCGCGCGCTCGGCTACGACGTGTGGCTGCACAAGTACCTGGCCTTCGTCATTGCGGGCGGCTTCGCGGGCTTCGCCGGTGTGCTGTGGGCCTGGTACAACGGCTTCGTCAGCCCCGTCGACGTGCAGCTCGTCACGTCGGTCGAGACGCTGCTGATGGTCGCGCTCGGCGGGCCCGGCACGCTCGCGGGACCGGCGCTGGGCGCCGCCGCCATCGTGTTTCTCAAAAACTTCGTCAGCGTGTACACCAAGCGCTGGCTGCTGATTCTCGGCGCCGTCTACATCGGCGTCATCTTGTTCGCGCCCCGCGGCATCCTGGGCGCCCTGAGGTCGCCGAACCGCTAGCTCGCAAGGAGATCAAGCCATGAATCGTGTGCGTCTCGTCGCTCTCGCCGTGCTGCTCGCCTTCGCCGCGCCGCTCGCGGCGCCGCCGGGCGCGCCGGCACAATCGGCGCCGATCAAAATCGGCTTCCTGGCGCCGCTCACCGGCCCCTTCGCCCAGATCGGCAAGGACATGGTCAACGGCAACCAGCTCTACCTCGCCGAGATCGGCGGCCAGGTGGCGGGCCGGAAGATCGAGGTCATCGTCGAGGACGACGAGGGCAACCCGGCGACGGCCCTCAACAAGTCGCGCAAGCTCGTGGATCAGGACAAGGTCGCCATCCTCACCGGCGGCATGCTCGCGAACGTCGGCTATGCGCTGCAGCCCTACATCGATGCGCAGAAGATCCCGAGCACGTTCCCGGTCATCGCGGCCGACGACCTCACCCAGCGCAAGCCGGCGAAGTGGATCGTGCGCACCGGCTGGGCCACCAGCCAGCCGATGCATCCGTTCGGCGAGTGGACGCTGAAGAACACGAAGTTCAAGAAGATCGCCGCCATCGGCATGGACTACGCGTTCGGCTACGAGATCATCGGCGGCTTCCAGCAGGTGTTCGAGGAGGGCGGCGGCCAGATCGTGCAGCGCATCTGGGCTCCGCTCAACACCAACGACTTCGCGCCGTTCCTGGCGCAGATCCGCCGTGACGCGGACGCCGTGCTCGCACTCTTCACCGGACGGCTCGCGCTGCAGTTCCTGAAGCAGTACCAGGAGGCCGGCCTGAAGGACAAGCTGCCGCTGCTCGGTGGCGGCACGCTGACCGACGAGACCGTGCTGCCGCAGATGGGCGACGAGGCGATCGGGGTCGTCACTGCGCTGCACTACTCTCAGGCGCTCGACAATGCGACCAACGTGAAGTTCAACAAGGCGTTCGAGGCGTCGGCCGGCAAGATCGCCTCGTACTACTCCGAGGCGACATACACCAACGCGCGCTGGATCGTCGAGGCGATCAAAGCGGCCGGCGGCAAGGTCGAGGACCGCGACGCGATGCTCGCCGCGCTGCGGAGAGTCGACCTCAAGGAGACGGCGCGAGGACCGCTCAGGGTCGACGACTTCGGCAACCCGATTCAGAACATCTATATCCGCAAGGTTGAGCGCGTGGGCGGCAAGCTGCAGAACACCGTGATCGCCACGTACCCGGCCGTCAGCCAGTTCTGGAAATACAAGCCGGACGAGTACATGAAGCGGCCGCTCTACAGTCGCGACTATCCGCCCTGCAAGTACTGTCAGTGAGTCGCCCCTGAGCGAGCCGCTCGCGCTACGCCTGGCGCGCGTGTCCAAGGCGTTCGGCGGGCTCCGCGCAGTGGACAGCGTGGAGCTCGCCGTGCGTCCCGGTGAGCGGCGTGCCCTGATCGGTCCCAACGGTGCCGGCAAGACGACGCTGTTCAACCTGATCGCCGGGGCCTTGCCGGTCAGCGCCGGGCGCATCGAGCTCTTCGGCCGCGACGTGACGCGCATGCCCACGCATCGCCGCGCCGCGCTCGGCCTCACGCGCACGTTTCAGATTTCCAACCTCTTTCCGAACCTCAGCGTCATCGACAACTGCCTGCTGGCCGTGCAGGCGCTGACGCTGGCCAAGTTCACGATGCACCGGCCGCTGTCGCGCGACGCGACCCTTCGCGCGCGCGCCGAAGAAACGCTGGCCGCCGTCGGCCTCGCAGACCGCGCCGGCGCCACGGTCCGTAACCTCTCTCACGGCGAGCAGCGACAGCTGGAGATCGGCCTGGCGCTCGCCGGCCGGCCGCGCGTGCTGCTGCTGGACGAGCCGACGGCCGGCCTGTCACCCGCGGAATCGGCCGCAATGGCGCGCCTGCTCGGCCGCCTCGATCCCGCCATCACCGTGCTGATCATCGAGCACGACATGGACATCGCGCTGGAGATCGCGCGACACGTCACCGTGCTGCACTACGGCCGTGTCATCGCCGACGGCACGCGCGATGCCGTGCGCGCGGATCCGACGGTCCGGGAGATCTATCTCGGTGCTTGAGCTCGCCGACCTCCACACGTACTACGGCGAGAGCCACGTGCTGCAAGGCGTGTCGCTCGGCGTGCAGCGCGGGGAGGTCGTGGCGATCCTTGGCCGCAACGGGGCCGGCAAGACGACGCTGATCCGCTCGGTGATCGGCTTCACGCCGCCGCGGCGGGGCGTCGTGCGCTTCAAGGACGCCGACATCACGCGCTGGCCCCCGTACCGCGCAGTCGAGCGCGGCATGGGCCTGGTGCCGCAGGGCCGCCGAGTCTTCCCTTCACTGAGCGTGGTCGAGAACCTCGCGGTGGCGCGCCGCGACGGCGGGCGGTTCACGCTGCCGCGCGTGCTCGAGCTGTTTCCGCGGCTCGCGGAGCGCGCGAAGAGCCGCGCCGGACGCCTGTCGGGCGGCGAGCAGCAGATGCTCGCGATCGGGCGCGCGCTGATGACCAACCCGGATCTGCTGCTGATGGACGAGCCCACCGAGGGCCTGGCGCCGCTGATCGTGCGCGAGGTCGGCCGGATCGTCGCCGAGCTCAAGCGCGAGGGCCTGTCGATCCTTCTCGTCGAGCAGAATCTGCCGCTCGCTCTGTCCGTCGCCGATACCGTCCACGTGCTCTCGCGCGGGCAGATCGTGTACAGCGGCGCGCCGGCGGCCCTGATGGCGAATGAGGACGTGAAATCGAGGTATCTTGGGGTATGACTCGCCTTCGCTTCGGCACGTTCTTGTTCTTCCAGGCCGCACCCGGACATCGCCACGAAGACATCATCCGCAACGAGCTCACGCAGGTGGAGTGGTCGGAGGAGCTCGGCTTCGACGAGGTGTGGTTCACCGAGCACCACTTCATCGATTACGGTCTCTCGGTCGATCCGGCGACGCTGGCCGCCGCCGCGGCGTCGCGGACTCGCCGGGTGCGTCTCGGTCTCGCCGCCGCCATCCTGCCGTTCCACCATCCGCTGCGCCTCGCCGAGCAGATGGCGCTCGTGGACATCATCGCGGACGGCCGGCTCGACGTCGGTGTCGGCCGCGGTAACCGGCCCGCGGAGTTCGCGGGCTACCGCGTGCCGCAGCAGGAGAGCCGCGAGCGCTTCGACGAGACGGTCGACGTCATGCAGCGCGCCTGGACGGAGGAGCGCTTCTCCTATCACGGCCGCTTCTTCACGTTCGACGACGTGCGCGTCATTCCCAAGCCCGTGCAGCGCCCGCACCCACCGCTGTATCAGGTGTGCGTCACCAAGGACGGCATCGAGAACACCGCGCTGCGCGGCTGGCCGATGCTGAACTCCGTGCTGTTCGGTCCGGTGGACCAGCTGGTGACGAACCGCGATACCTACGTGAGCACGCTACAGAAGGCCGGCCGCACGCCGGACGAGATCGCTGCGCTGCTCGCGCGCTGGGGCGTCTCGCGCCAGATCTACGTGGCCGACACCGACGCCAAGGCGCTCGAGGAGGCCAAGGCCGCCGAGGTCTGGTATCAGGACTCGTTTCGGCGGTTCGTGATCCCCGATCGCATCGAGGACGCGCATCCCACGCTGCAGCCCGGCTTTCGTGCGATGGCGGAGCGGCTCGGCAAGGTCACATGGGAAGCGTTGGTGGCCGAGACGCTCGCCTTCGGCTCGCCCGACACCGTCGCGCGCCACATCGAGTACATGCGCTCGATCGGCGTGGGTCAGGTGCTCTGCTGGATGAACTTCGGCGGCCTGCCGCAAGACAAGATCCGCCGCTCGATGGAGCTGTTCGCCCGCGAAGTCATGCCGCGGTTTCGCTAGCGGCAAAGCCCGCTAGCCGGAGAGGTCGTCATGATGCGTATCGTCGCCGTCGTCGTGCTCGTCGTCTTGCTGCTCACGGGCGCGACCGCCGGCGCCGAGTCGATCCGCGTCGGCTATCTCGGTCCCCTCTCCGGGATCTTTGCCGCCGCCGGCAAGGACATGCTCGACGGTCTCAAGATGGCGTTCGAGCAGGTCAACTATGAGGTCGCCGGCCGAAAGATCGAGCTGATCGAGGAGGATGACGAGGGCAATCCTGCCACCGCGCAGGCCAAGTACCGTAAGCTCGTGGCGCAGGATCGCATCCACGTGCTCGATGGCGTGCTGCTGAGCAACATCGGCTACGCGCTCGTGCCCAACATCGAGCGGGACCGGCTGCCGTCGCTCTATCTCACCACGCCCGACGATCTGACCAAGCGGCGGATCGCGAAGTACTTGATGCGGACAAACTTCGCGGCGAGCCAGCCGATGCACGCGCTCGGCGACTACGCCGCGAAGACGCTCAAGTACCGGCGGGTGGCCGCCATCGCCATGGACAACAACTTCGGCCACGAGGGCATCGGCGGCTTCCAGCGCGTGTTCGAGGACGCGGGCGGGCGCGTCGTGCAAAAGACCTGGGTGCCGCTGAACGCGATGGACTTCGCGCCCTATCTCACGCAGGTGCCGCGCGACGTCGACGCCGTCGTGCAGGTCTTCGTGGCCGGGCAGGCCGTGCGCTTTGCCAAGCAGTATGGCGAGAGCGCACTGCACGGAAAAGTGCCGCTGATCGGCACCGGCGTCTTCAGCGATCAGTCGGCGCTGCAAGGCATGGGCGACGAGGTGATCGGCCACGTCGGCACGATGATCTGGGCGCCGACGCTCGACAACCCGGCCAATCGCACCTTCATGAAGATCGCCGAGGCCAAGCTCAAGCGCACGCCGTCGTACTTCCACGCCGTCATGTACAGCTCCGGGCGCTGGATCGTCGAGGCGGCGCGCGCGCTCGGCGGCAACCTGGAAGACCGCGACCGCTTTCTGGCCGCGCTGCGCCGGGCCAGCGAGACGACGGACGACCCGCGGGGACCGATCAAGCTCGACGAGTACGGCAATCCCACGGAGAACGTCTATATCGTGCGCGTCGAGAAGGTCGGCGGCCGCCTGCAGAACACCGTGATCCACACCTATCCGATGGTGTCGCAGTTCTGGACGTACAAGCCGGACGAGTTTCTCAAGACGCCGGCCTATGATCGGTCGTACCCGCCGCTGAAACCGTGAGGTGAGCGCGCCGCGCTTCGGCTTTTTCTTCTGGCCGTGGTCGCCGGAGTACACCGAACGCGTGGCCCGGCTGGCCGAGCGCGATGGCTGGGACCTGCTCGGCATCGCCGACACGCCGGGCAACGCGATGGACATGTGGGTCGCGCTCACGCTGGCGGCGGCGCGCACTGAGCGCGTCGGGCTCGCCGCTTGCGTCACCAACCTGGTCACGCGCCATCCCGCGATCACCGCGGGCGCGGCACAATCGGCCGATGCCGCCGCCGGCGGCCGGCTCGTGCTCGGGATCGGCCGCGGCCATAGCGGTGTCGCCAACGTCGGCCGCGCCGCCTCCGCGGCGCCGGGATTCCGCGACGGGCTCGCGTTCACGCGGGCGTTGCTGGCGGGAGAGCGCGCGTCGCTCGATGGTAGTGCGCCGATGCAGCTGCCGGCCGCACGCCGCCGCGTGCCGGTGTACGCGGCCGCCTCGGGACCCGGTGCGCTGCGCACGGCGGGCGCCGTCGCCGACGGCGCGTTCGTGAACTACGGGCTGCAGAGCGAGCACGTCACGCAGGCCACCGCTGGCATCGCGGCCGGCGCCGCCGAGACGGGGCGACCGGCCCGCGACGTCGATACGTGGTGGATCGCGTGTCTCGACTGCGCGCCGACGCGCGACGCTGCGCACGACAAGCTCGGCAACATCCTGGGTTTCGTCGCCGCGTACATCCTCGGCCCAGCACCGGCCGCCCGCGGCGTCCCAGCCGAGCTCGTGCCGGCGATCCACGAGCTACGCGCGACGTATACGACCCGCCGCGCCGCGATGGACGCCGGACTCGTGCGACGGCTCGGCTTGTTCGACTATCTGCGCCGGCGTCTAGCGATAGCCGGCACGCCGAACGACTGCATCGAGCAGACACGCGCGGCGCTCGCCGCCGGGGCGACGCAGCTGATGTTCACCGTGAGCCTGGCTGACGATCCCGTGCGGACGGTGGAGCTGTTCGGAACCGAGGTGCTGCCGGCGCTACGGCGCGCGCGCTGAGGACACGAGCCTCCGCGCGCAACTCCAGGCTAGTCGATCATCGCGGGCGAGGCGGAGACCTCAGCGGAGTCGGGATAGTTCGCTATACGCGCGGCCGCCCGCGACGACTCGAACTCGAGTACGCCGAGTGCCAGCACGAACAGCGCGAAAAGAACGGCATAGAACGTTCGCATGGTATTTCGACGCTCATGGCCGGCCAAGGGATTCCGCCGCAGTGGGAATCGCCGGGAGTCTCCCGCACATCTCAATTGTGAAGGAGACAACGACGATGACAGCGAAGCGAATCCTGGTGCCGCTGGACGGCGACGAGACGAGCGAGGCCATCGTGCCGCTCGTGGCGGCGGTGGCCCGCGACGGCGGGGCGACGGTGCGTCTGCTCCGTGTCTATCCCGTTCCCGAGCGCCGTGAGGGTACGCACGGGCGGACCATCGAGTACGTCGATCAGGCGATGAGCCGTCTCACTGCCGAGGGACGCGACGAGCTCGCACGTGACGAGGAGCGGCTGGCCGGCGTGCCCGTGGAGACGGTCGTACGCTTCGGCGAGCCGGTGGAGGAAATCGCGCTCGAGGCCGAGGCGTTCGGCGCCGACGTGATCGCGCTGGCGGAGCCCGTGCGCGGCCGCCTGCGCACGCTCGTCGCGCCGGGGCTGGCCGCGCGCGTGGCGCGCGAGACGAGCGTTCCCACGCTCGTGCTGACGAACGCCGCGGCTTAACGCCGCGCGAGCGCGGTGACGACGACGGCGAGATCCTCGCCGCCGTGACCCGCCGCCTGCGCGGCGGCGTAGAGCTGCTCGGCGACGTCCGTGAGCGGCACGGACGCGCCGAGCGCGCCGGCGGCCTCCCGGATCAGGTGCAAGTCCTTCATGAAGAGGTCGAGCTTCATCTGAGCGGGAAAGTCGCGCTTCACGATCAACGGCCCCCGCACCTCGAGCATCCTCGAGCTCGCCGCGCTCGAGGCCAGCAGCTGCAGCGCCTGCGAGACGTCGAGCCCCGCGCGCTCGACCATCGCCAGCGCTTCCGCAGCCGCCGCGCTGTGTACGGCCACGAGCAGATTGGCGACGAGCTTGAGCACCATGGCCTGACCCGCGCGCCCGACGTGGACGGCGCGCGGCAGGATCGTCTCCAACAGCGGGCGCCAGCGCTCGTACGCGCTCGACTCGCCGCCGACGAAGATGATGCCGTCGCCGCGCGCCACCATGCCGCTCGTGCCGCTGATCGGACAGTCGAGGAAGGCGACGCCGCGCGCCGCGCACTCGCGCGCCAGCCGCTCGGTGAGCGCGGGCGAGATCGTGCTCATCTGCAGCACCGTGTGCCCCCGCGCCGTCGCCACCAGGCCGCCGGCACCGAGCACGACCTCCTCGACAGCGCTCAGCGAGGGCAGGACGACGCAGATGGGATCGGCCGCCTCGGCGACGGCCGCCGCCGAGCCGACGGCCCGGCCTCCCAACGCCTCCAGCGAATGATTGCGCGCCGGGACGACGTCGTGGCCGACCACCGCGTGACCCGCCGTGCGCAGGCGGCCGGCGACCGCCGAGCCGAGCAGACCGAGGCCGACGATGCCGACGCTCGCCATACCGCTCAGCAGGCCTTACACGGCGGATAGTCGCGCGAGTAGGCCGGCGCCTTCAGAAACTCGTCGGGCTTGTACGTCCAGAACTGCGAGACGTTGGGGAACGTGTGGATCACCGTGTTCTGCAGCCGCCCGTCGACCTTCTCCACGCGGCGGACGTAGACGTTCTGGACGGGGTTGCCGAAGTCGTCGAACTTCAGCGGCCCGCGCGGCGCATCCGAGAGATCCACGCGACGAAGCGCGCTGAGGAACTTGTCGACGTTCTCGATGTCGCCGCCCGTCGCCTCCAGCACCGTTTTCAGCGCGATGCCGGCCACGTACGTGCCTTCCGAGTAGTACGAGGGCACCTGCTTGAACTTAGCCTCGTAGGCCGCGACGAATTTCTTGTTGGCGGGGGTCGTCAGCGCCGCGGAGTAGTGCAGTGCCGTGACCACGCCGAGCACCTCGTCACCCTGCACGCGCAGCACGTGCTCGTCGGTGAACGTGCCGCCGCCGATCAGCGGCAGCTTCTCCTTCAGTCCGGCCTCGGCAAACTGTTTGCCGAACCGCAGCGCGTCGGCGCCGGAGAACACGGCGTAGATTGCGTCGACGTCCCGGCGCAGCTGCGAGAGGTACGGCGCGAGGTCCGCGGTGCCGAGCGGCGGCCAGAGCTTCTGCACGATCTGGCCGCCGGACTCCTCGAACGAGCGCTGAAACCCGGCGGCGACCTCCCAGCCGAAGGCGAAGTCGTAGCCGATCATCGCGATCTTCTTGTACTTGAGGTTGTCGACGACCCACTTGCCGAAGGGATGCGAGGGCTGGCTCGACGTCCACCCCGTACGCACGAGATACGGATTGCGCTTGCGCTGCGTGAGGTCGTCCGCTGACACGATCGGATAGATCGCCGGGATCTTCTTCGACTCGATGTACGGCGACACCGCGTACCCGACGGCCGCGCTCAGCGGTCCGGTCAGCATGTGCACGCCCTGGCCCTCGATGAGCGCGCGTGCTTTCGTGATGCCGGTGGCCGGCTTGCCCTCGTCGTCCTCGACGATGAACTTCACCTCGCGGCCGGCCAGCCGGTACTTCTGCTCCTCGAAGAAGAGCTCGAAGCCGTTGATCATGTCCTTGCCGTTGGCGGCCAGCGGCCCCGTCTGGGGCACGAGCATACCGATCTTGATCGGCCCCTTCTGCGCCCACGACGGAGCGCCGACGGCGACCGCGACGACGCTGACAAGAGCCACCACGAGCACGAGCCACCTGCGCATCTCGAGCCTCCTCACTCAGGCTCGCCTCGCCCGTCGAACGGGCTGCGGCGTCGCACTGCCATACCCAGGCGAGCCTCGCCTGTCGCACCGCGATTAGGGAGCGCCCACGACGGCCGTGCGGGCGAGGTCGAGCCGAATCACGCCCAGAGCGTAGTGGCGGCCTGCGGGTCGGTCAAGCCGACGACGCGTGGTAGTCTGAGGCGCCCATGACCTTCGATTTCGACCGCGTCGTCGATCGTCGCGCGTCCGACTCCAACAAATGGCGCAAGTTCCCCCCCGACGTCCTGCCGCTCTGGGTCGCCGACATGGACTTCCCCTCGCCGCCGCCGGTCGTGCAGGCGCTGCGCGCCCGGGTAGAGCACGGCTTCTTCGGCTACCTCATGGAGAAGCCAGACCTGCACGAGGTCGTCGCCGAGCGCGTGGCCAAGCGCTACGGCTGGCGCGTCAGCCCGGACGCCGTCGTGCCGCTGCCCGGCGTGATCGCCGGCTTCAACCTCGCCCTGCGCGCGCTGACCTCGCCCGGCCAGGGCCTGCTGGTGCAGACCCCCGTCTACCCGCCGATTCTGCGCGCCGCCGGCAATCACGGGCTCCGGCGTGACGAGCATGCGCTCACGCGCGGCGCCGACGGCCGCTACACGGTGGACCTCGACACGTTCGCCCGCGCGGTGCGGCCCGACACGCGCGCGTTCCTGCTCTGCAACCCGCACAATCCCGTGGGCCGCGTGTTCGAGCGGGCGGAGCTCGAAGGCATGGCCGCCGAGTGCGCGCGCCGCGACCTCTGGATCGTCGCCGACGAGATCCACTGCGATCTGCTGCTCGACGGGCGGCGGCACGTCCCGATCGCGACGCTGTCACCGGAGATCGAGGCACGCACGGTGACGTTCCTGGCGCCGAGCAAGACGTTCAACCTCCCCGGGCTCAAGTGCGCGGTGGCCGTGATCCCCGACGCGGCGCTGCGCGAGCGGCTGGCCGCCGCGGTCGCCGACCTCGTGCCGAAGATCAACGTGCTCGGCCACACCGCGGCCGTCGCGGCGTATCGCGACGGCGACCCGTGGCTCGACGCGCTGCTGGCGTACCTGGAGGCGAATCGCGATTTTCTCGTCGCCCAGGTGCCGCCTCGCCTGCCTGGCGTGAGCGTGGCCGCGCCGGAAGCGACATATCTCGCGTGGCTCGACTGTCGCCGCGCGCCTATCCCGGGCGGCGATCCGTACACGTTCTTCCTCGAGCGCGCGCGCGTCGCGCTCAACGACGGCCGGCTGTTCGGGCCGGGCGGCGACGGCTTCGTCCGGCTGAACTTCGCCTGTCCGCGCGCGCTGCTCACGGAGGGCCTCGAGCGCATGGCGCGCGCGCTGGCATGAAGCGCTACATCGACCTCTCCGTGACGGTGAGCGACACGACGCTGAGCCCGCCATCGACGAACATGAAGCTGGAGGTCACGCCGCACCGCCGCGGCCCTGGCTTCTGGCAGGTGTCCAGCGTGCGCCAGAGCCTGCACACCGGGGCGCACATCGACTCGCCGCTGCACGTGTTCCGGGACGGCATCACGACGGCCGAGATCTCGCTCGACCAGGTGATGGGCGAGGCGCTCGTGGTGGACCTCTCGTTCGCCGGCGCCAATCACGAGGTCACCATCGACGACCTCAAGCGCGGCGGCGCCGACGACGTCAAGCCCGGCGACATCGTGCTCCTGCGCACCGACTGGACCGACAAGATGTACGGGAAATGGCCCGACTACTTCACGCAGTCGCCGTACTGTCCTCCGGCCACCGCCGAGTGGCTCGTCGCCAAGGGCGCGAAGAACATCGGCTTCGACTTCTTCGAGGAGTACTGCGCGAGGCTGCCGGACTTTTCGTCGGAGGATTTTCCCATGCACCGCGTGATCCTCGGCGCGGGCATCGTCATCATGGAAGGTCTCACGAACCTCGGCGCGCTGCCGCGCCGCCGCGTCGACTTCGCGGCGCCGTTCTACAAGATCGCGGGAACCGAAGGGGCGCCGGCGCGCTTCTTCGCGACGCTCGACTGATGGCGATGCGCCACACGCGGCGCCGAGCCCTCGTCGCCCTCGGTGTTCTGCTGGCGCTCTCGCTGGCCACGCCCGCGGCCGCGGCTCCGGAAGACGCGTTCATCGCCGGGTACGCCTTCGCCGTGCTCGAGCAGCAGTTCGGGGTACAGGCGCCGTCGCTGCGCGTCCAGCACGGCGTGCTGACGCTGCAGGCGTCGGATCTGGCTGGCGCCGACCGCGAGCGCGTGCGCGCGGCGCTCGCGGCCATTCGCGGCGTGGTACGCGTCGAGATCCAAGAGCCCGGCGCGCCGCCGCCCTCCGTCGCGGCCGAGCCGGCGAAGCCGACGCCGCCGATCCGCGTGCTGTCCGAATGGCAGACCGGCCTGCTGCCGGGCGGCTCGCTGTTCAAGCCGCTGATCGCCGATCCACGCTGGCCGCACTTCTCGGCCTCGTACCAGCGCCACCTCCGCAACCCGCAGCTCACGGACGCGGCCGCGGTGAGCTTCGGGGAAACGTTCACGCTCTACCGCGACCGCCTCGGCGGCGGCTGGTGGGAGGTCGGCGTTCAGGCGGGCGTGTTCGCGGTGTTCGACCTCGGCTCGCCGTCCTTCGATCTCGTCAACGCCGACTACCTCGTGGCCATTCCGCTCTCCTATCGCTACGAGGACCTGTCGGTGATGTTCCGACTGTTCCACCAGTCGAGTCATCTGGGTGACGAGTTCTTACTGCGGACGCAGACCAACCGCATCAATCTCTCGTACGAGTCGGTGGACCTCAAGGTCTCGTATGATTTCGGCGACTACGTGCGGCTCTACGCCGGCGGCGGCTTTCTCTTCGACCAGGAGCCCGCCAGCCTGAACCCGTGGTCGATCCAGTACGGTCTCGAGGTCGCGAGTCCGTGGCCGCCGCGCGACCGCGGGTGGCGTCCCATCGCGGCCGTCGACCTGCAGCACCGCGAAGAGAACGACTGGTCGCTCGATCTCTCGATCCGGGCGGGCGTGCAGCTCGACGGCGTGCTGGTCACGCGCAATCTGCAGATCCTGCTGGAGTACTTCCGCGGCCGTTCGCCCAACGGCCAGTTCTGGCGCGACAAGGTCGAGTACATCGGCCTGGGCGTGCACTTCCACTTTTGACGGCAGAGAGGACCCGGGCGATGTCGGGGCAGAGCGTTCGCGACTTCGTGGCCGCCTACGAGCGCGCGTTCCCGGGTGAGGTCGTGCGCGTGAAAGAGCCGGTGACGCTCGAGCACGACGTCATGGCGCTGGTGCTCGAGTACGAGCGGCGCCGGCGCTGGCCCGTGCTGCTCTTCGAAAAGGTCGCCGGCGCCGACATGCCGATCGTCGCCAACGTCGTGGCGAGCCGCCGCGCGCTCGCCTGGGCGCTCGGCGTGCCGGAGTCCCGTCTCGCACTCGAATACGCGCGCCGGATCCTCGACCGGATCAAGCCGAAGCTCGTCGAGACCGCGCCGTTTCACGATCGCGTGCTGCGCGGCGCCGAGGTGGACCTGCGCCGCCTGCCGATCCCCACGTACTTTCCGGGCGACGCGGGTCGGTATCTCACCGCCGGCATGCTGGTCGCGCGCGATCCGGAGACCGGCGTCGAGACCGAGGGCTATCACCGCTTCCAGCTCAAAGGTCCGGACCGCATGGGCGTGAGCCTGCACTCGCGGCGACGCATGTTCGAATACCAGCGGCGCGCCGAGGCGCGCGGTCAGGCGCTGCCGTGCGTGATCGCGCTCGGCCTGCACCCCCTCGTGTCGATGGGCTCGCTCGCCTACCCGCCGGCCGACGTCGGCAAGTTCGAGGTCGTCGGCGGGCTCTTCGGCGAGCCGCTGGAGGTCGCGCCGTGCGCGACGATCGATCTCGCCGTCCCCGCCGCGGCCGAGATCGTCATCGAGGGCGAGATCCTGCCGGGCGTGCGCGAGCCCGAAGGGCCGTTCGGCGAGTTCACCGGGTATTTCTCCCGCCGGTCAACGGAGCACGTCTTCCAGGCGAAGGCGATCTGCATGCGGGCTGAGCCGTGGTTTCAGTCGATCGGCTCGGGCCGCGCTGGCGACCACATCACGACGCTGGGGCTGGTGCGCGAGGCGGAGATCTGGAACGCGCTGCAGCGGGTCATCCCCAACGTCACCGGCGTCAACGTCCCGCTGTCCGGCACGTCGTCGTTCAGCGCGTACGTGGCGATCAAGCAAGGCCGCCCGGGCGAGGCCAAGCACGTCATTCCGATCGTGCTCGGCGTCGATCACTATCTGAAGCTGGTCATCGTGGTCGACGACGACATCGACGTCTTCGACGAGTCCGAGGTCATGTGGGCGGTCGCGACGCGCATGCAGGCCGATCGCGACCTCGTGGTCATCGGCGGCAGCCTCGGCGCGATGCTCGACCCGAGCGCCGACGAGCGCGGCGTCACCGCCAAGCTGGGCATCGACGCCACGCGGCCGTTTGGCCTAGCGTTCGGCGAGAAGCTCGTGATGGATCCCGAGAAGATGGCGTGGGCGCGCGCGCTGGTCGACCGTCTCGGCGGCTAGCGCACGCGCCCGCTTTTCCCTCAGCCCTTCAAGTATTTCTGAAACCAGCCCGTGCAGCGCTTCCAGGCGTCCTCGGCATCCGCCTTGTTGTAGGACGGCCGATAGTCCGCGTGGAAGCCGTGGCTCGACTCGGGATAGACCACAATCTCGACGTCCTTGTTGCCGTTCTGCTTGAGCATCTCGCCGAACTTCTGCGCGTCCTCGGGCTTGGGGTTCTGATCCTTCCCGCCGTAGAGCCCCAGGAACGGCATCTTGATGTCCTTGGCGAGATCGAAGCCGGTGACGGGCCCGCTCGCGCCCTGATACGGACGCGCCGGCGGACCGTACCAGGCGACCGCAGCCTTCACGTCCGAATTCGTCCCGGCGACCTGGTACACGGTCGATCCGCCCCAGCACCAGCCGGTGACGCCGACCTGGCTCGCGGCCACACCCGGCCGCTTCTTGGCCCAGTCGACGGTCGCCTTGAGGTCGCCGAGCGTCTGCTCGCGCTTCTGGGCGAGCACGATCTTCAGCACGTCCTGCACGTTCGGGATCTGGGCGACGCCGCCCTCGCGCGCGAAGAGCTCCGGCGCCACGGCGTAATAGCCGGCCTTGGCGAAGCGTCGCGTCGAATCCCGGATGTACTCGTGCACGCCCCAGATCTCGGAGATCACGAGGACGATCGGATGGTTGGAGCCACTGGCCGGCCGCGCCTCGTACACGGGCACGTCGAAGCCAGCGACGGGAATCTTGAAGTCGCCGGCGGCGAGGCCGTCGGTGTCGGTCTTGATCGCCTGCGCCAGCACGGTCTCGACGCTGAGGGCATAGCCGGTGAAGGCCGTACCGGTGGCGAGTACCTCGCGACGTGTCAGCATGCTGAGCTCCTCCTTGGGCGCCGATGGCGCTAAACGGATTAACCCTCGTCTCCGCGTGCGGGTTGCCGGGTCGCGCCGGCGCGGCATCTCCGTCTCGTGCGACGCAACCCCGCGGAATTCATGGCGCTAGGTCATGAGATTTGGGGCGGGAGAGCGACGTAGAGCGAATGATACACTGGGCAACAGCGCTGCTTTGGCGCGGGTTTGCGAGGCTTATGGAGGCGGGATGGATCTCCTGGAGGCCAAAAGCCGCATTGCCGAAGCCCTCGTCGAGTCGATCTTCCGCCGCGCACGCTATGAGGTCACGCCGTTCCGCCGCGGCCGCTCGCCGCTGCGGTTCGGCCGCGAGGACTTCTCACCCGACTTTCGACTCTCCCAGCGACAGGACAGCGGCGAGGAGCAGGAATATCTCGTCGCCGTGAAGTACCGGCCCTCCGCCGGGCAGTTCGTCTCGGTCGAGAACCAGCGCGGCGACCGCTCGATCTTCTACATGATGCGCCGGCACTGGCCGACGCTCTATTTCATCCTCGTGACCGAGCGTCCCGAGGCCGGCCGCTCGTGCTTTCAGGCGCTCGCGTTCGACACGTTGCGCGCGGGCGAGCCGTTTCAGATGCTGGACCTGATCGAAATGAAGGAGTTTGGTCTGTTCGCGCACAATCTGGAAGACCACGAGGCGCTCGCCCGCCGGATCTTCTGTTCGCTGACTGCCTAACGGGCGCACCGCTTCACACCGCGAGCAGCCGCGCATACTCGCGGTGCACGGCCGGATCGAACGCGACGAGAAGCACATCGGTGGGGGTCGCTGAGGCCGCGAGCGCGCGCCTGATCTGGTCGAGCGCGATGCCGCACGCGCGCGGAATCGGAAACCCGTACACGCCGCACGAGATCGCCGGAAACGCGAGGCTGGCAAAGCCGCGCGCAGCGGCCAGCGCGAGCGCGTTGCGGTAACACGCCGCGAGCAGCGTGTCTTCGCCGTGGTCGCCTCCGCGCCAGATCGGCCCGACGGCGTGAATGACGAAGCGCGCGCGCAGCCGATGACCGCCCGTGAGTCGCACCTCACCGGTCGGGCAGCCCCCGAGGCGGCGGCATTCCTCGAGCAGCCCCGGCCCCGCCGCGCGGTGAATGGCCCCGTCCACGCCGCCGCCGCCGAGCAGGCTCGAATTCGCCGCGTTGACGATTGCGTCGACGTCGAGTGTGGTGATGTCGTCGCGCACGAGCCGTACGCGCGCCGTCACGTCGAAAGGCTCCTCACGACGAGCCAGAGACCGAGCGCGCCGAGCAGTGCCAGGACCGCGCGGTTGAACGCGCGCTGCTCGAGGCGGTCCTGGAATCGGAGCCCGGCGACGAAGCCCGCGAGCGCGACGCCCGTCAGCGCCAGCGAGGTCGCGGCGAGACCGCTGGTGAGTAGGCCGTACCAGGCGACCGCGGCGATCTGCACGAGCTTGTAGACCAAGAACGTGAACGCGGTGGACGCGAGAAAGTCCGCTTTGCCCATGCCGAGCGCGTAGAAGTAGATCGCGAGCGGCGTGCCCGGCACGTTGGTGATCCCGCCGACGACACCCGCGACGAGTCCCGCCAGCGGTCCGGCCCACGGCTCCCAATTGGGCGGCAGCCGCGGCGAAAACCTTGTGGCGTTGAGCGCCGCGAACGCGAGCACGAAGCCGCCCAGCAGCAGCAGCACGACGCGCGGCTGCAGCGCGACGAGCAGCCGCGTGCCCACGACGGTGCCGATCGCGCCGCCGACAAGCAGCGGCACCAGCCGTCGAATCGTCGCCGTCGACGCGCCGCGGCGGGCGAACTGCAGCCCGTCCATCACGATGTTCGGCAGGATGAGGAGCACCACCGCGGTCTTCACGTCGACGGCGAGGCTCAGCAGCGGCGTCGCGAGCGTGGGAAATCCGAGACCGGCGGTGCCCTTCACCGCCCCGGCGACGAAGACGGCGAGCAGCGCCCAGAGCGGAGCCATCGCCTCGCATTATCGGCCAGCGCGGCCGCCTTGACACGCCGGCGGCGAGCCGGAAGACTCGTCCCAGCGCAGCGCACGCCCGTCGCCGGAGGTGGCATCGATGCAACCGCTGATCGCGTTCGATCTGTGGCGCTGGATCGAGGACAACCGCCACGCGTTCGAGCCGCCCGTCGGCAACAAGGTCATCTGGGACGATTCGCAGTTCACGGCCATGATCGTTCGCGGCCCGAACGCCCGGCGCGACTTCCACGTCGACCCCTCCGACGAGCTCTTCTACATGCTCAAGGGCGACATGGTGCTCGAATACATGCGCGACGGCACCCGGCAATCGGAGGTGATCCGCGAGGGCGGCATGCTGCTCGTGCCTGCGCTCACCCCGCACGCGCCGCATCGGCCGCCCGACACCTGGGGCCTCGTGGTGGAGATCAAGCGCCAGCCGTCGCAGACCGAGTCGCTGGTGTGGTTCTGCGATCGCTGCGACGCGCAGCTGCACCAGGTCACACTGCACGTGGCCGACATCGAGAAGGACCTCAAAGCCGCCATCGAGCGCTTCGACGCGAGTGCGGCGCTGCGCACCTGTCGCGCGTGCGGCCACGTGCAGCCGGAACGGCCGGCCGTTCCGGAGGCGCCCGAGCGTCGCGTCCGATGACGTCGCCGAGCCCGCTGGCCGGCAAGGCGCAGACCGTGCTCGGCGCCGTCGACGCCGACGCGATGGGGGTGACGCTGCCGCACGAGCACCTGCTCATCGATTTCGCGGTGATGTTCAGCGAGCCGCCGGCCCCGAGCGACAAGGCACTCGCGCAGCAGCCGGTGAGCCTGGCGAACCTCGGCTGGGTGCGACAGAACTTCAACGCCAATCTCGACAACCTCCGGCTGGTCGACGAGCAGGCCGCGATCGACGAGATCACGCTCTTCCGCCGTGCGGGCGGGCAAACCGTCATCGATCCAACCAACGTGAGCCTCTCGCGAGATCCGCTCGCGCTGGCGCGGATCTCGCGGGCCAGCGGCCTCAATGTCGTCATGGGCGCGGGCTACTACGTCGCCGCCGCGCATCCCGCCGACATGGACCGGCGCAGCGAGGATTCCCTTGTCCGCGAGATCGTGCGCGAGGTGACCGTGGGCGTGGGCGACACCGGCGTGCGCGCGGGTCTCATCGGCGAGATCGGCAACACGTGGCCGTGGGCGGAGAACGAAAAGAAGGTCGTGCGCGCGGCCGTCGAGGCGCAGCGGCAGACCGGCGCGCCGCTCATGATCCACCCGGGACGCGATCAGGCGGCGCCGATGCAGCTCGTCGAGCTGATCGCCAAGCAGGGGGGCGATCTGCGCCGCACGATCATGTGCCACATCGAGCGGACGATCGCCGACGAGCGCCATCTGGACGATCTCGCCGCGACCGGCGTCTGGCTGGAGTACGACCTCTTCGGCATGGAGAACTCGTACTACCCCTATAACCCGGACTTCGACATGCCCAACGACGCCGGGCGCATCGCTCAGATCCTGCGCCTCATCGCGCGCGGTCACGAGAGCCAGATCCTCATGTCGCACGACATCGCGTACAAGAGCTCGCTGACGAAGTACGGCGGCTACGGCTACCACCACCTGCTCGTCAACGTGGTGCCGCGCCTGCGACGCAAGGGTATCGACGACGCCGGATTGCGTCGGCTGCTGGTCGAGAACCCGCGGCACGCGTTCGCGTTCGTCTAAGCGCGGATGCGCGATGACGCCGGGTCGTACGGGGGCTCGAGATGCGCGCGCGCGGGAAAGCGCTCGGTCGCAAGCTCCAGGTCCCAGCGCCCGGCGCGGACGAACGCTGCGTCCACGCCGTCGGCGTGCGCGACGTAGCCCATCCCCACCGCGCGGCCGAGCGTGTGGCCGTACGCGCCCGACGTGATGCGTCCGACCAGCGCACCGTCACGGTAGATCGGCTCGTCTCCGAGCAGTAGCGGTTCCGGATCCTCCAGCGTGAACATCACCAGGCGCCGCGCCAGCGGCTTGTCGCGCTGACGCAGCAGCGCGTCGCGGCCCACGAACCCGTCTTTCTTGAACGCCACGGCGAAGCCCAGGCCGGCCTCGAGCGGTGTGTCCTCCCCGCCGATGTCGTGGCCCCACGAGCGGTATCCCTTCTCCATCCGTAACGAGTCCATCGCGTGGTAGCCGGCGGGGCGGAGACCCAGATCGTCGCCGGCGGCGACAACGTCCTCGTAGACACCGAGCGCAAATTCCGCCGGCACGTACAGCTCCCAGCCGAGCTCGCCCACGTAGGTGATGCGGGTGGCGCGCACGCGGGCGCGGCCGACGTCGATCTCGCGCGACATGCCGAACGGGAATGCGGCGCTCGACAGGTCGGTGTCGGCCAGCCGCGCGAGCAGCTCGCGCGAGCGTGGGCCCATCACGCCGAGCACGCAAAACGCCGACGTCACGTCGGTGAGGGTCACGCGCGCCTCGCCGAGACCACGCCGGATCCAGTCGGCGTCGTGCGTCGCCGCGGCCGCGATCGTGACGACGAGGTAGGTATCGTCGGACACGCGCGTCACAGTGAGGTCGCACTCGATGCCGCCGCGCGCGTTGAGCATCTGCGTGTACACGATGCGGCCGGGCGGCACGTCGACGTCGTTGGCGGCCAGGCGCTGCAGGGCGACGGTCGCGTCGGGGCCCTGCACGAGGAACTTCGCGAGCGACGATTGATCGAAGAGCCCGACGGCCTCGCGCACGGCGCGATGCTCGCCGGCGGCGCACCCAAACCAGTTCTGCCGCGCGTAGCTGTACACGTAGCGCGGCTCGACGCCCGCCGTCGCGAACCAGTTCGCGCGCTCCCAGCCGGCCACCACGCCGAACACCGCACCGCGCGCGGCCAGCCGGTCGTGCAGCACCGAGCGGCGCACGCCGCGCGCCGTTTCCGGCTGACGGAAGGGCCAGTGCATCGCGTAGAGCAGGCCCACGACCTCGCGTGTCCGTTCGCGCAGATAGCGCGCATTGCCCTGAAACGGCATGAAGCGCCGGATGTCGACGTCCCAGAGATCCATCGTCGGCTCGCCGGCGACGATCCACTCCGCGAGCGCCTTGCCCGCGCCCGCGGCGGACGCGATACCGATGGAGTTGAACCCCGCCGCGACGAAGAAGCGACGCAGCTCCGGCGCCTCGCCGAGCATGTAGCGGTTGTCGGGCGTGAAGCTCTCCGGCCCGTTCACGTGCCGTCGCACCGGCGCCGTCTCGAGCGCGGGAATCCGCACGATCGCCTGCTCCATGAACACGCGGAAGTGGTCCCAGTCCTCCGGCAGCAACGAGAACTTGAAGTCGGCGGGGATGCCCTCCATCCCCCACGGCTTGGCCTCGGGCTCGAAGCCGCCCATCAGCAGGCCGCCGACCTCCTCCCGCACGTAGATGTAGCCGTCGGTGTCGCGCAGCACCGGCAGCTCGCGCGTCACGCCGGTCATCGGCTCGGTGACGATGTAGAAGTGCTCCGAGGCGTGCAGCGGCACGTTGACGGAGGCCAAGCGGCCGACCTCGCGTCCCCACATCCCGGCGCAGTTGACGACGACGTCGCACGCGATGTCGCCCTGGTCGGTGCCGACGCCCGTGGCGACGCCGCGCTCGCGATGCACCGCCGTCGCCGTCACGTTCTCGGCGATCGTCGCGCCGCCGAGCCTGGCCCCTTTCGCGAGTGCCAGCGTGGTGTCGATCGGGTTCGTGCGGCCGTCGCGCGGGATCCACACGGCGCCGGTGAGATCGTCGGTGCGCATGAGCGGCCAGAGCCGGCCGGCCTCGCGCGGCGAGATCACCTCGACGTCGACGCCGAAGCATTTCGCCATCGAGGCCCCGCGCTTGAGCTCGATCAGGCGCTCCGGCGTCCGCGCGACGCTGATGCTGCCGCACCGGCGGAAGCCCGTCGCCTGGCCGGTCTCGGCCTCGAGCTGCTCGTAGAGCACCGCGCCGTAGCTCGCCAGGCGCGTGAGGTTGTGGCTGGAGCGCAACTGGCCGACGAGGCCCGCCGCGTGCCACGTGGTACCGCACGAGAGATCGCGGCGCTCGAGCAGTACCACGTCGCGCCATCCGAGCTTGGTCAGGTGATACGCGACGCTACAGCCGACGATGCCTCCGCCGATGACGACGACGCGCGCGTGCGTCGGAAGCGAGGAGGCCACTCAGGCGGCGCGATCGCGCTCGCTGGGCGTCGGCGGCTCGCCGCGCGTCGCGCCGCGGTCGTGGCGCTCGCGGAGCCATGACACGAGCACGAGCCCGGCGCCGACGAGCACGCCCACCACGAGCAGGGCGCCGATCAGCACCAACGCCGTGAGGTACGACGTCATGGCCGGGATGCTACACCCGGCGGCCGCCGTTCACACGCGGCGCGTGTTGTCGTTCGTGTAGCGGTACTCCATGTTGCGCGCGGTGTTCCGCGCAATCGCCTCGCCGTGATAGCGGGCGACCACGCGCAGCGCCATGTCGATGCCTGCCGAGATGCCGGCCGACGTCAGCACGTTGCCTTCCTCGACGACGTGCATCTTCTCCTCGACCTTGATCGCCGGAAACAGCTCGCGCATCATGTCGAGTGCGCGCCAGTGCGTGGTGGCGCGCCGTCCGTCGAGCAGCCCCGCCTGGCCCAGCAGCAGCGAGCCGGTGCAGACGGAAGTCAGCGTCTCCACCTGCTTGGCGCGCTCGGCGATCCAGCCGACCAGGCGCGCGTTCAGTCGCTGCGTTCGCGTTCCCCACCCGCCCGGCACCACGAGAATGTCGAGCGGCGGGCAGTCGTCGAGCGTGTGATCGGGAATGACCTTCATGCCGCCGGTAGTCACGACGGGCCCGGCCGTCTCGGCCACCAGCACCACCTCGAACGGCGACGGGTCCTCGCGACGCAGCGTCTCGTCGAGGCGTGTGACCGAGAACACCTCGAAGGGCCCGCAGAAGTCGAGGACCTCGACGTCCGGGAAGACGACGATACCGACGCGTTTGCGATTCATGACAATCCTCCGTGGGCCGGTCGGTTCAGCGGGCGAGCGCGTCGCGCAGCGCTTCGGCCGGATGCTTCGCGCGTCGCCCTGCGAGATGCTCGATCTGCTGGCGGCACGAGATCCCGGGGGCGACGACTGTGGTGTCCGCGGCGGCCGCCTTCACGGCCGGCGCGAGACGGCGATTGCCGAGCGCGACGGAGATGTCGTAGTGCTCGCGCTCGAAGCCGAACGAGCCCGCCATGCCGCAGCAGCCCGAGTCGACTTCCTCGACCGCGTAACCCGCCCACGCGAGCGCCGCGACGGTGGCCGCCGTGCCGACCATCGCCTTCTGATGGCAGTGGCCGTGGAGCAGCGCTTTGCGCTTCTCGGGGGTCCACGAAAGCGTGAGACCGCGCCCCCGCTCGCGCAGCAGGAACTGCTCGAAGAGCAGGCTCTGCTCGGCCACCACGCGCGCATCCTCGGTGCGGAGCAGGTCCACCGATTCGTCGCGCAGCGTGAGCAGGCACGAAGGCTCGAGGCCGACGATCAGCACGCCGCGCCGCGCGTACGGTGCCAGTCGCGCGACGTTCCAGTCGGCGTGGGCGCGCGCCTCGTCGAGCAAACCCTTGGAGATGAGCGGCCGCCCGCAGCACTTGCGGTCGACGAGCACGACGCGATAGCCCGCGGCCTCCAGCACCTCGACCGCGGCGCGGCCGATCGCCGGCGTGTTGTAAGTCACGAACGTGTCGTGGAACAGCACCACCTCGCCGCGCGGCGCGGTCGCCGGCGCGGAGCGCCGCCGGAACCACTCCTCGAACGTCTCGGTGGCGAGCGCCGGCAGCGGCCGCCGGCGATCGATGCCCGCGGTCTTCTCGAGCAGCCAGCGCACCGGCGGCAGCGCGTTGAGCGCGTTCGCCAGCCGCGGTGTTCGGGCGCCGAGCGCGCTCAACCGCGCGATGCGACCGAATATTCGGTTGCGCAGCGGCAACCCGTTCGCCTTGTAGTAGTGATACAGGAACTCGTACTTCAGCTTGGCCATGTCCACGTTGGACGGGCACTCGGCCTTGCAGCCCTTGCACTCCAGACAGAGGTCCATCACCTCGTACAGCCGCTTGCCGGTGAATTCGGCGGCGGGCAGCCGCCCCGAGAGCACCGCGCGCAGCGCGTTGGCGCGGCCGCGCGTGCTGTGCTCCTCGTCCTTCGTGGCCATGTACGAGGGGCACATCGTGCCCTCGAGCTTCTTGCGGCACACGCCGACGCCGTTGCACATCTCGACCGACGCGGCGAACCCGCCCTGGGCCGAGAAATCGAGCAGCGTCTTCGGCTCCCACGTGCGATACGACACGCCGTAGCGCAGATTCTCGAGGATCCCGGGCGAGTCGACGATGTTCCCGGGATTCATGCGGTTGTCCGGGTCGAAGGCCTTCTTGAGCCGCCGGAACGCCTGCATCAGCGTGGGACCATACATGCGCTCCAGGAACGGGCTGCGCGCGCGGCCGTCGCCATGCTCGCTCGAGATCGTCCCGCCGAACTCGAGCACCAGATCGGTGATCTCGTCGGCGATCGCCTTCACCTGGTCGAGCCCGCGCGGCGTCTTGAGATCGATGACGGGCCGGATGTGCAGGCAGCCGACCGAGCAGTGCCCGTAATACGCGCCCGTGGTGTCGTGCTTGGCGAAGATGTCGGCGAAGCGCGGCACGAAGTCTTTGAGGTGCTTGGGCTCGACGCACGTGTCCTCGACGAAGGCGATCGGCTTCTTGTCACCCTTCATGCCGAGCAGCAGACCGAGGCCGGCCTTGCGCAGCTTCCAGATCGACTGCTGCTCGCCGACGTCCCAGGCGAGATGCGCGGCATACCCGAAGCGCTCCCGCGCGCGGCGCGCCTCGAGCGCCTCGATCTTGGCCTTGACCTCCGCGTCCGTCTCACCCGCGTACTCGACGATCAGAATCGCGCCCGGATCCCCCTGCACGAACGCGGCGCGCGCGCGCTGCTCGATGTTGTTGCGGGCGAGATCCAGGATCAGCTTGTCGGTCAGCTCGACGGCGTACGGCCCCGTCTCGAGGATCGACTGCGAGGACTCGAGCGCCTCCTGGATCGTGGCGTAGTGGATGACGTCGAGTGCTGTCTTCTTCGGGCGCCGCACCAGGCGGACTTTGGCCTCGAGCACCGTCAGCAGCGTGCCCTCGGAGCCGACGAGGACGCGCGCGACGTTGATCGCCCGGCCGTTGTCCTTGATCAGCTCATTGAGGTTGTAGCCGGCCACGCGGCGCCAGTGCTTGGGATAGCGCTTGGCGATCTCCTCGGCGTACTCCGCGCGGATGGCCGCGAGCTCGCGATAGATCCGGCCCTCGGCCCCGTCGAGCCGCGTCTTTGCCTCGAACTCCGCCGGCGTGACGGTGCCGAAGCGCACGCGCGTGCCGTCGGCCAGCAGCGCATCGAGCTCCAACACGTGCTCGACGGTGAGCCCGTAGGCGATGGAGTGCGAGCCGCCCGAGTTGTTGCCGATCATCCCGCCGAGCGTCGCGCGGTTGGACGTCGACGTGTCGGGACCGAAGAGCAGCCCCTGGCCGCGGATCGCGTGGTTCAGCTCATCCTGCACGAGCCCCGGCTGCACGCGCGCCCACAGCTCCTCGGCATTCATCTCGAGCACGCCATTCATGTGCTGCGAGAAATCGAGAACGAGGGCGCGGTTGACCGTCTGGCCGGTGAGCGAGGTTCCACCGCCGCGCGGCAGCAGCGCGACCTTCTGCGCGCGGGCGACGTCGAACGCGGCAATGACGTCGTCGGCGTCACGCGGCGTGACGACGCCGATCGGCTCGACCTGGTACATGGACGCGTCGGTCGAGTAAAGGAGGCGCGACGCGGGATCGAATCGCACCGAGCCGCGGACGACGCGGCGCAACGCGTGCTCGAGGTCGTTCACCGGGCCATTATACTCGCGCGGGTTGCGGCGTCCGGACGGCTCGCAAAGTCACTGGCACGCCGGTTGCGTCGGGCCCTCGCATGAGGGTAAACGGCTTACAGTCCGCAGCAGAGTTGGCCGCTCCGAAACCCACTATGGTGCGCTACTGTCCGCACGAGCGTGCGCGCGAAATCCGCATGTACATGCCCTACGGTGAGGCAAACGCCGTGCGACTGCGCCTCGTGATGGCTGGCGACCCGCGCTGGCGCCACGTGTCCGCGATCTACCAGATTCCGAACGGCTGGGCGTGGACGCTCTGCGCCGAGTGCCCAGCGGCCGATCGCCGAGAGGCGCTGGGCGCGTAGTAAGAACAGCATAGTAAAGACGATCACGGCGCCCGCCACTTGCGGTGCACCGCGCGCATCTGCGGCGTGAGGACCTGTTCCCACGT
>Ga0114129_10000036_pt1 | contig 110163 bp, 180 predicted proteins | sample RhiMetdeltSRZDD1_FD_80071 | JGI IMG/M metagenome (GOLD analysis project Ga0114129, IMG submission 80071) | Populus rhizosphere microbial communities from Tennessee, USA - Rhizosphere MetaG P. deltoides SRZDD1 (version 2) (version 2) | ecosystem: Host-associated > Plants > Roots > Rhizosphere... | reverse complement strand
TTCCAGGTGGGAGACCACTACCCCAGCCTTTATATCCGAACCTCAGTTTATCTACGTTTGTGTACGGATATGGAAATAATGATCGGTTAGCCTTTGCCAATTAGGCTACACCCCGATGGTCGGGGTGGAAGGAGTTGAACCATCAAATAACCGATACATTGTCGACCCGTACTATAATTCATCCTTATGTGGTTCACGCATTCCACCGAGTAGTGGAGTTGCTGCACACAACATAGGATAAGCTGCATGTAAGAGTGGATTTACTTTTTCACCACACTTAGGGCAGTGGTCGTCGATCTTGGCGATGACTCTTTGTAATTTTCTTATTACCATGGTGGAACGCCTCATCCCTTACCGTCCCGTGGAGATCCCAGCCCGTCCCGCGATCTCTTCTTACTCGCGCCGAGGTCCCATGCACATTAAGAAACCCTCTCGGCTGTAGCCATGTTCTCACGATTCTATCGTGCGTGCACTCCGGCTGACTCTATTTATTCTTGCCTTGTCGGCGAGCCCGTTCAACGGCTGCCCGTCTATTTTCCTCATCGACCCTGCGCTGGTCCTCTCGTAACTTCCTTGCTTTTTCTTGCTGTTCTTGTTCAGCAATTTTTCGTTGTCTTTCTGCTGCTTCCCGGCGCAGTCGTTCCCGTTCAGCCGCTACCCGTGAGTCTTTCGGATCATTACCCATGCTGTTTCATTCCCTTACTAATATTTTCCCTGACGTCGTGCTCGGTCAATGGCCGCCTGTCTAGCTACTTCATCGGAACGCATATCTCTTCTGCTTTTCTCGGCGGCTGCATCCTTTTCTTCCTTAGCTATCTTTTCTGCTCTTTCAGCGGCTGCACGTTTGCGCTCCGCACGTTGGGCGGCAGCGCCGGAATCCTTCGGAGGTAGCTTATCTTCGTTTTTAGCCATTTATTACTCTACCTCTTATCGCACATAGAGTGCTAAATACGTGATCAAGTATATCTTGATCAACTTTAAATTCGGTTAGTACACTAAACAGGTGACCACTGACCAACCAGTAATCCGAATTGCTAATATTAAGATCTTTATGCGCGCGATTGAGTGCATCGAGTTCGAACGAGACAGGACCACCAAGCACTTGACCAATCATCAATGCCTGATGCCGCTTCAGCTTAGCCATGTCCACATGAGTAAAGTAGTGGTCCAGATTGGTATCAGCCAGGATGGCAGTGTAGAGCTTGTCGACAACAGCTACCATGGTGGCATGTCCACCTAGACGGTCATACATTGACAGTGTATTGGTCATGGCTTTGTCCTGTCTGTGAGTATCTATGGGTCAGATAGCAACACTCCGAAGTGGATGAACCCGTGATCATGGATAGGAGTCGCCCACCACTTACTCGGCCGAGAGAAGTCATCGTGTTGCTATCTGACGTTTTGGTCGAGTGGTAATTAACGCGCCTCGTTTGAGGCCAACAATGACGACGGCTGACACTAAGCTAATCACCACTCGACAGTAGAGCCAACGGGGCTTGAACCCGTACCTTCCGCTTTGAAAGAGCGGAGACCTTCCTTTTAGTCTATGGCTCCCGGTGGCTCACTTCTTTGACTCCAGTGTACACCAGGAGTGTCCGTATAGTGGTATTTGCGCTAATACCACCACATCATTACCTTTATTCCGACCGTGAGCCGAATCGGAGGTGGACGGAACCTTAGTAGTGTCACAGAATGTGGAACTCACATTCGATTCAACACACTAAGGATCAACGAAGCACACTGGCTAGGTCAGGTGCTCCCATATCTGGTCTGTGGTGTGCACACCACCCTAGCGCCGAGCCGATGATGGGATTCGAACCCACAGCCTACACCTTGGCGTGGTGTCGTGCAACCCTTACACCACATCGACGAAGAGAACCTAAATGCCCTGTCAACGCCTCTTCCTAACGTTTCATTTAGGTTCTCATCAGAGAGTCCAATACAGTGGCACTGATAACGGGGGTAATCTGCGCACTTCTATATTGGACTCCCCGAACCGTTGAAGGGAATCGAACCCTCGTCATCTGTTTGGAAAACAGAGGCTTTACCACTAAGCTACAACGGCAGGTCATGACGGATATATTCGGTGAATAACGGATGGCAGTAGGGGAACAGCATCTCACTGTTCATTTCCAGAGTTGGAATCTGGTGTGTTATTCTTACACTACCCCACTAATAACCGTCATCCGATCGACCCGTCATGAATTACTCAGAACTCGTTGTTCTTTATTGCATAAAGAAAGTCATTCCAGGAACGTGGAGAAAATTCCAGAACGCCACCGTCGACATTCTTGGAGTCTCTGACGAGCACTGTCCCATCAGGTAGAGCAGCTTCTAAGCAATTGCCGTTACCTTGACTGTAACTACTTTTCTGAAAGCTTGCTTCCAGACACTCACCGCAGCTAGTAGAACAGTAGGTACTTTTACGCCAGATTGAACTCATCATTCCTCACACCTCCCAAGAAGTTCACCCATGATTGCGGAGAAAACTCCAATATTCCACCATTAGGATTCTTGGAATCTCGTACGAGGATAGTACCATCTGGCAGAGCTGCTTCAAGACAATTGTGGATAGAACTGTAGCTGCTCTTTTTAAAAGTTGTCTCTAAACAGTTACCACTACCTTGTTGGCTATGACTGCTTTTATGCCACTGTACTTCGAGGCATTGATCAGTGACGGCACTATGACTACTCTTATGCCAGGTCGAACTCTCCATCACGGGCTCCTGCTATGAAGGCGTCCCATTCACCCTGTGTGAAAATGAGTGTTGGACCCGTCGGATTCTTCGAGTGCCGCATGGCAATGGCACCGTCGACAAAAGCCACTTCCACGCAATTATCTGAATACGGACCTGACTTTGAAGACTTCTGCCACGCAGCCTGAGACAGATCTACTCTAAGGCCATTGGGCTCGATATTCAACACATCTCCTTGGTAAGAAACTACATTAGCGTAGGAATGATAGGATTCGAACCTATGACCTCGAAGTTATGCGGACCTCGCGCTCTGACCTCTGAGCTACACTCCTAGATACCCCGCACCAATAACTATGCCAGTAGTTATTGTACTATTGGGGCACTCGGACTGGCATCCGATTGACAGTGTTGACGATTAACAGTCGTAGCACTGACCTATTCATAGGATATAGGCGCAGGCGTGGCTCCCCATATGGGTGAAAGGAGGTCCCGGATCATGGCCACACCTTCGAACCTGCTCGATGGCTGTAACGTACCTTTTAGATTCGTTAACGCCTATATCCCACGTATGGTGAGTACTAAACGAGACCTCGGCTGCACGCGGCAAGGCTCGTTCGATATGAACTAACGTGTGCAGCGACGTTGCCATACAGATGCGTACTCGACACCATTGAGCGGGGGAGAGGAATTGAACCTCTCAAGCATACCTACCTAATCATCATCGCTAGGCTGATTTTCGGTCCCCGCATTGATGAACGGATGTATTGGTCGCAATCGGATACTTTTATTATGCTGCCATTACACCACTCCGCCATGGTAGCGGAGGCAGGAGTCGAACCTGCACCTTCAAGTTATGAGCTTGATGATAACCAATCACTGTCGACCCGTTCACATATAAACTAATCACATGGTGGATAATGCAGTCGTCCACATTTGGCGCATGGTCCTGGTTGTGGTTTTTGGCTATCTGGTTTACTACCACAAAATGGTGAATGGTTCTTGCCGCATGTTGGACATGCACCTGTTGTTTTACCCACGTACCCTTGACAGGATTCGAACCTGCAACACCTAGATCCGTAATCTAGCGCTCTATCCGTTGAGCTACAAGGGCATGCTGCCTGGTGGGGTGGACCTGGTTGCTGGTAAGGCAATGACCAGGCTAGCGTACCGACGGAGGGAGTCGAACCCCCATTCATGCAATCCTAAATCGCATCGCTTTGCCGTTAGCGCACGTCGGCAAGAATGGAATAGCTTTCTAGACTATTCCATCCTGTTCCCTCCGCTCCCGGGGAGGTTAAGCGGTACGGATATGAAAAAGGTATCGGTTTAACTCTACCCATTAGATAACCGAAACAATCCGACCCGTACCAGACATCTATAATTCAGCAAACTCTGCCCACGTTACTGAACATCCATTATACGTACAACTATCGGTCGGAGATGGATTCTCCCCGGCAAACCTATGATAGGCCGAACGTGGATTGTAATGGCAGTATCGTATGTCATTGGTAGCACTCTGCCGTAGTTCTCGTACTTCTTCACACGTGAGATCATCGGTATGTGCACCGTAGCAGTATTGTTCATGAATCATGAGGAGACTCTTTTGCTCGCTTGTGTTCAAGCCACGATTTCTCTGCGTCTATTCGACTAGTCCGATTACCAGATTCATATCTCCCGCAGGAGCAGATAGCAACGTACACCATGGGAGTGGAGAAGTACGGATATTCTTCCATGATAAGATCATGTTTCATGATATAGTTCCTTCAGATATATTGATGTAATTCGGGTTTTTAGTGCTCTGCCCATTGAGCTACAGACCCATTGTGGGCCTGACAGGACTCGAACCTGCAACCACTCTCTTAAAAGGAGATAACCAAATCACGTTCGACCCGAAGGACTGTCTACCCACAGAGATCAGACGGTAATGGTGGAATAGGATTTGCCGCCCTCGCCTCGTCTGCCTTCTTTTCTTCTATTCTGAGTCGCTCTGCTGCTTCACGATAAGCGATAAAAAGATCAATTACGCGCTTCGTATCAGCCGGAGTCCTTTTATCAACCGGCTTAAGTAAAGATGGATCTAAGAATGTGGCGTCTAATGCGCTACTACGCGCACGTTCAGCCTTACGCTCATCGTCAGATACTTCATTGATAATTCTGTCGCGAATACTAGAAATTTCGTTGAAGTGTGCTTGACATTTAACATATCGGTCATCGCCCACCTTCTCTGCTATAAGATAGCCAACCACGATAATGCCACATATAAAACTAGCAATTAGTCCACGCACTATCAGCTTTAATCGGTTGGCTAGTTCTTCAGAGAGGGCAATTCTGTTACTTAATGCTATTATCGCTAGATTTAACTCATTAATCCCCGACCGTAACTCTCGGGCTTGCTCAGCAAGCCCGTCATTTTCCATTCGAGTCCTCCTGTGATTCGATCTTGAGAGCCAATTCCCGCTCTAACTGATCTGTATACACTTCTAATCGGCTCACCAACCGTTTGAGCATATTGATAGCATCGGTAGACTCTTCTATAATATCCTCGGTCTTGACCCGATCCTTGATCATTTACCGACCTCGTGCTTCGTCTCTGAGTAATTCAGCGACTCGACTGATAGAGTCGGTGGCACGTGTTAATTGAACGACTAGCTGATCTCGAATGAGAGTATTCAGTGTAGCTAGTTGCTCCTCGGCCTTATCAGCCCTGGCAATGTCACGTTCATGTTGCTGTATTTGTCGTTGAAACAACTTGTATACTGCTAATAATGCCAACAACGCAATGGCACCGATGGCACCATATTGCAGCAGGGTGTCCGACGGGCTACCTGCTGCAATATAGTCCATGTATGCCTCACTTGCCGTCAGGGTCGTCTTCGACGACCTGTTCCATCCAATCAATGGAGGACTCTGCTACCGGTGCCCCACTGCTAGCCATAGCTATAGTAGCACCGGACATCTTACCATACCGCGTGCGGGTAGCCGAACCAGATTGCGTTGTCGAGGATACAGTATTGAAACCCATTCTATGCGCGTGATCCCAGACATCTGGTCCAGCGCCAAGGAAAACGAATCCCCATTTGCCAGTAGCTTCGCGCTCAGAAATCATCTTCTCGATATCAGTGTTCTTATATTCAGTAGATGAATTTTCATAACCATCCGTCTGAACCACGAGAAGTACTTTGTCGTTGTCGGCTAGTTCTGGCGTGGCCACATCAAAATCTCGTATAGATTTGCCCACGGCATCGATAAGAGCGGTATTACCCGAAGCCTTATAGTTTTCCCGAGTAAGTTTTGGTACCTCAGCAATGGGAGTATTGACACACAGTGATGTGTAAGTCGTATCAAATAAGGTTACGGTAAACCGAAACTCAATATCCGATTGGGCTTTCAGTTCATCTATGTATTGATTGAACCCACCAATAATATCGCTGGTAAGATGATACATTGAACCAGACTTGTCAACAACCATAATGACATGGGTCGTCATAGTACTCCTTTTATGAAATTCGGATGTATGATTGACAGTCGAATATTTCCCGCGTCACTTTTCCATGCCGCAAGGAGAGAAAGGCAGTTTATTGTCGTGGTTTTTCAGGACGATGTCTTAATCTCCCACTATACAATAAACCTAGCGTTGGGGTATGATTCCCCAGGATCCGATAATCAACGTGTCTTCGACCCGAATCAAATAAGTTACCAGGCATTACCGCGGATCAGCGGTACATCTATATGCTCACGGTCAGCGGCCTGGCATTTAAGTATGTCCCGTTTAGCCGTCCTCCATTGCACTCGCTCTTGTCTACGCGCGTGTCGACGGAAGAACGTACCTGTACATAAGGCACAGCCACAACCGATATTCTTGAATGATGTTACCATCATTTCACTATAAAGACCAGGATATCGGTACAGAATGTGGCGATTGTACGGATCATTAATCTGAACGTGCCATGGTCGATGAACATCGGTGCGTGACATCGTGACCTTTCCGGTCAGCCCACCGTGGGCTAACGTCGGTAGATCATGATGATCACTCCTTTCGCGTCTAGCTCTCGTCGGAAGAACACACTATGATAATTGGTCCATGCGCTAGACTAGCTCGGGTGGATAACCAATTATCTTCGACCCAATTACTCGGATATCGTGCATTCACTTATTGTTAAGGTTCGGATATATTGATGTAGATCGGGCATTTACTCTTCTTTCAAAGATAACCGATCTACGTTCGACCCGAACCTGCCGCCTCCACCACCTCGTTTTAAGAAAACGAGGAAACATATGATAGATTCGGATGTGTAATAATGATATCGGATTGATTCCAAAGTGGTAGGATAACCAATATCTTCCGACCCGAATCCAACCCAGTCCACCACCTCATTTTTCAGGAATGAGGAAACCAAGGAATGAGGAAACCAAGGAATGAGGAAACCATAGTGGCAGTTCCACGTTATTTTTTGTCAACAGCGGTGGCATACGATCCACGTGTCGGACTTTTGTGTCACTGCCAACCTTTTTTATGTCCGCGTGCCTTCGACAGGGTTCGAACCTGCACTGTCAGCCACCTCAAGGCTGTGCCTCTACCATATTGGGCTACGAAGACGTTATGTTATAGGATGGCCCATGTCTTGTGTAGTTGACACGTCTCGGAGTTGATCCTATAACATACTGTGGTTGTTTTGGATATGTGAGCTGCTATCGGTAACAATTCCCTTACACTAGGTGTAAGTACTCGCCATCCGTGAGGAGCGAGTATTCAGAATCGAACTGATAATATGATAACCGATACCATTCGACCCAAAACAACTCGTGTCTTACTCGTCCGGACCACTTTCCGGCTCGTCTGGTGTTGGCTCCACCGGTGTGGTTGGCTCCGTCATGCGATCCTCCACATCTAGTATTTACGATACCGATCGCCCAACTCCCGTAAGAGTTGGTCCATACCTTTTGTTGCTAATTCATCAAAGTATTGTCGTTCTCGACGTCCATTACATTCTTTGTGTGCGAGTTGGACATTTTTGTCACTTCGTGCTTCTTGACGAGAACAGTATCTCACTTCCTTGATGTGATCACGCGAGGCATCCTCACGTGCGCACGGCTCGTGGCATATCTGACAGATTCCGTTGTCTCTGACATATATACGATCAAGCTGTGCCCTGGTGACGCTAGCGCCACCTTCTAATTGTTCTCGACGTCTACGTCTATCAGGTTTAATACCTCACCTTCTTACGTAGTTTGCGCCACACACCAGCGTCCACGATACCACGCTGATATTAAACATGGTTCCTCATAATTTCAACAATCTAGGTTTACCGCAATATAAATGCGCTGATTGCCTCGGATATCGTCACCAAAAACCGAAACCCAAGCTATGCGTCACGTTGCGGGAATGGGATTCGAACCCATGACCTCGGGGTTATGAGCCCCGCGCGCTACCGACCTGCGCCATCCCGCTAACCGCGAACTACTCTTTGTTGCGCTGACGACGTTCTTCCTCATGCAGCCGTTGCTCAGCCTGATCCGCAGCTAGTTTTTCTGCGGCTCGACGTTTATCCTCTGCCACCTTATCCGCAATAACCTTCTTGAGACGTTCCTCGTCGTTGCTCATGTTCCACGTTCTCCCTTACGAATAACAGTGTCACCGGCTGCGTTTGGTGTATGCACAAGACTTGGTGAAATCATTATCATACTTTATCATGATCGCATGGAATGGTTTTGGTTTACGCTCCGCAGATGATGTGATCATGATAAAGTATGATAATAATTACACGTGCATGACATAGTTTACTGATTGGTCTTTGGCGTAATTATTATCATACTTTATCATGATCGTGTATGGGTGGGTTGGGCCACGTTCGGTTGGTGACAGGATCATGATAAAGTATGTGGTTGTGTGGTTGAACTATGATTATTGCGTCAAGTATGACACAACCACATACTACAGTGACCATATGGGCGTGGCTTGGATAATAAACACCCTATTTGATAAGGCCACCATCACGGTCATGCGATGGGACGATAGTAGTTCGATGAATCTCTGCCATGACCGTGCTGAATTTCCTTCTCCATCGGTCCCTTCTTGGTGATCGCGCTCGTGTAGGATGGAGAAAGCTTTAGTTCCCATCGGGAGGGACATGTTGTATTCTCGGCCGTATGGATGGGAACATATATGTCTACACCGGAGTACGTGTGTGCTTAGCTTCTCAACTGGATGTAGACGTGGTCGTTCGGATATAATGATTGATGATCGGCGTGTCATTTGCAGTGAGATAACCGATTATCTTCGACCCGAACCAACTCTCACGATGTGGATATGTTATCAGCAATCGGCCTAACCTGTTATAAGAAGATAACCAATTACTATCGACCCACATCAGCTCTCGCACATAGATTCGAACTATAACCTCTGCGTCCAGAGCGCAGCGTTCTGCCTATTAAACTATGCGAGAATTAAGCGATCATGGACATTTGTTATAGTGTGTCCTTCACCTGTCCTTCACCGAACTTTTATTGGTTGGATCGCGCAACCTCGTGGAGATGCGCCGAATCGAACGGCGGTTAGCTGATCCGAAGGCTCATTCCTCGTATAGTGTGTACTATATGACACGTCTCAGCTCTTACCCTGTCATCCCCTCAGGTAAGTGCCCCGTTGTGTCTTATGGTGGGGCTGACCATATGCCGGGCTTAGTGCTCATACTAAGCCAGACGTCTACTGTTTTGTCCGTAGGAACAGTAAATCCCTTAGCAGCACACTACCGTAGATTAGTGTGTCGGACTGTGAACATTGTATCTTCGCGCCATACCCAAGAGGGAAACGGACAGAAAACCCCTTGGAAAGGGGTCCAGATACATTTCCCGTGTCGCTCGCGAAGCCAAAAGGACAAAACACTCCGGGCGCCACGAGGTTCACCAGGAACCCACTCATTACCGGCCGCAGTGAGCGAGGTAATGTTCGTCAAATCCTGTGTAGTTGACAAGTCTCGGTGTCCAGCGTGCCCGCCAACGCTCTCCACTGTAGCCGGTGCTGCCAGGACTGTCAAGCAATTGAAGCAATTGGCATTTTGGCTGGTCAGCGCGCTATAGATATTCATGATCAGCTATAAAGGATGTATCGGACATGAGGGACAAATCGCTAAATACCCAAGAAAATACCCTGAAAATCATCATCGTCCATGGCACGTATTTCATTAATTGCTGTCTGCCTTAAATATTCAAAGACAATCCTGCGTATGAGCAAAAATGGCACCTGTATCTCAACCTTATGCTCATTGAGTACATGAATCACCGTACTCGCATCAACAATAATATGTACGTTTGTATCGAATTCGCCATTATGGAGGATCTTTACCTGAATATCATCAACAATATTATTCGTCATTGTTCCTCAAAAATATTGTCATTCTAACTAAATGGACTGGTCTCTGCTGTTCTAATTTTTGGCGGTGGCGGCTTCTCCTCATCTGTCCAACACTGACCACAGGAGTCAGCGGCGTGGCCATGATTGAGTACCAAATCATAGCAGTTCAATTCACCGGCTACATTTGGATAGCAGACCCAACTTCCATACAACTTAGTTGACCCTCTGGCAAATGTGCCACACTTACGACCGCAGTGGGTACACCATACTCGAAGATTATTAAGCGTACCCACTGCATTATTACTCAGCCTTGCCATAATCTCCCCTTATCCATAACACCATGACAGCATATCTTCGGAGAAGATATACTATCAAAGTCCTAGGACTTGTTGACTGAGCGGCCACATTCAATCTTCTTCGTGGAGTTCATCGTATAGTCCTTTGAGGACCCATCCAATTATACCACCGAGAATAGTGAACAATATGAGGAAAAATATGATCATTCTTCTCCACGTCTGGCTTGAATGACGCGAGTCCATTCGGCCGTCAGAAGATCAATGGGAGTGGTGCGTCCCGTGAGGTTAGGATCATCGGCATATCCCCATTGGAGGAATCCATTATTGGCCGCTTCCTGGACGGACCAACCATAAATTTTGAGGAAACTATCGAAGCCATCGTCAGGGTTTGTGTCGGACGGTGTACCCGCGTGATAGTAGTGCCAAAGCTGACCGAGAATGCAATCGTCGCCGGTGGTAAGATCAAGGTTGGTTAGGTCGACGTGGTTATACCAGTCCGCTGGGCCTTCTCGGTCGAGAATACGCACACCCCGCGCTACCACGCGCTGAACGAGGTCAAGATCGCCGATTGTGGTCATTTTTTATCCTTCAGATAGTCAGGACAGCCTCTGTTGTGGGTGATTTTCCCGTTCTTTTCTGGCGCCTTACAGATAATGCAACGCATCATGGCTATGTGTCCGCCCGTACAGTAACTACAATGGTTGTTGGGTCACCTAATAGTTTCAACGTAGAGTTTGGTATGTACAGGGTGCCAATAATAGGTCTCTGGCCCGACTCTACTTGTTCTTTGAACCGTTGGGTATTCGTGGTGTCTTTTTCATGGACCATCACGACGGTTACCTCGCTTGCCTTTGTCAACTAGTACCTCCACTTCCCAATCCCTTGTGACCTTTTATGAATTTTTCTGCGAGCGCAATTTTAGTGTCAATAAATTGACACATATTAAATGGTTCTTGTGACGACTTTGCCACACTTGGTGCAGCGTCGACGCTGTACGCTTGCGATAACAGAAGTACGCTGACTGAAAGTATAAACCCTCATTACATCGTCTTCCCATTGTGTCCATTTATGAAATATGTGCATCATCTTTTCCTTTATTCTTCCGTTTTATCCACATGTCCGTTAGATCTTCTGATACGGTCAGGATGATAAATATAAGGAGGACATAGATAATTATATCAAGTAACGGTGGTAGTTTTACATACCAACTTACTATGCTACTGACTATCATAGTTGGGATTACTATCGATAGATATATCGTTAAGCGTATCCCGTTTCTATTCACCGTGACTCCAGATTTTAATCGTAATCTCCTCGATGTTGACTAATATGAGTACCTCTTGCTCTAAGCATCAATTCTAGGTAGTCAATTCTGTCTTCGACTCTGTATGTTCTGATACTATCATCTAATTCGGCTCGGTGCTCACGAGCGGTCAGTTCCCTTAGTCCAGTCAGGGTGGTGGTCAGGCACGCATCGCATTTCGTGGGTGGTCTACCGCGCCGTGAGGGTGGTCGGAAGGGCTGGCCACACACCGCGCAGGGCCGGCTCGTTGTCATGATCGTGTGCTCCTTTTTTCTATTCGATGGAATCTACTTCTGTAACCGTTTTTTCGTTTTACCTAATTCATTTTAAGTCATTTCATAGAACATGACCGCACACTACACTGTAGTGTACGATCAAAAACTATGACTCATCGTTCTCGTGGACCTTGGCCACGCGCTTCAATCCACTCTTCCACAACGTCATTGACGGTACGGCGTAGCCAATGCATTGCTTCACCGGTATCAATATCACCAGACGCGGAGGCATCAAAGATTATTTCGTCGTTATCTACAGTAATAACCGTGCGTACATGCACCAAATGTGGCTGACGACGGGTGATTTTCGCTATTTCTGCCGTCACCACGTCAGCCGTTGGCCAGGAAGTATTATCGGTTATTTTCGGAATAACCTGAGTGGTGTCATCCATTGGACTGATCGTCCTTCCACGTACTTCGGTAGACAAAAATTGCGCAACTTGCCAGAACAATTGTGCTGGCCAAGCCACATAATATGAGCGAAATGAGTAATCTCACACCACTCCTGTCCTTTGTTCATTCGCTACCTATATAGTTAACAAACGACACATGCCCGTTGACACACTGCCGAGCAGTATCTATATCAATAACTACTCTTCCCTTAGTTAACTGAGTACTGATACCATAGCCCGTTAGTCCGTCGACATCATCGCGGATCATCTCGGAAAAGATGATTCTGGTCAGATATGGTGTATCATCCCAGCGCGTTTGCCCACGAGTGAGGGCAGTACGCAATCGCTCATCCAGACGTGATGCACCCCAATGGGTATACAAGTACACCCCAGGTTCATCACCCTCATGGACATAGATATTACCTCTATCACCCATTATTAAACTCTCAATCAATCAATATTATCAGATACAGTATTTCCAGGCCATGCCTTCATCTTGACGTTCTTGAGCTTTGGCCAACATTTTTCGACCGGCTAAGGTGACCCGATGCAAAAACAAGTGGTTCTTATGGTGCAGGTCAGGATCCTCGAAACTAATATTCACCGGTACTGTGCTATCCCACACATTGTCCACGCTTTTGAGTTCATCGATGGTCCAACCAGCTCGATAGAGGATGTGCCCCACCAAACAGTCTGGCGCACCGTCACGCACATAACGTGCATTTTGATCATTCTCATCCATGACATGGGGGCCGAATTGCTTAACGATGGCTCGATGATGACGGCGAATGCGCCACGTGCCCAGTCTCATGTGTTGAACTCCCGATCAATCATGTCAGCAATCTCGGGGAACGTTGAGTCGGTGTAGTCATTGATAAACGCCAAATCGTGACGTTGACTAACGCCACTATACGGACTTATATAGTAGACAACGGGATTTGCTGGTGATAGTCCCGCCCAGTTGGCCACTATAGTCGGCAGTACTGCCCATTTGTTGTCAGGATCGTACGTGTAACAATCACCGTCAAGACGTGGCGGACGAATAATTCCATGCGCGACGGCTAGTTCACACAACACACCGAGGCAGCAATAGCTACCATCCAGCCTTTTCAGCCTGCCGGTACCCTTGCGATATTGACCTGACCGTAGCGCCGCAGTCCACAGTTTACGTATCTGAAGAGGAGTCAATGGTCCAGGTGTTGTTACTGACTCCGTGGATTTCTTGGGTGTACGTTGCCAGAATTTCCAGTTAAATGTCATGTTTTAAACTCGCGTTTCTTAGATCTTCTTTGTTAGGAAACAGTGCATTTCGGAAAGCTTGCATGTTTGGGATATATGGCTGATCGGTGAGGAGCAATACATTGTGACGAATGAAAGCAATCGTTGCTTCCAATTCAATAATCTTTGCTTTAGCGTCAGTACCACTTTCTAGATCAAGCAGTGATGTTCCCCCGTAACTATCCATCCCGCTCATCTTGGTGTATTCCGTTCTGCACCGACGGTGCACACCTGACCGATGAGAGTACTGTTTATCCTTGCTCAATTGGGTCGTCTCTCCATTGTTATAGCGCCATACCGTATATTTTCGGAGTGGATTAGTAGAAGATGCCAATTGGGAAACGAAGAAAATACAGTCCACGCTAGAGATAAGCCACACCGTTTCACCGACGATAATATCTTTCTTGCTCTTATGTGGTAGTGCAGTCAAAAGTATGTCTCTGGTGATGTCAGTTTCCATTATCTATTCCTCAGAAATACTCCTAGTAGTCCGCCCAAGACAAACGTAATGGAGAGAATAGTCGGTGTCCACAATAATATAGTAATAATAAGCCACCGATTGCTCATCAATCACGTCGCATTGTGATAACGCCGATGACAATCAATACTAATCCGAGGATACACAGTCCTTGTGCTATATTATCAACCATTATGTCCCTTTTGTCTGTTCACTGGTCGTCGATCTATCATACTCACCGAGTGACTGCCAGGCAACCGCTATCGCGGCAGCCTCGATCTCCTCGGTTGTGGTGGGTACTACATCATCAGGCACGGTATACCTGACAATAGCGGGGCGTCCCTGATCATCGACATCCTCGAACACGTAATCAACGGTGTTGGTCATCGCCCATTCTCCCTCACTATCGACCCATCAGGGTTTATAATGTGAATCTCTCGGGCCAACTGTCGGGCGTACCGAATAGTGGCCCAAGTACCCGATCTTACCTGTTCCGTTGCGGTATGGGGAGCAGCAAGTAAAATAGTGGAAGCATCAACAATGTCATGGTTACGCGCAATTGGCTCTTTTGGCAGATAAACATGGTCATTAATTGTACTGTAGGCTCGGTAGTTTTCTAGACGTGATGGATGGGCAATGATGACAAAGTTTAACGTACTCGCAATCTTTGCTGCATAATCATCAGCACCGACGCAATCACCATGGTGGAATTCGGATGGACTAGAATAAAGTATCCATCGGCGATAAATTTTTTCCAACTCATTGATAATGTGTAATTTTTGGTGGTAGGTAAGGTCTGCCCGAGTGCCGCTAAACCCTAGTGAGGTTACCATGTCAACACTGCTATGGCAATCATGAATCCGACAAGGGTACCCAACAAAAAGATTTCCCACAACGACGGCCGGACGGCTAAGGCCAATTCTACTTCATGCGTCTGATTGGCTAAGGCCAACTCCGCTTTATGCGCCCGAGCCTGATATTCCTCGGCTTGACTTATTAGGTATTCTAGTACATCCTTATCACACATATAGCAGTCCCATCGTTGATAATTCATAGCGATAGACATTCGATTGAATGTCCATCACTAAAAACTATCATTTAAAACCATCACGCACGATGTCGTAAACAGTCGTTCTCTTTTGCTCGACCTTTATCACCTTAGTGTTATGGCCAAGCATCCGGAAAATCTGATTTGCCCGCTGGATAGCCGACTGCTCACTGGGCCAGCGTGGGTGCGCGGGGTTGAATTGTGGATCATTGTCGATCCACCACTCGCCGAAATCTTCGAGGTAGTGCTCGACTTCATACCAAGTGTCCATTTTTGGTTGTCCATTTCAGGTGTGAAGAATTGCTCGGGCCAGAATGTGGAACACTGCGGCTAAGGCGGTCAACACCCACAGCCAGAGCACTAGGCCGAGACTGAGAACATAAACTATGAACATTATTGATTATCCAGTCTCTGCTGAAGGTACCGTCCATGAACACCCACGAGAATGGCAAATAATCCATTATGGGACCTGCATAGCGCAGGGCAATGTTTATTTTGCCATTGTAAATTCCCGTCAGTTACCGTCTGGGACATCGAGAAGAACACAGCTAATCATCCATCCATTCTACGACCACCATCGTCAGCGCGCCGACACCATAGACGATACAGCCACGCCAGAATTGGTCCACACTGATGACAATGGTGATGCCACCCACGGTAGCCAGAATAATACCCATGACACTAAGATAGCGCAGCATCACTCATCCCACGGTATTTCGTAGATGAGTGCCATGATACTCTTATCAGTAATTATTATCTCAATGACTGTTTTATTCATCTGTGGGTACCGACCGAACTCGGCGAGAAAGGATTCCTTAGCGAACCCAATTGCCACGTACAGGTCATCGACATCCTTACTTACCCCAACGGCATACTTGGTACCACTGGGTCGATAGACCTTGACATGATCATATTTATTATTCAGAATTGGCATTTAGCTTACTCCAGTTCTATCTTAATTTTTCCCTCTTTTTCCAACCAAGCGGCAACTCGACAGGTATACCGGGAACATATGGCAATGAGCGTCCAATCGTCAGGTATCGGCAATTGAATCCACGTAAGCGAATTTTCCCTATCAGTATCTGTATTGAGCGTATGGTCATTGGCACCCAGGCCGACGGCATTTCCACTATACAATACCACTTCGGCATATTTCGAGTGTAAGTCTATTTCCCAGACCTTGACCTCATCGAGATCATGAATGGTTCGGACCGTCGAGACTCGAATTGCTCCTGGTGTTATGGTTATCATCGGATAAACCATCCCATGATGCGTAGTTTCATGCTGTACAATCTATCTGAAGGATTGCGCAGAAACCACTTCAGCTCATACCACAACCAGGTGGGGTCCAGCCAATGTGCATAGTACGGGAATACGACAACATCACAGGTATTGCAGCGGTGAACCGCCCAACGCCACCAATTGTTATCGTAGTTTACCATAATCCTGCCGTTATTGCATCTGGTTGTTTTGGCGTACTTACCACCACCACCGACCCAACCTGGGCAGCGATGGTACTTATCATAACATGGTCTACTGAGTCTCATAATTGTGTCCTTTTGCTCGTTGATAATTCATGGCGATAGGCATTCCGTCGAATGCCTACCACTAAAAACTATCAATCCTCGGACAGATAGTCGGGCAGGGCAATGCCTGCCCGAGTCAGGGTGGCCTTAGTATTCTGCCAGGCACTATCGTGATCATAGATTGGATGACGTATGCCCAGCAGGTCCCACAGCCCGCGCTCCGCATGACGCACATCACTAAGATGATCAGCCAGTGCCAGATCGCACAAAACCTCGACAATGACCTCTTTTACGTATTCATCAAGGGCCATCATGTTTCCTTGGTATTTTCCTCGGTGAGCTGACGAACGGATAGTGTATTGCCGTGTTCATCCTCGTCATCACCATCGACAACATCTGACTCTGGTACACAATCCTCGGGATCATTACCGTACATATAGGCATCATTGTCTTCGTCGTCGTTGCCACCCCATACATCATCGATAAGCACTCGATGTCCACCAATTTGATCATGAGAGTCGAGCTCCTCGTGCTCTCGTTGCTGGGCAGCCTGATCCCGGACCGCCCGCCGCAGCACGCCGTGCACGGTATCGCTCATAGACGTGACGTTTCGCTGTATGTTTGCATACATCGAACTCATGCTATACCCGTCCTTCTGGAGAGTACTGAACTGTTCGACATACGGACGAACGATGGCTAGGGATGCCTCCATGTCGTCCATGAGTTGAACGAACTCGATTAGGCTATCAATGTTACTCTGATGTGTCACTTTTGCATCCTTTTCTCGAATTGATTTCATTTATCCTTTATTCATACCACAAGAGGATAGACAACAATTGTTGTCTATCCTCGTGGATTGGCCAGGGAAACGCGTGGCTCGCGTATGACTTATTCCGTTTTATATGATGTGTGGGTTTTGTCAGTACTCTAGAATACCTTTTGTCCCACATCCGACCGATGTAGCGTAAAACGCTGCACCGACTTAATACATAGTATACTTTTTGTTGTATGGAGGAGGTCTTTGCCTGTATTGTACACCTCCACCTAAGCTGCCGCTATACTGTTAAGAGCGACAGTTATACTTCCAATGTTTATCGTCCTTTTTGTTTAATCTTCGGTGATTATCCATGGCAATAGCCAGTATTGCTACTGGCTATCACCAAAGACCATCATGGAATGGCTTGTTACTCGGATGAGTCCGTGGTGCGCTTACGCTTGGCTGCGGTAGCCTCGCGCTCGGCCGTGTAGGCAGTCCAGGCCTGCGCCCGAATGGCCTCGATATCCTCGTCGGAGGTGCCGTGCTCGCCCAGCCAGGTCACGTACTTGTCGGTCAGCGCGACCGCCTGATCGCGTCGAGCCGCCCACAGCTCCGCGCGCTCGGTGGCGTAGAACCGCTTGGCCAGTGCCTTCGGGAACAGCTCACGCAGCTCGTCAAGGTCACGCTTGGACGTGGTGGTTACTCCGGTGCCCCGGGAGGCATTACGGGCTACCCGGTCGGCCCAAACCGACCGAGCCTGGTCGAGCAGAATGTAAATACGAGGTGCCTTGTCCGAGTCAGGATTTGCCACCAAAACATGCGGAACCGGGTTGTTCTTGGCCCGAACCGCCTGGTAGACGTCCTGAGGCAAGACCATCTCGCGGCCAGTGAACTCGCCGCCAGCGTTATGTACGGCCAGGAAAGCCTCCCTGGTCATGAGCTGAGCGAACTCGGTGACGGACACGGTACCGTCGGGTGCCTCGTCAAGAATGACGCGGTTGTCGATTTCTACCTGCTCAGCGTTGTCAGTGTCAGTGTTCGTGTCCGTGTCAGTGTTCGTGTCCGTGGTGGTTTCGGTCGTGGTCGTGGTTGCCGGCGAGTCCATCGTTGGCAACTCGGCAAAGATGTCCACGCCCGGGTCGGTGCTGGTAGTCATGGTCGGTGTGTCCCTTTCGGTTTGGAAACCTTGGTGTACGGCGGTGTTGCCGGTACACCTACTATAACACACCCGTAGGGCCTGCTAGTCCCACTGGTGCAGCATTTTTCAAGATTTTTTCTGCTGTGCTGGGTTGGATAGCTCAGATCAAGTGCCGAAGTGTGAGTTCACGCAGCAACAACGTGCCCCACCGGGTGGGCGAAATGCCAACCTTGGGCCGGCCTCGGGAGCCATCGTGCACGGTACGTATGTCAATGAGGCCCAATTTCGCCAACTCAGCCGTGTCCGTTCTGCCTTTACCCCCCAAGCTGCTCATCGGGACAAAGGCGGTAATGTCTGGATTGTCCGGGGTCTTGGCATTTAGCACATAAGCAATGGCATGCACGGTTTCGGCGTAATTGTTGATATCACCGGATAAGTACGCCATCGGGGATTCGGTGCGAATACGTGTCGTTACCGCCAAAGTCAAATCCGCTCCTGCGGTGCGCTCGGGAGTGGGCAACGCGGGAGTATCGGCATCGTAGCGCGCAATGGCCTCATCGAGCGCGGCATAAATAATGGCCAGCAATCCCACCTGACGCCAGGTGAGCCGGCCGCGAAGAATTGCTTGGTCGGCTTGGGTCCACTGCTTAGGGTCAACAATGGCCTTATCCTTTTGCCGCGCTGTGCTCAAAATGTCATAAATCTGCTCAGCCACCGCTAAGCCAGTCTCGGTGAGCCTTTTGTCGGTACTAACAAGTGGTTGTTTGTACGTACGCAAACACGCGTACCAGGCGCGCACCTCGCCACTATTGAGGCCAATGTGCGAGCTTTGCGCTTGAGTCACCCAGTTAAGTTTACGCTGTTGACTCTTGGTTAATTGGTCTGAATTCAAAAAGTCTGGGTTGGCGTCACTGTCTAGTAAGGTCTTGGTGTATAGCGCATCTAGCCATATTGCTGTTTCCATACTTGCCTCAATGGGCAAATCCATGACTCGACTGTCCCACATCAGGTTTGCGTTGAGAATGATGAGAATGTCATCGACTCGTTTGATGGCCATCCGTTGAGCCTAGCAGAAAACAACTATTGTGTCAATGACCAAACAGGACTCAGTGAGAAAAGGAAAAACGAGGTTGGGTGCCATCAGGCTCTGGCCCAACGAACGCACGGTTAGTTCGATATAAGTCTATCCATGAGGCCCTGCGGGACATGACAGACCCCCACAGGCAGGCACCGCGCGCCGCAGGTGGAAATTGATAGGGATCGACAAGTTAATAGGGAACGGTCAATGTGTCAGGGAATAAACGTTATCTTAAGTATCTTGACATCCTCCGAACGGATGATGTTGGTGTTTAAAAATAAACAGTACTTATTGTAGTGAATGGATTGTGAGGGATGAGCTGCATGTGGGGTCTGATTTGGATGTGTTGACAATTAATGTGTTAGCGGATAAACGGCAAGAGTAGGTGATCTATTCATCCAACAGGAGAGATCCACTCACTTTCGGGTAGGTATGCTTAGTACGAACGGATGAGTAGACAGCGAATATTATCGGATAAGAAGCTAATCCGTCAGTCAATAAACTGTCATTGGAAGCGCTCCCACGCCTAGTATGTCCTATTTTGTCCCTATTTAAATAGGACTTTAGTTACCCTTAGTTGCGGATATGTGGATCTGCGGACCTTTTCGTGGTGAGGGGGGCGGGGTTGTTAGGGGAGGGTGATGTTTTACGTGGCTTTCGTGGTGGTTTGTCTAGATATCGGGTGAAATGTCTAGAATGTCCGAATTGTCCCGATTCCTGGATGGCTTGTGATCTTGTGAAGTGCGTCACAGGACAAACCATCATATTCTGAAAGAGTCTGTTCCCCTGCTTTGGACGAAGGTACGCGTTTTCTCGCCTACGAATTAACATCCCTTACGAGACGATTTGTCCGTTTTGGACTGATTCTCGAAATCAAAAAGACCGAGATGTCGGTTTTGTTCTCACAGGAATATCGCGCTCCTGGAAGAGTACCCAAAAAGATCATGAGCAACAAAGTCCACGCTTGTCCCGGTTTTGGGTGATTTGTCCCCTGTTTTTATTTGTTTTTACTCCCAACTAATAGGATTCTTTATCAGTGTTGGTTGATGCATCACGATCTTGTCAGCAGCTTATGACGGTAATCTGTCACCAAATGAACGAGGTGCCAGCAGTGCGCGAGTCAAGATCAGGACCACGGTTGGATAGCCGCGAGATGGCCTCCGGGGTGAGTGTGGTACGGCGACGGCGCTTACGCTTTTTGGCGGCAAACTTGGTGTTATTACCATTACTGTCAACCTGAGCATTACGGTGCTTTTCGTATTCCACTGTCGTTTTATCCTTTGTGTGTAGTTTAGTGGATGTCGGGGATATTTACCCTGAGCCACCCCTGCTGTGGGGCAGCGAGGCTATGACGAAGGCCCCCGCAGATTTATCCTCATTTTGGCCAATTGACCCAGAATTGGCCAATTGGACAGAATTGCGCGAATTGCCTTATATGTACGGAAGGCACTATATAGACCACATAGGGCTATATAGCACCTTGTATACACATATGTCTGCTATGTCTGCTATGTCTGCTATGCCTGCTATGTCCGTTATGGAGTTATTGTACGGTTATGGTGAACTTTTCGATGGTAACTCCGGCGAGTGACAATAGTACAGTGAATGTCCCATTGTCATGACCGTACGTATGCATGCGCATAGGTACCATTCGGTCGTTGACCGTGATGTAGACGGTATGGATGCTACTATCGTCGGATGTGGACGGATTTTTCGTCAACCAGGACGCTATGGCTCCTTCGAGCTGCGCTCGGGATAGATTGTCTGCCGGAGACCCATTGTTATATCGTATGTGATATGTGCTCATTTCTCTAGAAACCATCCGTTTCGCACGATAGTCATGTTTGGCCAGAAGCCGCCTGATTGTAGGAATTTGTCCAGTTCTTCCCATAGCTCCAGAAATTCCCGCTGGCGCTTGAGGTAGGCATGAACGTCCGTTGTGCTGAGTGCGTGAATTTCACGCATTGTGGCGAGAATGCTGTTGATGTGTGTCTCTTTGCTCATATCGTGCTCACTGGTGATGTTCTGTCGATATTGGAGCAATTGACGGCAAAGCCGTTAATGTCCAGGTCCATCCAGTCGTGACTATGCGGGTGCATATGGCACACCTCGCAGTCTCTGCCGTTGACGTCCCATCCGATCAGGTCTTTGTGATAAATCCGTTTTATGCTGATAGGATCAGGATCTTTGTCCCGATAGTCCCATCTAATCGCTTGGTACCACAACCAGAAGGCATAGGTGCTTTGATTGGATTGGTACGTTGGTGTGCGCATCACGGCGTTCATCAAATAGATGACGAATGGCATGTTATTATGCGCTCTAGCCTTTTCGAGTGTTTTGTCCATTATTGTCCTTTCTCGGTTTGCATAGCACAATTGGTCCGCATGGGACCAATTGCACTAAACGAACCTAGAAGTCCCACCTATGACTGTTTGGCTTGCGTCGTCGGAAGTATATCATTGTTCATCCTTTTGTCCGGTTCAGGTGTTATATCCTTTACCGGAGGTAAGGTATGTCCGGCATAGTCCCTGATGGGCTGATGTGGTGGGGGAATAGTATATGTCAGGAATGACAACGGTTCCGTCCCTTTTTACCCAAGCAATGGGAGTCATGTAGGAAACGACGGTATAGACTATTCCTTCGAGTTCGTCTATTGCGTACTCATTGACCCATTTTTCGGGAAGTCGACCTCTTAGTTCCGTTGCCCGGTTGAAGGCTTTCATGCCGAAGCCTGATCTCATGAACGGCTTTCGTTCAATGAGAGCGTTGATGGTCTCTTCACGTGCTTTGCCGTAGGTGGTCATGATTTGTCCTTTCCTGGTCGATTTCGCCATAGACGACACGGCTGTGCCGTCTATGACGAAAACGGTCAGGCGGTCAGGTCCGGGCGGATTTCACCCTTTTCGTTGTAGATGTAGACCTGCTGGCGCGTCTTGCCGTCGCGGTTGTAGCCATACCGGTTGAATCCACCCTTACTGAAGCCATCGCGGTCATAGCCGTCAGCGTTGAGGCCATCACGGTTGAAACCATCCTTGTCCCAGCCATACCGGTCGAAACCGTTCACATCGCGACCATTGGCGTCAAAGCCGCGCTTGTCGCGTCCTTCGGCGTTCCATCCTTGGGCGCTGAAACCATCGCTGGTCAGACCGTCACGGTTGAGACCCTCCCGGTCATAACCGTTGCGGTTATAGCCGTACTTGTCGCGACCATTGGCGTTGAATCCGTCACTGTCGTACATATAGGCACTGAGATCCATTGTGGTGATGTATCCTTCTGTGTGTTGGTTTTCTGGTTATCTACCCGGTCTAGGTAGATATGGCGTGAATCGGGGTATGATTGTTATATGTTATGTTTTGTCCGATCCACACCATAACTGTCTAGATGAGTTTTATGTCCATTTCTACCGAGCTAAGAATTTCGTACCCTTTATCGTCATCCATCCACTTTATGAGTTGATAATGCACCTTTTTGGTATTACCATGGTGCAATGGGACGTGATCTATCGTCTTTCTGACAATTGCTACCATGGTGTCATATGTGAAGACAATGACCGATGTGCGGTCATGGAAGTCAATTGTCCATGCTTCTCGGTATGGTGATGGTTGGCGAGGTTGTGGTGGATTTGTGACGGTTAGGTCTGATTTGAGTAATTTACGCACGGATTATCCTATTCTGTTGAATTGTCTCGTTCCTCCTCGATCAGATCAGGTACTCCAGGGTGACGAATTGGGCATTCCAGCACAATTGTCCGCATTCCTGGCATTTAAGTACATTGGCCCATTCGTCCCATTCGTCTGGTTCAAACGATGTGTGTTTGATGTCGGCATGATTGCATTCCGTGCAGAATGTAACCGGATCACCGTTGTCGTATGGTTCGTCCATTTCTGTTCCGTAGGTCTAGAAGAGAAGGGTTTTGAGGAATTGGGCGAATTCGTTGTCTCCTCGGCGGCGTGCCTTGATAATGGCAACTGCCACGGTTGCATTCCATAGTGCCATTTTTTCATCCTTTCATAGGGATTTAGCCACATCCGACTAGGTTAGTCGGATATGACTAGAACCTCACTCTAGGTACGGTTCTCGACATTCACAGACGTCATAGGCGTGATTGACCGGTTCGATCCAGTATTCATACCCGTCGACTCTGTGTCGGACGCTGCGACCTTCATGCAGTTCGTATGTAACGTCGCAGAACTCCGGGGATGTTCCATCCTGGTAGATTTCTACTATTGCGTAGAGTGTGTCCTTGAGAGCAGAATTGTTGAATTCGAAGAGGGTGTCGATAGCTTTGTCCAGTTCATCCCCTAGGGCTCGAATTGCGTCTTCTGCATTATCGAAACACATGATGTCGCTTTCGGGCAGATAGCCCGGCATGTTATGGCCTACGTGGAAGTGTGACATTTTGTGATCCTTTGTCCGTTTCATGGCGGTATAGCACAAAGCGTACCGTATAGTACGCTTTGCACTAGAGCGTCATGACTCGGTAGATATGTCGCTATCGCTCGGTATGTACAGTGTGTCAGTGGTGGTGGTGAAATAGAGATATGTCCAGGTTGACCCGTCTGGGCGTTCTGTGTTAACCACACCGTCTATTTCTAGCTTTATCTGATCTCCTGGTTCCAGGTCTTTGGCTTTGGTCATCTAGCCTCCCAATCCGAGCTTAGCGCCCATAATAGGCCCATTGGCTACATCTTGGTGGATAGTAGGCAAAAGCCGTGACTCCCAACCTTTTAGGGCGGAAAGGAGATTTGCTCCATGGTTGACATGATGGCGCAAAGCTACCATGAGCGACTGGGCGGCTATTATCCCATTATTGGCGCCCCTAGCGGTATGTGGGCGAACCGGGGCCAGTGCGTCACCAATGAGCACGCTTGACCCGTTGTTGAAGATCATGGTAGTTGGCTGGTCGATGTCCACGATGGGCACCGCCATCCGCGTTGCAGTTGAGTGCACAAGATGTGCGGTTTGCTCCGTGAGTGTGCGAGTAGCGGCACAATCGACCACGGTAGTTACATCAGAAGGGATTTGGTGCATGAAGGTCTTTACGACCGGTGATGCACCGAAATGCTGGCGAAAATCCGGTTCTGACGTGTTGAGGTAGAATGTCCAGTCCATGCCGATTGCCCCGTTATCCTGAATGATGGGAAAGACGTTAAATGCGGTGTCTTGCCCTTCAAAGCGCAGGAAGTCGCGAATGTCAGGAGGACACCGGTCGAGAATGCCTCGGTGCGCTACATATCCGGCGTAATGGAGCTTTCGGGTTGGGTCGAGCAGCTTTCGTCCAGTAGAGCGGCGTCCATCGGCAAAGATGGTGAATGCACTTTCTGTCGTGCTACCATCCGAAAATCCGATGTATCCAGTATTCACACTCGTAACCTTCTTGCCCGGGTGGTAGTGATTGTCCGGCATTCGGCGCATGAGTGCAGTGTGCAGAATTGACCACGTGGTGTTGCGTCCTGGGTAGAATGTCTGGTTTTCGGTGCCCGAGCGTAGTTTGATAGCAATGACGCGCTCAGACGTGAACGGAATGATCTCGTTCTGGATGATTCCGACACTTTCCAGTACGTCCAGGGCGTAGTGGTCAAGTCCGATTACTCCACCTGATGGGGAAATATTGGGTGGAATTGCCTCATAGAGGTGAACGTTGCTAAATCCGGCATTCATCAATAAGAGTGACATAACCGGTCCGGTCAGAGATCCCCCAACGATGATGATAGGTTGGTCTTTGTCCATTTTTGTCTCCTTGTGTCCGTTTCATGAGACTTTGACCAGAAACGTGACTGCTAGCACGTTTCTGAGCAGAACCTCACGAGCAGTCGGCTCCTTTCGTGGCCTATGGCACGGATAGGACGTTATTACGCTACTCAGGATGATATGAGGATAATGAACGAAGTGTCCGATTTATCCTGTCATCGCGTTTTTGCGCTTTTGTTCCTACCCGACCATAGGTCAGTGACCAGGGAAAACGCGCTGAGCGCCACGCTGCGCCATGATCCGTGACGGTTGATACCTCGGGGTACCACCGTGGCGGGATCGTGTGCTAGCGGCCCATACAGGGCGTATACGCTGGTCACTGGGAGCCCAACGGGCTAGGGTGACGCGGGTGCGTCAGCCTGCCCGTGGCAGAAAAGTCACTATGGTTTTTTCAAGCGGATAGCGCAGTCTATGCACTATAGGTCCGATTCAATGGGCATCATGACTTTCGGGGTTTTGGCCCGTAGTATCGTGATCCCGATGTCCCCGTGTGCTGTCAGCCTACCAGTGTGTCAAGATCTTGACAACATAATGATCTTTGTTTTTCTTGGTCTGGCAGATGAGAATAGGATGGCCATAGTTCGCATGGTCTGCGAACTATGACCATAATGTTCTAATCGTCGGGAAAGTCTATTTCCACCCACGTATCCTTTTCGAGGTATAGTGGGTTAGTAGCCCGGATAATGACTACTTTGTCCGTTTCTAGTCCGTTTTCGACGATTCTGAGCTGATACGTGTACATTCCAGCTATTTTGTCTACTGTTGTTCTTATTGTCTTAAGTGTCATGATTGTCCGTTGTTCCCTCCTTGCGCTGACATGGCTCGAAGCGTATCTTATGATACGCTTCGCACCAAATCAGAACAAAGGTGCTTGATCGTCCGGAACTGGCGTAATTTCCCCGGAAAGGTAGCGGATCATCCTTTCGGCGATTTTGTCCAGATCGTTCCAGATGACCTCAATACCGCTGTGTTCGGGGTATCTGTCCAGATCCTCCACACATCGCCAGAAAAGCTCTGCTTCGTGCTCTTTGTCCATTTTGTACCATGTGTCGAGGGTGTCCTCATCCTCGGCGTAAGAGAGCTTTTCGATGATGATGGAGGAAACGTCGGATCGAACCCATTGGTCCCAGGAGTCCGTTATTTCCTCATCCTCCAGATTGCAGAGGTCTTCCTCGTCGTAGAGCGGATAGTCCTCTTTTAATCCGATAAGGAGGTTGATGACCTCATCGGGGAGATCTGGCACGATCGCACCCAATGTGTCCACGTTGTAATAGCTGACGTTGATGAACACGGTTGGGTAGTCTTCGCGTAGTCTTCGGTAATTGGACCGGTTGACGGTGGATGTCTGGTTTGCGGTGTCTTCGCCGGCTGCAACCGATCCGAGATCAACGAACGGGATTGCCCCCTTATGTGGGATTTTGTCCAGTTGATAGGGATTTACGTAGCCTCTGTCCCGAATGGTGGAGATATCATTCGGGTCGATCCATTCGACCGTAAAGTCGGAGTGGCGTAGTGTGTCTACCTTGTTCGTCATGTCCGTTTCTCCTCTGTGTCAGGCACATTGCACCATTCTTGGCACAGTGCCAAGAATGATGCGATCTGTCCGGTTCAGGAGATTTCCGGGATTTGTCCGATTTCCCATATCTCGTCGTGGAGGAAGAGATATGTGTTTGTTGATGTGTCGTAGTTGTGATATGAGCAGGTTTCCCACCATGTGACTTCTACGTGATGATAGTTGGCGTATGTGAACGTTCGTAGTATCTTGCCCACACATACTCCATCTTCACACGTTAGTTCTCTTAGGAGTGGATGGTACCGAGTGATGATGGTTCCTACCTTTAGTGACATGATGTCCATTTCTGTTCGATTCGGGCTCGATGGCACCGATCACGGCTTATGCCGTGATTGATGCGATCTGTCCGGTTCAGCAATCGGTGTTGGTTTCTGGGTCTATGTAGACTTTGATGCGGTACTTACCACCTTCATTGTCTATGAACTCTTTCTTCCGTTTCAGGGCTTCTGGGTAGGTTTCCTCCGCGGTGAGGTCTTCCCACCCGTATGGTTGGTAATAGCCCTGAACGACCCAGATGTGGGATTTACCCTGGTCGTCAATTGTACCCTCATTGCTCATTTTTACCCTCTTTTGTCCGTTTGGACGTGGTTTGGCCAATTGGACGCAATTAGGCCCAATTGCCAGGATTTCTCCCATGATTATTCAGGGAGCGCTATGTCCATTTTGACCCATATGCCCGGTATGCCCCTATACGTTCTGATTGTCTGATATGTCCGTTTCGGGCATATTTGACCACTCTGGGGCTTTTGCCCCAGAATGACCCGAGATGTCCGATTTACCGGTTTTTGATGCATGTGTCCGGTTTGATGATGTACGGTATGGTAAGGTCGTGTAGTTCCTTTCTGGTGCCTATGACCAGCCATCCGCCTTTTGTCCGATTTACCTTCATTCGTCCGATCCTGTCCGATTTCAGACGGATACGCCCGTCAGGAGGAATTCGTCCAGATCGTCCAGAAGGGCGTGAATGTCGTCGATGCTCACTCCGTCCGGAAGGTCCGGCAAGACCTCATTGAGGTCTACGCCCAGCTTGCGCAGGATGCGCAGAATCATGAGGTTTTGCGCCGCTTTGTCCATGAAGACGGGATTGTCGATGATGTCCTGGATGTCCATTTCATGTCCTTTTGTGTTGGTTTCTCCACGTCTAGGTGGATTTAGCCCGAGATGGGCGCAATGCCCATCTTGGACTAGAACGACCTAGACGTCTTCATTCTCCAGTCTCGTGTCGATTTGGGCGAACTGCGGGAGTTCGTCCGCTGTGTGGAAGAATAGTAGATCTGGGGCGTATCCTCCATTGAGGAGCCATTCGCGCAGGTCTGCGGTCTTTTCGCTCAATTCGTCCAGATTGCGTAGATGACCCTCCAATGTGGCGAGTTGTCCGATTTGCTGGATAAGGTTGAGCATGTCCCGCAATGTCTGGGTTGGGTCCATTGTCCGTTTTCCTCCTGTCTAGGTGGATTTCGCCATAGGTGACCAGAAAGTCACCTATGATGAGAACGACCTAGATGTCAGTATTGTCCGATGTACCACTCGGTGTCGTCATCGAGGTAAAAGGTCTGTTCCTCCCACATGTCCGGATCGTCCATGATGCCCTCGTCGTCGGCGATGTCGCGAATGTCTGCAACGAGCACTTCGTACATTTTGCCAGTTTCGTGGTCGTTGTTGTCGTAAGCGTCGTTTGTCCGCTCTTGGGCCTCTTTGAGCATGGTGCGTAGTGCATGCCCAAATGTCGTGTTGGACACGAATTCGTTCGTGCTTTTCGTATCTGGGTAGTAGATCCCGGATGCCCAGTTATTCACTGTTTGCTCCTTTGTCCGTTTTGCCTGCTCTCGGGCAGGTTACACCATACGCACCATATGGTGCGTATGATGTAAACTGTCCGATTAGCCGTTTTTGCGGTACCTTCCGACGTAATGGTCGAATGCAGCCATAAAGCGCAGGAAGTCGGAGATGTACGATTTCTCCGTTTCGTCCCACAGGACGGTTTCGAGCCAGTTGAGGTATTCGAGGTCTTTGTCTGACATGTCCGTTTTCTCCGTTCTAGACGGAATGTACCTTGAACCGGTACTGTCCGTTTCGCCGGCTTGTCCAGGCCCAGCGCGCTTTGCGCCAGTGTGCCCTAAGTGTCAACATTGTCCGTTCCTTCCTAGAAGCCCCACAGCTCCGTTTGGTCCGGTTTGCTGAAATCGAACCGTAATGCCCGTTCGGTGGCAGTTACCCTGATGTGCACCGATACGTGGATTTTGGGCTCCTTGTCCGTTTTGTCGGCCATGCGCGCTCTGCGTGCGTAGTCCGACATGGGCTCTTCCCAGGGGAATATCCGTTTTGGCCATTTTACGGCCATCTTCCCTCCTTTTGTACGGACATGTAGCGGTATGTCCTTTTTGCTGGTGTTAGTCAGCTACGACCGAACCGTCGCGAATGCGCAGAAAGTACACGATCATCCGGACCATCCCGATGGTGCACAATGGGCAGCTCTGGAGGGTTTTGGGGTACTGGCCCCACAATGCGCTGGTTTCGCGGGAGATGTCGTCAATGTACACCTGTGCGTCGATTAGGCTGATCTGTCCCTTTTCGAGCATGTTGTGTACTTTGCTGAGCTTGCCTTGATTGTCCATTTTTGTCCCCTTTATCCGTTTCTAGCTGTTGATCTTGGGGATTCTTGGACATACCGCTACAAATCCGTACAACCTAGGGCTTACCCGGTCTTAACCCCTCATGTCTAGACATCTACTAGATTAGTAGGTTACGAGTATTTCATCCCATCCGAGCCTTATGGCCGCTTCGACCATTTCGGGTGAGTAGTACCAGTAGTCGGGATGCTCCCGATCTGGCTCGTATTGTCCCATTTTCGGCGGTTTTACCACGATAGGTTCGATCTGTCCCTCGCTGCGAAGTCTGTCCATTTGGCGCTGGATGTCTGCTTTGGTGCAGCTTCGGACGGGTCGTACCATGTATGGGTGAATGTGGTAAATGTCCATTTCTGTCCGTTTCCGCCCAGACATGAGAGGATAGGGCCGGGTAAGCCCTCGTCTGTCACTGTTTAGGTGTCAATGTCCGATTTTGGAGGGTTTCCCCGGGCTGTCCGGATTTGCCGGATGCTTCCGTTCCCACCTGTTTCCTCCAGTCTACTCCGCCCGGGTTTTCGTGATATGTCCGATTCTTCGCTTATATCATGCCAAAACTTGCCCTGATATATGCGGTTAAATCTAGACATGTACGATATTTCTGAGCACAAGACCCCAAAAGGGATGTTGATCTGTCGGAAACCTGACAGTGAACCTTATGGTGACAAAGTGTGAACCGCCTATTAAGTGCCTAATGTCCGTTTTGTCCGGGCATGGCAGGATATAGGAGAGTATGTCTGACTAAGTCGGGATTGGAGCCCATGTGCCGCTTTTGGCTGTTACGCTAGGATTTGCTCTGCTTGGGCGATTGCGGCGTCTTCGGCCGCTATGGCCTTTTTCCTCCGGTTTGTCAGTGCTGCCCGCTTTGACCGCTCTGACCGGATTGCCTTCTTTTCCGCTTCCGTCAGATCTGCCCACTTCTTCGGCTTTTGGGCGGTTGTGTCCGTTTTTGGTTCTACCACGGCCTTTGCCTTGGATCGCGGCTTTTGTAGCACTGTGCCCAGAATGGCCTCAAGTGAGGCGAAAAGGGCAAATACGGGCCATATGGCCCATATTACAGCGATCAGGGTGTATTTGTCCACTGAGTTCCAGTTTGCCCACCCTGACATGAGAAGTCCGGTTCCGCACCCTATGTACGCTACGAGGTTTTTGCGGAGTTTAACCCAAGATCGCCCTAATGTCCTGGCTGTCCGGATTTCGATCGCTGCGACCACTAACAACCCATCTACGGAGATTGGGAGGATATAGGGCGATATGCCCATTGGGTCAGATTCTGCGGTCTTTACGGTGATTTGGTCGTACATGTGCCAGAATGACTTGTATGCCGCGACTGCGGCAACTATGGCGAATGCGACTACTTTCAACCATTTCATGGTTTTTGTCCTCTGTGTCCGTTTTTACGGCACATGGACCCTAAACCCGACTTAGTCCTGTTCTATCCGGATTTATGATGCTACGTCTGGAATGTCCGTTATTTACCGGTTACGGGGTATCCATGCGTGATGGACGTAATCGCAGTCATAAGGTGGTTCATCTTCCCTTATGCTGTGACATACCGGGAAATGCTCCGACTTGTCCTGCATGTCCGAGATTGTCGCGTTTTGGATGGAAACGACCGCCATCAACACGATTTTCAGGATTGCTGCTGCTATGCCCATCTTTGTCTCCTATGTCCGTTTCTGTCCAGACATAGCACCATAGATCCGGATAGAACCTAATGTGCGAGGACATGCTCTCTTATATCCACCTATATCCGGTTTTTTCTAGATTTCAGTCAGTTCGTCCGCGTTGACCTCTTTGGTCTCTTCGCCCAGATCGTCGCCTTCGTCGTTTACGCGAAGAATGAGAGCTATGGTCGTAAAGACCGGAATGAGCGTATCGTCGCCTTGCTCCTGGTATGTGGTGGTTCGGAGCACTACGTACGATTCGCCCTGGTACGTGAAGAATGTCCCGATCAGAGGGATCTGCACCGTCTTGTCCGGGTTTACTCTGATTTCTAGCATTTTGTGCTCCTATGTCCGTTTTTCCCTACCCTGTCCGGACATAGGTGGATATAGGAGAGCATGTCCAGATCTATCCGGATTTAGGAGGCTATGTCCGCTTGTGTCAGCTTATGCCCAGAGTGTCCTTTAACACCCACTCTGTCCAGTTTTGTCCGTTAGGTACTATCCATCGTACTTTGACTCCGTATTTGCCGACATAGGTGATTCTTCCCTCGAAAGGGTGGTTTTTCGGGCTATATACGATATCGCCGACATGGGCGAAAATGACGGGTTTTCCGTCACTTATCCCGATTTGAGGCACTTTGTCCTCCTATGTCCATTTTTGTCTGGACATAGCCCCTTAGATCCGGATAGATCCTGCATTTCCTCTATTGTCTTGTCAAAGTACGATTTGGTAGGATTTCCCCGGCTTTTCGGATACTTCCGAAAGTTCCGTTTCCCACCTTATGTCCCTTTTCCCCCGCTATCACCACTATAGCACAGTCCCAAATGTTGGTTATATGCGTAAATGTCCGGATTTACTAGTATATATGGGCTCAAAAATCTGGGCTAAAATACGCATAAAAATGGTGACAAAATAGGACATTTCAGAACAAGTTATGATATTTTGGACACTTTTTTGATCCACATGGCGCCATCTGTAGACCCGATATGTCCGAAATGTCCCGATATTTCACCCACTATGCTAGTAATTCACCCCTTATGCTTATAAATCGCCAAATGCGACATATCGTATATGTCGTATTTACCCGATTGAATGGATAAATCGCCAATTTACGATAATTCAGGCATTTCGATATCCTGATATAATAGTATAAATGGGACAAACCACATAAAAGGGTATGAAATGGTATTAATGTTATTAAATGTGAACAAAATAACTATATTATAACAAAACGGTATAAAAAGGACATTCCGGCAGGGTCCTCCTTGTTTTTGGTGAGTTATTGAATTATAATATTTTGACGGTTTGAATTATCGTGTTAGCTAATTCAAATAATATCTGCGATATCGAGGTATAGCCTAGATATAATAAAGCGTCAATATTTTATTATGTAATTCGTCAATTTTTTGACAACGGACCATAGCACATGCTAGACAAAGCTGTCAATGACGCTTACACTTGCTCTCAATGAGGAGGCAAACATGGCCGCAGGAGATAGCTTCGAAGGTTTTGAGGGATTTATCTCAGATACCTGGAATGCCGATGAGGCGCTATCCAAGCTCCACATGGAATATGCGCTAGAAGGAATTGGCAAAAACTTTGACGTCGCCAAACGACTACTCGAAGAAAACCTACCGCTAGCAGTCATGGCCATGTGTCACTTAGCTACTCGCTCTAAAATTGAAGGAATTCGACTCAACGCTAGTAAATACGTCATTGACCGGACCATGGGTCCGGCTGAGAAAGTAGAAGCCCGCGATCACCGTAGTGCTTGGGAAGAAATCTATGACCAAGTGCTAACCGAAGCAACGAACGAGTTACGCGCAAATAGCGAGTAAGGGAGTGTACCATGAGTGGAGTGAGTAAGGAAGTAAGCTACCAAGAAATGCTAGCCGAACAACTACAGTGGCACGAACCTAAAAAGTACAAAACGAGTGTTGTTGTGTACAGTAGCGGTCAAGGTACCAGCATAATTACTCATGGTGAGGCAAAGGTTGAACGAGAAAAAGACGGCTTACGTATAACAGTAATCGAAAACGGCATACAAGTCAAAGTATTTTTCTGGAACGCTGGCAGTTGGGACAGCTATCAGGTTATTCGAGTGGAGGCATAATGGCCGTCAAGCGCGCGCTACGTGGCGACAACGTTATTTACCGCCGGTCAAATGGTGAAACTATGGCTGTCATCGTTTCTGGTGGTCAAGGTGATGCTCCCGCCGCACCAACCTGTGTCATCACTGGTACTGGTGGCACCCTAGCCGCCGCGACCTACAACTACAAAATTACCTATGTTAAAGATGGCGTCGAATCGGCCATGAGCGCTGCGTCTGCTAACCAGGTAACATCAGGCTCCACGTCAATGATTGACGTGAACTGGACTACCGTGACCGGAGCCACGTCATATAAGGTATATGGCCGGACCGGCGGCAGCTTTTTGTTGATGGGCACCGTTACGGCGCCAACGACAACATTTAACGATACTGGTTCGGTTACTCCGTCTGGTGCCGGACCAAGCACCGACTTCAATATAACCTTCCGGTCTCCATATGCTGGCCACCCCCAGACAACTGGTGCATTACCAGGGTTGACCGCCGGCACGTATCAGAAGATTTAGGGAAAAACCCTTGCTGCAGTGGGGTTTGACGCCGGAGGCGGTGGGGCATGGCCGTTTATGCAAAGGAACTGAACCGAGCCCGAGTATTGTATGAAAATCACACGCTACTAGCTAGCACGTCCGAGAATAGTGGATTTATTCGCCTGCCAGCGAAGACAGTGACGATTACTAAAAACCACACCACCGCTACCTATGCTATTACTATTGACTGGTCGATGGATGGTACGAATACCGCGTTTACCACCACTCCAACCATGGTTAATTTTGTACCTCAGACATTTACCGCATTGACCCCGTACGCCAAATTTACCATTACTGCATCGGCTGGCACGTTTACTGTGCACCAAACAACGATTATGACGTAATTGGTGGTGATAGTTATGGGGGAAGGGTGATAGTCATGAATGGAGATTGATGTGAACGATTGGCTACGATAATGCAGGAATGTCGTCATAGTGCAGGCACGCGAACAGTGTTTAGTGTCGACGTCGATGGTGTGTATTCGGTAACGATTATTGACCCATGTCCAGACCCTAATTGTGCAGATTTTTCAACTTTAAGGCAGGCCCAGCGGGATTCAATTCGAGACTTAGCGACACAAATGACTGCTCGCCACCCAGCACCGGATAGGATTCGTGTGCGAGAGGAGTAGCTCATGTTTGCTATTGCGGCACTCATTGTGTTTATTCTGGCTTTACTTATTGACAATCCGGCCATTAATTTACTATACCTGGGTCTAGCCCTACTGTCGGCGCACTTTGTGTTTGGTGGGTTTATTCCAGCCATGCCGTGGACTCGACCACCAAACTGATGAACTATCTGCCCGTCGTACTGGAGTTAAATAATAGGAAGGGCGGGTGTTGCCGTGTCGTTAGCTATTTCCAAGGAAAAGTACTTTGACCTTATTGGCTATGTGCCACATGAAAAGCAGCGACTGTTTCATGACAGTACCGCCAGATTTAAGATTCCCGTCTGTGGGCGTCGGTTCGGGAAACTCTTAGAAGTAAATACGCCAATTCCCACGCCTGACGGCATGGTGCCCATGGGAGTACTTGAGCATGGTGATATTGTCTTTGACGAACACGGGCATCCATGTACCGTTATAGGTACGAGCAATATACAGGCTCGCACTGATGCCTTTCTGGTAACTTTTGATGACGGGTCTACCTTAGTTGCTCATGGTGAGCATGAATGGTTAACGTACGATAAAGCAGCGCGGAAGGCGCTAACCGATTCTCGTCGTATGACCAAACCCGCGGTCCGTACCACTAATAAAATTGCCTCAACATTGTATACAAAATCAAAGAAGCCAGAGGTAAATCATGCGATCACATTGGCTGGTCCAGTACAATACGCGAAAAAGGACCTTCCAATTGACCCATACGTATTGGGTGTATGGTTAGGCGATGGTAGTAGCAGCGATGGTATCGTTACTATACCGGACTCTGATTCATGGATAATTGACAAAATAAGCGCGCGTGGGTGGGAGGTAACGCGACATGAGCACAAGGATCGATGTACGTCATGGAGAATCCATGGGCTACGAGTTTTATTAAGGGAGCAACTATTACTAGGTACTAAGCATGTACCAACAACGTACTTGTACGGCTCTGTGGAACAGCGAATGGACCTTCTACATGGACTCATGGACAGTGATGGTTCAGTGGCTAATAATCATGTGGACTTTGATAGTACAAACAAAAATCTCGTGGATGCAGTAGACTCACTTATCTGCTCACTTGGCGGACGAGTGGTGCGGTCACAGAGAGTGGGTAAGCTCTATGGTGTACCGAAGAAGCTGTGTTATCGAATCCACACAGGTAATATCATAGACGTATTCAGCTTACCAAGGAAGTTAGCTGCACAGCGTGCGCTACCGAGACGCAAGCATTACTTTAGATTTATTACATCCATCACGCCCATAACGAGACCAGTTTGGATGAAATGTATTGCAGTCGATAGTAAATCTCATCTATACCTAGCTGGCGGCTCCTATATTGCTACCCACAATACATTCATGGGAGCACGCGAAGTCGAACCAATACTCATGATTCCTAATAAACACGTTTGGATAGTGGGGCCTTGTGTAGATGAAGAAACTGAAATTCTCACTGCGCGTGGCTGGTTAAGGTATGATGAGGTTGTCGTTGGTGACAAGACGCTTTCGATTAACCCAATAACTGGTTTGAGTGAGTGGGATACCGTTGAGAAGGTATTACTAAACCCAGGGACGCATGATGTTATTAGGATGGAAGGACATTCTTTTTCTGCTCTTACCACTCCTGATCATCGTTGGTTAACTCAGCGAAGGCCAGGTATAGGCTATAAAAAGGATGGATCTAAACTTCCATCGGTGCTGAAACCAATTGAGCACTTATTACCAGAAACTGATAATGGTTGGACCTGGCGGACAACAGCAACATTAACTGCCGACGATCGCATTCCGAAGGCTGCGGTATGTGCAACTGTACCCACCGAGCCAAAGTATACAGATGCTTTCGTGGAACTAGTCGCGTGGCTGTGGGCTGAAGGATCGAGGAATGGCAGTAGAGGTGATGGGTTAACCATTCATCAATCTCATGTGGCAAATCCTGATAATGTAGCGCGAATACGACGTGCACTTACTGAACTCTGTCCCAACCCACACCTGGGTGATAGTTATCATGCGTTTGAATATTGGTCTGACCGCATTTATGCAACAAGTCCGAATATGACACGATTTAATATAGGAAAAGTTTTGGGAAGAGAATTCAAGAAGGTATTCCTAGACCACAAGATAGTTGATCCACAGTTCATTATGGATCTCACATTTTCACAATTAAAATTGTTTGTTGATATATCTATGCTAGGGGATGGAACAGTCGGAAAACAGTATAAAGACGGCTATGAATCATGTCAAAAAGTCATATATCAGGAGAGTAAGGAGCAGCTATTTGCCGTTCAATTGGCCTGCTCACTCATTGGTATAGCTACTAGTATAAGACCACGAACAAAGGATGGCAACAACGGTTGGGTTTTGGGATTACTGACGAGTCGATTTATTAATCCACAGCGGGCGCAATATGTTGCTGGTCCCCGAGGCATCAAGATAGGGGGTGAGCAATATATAGGTACAGTATGGTGTGTTACTACCAAAAATGGTAACTGGTTGGCAAAGCGAAACAGCTCTGTCTATTACACCGGAAATACCTATGATTGACCTTGGTGAGAAGGAATTCAGAGTTATTTGGCAGGATATGATAGTTGGTCTGCGGTTAGGGCAAGAAAAGAAAGTAAAGAAAAGTTACAACAAACGTGTTGGTGACATGTTCATCCAGTTTCCATGGAATACTATTATTGAGGTGCGTAGCGCTGATCGCCCGGACAATCTGGTTGGGGAAAAACTTGACTATGTGATAATGTCCGAGGCAGCGAAGCACAATCGTGAAACGTGGAGTCGATACATTCAGCCGGCCTTAGCAGACAAGCGTGGTCAGGCGACGTTTTCTTCTACACCAGAGGGACAAAACTGGTTACACGATTTATGGCAATACGGGCGAAACCCAGCATTTAGTGACTTTGAGTCGTGGCGATTTCCATCCTGGGAGAATCCGGTCGTTTATCCAGGTGGTCGTAATGATCCTGAGATTATCCTTCTAGAGCGTACACTCCCCTTTGAGTGGTTTCAACAGGAAATTGCTGCTGACTTTACCTCGTTTATGGGAAAGATTTTCAGCGAGTGGGATGAACAGACTCACGTCAAACAGATTACCTATAACCCGGCATGGAAGAACTTCATTTGTTTTGACTGGGGCTATGTTAATCCCATGGCCGCCGTGGAGTTTCAGGTTGACCCGATGGATCGAGTGCATGTCTGGCGAGAACACTATAAAGCCGGGGTGCGCCTCGATGACTTTCTCGGTGAACTGCGCACGCGTGACCAACCAGAGGGTTATCGAATAGACCTGTGTTTTGGCGATGCTGCTGATCCAGAAGCGGTAGCAACTGTATCGCAGAAATTTTCACCATGTGTGGCTAGACCAGAGAGTAAAGCCAACTGGCGTGAGGGCATTGATTTGGTGAAGACATTTTTGCGCACTCAGCAAGTGGGTGAGGTCGACGAGTATGGTACTCCGCTGGAGGAACCGTGGTTATATGTTGACCACTCATGTCGCGCGCTTATTCACGAAATGAATAACTATCGAGCCCATTCGCCGTCTGGTCGCACACCGCGTAACCCACGGGAAGACGCGATTAAATATGAAGATCATGCCATTGACGCGTTACGGTATGGGTTAATGCATATTTTCAAGCTAGGCTGCACTATGAGCTTGGCCGACATTTACACCCCGGGTGAGCTAGGTACTTCATTGACTGACAAGGGTTACTTTACCACGAATGTGCACTTCTGATGGACATAGTAACAGATTGTCGGCATGAGGATGGTATTACGGTTGGATTAATTGATGCAATTATCAGTATTGCGCGAATATTGGCACACCGAGAATTAACTAGCATGATAGTTATCGAGGCATTATCAGACTTGCGGCAAGATGAGGATGTGTGTTCAATTGTGGGAATATCGCGCATACCAACTTAGAGTCATTGATGGCGACACCATGACAGTTTTATTGGACCAAGGATTTCACAGTCGACGGGAAGAAGAACTGCGCCTAGTTGGTGTGTACGCGCCAGAGCTACGAGAACTTGGTGGTAAAGAATGTAAAGAATTTGTGAGTGGCTGGTTGAAGACCTATTGTCAGAATGTTGATTGGCCATTGCTGGTAACTACATTGAAAAATACCAATCCAGAACCGGAAGAAAAACGTTCATTTACTCGATATTTGGCCAATGTTCGGACAATAGACCAAAATAGGAACTTAAACGAGGATATTATTGCGTTTTTATCTACGCATCCGGAATGGGGCCCGGGACAATGATAAGTATACCTATCGACATGCGACGATGCTCCTTGTGCAATAATCCTCGAAAACTACGACTGATTGTCGACAAAGGCAGAATCGAGTGGATGATTCTTATATGTCGGGAGTGTGATGGTAATGCCGCTTTCATCGGGAAAGACGCCCAAGGTCGTGTCACAAAACATCCGGATGCTTAAAAAGGAAGGATATCCACAGGAGCAGGCGGTAGCCATTGCGCTAACCAAGGCGGGTAAATCAAGAAAGAAAAAGAAGACATGAATACCGTGGAGTTAGAGAAGGCTCTACAAGAGTTTTTCGTAGCTCGTGGTATTGAAGGAATTATCTGCGATTGGGTGGTTCTCGTCGATTACATTCCAGCTGATGACATAGACAGTTCTGGGTTTGCTTGCTATTACCGCGATGGTGATCTCAGGTGGAAAAATGCCTACGGACTGCTAAAACTATGGGAGATGAAGTTAAGTCAAGAATACCAATTCAGGGATGGCGGCAACTCGTCATGAGGGGGAGTCAGTGACCATCGAGGATGATGCCATCCGCGCCATCGAAGATGTGCAGACTGAGCGTACCCGCAATTTGCGCGAAGTACTCCTCGATGACAAATACGAACTCGTTGGGGCCAATCACGATCCTGCCAACGGTTCATATATCATTATGGCCGAGCGCGACCCCAAGATGTCTACGGCAACGGCATTTAAAGAGATGGGCTATACCAGTTTGTCTCCGTGGACTGCCTGGACTAGAGAAGAACAAATTCCGGAACTGCGGGATAAGCAAGGTATTCGCACCTACTACGAAATGAAACGGGCCGATGGTACGGTTCGCGGGGCCTTGCGTTATGTCAAAACGCCAGTGATGGCGGCGCGCTGGTTTATGGAGCCAGCCTCTGACTCGGTCTTAGACCACAATATTGCCACTTTTGTGGAAGACAATCTTTTCAATAATCTAAACGTGCCTTGGAGTCGGATCGTCGAAGACGCCCTGCTCATGTGTGAGTATGGTTATCTTCCAATGGAAAAGGTTTATGGGCAGGATAGCGATGGGCGTATTGTTATAAAGAAGCTTGCCCCACGTCACCCATTGGACATTCGTGAGTGGATTTACGATGCAAATGGTGGACCAGAAACTCTGATTATGGAGCCTACTGAAGCAACCGGTTGGATTCAACTAGAAATTCCCATTGCCAAACTCGTAGTGTTCGTGCTTGAACAAGAAGCGGGTGACTTACGAGGTATTTCACTGCTCCGATCGGCCTACAAGCACTACTTTTATAAAGACTGCAAGTCCGAAGATACAGAAATATTAACCCAGCGTGGGTGGCTATTTCACAACCAGCTAATTCAAGGAGATATGGTATTAACAATCAATCCAGAGACTGGTATGTCTGAGTGGAATGAAGTTCAATATATTAGACGTTATCCTGGTACACACGATGTAATACACATGGAATCTCAACAAATCTCTTCAATTTCCACGCCAGATCATCGTTGGCTAACAAAAGATACAACCTGGAAGGCTCCATACACGTTTGTCACAACAGAAAATTTGCGTCAGCGTCATATTATTCCACGTGCCGCGGTCAATGCTGATATACCAACTGAACCAAAATATACTGATGATTTGGTAGAACTAATAGGATGGTTTATAACAGAAGGTGGTTGGCAAGGATATGGTTCTGCAATTGCACAAAACTATGACCAACCATTCTTTGACAGAATTAGGACATGTTTGACTGGTGTATTTGGTCCTGCATATGCGCCGGATCGGACAAATGTTGGTCACGGCAGGTTGCCAGCAGGATGGTACGAACATACTAAAAAACATGATCCAAACGGATGCCAGTTTCGTTTAAATGCAAATGCAACAAAATTATTGAGTAATTTTGTAAAAGGAAAGAATAAAGTAGTTACTACAAATTTTATCTTATCCTTGACTAAGGCTCAACTAGAACTATTTGTTACTACCTGTTTGAGAGGCGATGGATGTACAAATAGTGAGATACGACAGAATGATAAGCCAAGACTTGAACCGATTGCATTAGCTTGCATGTTACTCGGTTGGGGAGTAAATTATAAATCTTGGAACCATCAAGATCCAGATTATCAACATGCGATAGTTCATCAATTGCTTATTTCTCGCGAACGTGTCGGTGCTAAACCACTACAGTCAGCATCGCGATATGGATCAAAGATAGAACGCACTACTTACACTGGAATAGTCTGGTGTCCAAAAACGAAGAACGGAACGTGGCTAGCTCGTAGAAACGGTAAGGTATATTTTACTGGAAACACATTTTACAAGATAGATTCAATTCAAAAGGAACGACACGGTATTGGTGTACCGATCATTAAGCTGCCCATGGGTTTCAGCAAGGCCGACCGGGCGATTGCTGAAGATTTAGGGCGAAATTTGCGTACCAACGAACGTGCCCATATCGTGGCCCCGGAGAGTTGGACTATTGAATTCGCCAAACTTGAAGGTCAGCCGGTAGACTGTTTGACGTCTATTGCTCACCATGACATGAAGATTTATGAAAACATCCTCGCCCCGTTTGCCAATGATCCGAATGCTAAAGAAGATTCAATGAGCATGTTCTTCAAGTCTACTCGATATATTGCCAACACTGTGGCTGATACCTTCAACAAATATGTGATAAAGCAGTTGGTAGATTTTAACTTTGCCCGAGGCAAATATCCGAAGTTGCGGGCTCGGCGGATAGGTGAATGGGAAGACCTGCGGACTATGTCGTTTGCCTACCGTAACTTTGTTGGCGCTAACTCGATTATTCCGGATGAGCGGCTAGAAGATTTCCTCCGTCGTGAAATGGACCTGCCACCCGCCGAGCATGAAACTCGCCGCTTCACCACGGCGAGCCCGCAGGCGGCTCAGCCCATGACATCTGATGAAGGTGCGCGCACGGCTACCGGTTCTGATGTAGCGCCACCAAAACCGGCCCGGGTCGGCCCGCCCCGGCAGTCTAATCCTGCCGTACCATCGGTGGGCAATCAAACTACCGGTGTGGACAAATCAGGAACGAGTGGGACACGATGATAAGCGATTTTACTGAGGAGCGTAATCTCTCGGTGGCGCGTGGTGGGTTTACTAGTTTGGACGAAGCCCTGGCGTGGTGTGTGCAGACCTATGACCGAGATTTTGCGGGCAAAGAGTGGGCTAGCATAGAGATCCGCCCGGTATTTACATTATCTGATAATCCAGAGGGTGGATATCACCGGTGGGAAGCCTGCGTGCACGGACAGATTTCGTCAATATCAGTAGGAGCTAGACCTGAATGACTGATCAACACAAAGAGATATTAGTGTCAGTTTCGGTTAATTGTGGTAAAGATGATGCTATGGCGGTTAAGACGGTTGAAGTGTTGTCCAGAGCGATTATCGGCTTAGCCCTTGAAGAATTAACCGTGACGTTGTCTATTATTAGAATGGATGAAGACTCCGAATGAAACCAACAGTAGGTAGGATTGTTCACTATGTCAGCTACGGCACGCCAGGGGGTGAGTACACCTCAGAGTGTCGGGCTGCCATTATTACTTCCGTATCAGAAAGCTTGGTTGTACCTGCACATGGGGTGCCATATGTGGATCTTTGTGTGCTTAACCCCACTGGTATATTCTTCAATCACGATGTCTACTATAACGAAACGAATAGCGGCGGTACCTGGCACTGGCCAGAGCTGGTAGTGGAATAGGAAAGGGGTGGATAGCCATGCGACCTGATCCACCGATGTCGATCCGTCAGCGACGACTAGAAAGTGCTAAACCATCTATTACCACAAAGCGTCAAGAAACTGCCACTATGCTATCTGATCGAACGACCAGGGGTTTTAAACGTAATGCCACAAGAATTGCAAAGAAACAAGGCATACCCTATGATAGGGCTGCCGCCATTCTAGCCGCATCCACCCGACGGGCCGGTCCTGCGGCCCGTCGTAAAAATCCCCGGTTAAAAAGGGTTCGTGGAGCCGAAGGATAGGGGAAATAGGAAGAGGTCGGATTACTTATGACAGTAAAAGCTTCGTATCTCGTTGATATTGGTGGTCTGACCTTTTCCGAAGATCAGCCAACTTCAACGTGGGTACATGCACTCACACATGGCGCGTTTAAGCATCCACTCTTTGGCACAATTGACATCACCAGTGATCGAGTAAAAGGCTTTGTCGAGAGTGTCAAAAATAAGGTCCGTGGCATTGACCCAAGCATAAACTATATGCACGAGGGCGATGGTGAAGCGGCTGGTTGGGTCAAGGACGCACAAGCGCGCTCCGATGGCCTGTGGGTGTTGGTCGAGTGGACCACTGATGCAGTTCGCAAAATTAAGGACAAGGCGTTTCGTTACTTTTCAACTGAATTTTTTGACGAGTGGGAAGATTCAGCTGGAACTAAGCACAAAGATGTATTCTTTGGTGGCGCGTTGACCAACCGTCCCTTCATGAAGAATCTTGTGCCAATTAACTTATCCGAATTAACTACCGTTAATGCCTTCGAGCTGGTCGCGGCTGTTACCGGTAAGGACATCGATTCCCTGAAGGGAGGTTCCAACATGCCATTGTCCGATGACGATCTGAAGAAAATTGTTGACGGAGTTGCTACCAAGCTTTCTGAAACAAAGACACAAACACCGCCTAATCCTCAGCCAATGAACCTTGAAGATATTCCTGAACTAAAGGCGCTCGCTGAAGAAAACCCAATGGTCCGTACGTTGCTGGCCCACGTGCAGACGCAAAATCTTGACTTGGAGCAGACTCAGCGTCGACTCAAGGAAGAGGAAATTGAGCGTCGCCTGGCGGAGTTTGACCGAACTAAAATTGTTCTTACTCCGGTTGCTCGGGAGCGAGTCTTTGCACTACTCAAGAAGATGCCCACTGAACTTTCCGAGGACTTTTGGGCGTTGCTCAATGACATGAAGAAGTCTTCGTCGTTCCTGGTTGAACTTGGTGAGCGAGCTGGTGCCACCGTTAATTATGGTAATCCAAAGAGTGCGCTTCAGCAGTTCAGTGAGGCAGTTTCCCTTTACCAGAAGGCAAACAATGCCAACTATGCCGATGCTGTCGAGGCAGTCACGCGGGATAACCCGGCACTGTACAACAACTACCGCCGGGAGTTGGTGAACACGAATGGCTAATTTTATTGGGTTAGACAAGGGCTATCCAGTACTACCAACGTATAACTCATCGGCAGCAGCGGGTGTTTTAGCTTTTCGGTGTGTAAAGTATTCTGTTAGCTCCAGTATCGGATACATTGACATTCAAGCTGTTAACACAGCTGGAAACCTGGTTCTTGGTATTGTCCAGGAAAACATCGATGCAACCAAGGTAGCCACAGGCAAAGCTATTGCCAACGTGCGTATTGGTGGTATTAGTAAAGTACTTGTTACCACTGGTACCAGCATTGTTTTGGGTTCTCGGGTGATGGCGAGTACTGGTGGCGGTGTGATTCTGGCTACTGGTGCAACTGCACAACTAACTGGTTTTGTGGTGGGCATGTCAGTTCCTGGTGGTACTGTTGCAGCCAACGACCTTATTGACGTATATCTGACTCCTGCTGTCCAGTTCGGCGCCTAATTCTGAGGGAGGTGAATATAACCCATGGCAGTTTACAATCCGACCGGTTCTGGTAACGTTCATATCGATCAGGTTCTCACACAAATCAGCGTGGCGTGGCCGAACAATGGACTCGTTGGCGAACGGCTTTTTCCTAGCGTTCGAGTAATGAAGCAGTCGGACAAGTATTACATTTTTGGCCGGGAAGGCTGGTTGCCCGAAATTGATGACCGGGCACCTGGTTCAGTGGCAAACGAGGTTACTGGTCTGTCTGTCTCGACGGATACCTACTACGCTCGGGAGCACTCACTTCAGATTGCGGTTACCGATGAGGAGCGGGAGAATGTTGATTCCCCACTTGCACCGGATCGCGATGCTACTGAGATGGTTACTTCGAAAATCATGCTTGGTCGAGAGGTAGCTATTAAGAACCTGGTTACCACCACAGGTAACTACGCTTCCGGTTTGAGTACTACACTTTCTGGTGGTGCGCAGTGGAACTCAGCTAACTATGCGACATCAGACCCGATTTCCGACCTGCGTACAGGTAAGTCGGCCGTACACGCTCGTATCTTCATGGAGCCAAATACTCTGGTTGTTCCTTATCAGGTAATGGCAGCATTGGAAGACCACCCAGACTTCCTGGAGCGGGTGAAGTACTCGGAGCGAGCAATCTTCTCTCCTGAGTTGCTTTCTGCGGTATTGGGCTTTAGCACGACTGTCGTGCCGGGTGTGGGTATTAACTCCGCCAACCTAGGCCAGAGCCCATCGCTTGGTTACCTGTGGGGTAAGGACGTCGTTATGGCGTGGGTACCACCTCGACCAGGTTTGAAGATTCCAGCCTTTGGCTACGAATTTACCTGGGGTACCCAGTATGTGGATCGGTGGCGAGAGGAACCACGTAAGTCTGATTTGATTCGAGCTGCCCGTCGCTATGACCTAAAGCTAGTTGCTCAGGGCGATGCTGGTAGCTCTGATGCTGGTAAGGCAATCGCCGGATACCTCATTAAAGCTGCAATTGCATAATAAGGAGGATATCGTTATGCCTAAAAAGATCTTTGCGGTTACTAATGTTAAGCTAAACTCGGACACGTTTTTTGCTGCTGGTGATGAAATTGATACTGAAAAATTCACACGGGAACAGTTGGTCCAGCTTCATGAAAGTGGCGCGGTTGAGGTTCGTGTTGTGGATGAAGAACCAACTGCGGAAGTTCCGGCTAAGGATGATATTATTGATGCAACTAAAGACGAGGACCTTAGTGCCGGAGACGCAACAGAAAAGCCAGTAGAGCCGGTGGAAGCATCAACTGAACCGCCGAAGGAATAAGGTTTACCATGGCACGAATTACCGCGAGCGAGGCGCAGGGATGGGGTGAACGTACTAAACTTGACCTGTCCACGCTGGATACTGATCTTTGTCAGCAAATCGAAGAAGAAGTTCTTGCTCGGATAGGCGGTGTTTACGATACATCCACTTGGATTGATGCAGCAACCACTCCGCGCCTCGTTCGGGTAATTATTGCCAAAACCTATGTAGCCTGGTTTTATGATCGCCAGTATAGTGAAGACCAAACGAGTGGTAACGATTATGCTGCTATGCTTCGAGCAAATGCTGAATTGCTCATTACTGGTATTCTTGATGGGACCATTGATATTCCAGGAATGGAAAGTGAGTCAGGAGCAGTAGCGGCATTTTATCCTAATGATCTGTCGTCAGCAGAGCAGCCAACAAGTGAAGACCTATCGCTAGGACCAGCTAAGTTCTCCATGGGTAAGCGATTTTAATTATGGCTATTATGGGTCGAGGGCGACGTTTTCCTAAGCCAACACCGTTTATTATTGCTGAGGCACTTACTTACGGTTTAGAGTTGCCAATGATCGAAATAAATCCGAACTATGCTTTTGAGCATGGAGTTGCGGTAACTGCACGGTCGATTGATAAGCTTAGCATGGAGTTCCTTACATTCAGGGAACCATTAGTTAGGTCATTAAATTTTGTTGTAGTTCCGTCGATTATTAAAAATTTTGCCGCACAAGGTCGTCCACCATGGAAAAAGCTCAGTAAGAAAACTATCTATAATAGGTTGATAGAAGGATATCCCCGTGGACCAATTTTGGATAAGAGTGGTCGATTAAAACGTGGTGCTACGAGAAAAAATATTTGGGATGTCCGCAACAGCGAGTTGAAGTTACGTGTTAGTTATTTCACGCAAAAGATACCATATGCACGATTTCATCAATTTGGTGCTCGTGAGCCAGGTACTCGTATGGCTCAACGGCTGGAAACCCATATTAGAAGATTTGACAGGCCGACACCTGGTCCGTTTGGTATTGGTGAATTACCTCCTGGTGTTCGCGCTGGTCCGGTAATTGATGTTAGTAGTGTTCAATCTGGTCGTGGTTTTGGTAAGCTTCCTCCTCGACCATTTATTCAATTAACATTGGAAGAAGAAGTAGAAATCTATAGTATATTCTTTACCTGGTTGTCAGAACGAGTGGATAAACATTGGGGTCGTGATAATATATGACTCATACTGATCGTGATGAAGCGATTGCTCAGGCTATCTATGATATTATTAGTAATAATCTGGTCGATCTGGAATTGGAAATGGTATTATATGGGAATCATACCTTAATTCCTGCAAATGCCGTGGCAGTAGTGTCGCCACAGGGGAAAGTTCGGGCACTTGTTGGAGTGTCTCAACCGGGTGGACGTACGGAAAATAGGCTCATGGTTTCTATTCAACTACACTGGAGTAGAGTGGGAGATGAAGCAACAGAGCGGAAAAGGGTGGATGACCGAGCTTACGAATTAGAAAAGTTGATTCATAAGGATACAACGCTGAATGGTATAATAATTCATGGATTTATTTCTAGTGTAGAGCGAGGGGAAACAACGGTAAGCACTGGTGGTATGTTTCGCACTGTTATTATGACGTATGAGGGAAAAACCCATACTTATCTCTCGCCACCAGCAGCACCAGTTTAGGAGCGTTCATGCATTTCGAAATAGTTTCCGATCGTGAATGCCTGATTGATGGGATTGGGCTACTACCTGTGAACGCTCCGGTCGTACTGGACGATGACGATCTGAAGTTGTTTCAGGCTATGAACAATGTTTCCATCACTGAGGCAAAATTCCCACGTTTTGTAAGTATCGTTGCCGTGTTGGATGAGGGAGGTGAAAAGTAAACTATGGCTATTGGAATTGGCGCGGGTGGTATAGGTGGTCTTGCCTTTGAGCAGTTATCTCCGCCAGTACAATCAGCATTAGCCACCGCAGCCACTGGTGGCACCATTACCGCAGGCACTTACAAGTATGTGGTGACAGCAATTAATACTAATGGTGAAACCACCGCGAGCAACGAACAGACGATTGTTACTACCGGTTCCACGTCTACGGTGACTGTTACCTGGGCTGCCGTTGTTGGTGCAACTGGATATAAACTGTATAAGACTGCCGCAGGTGGCGCAACTGGCACCGAACTACTGTATAAGACAGTGGGTGCAGTCACGTCTGATATTGATACCTCACCTGGCTCACCGGCAGGCGCTTTTCCTGCGCAGAACACCGCTGCTAACTCAGGTACCTATTATGCACCAACCAAATTCTTTCCCTTTAACTCTGAGTCATTGGTGGTTCAGCAAGACACCATTTGGCGTCGACCAATTCGACAGAATGCCGATGTTATCGGGGCAGTAGCGGGCAACTACCATGTCGAAGGCGACTTAGATATGGAGTCACTGGAAGACGTTATTGCCTACTTCCTCTACGCCTCCCGCACATCTATTGCTAAAACCGGTACATCACCAAACTTTACCTACACGTTTACTCCTACCTCGGCAGCCGTGCCAGTACGAACCCTGTCGTTGACTTTTGTGCGTAACGGTTTGGTATTTGGCTATACTGGCTGTGTGACGTCAAGCTTCACTTTTGGTATCGCGGATGGAATTTTAACATTTAACACCAGTATGATGGGCCGAGACGAGGCAGTGCAGTCGCTACCCACGCCAACGTGGCCAACCACTACTCCATTCGGCGCTGGCATGTTCAAAATTGAAATCCCCACCGGCACACAGGTTTTTGATACTGATACCTTCGAGTTTGCCGTAGAAGACAACGCAGAGGCACAGTTCCGCCTCAAGGATACTGGTCGTGGCGCGCAGTTTATGAAGTTTGGTGAGCGTAATTCGACAATGAATATGGAACGTGATTTCGAGGCTCGGACTGATTATGATTTGTTTAAGTCGGTTACCTCGCAGAGTGTTACTTTGACGGCTACTAAGGGTGTAAACAATAATATTGTTATTCTTGCTCCAGTGGCGATCAAAGATACCTTTGAGGTTGGTTTGTCTGGTCAGGGCGATATTGTTCGGGCTAGTATTGCCTATCAGAACGTTATTGACAGCACTGGTAAGTCATGGCAAATTACATTGAAGACACAGGAAGACATACTATAGAAATAGTCGCTGGAGGATGATATGTGAACTACCTAGTATATGGACTATACTCCATAATACTGAGTTTAAAAAGTTTTATTGGCTATATTATCTTCAGAATATATTGGAGGGCACTGGTGCCTGTTGCGACTATTACGAGTGATACTGAGCGATTTGACCTAAAGACGCTACCTGAAGCGTATGTTGTGGTCCGACGGATGACCTACGGCGAATCGTTAAAGCGTACGGGTATGATGACTAAATTCTTGGTTGGTGGTAATCCTACCAATCGAGACTTCTCCGGTGAAGTAGAAATGAACCAGGAAGAGGTTACACTCTGGGACTTCGCCAATTGTGTTGTTGAACACAATTTGACTGATGAAAATGGTAAACTACTCAATTTTAAGAATCAAGTTGATGTTCGGCGACTGGATATCAGAGTGGGTGAAGAGATTGGTCGCTATATCGATGAGGTAAACAACTTTGAGGAGAAACCAGAAATAAAAAACTCTTAGAAGAGGTACGGAAGGCAATATTCGTACCTAATCGAGTAAGAGTATCCCGAGAAGCTGAGTTAATTTTTGAAATCGTCGGTATATGTTTGGAGTTGCATACTTTACCACGTGCTGGCGGATTATTGGACCAAGATTCTTTATTTGTCTACTTTCTAAACTACATTCTGGTATGGCGGACGCAACGAGCGGAGTTGGATAGTAAGAAAACTCACTGAGGAGCAATTGTGCCATTCAGTGCCACCCGAGACATGTGGCTGGTCTTAAAAGCGCGTGATGAAGCTAATCGCGCGCTTCGATCATTCACACGCAATGTTCGGGGTGCAGGTGACGCAGTGGCGATGGCGCATAATCAGGCGGCGCGGGCAAGCGTTGCTTCGGCATTGGCTGAGGCACGACTCAATCAGTCCATGATGGGTACTTCTATTCAGCGCGCCCGACTGCTCGGCGCCTCGGAAGATTCCATTCGCGCCATGCGGCTAGAAATGCTGGCTAACCGAGACCATATTAATAGTCTACGAGGTCAACAGGTAGCGCTGGAACGTGCGGCTCAGCAGTTGCAACTCAATGCCAATGCGGCCGATCTGCACGCTCGACGATTACAATATTTATCCCACTCGATGACTACGGTCAGCCAAGTTGCCACATCTATGGGCTTTGTCTTCACGGGCGTTGGTGTTATTACTGTCGCTGCCATGAATAATATGGTGAAGACAGCAGTAGAATATCAACGTCAAGTTGCCCTCACGAGTACCCAGGTGGATGGTTTTAAGGCAACTCTGGAGGAGCTGAGTCAAATTGGACTAAAAGTGGCACGTAACATCGCCGTGCCATTCGAGCAAATTCAACCAGCGCTATTTGATATTTTTTCGTCCACTAAGGCGAACCTTGCGGAATCTGAGTTACTTCTTATTGGATTTGCCAAGGCTGCGGTAGCTGGCCAAACTACTATTGAAGCGGCTGGGCGCGGCACCATTGCCATTATGAACGCGCTTAATATACCATTAAAGGATGTTAATAAAGTATTAGATATACAATTCCAGTTGGTTCGTAAGGGTGTCGGTACCTATGAGGAGTTCGCCCGAGTCTTTGGTCGAATTACTCCATCGGCCAACCGAGCCGGCCAAAGCTTTGAAACTGTTGCGGGCATGTTGGCTTTCCTTACCCGTAATGGTTTGACTGCGGCGATGGCGGCAGCATCAGGGGCGCGGGCCTTGGATGCGATGTCCAATCCCAAGACTGTAGAACGGTTGGGGGAGCTTGGTGTTCAGGTTAGAGATATCAAGGGAAACTTCCGACCGCTTGTTGATGTTTTAAGTGAGTTGCGTGTTAAGCTCAACCAGATGCCACCAGCCGATCGGGTTAAGACATTAGTAGAAATACTAAAGGGTGCCGGTGGAACTATTCAAGCTAGACGGTTCATTGAACAGGTTCTGCTGAAACCAGGTGAGTTGGAGGAGTTCAAGGGATTCCTTACCGACATGGCCGGGGCTAGTGGTCAGTTCGAAGCAGCTTATAAAAAGATGGCCAATACCGCTGCATCTTCCAGTCAACTGCTGTCCAATCGGTGGAAAGCAGTTAAGGAAATGGCCGGTGAGGCACTCATTCCAACCTTCATAAAGGTAGTAAACGCCGTCGGCCAGGTTCTAGAGTGGTTCAATAAACTATCACCACAGCAGCAAAAGCTCTTGGCTGTGGGGGCAGCGATCGCGGCCGGTTTTACCGCATTGCTCGGAGTGGTGCTACTGCTGGTGGGTGGACTAGCGGCATTTATTGCAGTGGTGGCGACGGCTGGAACGTCGTTACTCATTGTTGGTGGCGTGCTCGCTGGGGTTATTGCTGCCTTTGCTGGGCTGGGTGCGGGCATAATCATCGCGTGGCAACGCAGTGCCAAATTCCGTGACATGCTCATTTCAGTTAAAGACGCGATAGTTACGCTATGGAAAGATGTTATTGTCCCATTCGTTCAGGATATAGTCAGTGAGTTTGAGAAGAATTTAGTTCCATCCCTCAGTAAGCTATGGAAGCTTATTAAGGATGAAGTGATTCCAGCCTTTGCTGATTGGGTGAAATTTATGTTCACCCAGGTTTTGCCTAAAGTAAAGGAAACTGCGCGAATTATTGCTGATTTGATCGGCAAGGGATTCGCTCTTATTGGTAGTGTGTTGAATAATGTTATTATTCCTGCCTGGCGACTATTCAATAATTGGATAAAAAGTAATCAGGATAACATTAGGGCGTTTATGCCAATTATTATCCAGTTAGCTAAGTGGTTTGCTATTATTGCGGCGGTTATTACTGGTGTCCTCGTGGTGGTCATGGTTGGACCACTAGTATTAGCCATTCTTGCTGTTGGTGCAGCCTTTACCGCAATGATAATAGTTATTAATACCGTTATTGGGTGGATTCGAAAGCTAATAAATTGGTTTAAGACGGAAATACCAAAAGCATTGCACGCAGTGGCTGATTTCTTCGTTAGTATCTGGAACTCTGTTGCCGAATTCTTTATTGGGGTATGGCAGAATATTATTGACTTTCTCAGTCAGGCTTGGGCTATTATAACTGGTATCATTTTAGGTGCTTTAGGTTTCCTCCGGGGCATATGGGAGACGTTCTGGAGTGTCTTTGGTGGTTTGATTAAGTCTGTTTGGGGTCTCATTGTAGCCATCATTCGGCTTGCCTTTACTATCATTTTGGCACTCGTCCTCGTTAGCTTGAAGATTCTCTATGATGCCTGGAGTGCAACGTGGCAAGCGGTAAAGCTAGTCGCTGTTGCGGTATGGACTGCCATTGCTAGCTTCTTTAAGACTATCTGGTCGGCTATCTCGGGATCATTCAAAGCCATCTGGACCGGCATCTCGGCCTTTATGGACTTCATTTGGGGCAAAATTGGTGGACGGGTTAAGGGGACTAGCTCAGGTATTCGAGACTTTCTTGCTGGTATCTGGAGATCTGTGAGTTCGGCAGTCAGTTCAGTGTGGAGTACCGTCTATACCACTATTAGCACTTGGATACAACGAATTTATGATAAAATCGCTGGAATCTTTGAAAAAATTGTCGGTTTCTTTGCTAATGCAGGTACGTGGCTCTTTGATGCCGGTGCACGGATCATTAGGGGACTTATTGACGGTATGACATCGATGGTGGATAAAGTTACTAACAAAATTGATAGTATCACAAAAAAGATTCGCGACCACTTGCCGTTCTCACCAGCTAAAACTGGACCGTTGTCTGGTCGAGGCAATCCGTACTACTCAGGTCAGTCAATTGTTAAGTTGATTGCGCAAGGTATGACGAGTCAATTAGGTACTTTGATTAAGGCTTCCAGTCGAGTGGCTTCGATGATGGGGACCGGTCCGGCTACTGCCCTGCCTGGGCTCATGGGTGGAAGCCAAGCTGGTGGGACTAACCAGAATTTTACTATTTATACTCAAGAAATAAATCCACGGCGTCATGCAGCTGAGCTTGGCTTCTTGTTAGGAGCGAGGCCATAATGACACTAGCGAATTATACTTTCCAGTTAACCAGTACCGGGGTCGTCCTGAATGCCGATACTATCTCTGTCCCGTTCATTGATATAGATCGCGTCTCTGGGCTCGACTCTGCGCCGTTTCGGGAAACTATTCGCGATCACGAGGGTGCCGATGGCGGATTTTTTGATGCAGAGTTTGAAAAGGGTCGTGAGATTATTCTAGAGGGTATTGCCTACTGTGATACGACCACAGTAGAAAGTTTTATGGACACCCTGAAGTATAACTTTGCTCCGGCTACTAGTGCACAAGCCTTCTACTTTAAAGGTCCTGGGGTAGCGGAGCGCATTCTGTTCGTCAAACCACGAGGGGTTCGGTATGACTGGGAACGACTGCGTCGCACGGGGATGACCGCCATTCAATTCTTAATGTTTGCCGAGGACCCACGAATATATTCTTCCGACTTGGTTACTGGTACGCTCCCATTTGGTAGTATTACTATTAATGGTATTGGCTTTAATCTAGGATTTAACTTGGATTTTGGTGGTGGCCAGGTACCAGCCTCGGCCACCCTGTCTGTGGGGGGTAACCGGCCTACTCCAGTAGTATTTACCATCAATGGCCCAATTACTGATCCTGTTATTACCAACGAAACTACTGATTCCATCTTGTCATTTAAGAATATTACTCTGACTACTGGTCAAGAGTTGGTGGTGGACACGGGGAATCGTACGGTACTTCTTGATGGTGTTAGTAACGTTCGCTCTAGTTTAATCGATCCAGATTGGTTCTTTTTAGTACCTGGGAATAATTTTATTGGTTTCGGTGCAGCTACTGGAACTAGTAGTACCTTGGACTATGCATTCCGGGATGCGTGGAGGTAGTAGTGACCGTTCTCAATCCTCCGGGATTCCTTCAGAATGCGGGGGCTACCCATACAGCCGAGCAGACGCGTGACTGGTTGAACCTTATGCTCAATGGTCAGTCGGCGAGTGCTCATATTGCTCGTGGTGGAGTAAATCCCTATCTTAGTAATAAACTTCAGGTTACCCAAACTGGCTCACCATCAATGGCGGTTATTGTTCGAGCTGGCTATGCTGCCATACCAGGAACAGAGGGTACCAAGCAGGGTACGTACTTCGTCGGCAACGATGCGGATGTCACGCTGACCGTTACTGCGGCTCATGCGACATTAGCCAGAATTGATATTGTCGTTTTTCGAGTTCGTGACACTGCCTATTCTGGGGCTAATAATGATAGTCTGCTTGAGGTAGTTGCCGGGACGCCAGCAGGTTCGCCTTCTCCACCGACCGCACCGGCTAACTCTATTACGTTGGCGCACATTGCCGTAGCAGCGGCAGTTACGTCTATTGTCAATGCTAATATTACCGACAAGCGGGTGTGGTTAACAGCATTAGGTGGGGTAGAGATTTGTACCTCCACTACCAGACCGTCCATTGTATTGAGTGGGACAGCGATTTGGGAAACGGATGTCGGTGGTGGCCGACTAGTCGGCTATGACGGTACTAACTGGCGTGCTTTGGCTTGGGGTACTCAGCCATATGTCTATGTTCGTCGTACGACAACCCAAAGTATTACCACAGGTACTACAACAGCCGTCAGTTGGACATCGGAAGTCTCTGACCGTTCTGGTTTGTTCTCCGCTACATCTGATACCTTTACCTGTCCCACTAATTATGATGGTGTATGGCACATCGATTCATTTGTTAAATTTGCCAATAACACCACTGGTGTTCGAGTAATGTCAATTTTGGTCAACGGTGCCGTGGTAACAGAAGATCGACGTGATCCCACCACCGCAGCCGGTACCCAGCCCACTGACTTGCATGCTACGGCAATGGTATTGTTGGCTGCCACTGATACCGTCCAGATTACGGTCTTCCAGGGATCTGGGGGTAACTTGAATATTGATGCGGGTAGCGATGCGCAGAATCCAAAATTGATGTTGACATGGATTGGGAGATAACAAATGGCTATGGGTGATCATCCTGACGTACAGTTTATTCAAGCCGCCGGCTATACGTCTGGTCGACCAGACGGTCCACCTATTTGGATTGTGTTTCACGACATGGAAGCGTCTGAGACTTCCAGTCGAGCGGAGGCAACTGCTGCCTACTTTGCTAATCCGGGGGACGGTCGGCGGGTGAGTAGTCACTATTGTGTGGACGATAATAGTGTGGTACAATGCGTTCGACTTAAAGATTCAGCATGGACAGTGGGTAACCGGCCAGGAAACTATCGTGGAATAAACTGGGAACTGTCGGGATTTGCTGGTCAAGTTCGCAGCCAGTGGTTAGATACCTTTGGCATCAATATGTTCAATCAGATGAAGCGAATTTGTTTACGAGATATGAAATCTTACAATATTCCGCTTCGCTGGTTGACTGATGCTCAAGTTAAGTCTTTTACTCCAGGTATGACTACTCACAATCAATTGCGGATCTGTTTTGGTGGGACTACTCATACCGATCCTGGTCCGAATTTCCCCTTCGATTACGTTCTTAAACTATTTCAGGAGGACGACGTGGCGTTAAAGGACGATCCAGATGGCAAAGCACTCATTGAGCGGGTGCAAGGACTAGAGAACATGGAAGACCCAATTGTCTTTCGGGTTCCTGGTGAATCAGTTGATCGTAAAGAGCCAAACCTACTAGCTCAAGCAGTCAAAGATATGCAAAAGTCGATAGCTGAACTACGAGATGTGCTTACTAGTGGTGTTAGTGTGGCTACTGAAGTGAAGCTTTCTGATGAAGGTGTTCAGCAAGTAAAAGATGCAGTGGACGCAGAACTTGATCAGATAGCAGATTAATGGCGTCATCGCAATATCGCTACGTTTTTGGGTCTCTTCGTGACGAACGAGTTATTGAAGAGGTTCCGATGTATGGCGTCTATATGGACTTAGCACTAAATACTGGAGGGCAATTTAATGGTACTTTTCAATTGGACATGACAGGTAAACGCAACGAAGATCTTATTGCTGCTACGGTTCCTGGTCGAACCTTTGTTGCGGTTGAGCGCAACAATACTGCTATTTGGATTGGTTATGTGTGGTCGCGGACGTATCAAAGTCAAGCGAAGGTAGTACAAATATATGCACAAAGTTTTGAAAATTATCCTAATCGACAATTAGTTTTGAGTAGTCTTAACACAACTGGTGATCAAAGAAACATCTTTCGTGACCTTTGGATGGCAATGCAGAGTGTGAACGGACGAAACATCAATATTAATGTGCCGCCAGTTTTCCCGGTGGCATTTACCAAAACTGTTGTGATTAATCGAGAAGATAGAAAATACTATGGCGAAGTAATGTCAAGTTTAGCAGACTCATCCGATGGATTCGACTGGTATATTGGTGTTACCAAAAGTGGTGGAAACTATATGAAAAATTTGGCTATTGGCTATCCCACGCTGGGAGCACCAACGAGTAACACTTCGATAAACTTCGAATATCCTGGTAGTATCGTCAATTACTATGCCACAGAAAGTATGGTTGGGGCAGCCACCAATACCTTTGTGTTAGGCGCTGGTGAGGGTGCCGCAATGATCGAGTATGAGCAAGCTAATGACGACATGTTAGCTAGTGGGTGGCCTCGTTGGGATATTGACGTGTCTCGTAAAGATATAACAAGTCAAGCACTATTGAACACCATTGGTGTTCAAGAAGGACTGAAGCGTCGGCCCCCCATGTTAACGCTTAAACCGTCGCTGATTGCTTATGCACAACCAGAATTTGGTAGTTTTGGTCTCGGTGATTATTGTAAATTGATTATTCGCGATCCCCGTTTTCCACATACTTTACAACAGTCAGCGCGAATAGTAGCATGGACTCTGCGTCCAGGCGAATCATCCAATACGGATGAATATGAGATTATACTAGAAGGAGACGAGAATGTCTAAGTATAGACAAGACGATGATTTATTAACTGTAATTAGGGATTTGGAAAATAGATTATCTCGATTAGAGCGTACTCCGCAGTTACCGTCGACCTCGATTGACAGCGATGGATTTGTCGTGGAAGGCGGTAGTATTGTTATTCGTAATGGTCCAGATGCCACCGTCGATGGTGGTGAGATACTCCTAGATGGTAACGTTAATACGGTATTTGGTCAAGGAGTTGGACTATATATAAAGAAGGATCCAACGGTTGGTGTTGGGTCATTCAATCCATATACCATTACTGTTCGAGGTATTGACGATGGGGTAGGTGGATTGCAAACTGGTACCTTCCCATCATTTGCCATCTATGACAAAGCGGGAAATACGCTCATTTCAGATTGTTTTAATCAGCGGCATGGCTTCGGTGACCCCAAACTCTCTTACACCTGGTGGAATGTTGCAGAAATAATAACAACTACGAGTTCTAGTTTTACTGACTTAGCGCAAACATACTGGTATATGTATCACCCAGCCTTAAGGGTTACCGTGTTGTCCAATAACGACGCTACCACGACTGGTGAGTTACGAGTATTAGATTTATTAAACAACAACAATGTTATTGTCAATCCTATAACAACCCCGGCAAATACCCAGCAATTCAACGATATTTTTGTTGATCGTATGTTGTGTACCGATGGGGATGGACAAAATGGTAAGTCCGTGTGGTTAGCCATTCAGCATCGGCGTGCAAGTGGGGCTGGATCAGCCCGAGCTATGGTCGTTGGAATGACCGGATTGGATCTTTTGTAGAATAAGTAGGATCGCATTCGTATACTCATTATTGTGGCGAGGAGGTGATATCATATGCCCGCAGTACACCGAGACATCGTCATTGAACAAGGTGCTAAGTTTGTATTTGCTGTACAAGCATTACATCAAGATAAGACGGTATTTGACTTAACTGGATACTCTGGCCGCATGCAGGTGCGGAGCAATATAGACGACACGAATATCTTAGTGGATGCTTCCACCAGCAATGGCAGAGTTTCTATCAATGCTCCGGGCGGGATAGTAACGGTGACTGTTGGCGCGGATATCACCGCTGCGTATACGTGGAAGACGGGGGTATACGATCTAGAGGTTTTCACGTCAAACCCTGCCGAGGTAGTTAGACTTGCCGAAGGCTTTGCCACATTAAGTTTGGAGGTTACCCGACCGTGAACGGGTTGTTTGAGCTGGGCCGGCAGGGCTTCCTGGAGAACTCGATTGACTGGGATACTGCCACAATCAGTGCGGCCCTATTAGACCTTGGCACCACAGATGTTGGGATTAAAGCGATTACCTCATCCACTAACGCCACGCCCATTGTAGTAACGTCTACGTCGCATGGGTTTGCCAACGGCGACTTGGTGTTTATTGATGGTCACGCCACCAATACAGCAGCTAATGGTTTTTGGAAAATCGCTAACCAGGCAGCTAACACCTTTGAGTTGACCAATCCGATTACGGCGGCTAATGCAGTTGGCAATGGAGTGGGCGGTGCTACCGGGTATGCCGTTAACTACGGACCATCGGCGGCCGGAGATAACTGGGACGATTTTAATGGTGCGGTGGTGGGCACCCCGGTCAACCTCGCCGGTAAGACGGTGACGGCTGGGGTCGCCGATGCCAACGACGTGACGTTTACCTCGGTGACCGGTAACTCAGTAGAAGCGGTGGCTATCTTCGAGGACACCGGCACCGCATCGACGTCCCAGATGATCGCTCTTATTACCGGTAAGCATATTGTTACGTGCGCAGTGCAGGCGGCTGCCTCATCGACGTCGATTGTGGTCGACCCGCTAACCTACGCCATTCCCAATAGCACGGTACTCGCCTTTAGCAATGGTGCCTCCGCGACGTTATCTGCGCTGGCTAATGCTGGAGATCGGTCCATTGCAGTCACGTCGACTGCCGCAATTATTACGGCCAACTCCCGAGCACTGGCACCGGCTACGGGGTCTGGATTGCCGGTAACACCGAATGGCGGAAACATCGTGGTGACGTTTGATAACGGTCCAAATAAGATATTCAAGCTATGATTGAAGAGTTGAAACTTGGTTGGATTATTGGAATAATTGAGGGTGAAGGCTGGATTGGTAGTGACAAAGGAGGAAGACCAAAAATTCAGGTTGCATCTACTGACATGGATGTCATATATAGAATGCTAGAATGGTCCGGTGTTGGTGTTGTATCTGAGGCAAATGAGCGCACTATTACTGGTAAGCGGGTATGGCGTTGGGCCATCTATGCCAGAGAAGATGCGGGAAAATTTATAGAACTAATATTGCCACATCTATGTGAGCGCAGAAAACTAAAGGCCGAAGAAGTGTTGGATAAATGGAAGGCATTGGCACCGAAGCGCGGAACCTCACCAACATGTCAGCACGGTCACCTATTAGTTGGAAACAATCTAGTAATCAGGGAGGAAAGGAGGCGATGCAAGGAATGTATAAATGCACGGGCCAGAGCATATCGAGTTGGCAAAACGGCAGCCGACGTATCATGGTGACCTGGGATAATGGTGTAAATCGCATCTTTAAGCTCTGAGGATGGAGGCTAAAAGAAATGTTTAACATTCTCCAGGTCAAAACGGGCACGATTAATGGTGCGACGAGCGCTACCGTAACATTTGATACTGCTACCACTGCTGGGACGACTGTCGTCATACTTGGTCTGTCTCGGGCATCTAGTGGATCCGGGGATGCGCGATTCTGGGCACCAACCGGTGGGGCGGGAACGTTTAATCAATACGATACTCGTAACGTTAGTCTTGATACAAACAGCAGCCTTATGTCGTGGTTTAAGGAGAACGTGGCCGGTGGGGAGACTACGTACACGTTTCCCATCGTGACCAGTGTGGCTTCTGTTGGATGTTGGGCAGCGCTGGAAGTCGAAGGGTTGGAGGTTGCCCAGGCAAGTACACCACAGTACATTACGGCAGCCTCTGGTGCTTCGGCGCCTGGTTCGGTGTCATCGACGACCACGACGAGTGTACCCGAGAATTCTAACGATACCACCTTGGCGTACAGCTCGATGGCGTTGGCCTATTTCGGCGCTTATAACGCGTCTACTACTCAGCCAGTCATTTCTGGATATACATCGAGCCTCCAAGAGATAGCTCAGGTCCCGGTCACTGGAAGTGGATTCTCGCTGACTCTCGCAGTGGCGGTCAATGCGTTCTGGGACGTTGGTCGCTTTAGTATCACGGCCGATGTGTCTCCGTCTTGTCCATTTATTGGTGACTTGATTATTCACTATACTCAGGATAGCAAGTGGGCACCTTTATACGATGCGTTTACCGGCTTTGAATTCGGCACGGCAACTGGATTGACCAGCGGGAGTATTGCCGCCGATGCTGGGGTAAAACAGTTCGATTCCTCAGCCGGCTCTCCGGAAATCGTATCCACTATCAAGCGCTCTGGCAATTACGCTTTAAAGCTATCGTCGACGGCGGCTGCTGAATGGGTGGCGTGGACCGACCCTGGTGTCCTGAGTTATTTCCAGCCGAACGTGTCAGTTGGCAGTGACTACTTTTTCATTCCACGAGTCAACTTCTACTTTGATACGTCACTTCCATCTGCCGATACAGTATTATGGTCGGTGGAGGTAGGCTCGGCAGCGAATGGGGTTGTGGTCCGGTACATTAATGCGTCGCAAAAAATTGGGGTAAAGATCGGTTCTGGAACGGAGCAGGTATCCGATGCCACCGTTGCGGCGAACAAGTGGATTGGTGTTACTGGTCGGTACTGGTCCACCAGTACGACGCATACGTTCGAGTGGTCAATGGACTATGACAGTCTTGCTGTGACATCAATGGTAGCTCAAACGACAGCTACCACGTCGAGCATGACCTCCGCCCGGGTTACGGCATTGGTCATTGGCTGGAAGAGTAGTCAAACCGCCACTGTGTATTATGATGATCCCATCGTCTCCAAACTACGGGGCAACTATCCTATTGGCAAAGATAAGATTGTTCCACTACTACCTGATGCCACAGACCCAGCGTCCGTGCAGGGCACCACATCCAATTTCCAGACATTTTCTAGTAATGGCACGGGTACTGCATTCAATGGTACCACCTGTCAAAACAATCTGCGTGATATACCACCAACTATTGGGGCCTCATCGAATGGTGTTATGCAGGTAACCACTGCCAGTGGTGAAAGTGTGAAGATTCCCATGGAAACGTTGACGCTCACCGACAAGGTGCCGAGGGCAGTCAAATGGTCATTTGCACCATGGGCAGCATCTGCCACCACCGCCACTCTTGGCATACAGGTGATTGCATCAGGACAGACGATTTTTCTGGTGACTGCTGCTGATCATGGTCAAGACGATACTAATCTCATTTGGATATGTGGTGTGGTTCGTCCATCACGTGGTACGCCCGTCCGCTACTGGCAAGTTACTAAAGCGAGACTGGATGCACTTGAGTGTTTGGTTGGCTTCTCCACTGACGCTTCGCCTGACATCGGTGTGCATGCTGTATTGGTTGAAGTTGCTTATAGTCCAGCAGATGTCGTTGGTATTCTTGATGGTGAGGATAGTGCCTTTAAGGTCTATGCTCGTCAAGACCCATTGTCATCGTCAGTAGCATCGTATCTGGGTACAACACCAAGTGGAACGAGAGGTATGACCATGTACGGTACCGTTAGTGGTGTCGACTGGTCGCAGTACGTCGGTCCGAACACCACATACGAGAAGGTCATTGATGCCAGTAGTATCGCTGAGGTGACCGCAGTCGGCATGACTCCGGATCCAACGGTATAGGGGAATGTGCGATGGCAATGCCAACCGTCGTTGGGGTATCGGCGGCCAACGCCAATGGGGTCGCGGCAGTGACACCGGCGTTTCCGAATGGCTACACTGCCACGAATGATGACATTGCCATCACACTTATTGAAACAGAAGCTACCGACACCGTTGTTGCACCGACTGGATGGGCTGCCATCACCAATGTCACCGTATCGTCGGGTACGGTGACTCGGCTGTGGGCGATTTGGCGTCGGGTGCAAGCTGGTGATACTGCACCATCCATTGCCGACGCTGGTAATCACATAGTAGCCAGGATGATCGTGGTGAACGGATGTGCCACCAACGGCAATCCGTGGGATACTTTCGCCACGTCGACAGAGTTGGTTTCCGACACATCAGTGTCAATTCCGGGAGTTACCACTTCTGATGCTGATCGTCTCCTTTTGTATGCATTTTCCACCGGTCAGGATATCGCATCGACCGCAGGAGCCACTGGATGGGCTAATGCATCATTGGTCAATGTGACCGAACGAATGGATGATTGGACCACCTCTGGCCTTGGTGGCGGTTTTGCCATGGCCACAGGTGAGAAGGCCACGGCTGGTGCGACCGGAGCCATGACGGCCACTCTCGCTCTGACGGCCAACTTCAAGGCACTCATGTGTATTGCCTTGCGAGGAGTACCAGCCGATCCGGAACCCAAGCACGTACTTATTCGGAGTGCACGTCCCAGTGAAATTACCTCACCATATGGTCCGTATGGGTCGTTAGGTCAATCTGCAATTATTGGAGGTTAAGCCAATGGCACGTCAGGCTGCTGCATATCGCACCACCAACGCAGGATCGACGACCCTGCCCATGGCTAGTCTCTACTCTGAAGCAACGGGTGGATTGTGGCTGGTCGAGGTCGGTGCCACCAACACTACCGTTACCGCATTCGAACTCTCGTTAGCTCGATTTTCCACCGCTGGCACATCATCAGCGGTAACCGGTACCTACGAGGAGTCTGACGTTAACTTCACGTCCAAAGGCACCGCGCGCAACTCTCACAGCAGTACGGCTCCCACTTTGGGTACAGAAATTCGTCGGGCATCCATTGGCGCCTCGATTGGTTCCGGCATCATCTGGACTTTTGGCGGTCGTGGTCTGTTTATCCCGTCCGGCACCGCCAACGGCGTGGGGCTGATTGCACTCACCGGAACGGGCCAAATTTGTGATGTGTACTGGAGCTGGGACGCCTAATATTTAAAATCAAACGATGAGGGTAGGTGAGTCGTGCCAGCAGTACGCCGAGCGCCAACTCGACCTCGCCTACCCCGAGGTCGACTGGGTTCGCGGATATTACGCGCACCCGCGTCGGTGGCGGGCAATCTTACCCGTACGGACTTACTATGTGCCATTAGTGGTGCGTCGGGTACCTTTGGTACTGGTGCATTTACTACATCAAGTTTTACCCCACCAAGTAGTAGCCTTCTCGTCGTTGGTGTCAGTCTCATCGAAAATGGTGGCGCGAATACGCCACTGACTGACTTAACTATATCAGGTGGCGGCTGGACTTATACTGGTCGAATAGATTCATCCATCGATGAGGGTGGCAGTTTCTTTACTGGCACTCGTATTTATACTGCTCCAGTAACTACTGGTGCATCTATGACGCTGACGTTGGACTGTGGCACCCGCAGTATCGGTGAATATTCAGTGTCGGTCGTTGCCTATACCGGATATGATACCGGAACGCCCATTGGTGCGACCGGGGCAGCCTCGGAGACCACCATCAGCGGTGGTCCACCGAATCCCGCCTCACTGACACTTAGCGCGGCGCCAGCTACGTCATCAGAAGTGTTTGCTGTTGTTGGTATAGATAAGGATACCGCTTCATCGACTCCCGGTTCTGGCTGGACCGAACTGTGTGACACCACTAATACTACTTGGGGTGGATTAGAGTCTGAAATACGAACCGGATCGGCGTCCACAAGCGTCGATTGGGTAGATTTGCGTGCTGGTGGTGGAGCACTATTCAACTGGGCTGCGGTTGCGGTAGAGATAAAATCTGCCACTGGTGCGGGCGATCAGACCGTTACTGTTAATGGTATTCCAAGCAGTGAGACCGCTGGTGCTAGTGCAGTTACTACAACGTACACCGTAACCACTGGCGGAATACCGAGTGGTGAAGAACTTGGTGCGGCAGTACTGGCTCAAAACATTGTAGCTAGCGGCATTGCATCAAGTGAAAAGCTAGGTTCGTCTACTGTCTCCGCTACATACACAATTAGTGCTGGTAGCATACCAAGCCAGGAGACGGTCGGATCCACTTCCACTACGCTCAATCTCACCGCACATGGTATTGTCTCTGGTGAAACTGTTGGTAGCCCAAGCATCACGGTCGTTACCGCGATTAACCCTGGTGGAATTCCTGGACAAGAAAAGTTTGGCGCTTCTAGTTTAACCACGACATATACTATAACCGTTGGTGGAATTCCTAGTAGTGAAACTACAGGTAGTCCAAATATAGCTACGGCTAGCACAATTACCGCTGCTGGTATTCAAACCCAAGAAAAATTCGGCTCATCTACTATTTCGGCGACCACTAGCATTTCAGCCAGTGGTATTCCAAGTGGCGAGCGAGTTGGTGATAATCAACTCACTAACAGTTACACCATACAAGCGCTGGGTGTTTCCACCGGTGAGCAGTTCGGTGGGGTCACTACCACAGTTATTACTGCTATAAACGCAAATAGCATTCCAAGTCAAGAAAAGTTGGGTGCACTCAGTGTAACCACCACTGCCACAATTAATGCCGGTGGCATCCCATCAAGTGAAACAAGTGGTAACGCTAACGTTCAGACAGCCACTACTGTTGCACTGTTTGGTATTCCCAGCCAGGAGAAACTCGGCGCCGCTACGGTATCTGCTACGGCAACGATCGCTGCCAGCGGTATACCTAGTAGCGAGCTACTAGGTAATACCAACGCCGCAACGATCAGTGTAATTAGTCCCAATGGCATACCTAGTGCAGAATTTATTGGTGGGCCTACCCTCACCAGCTCGGCGACGATTACGGCTGGTGGAGTGCCCTCAGGGCAGGGCGTTGGCGCCATCACCACGTCGCTGTTCCTCTCCACCGGCTCAGTCCCCCCTGGAGAGAGATTCGGCGCTGTCAATGTCGGGACGGTCGTATCAGTTTCACCCGGATCAATTCCTAGTGCTGAGCGTTTCGGCGCAGTTACCATCACAGCCGGTCAAGTCACTATATCCGCACATGGCATCGCGTCCGCTGCGGCTGTGGGCCTTGTTAATCTACTCGTCGGCCCGCCGGCTGGCACTGTTGTCATGTACGGTATACCGAGTCTTGAAGTATTTGGGTCACCACATATAGGACCGACCGTAACCATAGATGTCACGATTACGGTCGGTACGCGGATTGTTCGGTGGATTGCACCAGGCACGACTGATGCCACGGTTGGTAGTAGGTTGATTAAAGTTGTCGTTGATTAATATAATCGTATAGTTTTTTGTTCCAGCGAGCATCATCAATGGCACGATGTTCGTTTTCTTTCTTTGGGCTACCTTGTCTAAGTTCGACGGGAACGTATTGCATTTCTTGTCGAATGTCGTTAGTCCACATGGGTACTTCTGCTGGTAGTTCGGCCATGGTGTTCCACAGTTGGGCTAATACCACATGGTCATAAGCACCATACCAGGCCCATAATTCTATTTCTTCTTTTTGGTCTAATATATACTTATATACGTAATCTCGTAGTTCAGTCCGAGATACCAGCAGGTGTCCGTCGGGCATGTCTCCATCCCAATAGTATAGACCAAGTTCTCCACTTTCGTGTTCTACATGAAATATAGGTAAGTATGGCACAACGTTTTTGAATAGCCAAGGATGCGCCATTATGTCATCTAATGGTGCATCCTTGTTAATTAGGTATAGTTCTTCACCACGTTCGTTTATCATGCCAATAGAGATCAAATCAATAGGATACTGTGAACCACGTTCGAGAAATTCAGTATCATAGAAAATCTTCACTGTCCGATACCAGCTTCCTTAAGCTCTTGTAATGTAGAATGCTCAAAGTCTTTATCGTATTTCATACGGTAATGAAGTAGATGTCGAAGTGCGTCCATGGCATGCTCATTACTAGGCTTCCACAGAAGGAGTGCCTTTATCTTCTTGTCATCCCAGAATTTATTACAGTCGGAAAGCTTCTGCCATTCAATCGGTATTCCATTATCTTCTGCCCACAATTCAATGATTCCTTGGTAGGTAAGCCCTTCATAGTTGGCATTGGTTTGATTTCGATGCAAAAACTTTTCGACTATAATAACATCTGGTTTATCTAGATTGCACAACATTGTATAGAAGGTGGACTTTGGCTTGACGTACCTACTAGAATCGAACTGATTCAGTAGCCATAGATAGTGTGCGCCACCATGACTAGCGATACCGGTTATGGCACCTGGGTCAAAAGCTATTATCACTATTGCTCTCCGGCTGACATGGCGAGATCTCGTTTTTTAACACAGGTCTTGTCCACACACTGGCATAAGTCTTCTAGTGGTTGCTCAGTGTGACAATGATAGCAGTGGTGTACTTCGTCCTCGATGTAGACGCAACATATGCAGTTAGGACATAGTACTATCAGTTGGTGAGAACTGTTCAATTGTACCCTCCTTTTCTGCTAGTTTATCCAATCTTGCTGAATATTCAATTATTAATTCCTCCAGGGATAGGCGTCGACCGATAACGTAGCCAATTGCTACTAGTCGACCGTAGTTCGTACGCCAGTAATTACGGTACGCATCTGGCTGATCATCCCAGAGTTTATCATTGGCACGACCAAGAATATCCCATTCGCCATCACTCAACTCGTCTATCGCCCGGTTTATCTCTTGATTCCTCATTGATTTTTCGCTGTATCCTTTCCCTTAGGGCTTCTAACTTGGCAATTCGCTCATCTATTTTTACGATGAGCCGAGTGAGTACGGTTTCTGATTCGGTCATGTGTCTGTACTTTTTGGTAATATTGATGGCGAATCAGGGTTACCAATGCCAGAGCCGATGATCGATAATACCAGTGACGCGACCATCCCCCCGGCAGCCATGGATAACGCATCTAGCCAGCCAACATGGCGGACATCCAATCCTATCGCTTCTCCTAATTGAGGTAAACCCAAGGTAGGAGATAGGACAACGAAGAAGGCGCGAATCATGCGTTCTATAGTGCGTATCCAAAATTTTCTGGTAAACATGCTAACTCCTATAGGTACGCACGTCTCACTCGTTCCATCCAGTGTTCTATGGTCGGAAGGTCTGGAGTCAGCGGTAGTGATGAGTTGGTGAATTTATGGTCCATGTCGGTGAGGAAGGTCCGGGCATGCTCCAAGTCTCCATTAGCGACACGTTCGCCAAAAGCAAAATACCATTGTGGATTCTCCAGATATAATGTCATTGTACCAGTAGTATACAGTTCTAGCCCTTGGGTGACGAGCCGAGCCAGATGTCGCGCATGTTTAGCTGTACGTCCGCGCAGGTCTGAACTAAAGGAATAATCGCCACGAGTTTCTATTCTTCGAAATTGTTGTGCGGCATAGCCAAGATAAGCGTTTTTGACAGCCTTCTGGGACAAAAAGCTGCTGCGAATGGCAATGAGTTCTTGACCAAAACTTGTTTTCACTTCATATTGAGGTAGGTACATTAATTCGAGTACACTAGGGTTGCCATTGATCGCTAGTCGACAATACTTACGGATCTCATGTGAGGTGATATCTGGGGCAGTAGACACCATAGTTTCTTTTATTGGTTTTAGTCCAAACAGATCGTTGGTGTTGACAGCAAAGATGGCAAGACGGTCAGTATCAGATTGTTCGTTATCTAGACCATATGCACGCGAACCTACCACGCCAGACAGTATAATGTGCATTATTCCTTCTTCAATATGTCGACCATTGTGGCAAGTTGCGCCACTCCCGCTGCAATGGTCTGTTTAATTTCATTTTCTAGCAGTCCTGCGCCTCGACCGGCCGCTTGGGCTAACAGCACTGGTAGTTTTCGCACATCACCGGCAGTGCTCGTTGGTTGAGTGTCCTCTTCTTCGATGGTGATGGTAGTGCCCCGAGCCTCCATAATGACAGTGACCTTAGCCATTCCTTAATCCTGTCCCCTGACAATCTTTACAGATAACAAAGTGCCAGCCGTCGTCGCTTGGATGGCGTGCTTCTGCTTGATTCCACTGATTGATATAATATAAGTCAGTTTCATCGACGGCTTTTACTGGTACTACGCCGGTGCCTTCGCACGGACCAGGGCATACTGTCCTTGGATCTGGTAGTGATAGACTTAGTGCATCATATCGATCGGTAAACTCTAAGTCTGTCATTTCTTATCCATAATCCAATTGAAGTTGGCAGTCCAATCGTGTGCCCAATCTTGGCGGTATTCACAGCGTTGACAGACCCATCCGCCCATAGTAGCAATAAGCTTAGGATGTCCGCTGTAGTTTCCGCAGGTATATGGGTGTAGTCCTCTAAGGGCGCCATACTCTTGATAAGCCATCAGGCTTTCCACTTGTTCCATGGTCCAGGGTGGACTAATTTTCATTTTGGTCGTCCGTATAGTCCATGGTAGTTAGGAAACAAGTGAATATAATCGTCATAGTTCCTACCTTTTGTAGCCTGTTCGTCCCAGACTATATATTCATTGTGTCGTAGTTCGTACAGTCGTGCCAGCTTAGTGGAACTAATGAAGTGTCGTTGACCGTCAGTCTTGGAGACGATCCAGCCTGGATGGAGAGCGTATTGTGGAACCGGATCATTCCGATTTAAATACCGAGCGTAGCTCCGGAATTTCGTCATTTGCGATCTCGCCCCAATTATTTTCCTACGACCATTTGTACGTGTTGGTTGTTGTCACCAACTATAATCCCTACCCGCTCAACTATTACCGACGCCCGCTGAGGAAGCGCATATAACATCATACCTGGTTGGACCAATGGCAATTCGCCTTCCCACGTGACATGTCTATCATCAACGGTATAGTTAACCTTAGTATGCACTTATAGTTCGCTCCAGGCTTTTCCAAATTTAGTATCGACAGCGAACGGCACGTAGTCAGTGAATCTTAAGCCTGCCGCCACCATAGTATCGACCATGAGACCAGCGACTTCATCTTGATCTTGTTCCTTGCATTCGGCAATAAGAGCGTCGTGGATGGTGAGTCTTGGGGTGGCCAGGTCCCGTAGTCGCGGTTGCAGTTCAATAAGAGCGGAGACGCAGATATCTGAGGCGGTACTTTGAGGTAGGTAGGATAGGGCCTCATTGACAACGTCGGATTTATTCTGTTCGGTGATAAGCCAGAAGGAGCGTTTGCGGCCGAACTTGGTGATGAGGTCTTGACCGGATAGGACCTGATGGGTGACCGATGCCTGCCATGATACGGTCGCGTGGGCCAAACTCTTAAAGTTGCCAATGATAGTCCTTGCTTCTTCGGTGCTGATATTCAATTCAACGGCTATAGCGTTAATGCCTCTGCCGTAGGCATTACCATAGAAGACCGACTTCATTTTTACTCGGTCTTCTTGAGTCCAATTTCCTTTTCCATACGTGTCGTTGCATAATTCGTCGAAGATGTCGCGAGTTGGGTCACGAAAGATGCTAGCGAGGTAATCGTCCTGAGCCAAAGTAGTAATAACTCGGCCTTCAGCCTGTTTATAATCGCAGTGAACGAGAACATGATCTTCTTTCTCTACAGTGAATTGACGTTTGATTCGTTTGTCCCGTTTCACGTTTTGTAGATTGGGATTCTTCGATGCTAGGCGTCCGGAGGTCGTTCCGTGTAACGAATAGGTCGTGTAGATCTTTCCTTGATATTCGCGCTTTCTAAATCCTTTAACATAAGTGCCATAAAGTTTGGCCAATCGGCGATGCTTGAGAAGTAACTCGATAAACGTAGCAACGTTGCCATCTAGTTTAGGCAGTACTTCTACGAGAAAATCAGCCTCAGTCGTTTCAAACATATAGCCTTGATCAGCCATGTAGCGAGTGATCTGCTGTGGGGAGCGGGGGTTAAGTTTTTGTCCAACCGTTTCACAGATTTCCGTTTCGAGCAGATCAAGTTCTGCAATGAATTGTGAGGCTAGTTCATCGTTATAATCAAGATCTATGGTGATACCGGCACGTTCTAGGTGCATGACCGCATTGGAGGCTTTAATGAGGAAGTCGTGGACTCGGTGTTCCCGGTCACCCATCTCGGCAAAGAATCGTTCATAGAGCGCCCAGGTGCAAACAACATCATAGGCATTGTACTTATGGAGGACATCAACTGGGATGTCAGCGTAATTGCCGCCGCGAGGTACAAACTTTCGGATCTCCGCTTCATAATCCGGGGCTCCTAATAGTTCGATGGACAGTTTCTTAAGTCCATGTTGGCCAGGTCGCTCGTCTAACACATAGGACATGAGCATAGTGTCTGCCCACAGCTCAAGCGGCCCGACAATTGGATACAACCCGTTTAAATCAAACTTACCATTGTGGCCAATGAGTTTCTTTTTACGGAGTAAATCACCAAGAGCTAATTTTACGGCTGGTTCATTAATACCTCGGCCAAGCACCACTGCCCGGCCCGGTTCCCAACAAATGCCTATGCATAACATCTCATAGTGGTCGGGGTGGACGTAGGAAACATCCTTATCCACACCACATTCGATGTCGATAACAAATGGTCCGGGCAGTGTAGCAAGTTTCTTAATGACAGCTAGTATTACTTGTGGTTGGCGATATTCCTTGTATACCGGCTCCTGCCAGGGTGGCGGATCATAGCCGTTGAGTTTAGCGACATCTTTAACGAATGATGGGAATGAGTCGGGAGACCGCAAACAGTAGGCAGGGTGCCAGGAGGCAATTATTTCAATATCTGGATCTTCTACATAGGGTTTCGGTGCACCAACTCTTAAGTTGGTAATGGTTTTGCTGCTATCTAGCAGTGCTTTAGCAGCGGTGCCACCGACAGCTAGGATCTTTTTAACGCCAGATTGGGCGATCTCGCGATCAAGTCGTGGTTTGCAGGCAGCGATGGCTGATTTTGGTGGATCATCATTATTTTCTGGTCGACACAAGCAGATGTTACTAACAAGAACCTCGTCGCGCTGTATACCGTGATGACTAAGCACTTGATCAAGTAATTTCCCAGATGGTCCAGTGAATGGAATGCCCCGAGTTGCTTCGTGTGCACCAGGTGCCTCGCCAATGACAGCTATTCGAGAGATGGGGAATAGGTTCTGCGATGGAACAAATGGTTCGTCCTTGAATGGACATTCCCAGCATCGTGCCCCTGGCGCCTTAGCCGTCTGCTCTGTCACTGCGTCCACCCTTTACATGGCGTGGTTCTGGGTGTAGCAATTCTTAGATTTACCCTATAATCTTGTGACATAAATGACGAAGTGATTGCTTAATATCTGCGACGATCTCTTCTGATATTTGGTTCCTTACGTGTCGACCTCGGTATAGCATTCGCTGTAGCCAACGGCTTTCCATCAGGAACGAATTTCCCAATGCATTGGCATAACTATGATTACTCATCGTTATCCTCATCTATAGCCGCAAAACCATACATTATTCCGTCAGCATTGATGATGTGGCATTCAGCCCATCGAATCTCTTTTTTATCACTATATAGTACGACTAAGCTATCGGCAATAGTCTGGCAGAGTTCGGCATTGGTTAATCCAATGACATTGCCCCGTGATACTGTTTTGTCTACATGTTGTTTAAATTCATCTACATTTATATTTTCTGGAATATCTAATCCATGTAGTTTGGCTTCGATAAGTCTAGTGTCTCGCATTATTCTAACCCCGAGATAGGGCATTACGTCACCTCAACATAACGTGCGCGACCCTGATACATAATTGGATATACCAATCGTCGTTGTATCATGGTAGTAAATATCAAATCAGCCCGCCTGGCATCTAGTCGGAACAGTCGCATTAATTCAGCTCGGGAAACGCCTGCCTCCTTTGATCGGTGAATAACATTCATTATCTGATCAATAAGTTTTTCATCTGTGGTCTTGCCAATACCATTTACTATTTCACTAACGTAGATATACCAGAATCGACAGTAGTACATGGCATGCAGGAGGTCAGATAGTTCGACTGTAATTCCTTCACCGCGTTGACGCGAAGCAGCAATAAGAATAGCAGCTTTAAGAGTGGACTTGGCCAGTCGGTCATAAACCGGAGTCAGGTGAAATAGTTCACTATCAAGTGCAGTTTTAGTTAGTGAACGCTCGAAATGATTATACCTGCGCCAGGCTTCTGGTGTCAAGTTAGCTTCAAATTCAGGACGAATCGTACCTAATGCCTCACCGTTGGCCATGATAGCCGGTCGGGGTCGGGTGTAGTGCCCACACAAGTCATGGAGCTCATTCATAATGAGTTCGCGAGACTCATAGTCTACTGGTCGAGGTGGCCCAACGTCTTTAATAAGACTCGGATCTGCATCGGCAGTAATGACGATAAATCTCGGAATGAACCCGCTAGAAATGTGTTCTTCGGTGAGAATGCTTTGGGTTTTGGTTTTCGGTCCACCGGCAAATAGAATAAACCGAGGACTCTTAATGTGAATAGTTTCTTTGCGGAGTAGCCGCTTGACGTCTTCACCATCATAGAGTTTAGTCAAAGATTCCATCATGCCGGCTAGGTAGTCTTTGCGAGCCATTGCTTCAAGCAGTCCGGAAAACTCATCTCGTAGTAATACTGATGGCCTTCTCGTTCGATCAATAAGTCCGGCCAGAATGCCTTCGACAGAGCCGTCGGTGGCTATCATGGCTTCCTCATCGACGGAGTAGAGTAGTTTCATGGCAATGTTCATTGCTGTGGTCTTGCGAGTAATAGTAGTATCGGCTAATAGCATAAACCACAGGTTGGGATTGATAGTGCCGAACGACGTTGGCAGATGACAATTGCCACATAGTAGGGAACTGAGGATAATAAAGGCACCAGCTTGGTGGTACTGTTTCGGGGCATCGGTGAGTTCCGACGCCCACCTTATATATCGTTCAACAAAGGTCTCTTGCTCCTGTACTAGACTCATTTCATCTCTGGTTAGGAATTCTGGAATGCTGGAGGTCGCTGTTGGTGCTAGATTGTGTACTTCAACGTTTTTAATACAGGCCCGCAGAACTTCTGTCCAGAGTTGCTCGTTCGGTCGACCATCTCGAATGTACTTATTGCATTTAGCAGCTTTACAGATAACAAAGATTTCGTCCGGTGACATTCCAGCTTCAACGCAGAGTTTTTGTAGCTTCCACATTCTAGCACTCCAGTCCTGGTTTTGCGTAGGAGTGGAGGTATAAAGATCAAAGGCTTGTGGATTTAGTGTTTGCCGATAGCGTTGCAGAATATCTACTGGATCTTCTTTGGGTAGGTCTACGGGGATGGGGTCAGCGGCGAACCTTAATGCTTCTACTTCTGGGTATATGTTGAAGTCACTTGGCCGATACAAACCAGATGTTACACCATCAACGACCACTAATGGTGCAGTGTTAATGTCTCCGTATTTATAGTTAGGTGTATACGGAACTCTGAGGAGTTGGCCGAGATCCCAACCACTCTTATCTGCACCCTGATCAGCATGGTAATAGGCGATTCGCCGGCTGATTGCCTCTGCCTCTATGGGGGCAATAGGGCTTTCCAATCGCCACAGTGCTTGCCAGCGCTTGTTAGAGGTTTGAACGACAATTGACGGTGGGACTTGCATCAGTTGTGGATTACAGGTATCAAGGTCTGACCAGATGACAGTACACAGACTGACGTTTGATTTATTCCGTTTTCTGGTGTGGAGTAGATTTGGACAGAAGTACAAATGTGTCAGTGTACCAGCTTTTTGATCTATCCTCTTACACATTTGAGCCAGTTCACTAGGGTAGTGAAAGTACTCTTCTTCCATTGTCCGTTCGGTGTGAGGCTTGAAGGCGATGCAGACAAAACCCTGAGCATTACCGAAAATCAGTTTAAAGAAATCGCTCCGCCGTTCCTCAGTATGTTCTACTGCATCCCGGAAGGTTGTTGTCAATTGGCCTCCTCCAAGGATGGAAGAAGCCGACCCAGAACCAATTATCCGATGATAATTATTGGTTCGGTCGGCTTCAACTATACGCTAGTTTATGGAAGGAGTGAAGAACTTACGGCTTTCTTAGATGCGTCTACTGCCTTATATCCCTTGACTTCAAACCGCTCAGGAAGATCTTGATTATCCTTAGTTTCTGCGGGCTTGCGTTGTCCACGTACGATAACTGGCTTGCCAATCAGCCAGTCAGTTTCCGGTACAATAAACTCGCCGCTATTGATGTCCTGGCCCAAGGCCGACATGAGTTGGGCTAGTGAGTACAGGGCACCGTCGAATAGCATTACGGTTGCGTAGATGTTCTGACCCTCATAAGCTCCGGTTTGAACAACAAACCGGACCTTCCAATAAGGCTTACCCGTGTTCTTCTTGCCTGGGCGTACTACCTCGTCGCTGGCTTCCACAACGTTGCACAGATACTCGCCAGTAGGCAAAACTTCGCGGGGCTTTGAGGTAGCTTCGTCTTCGGTAAAATTTACTTTAAGCGGACTGGCCATCCGTCTTTATCTCCTTGACTGCATTCCAGATCTCAACCATGGTAGGTGACTCAATCAACATTGGTAGCAATCCGGTGCGATCTTTGGCTACCGTGTCTTCAGTGGCTCCGGATAACAGTATACGTCTGTATTCTCCTTCAACCTCCTTGGTATATAGATATGTAACAATGTCAAGGAAACCGGCAACTTCGTCGGCTACTTTGCCGCTTAACGATGGTTTACGCTTTATGGCTCCAGTCCGATTATTTTTGTCCATTTTAACTAAAGCAGTAAAGATCGTATTTACGGGCAAGTCACGAAAGGCTCGAACGAATTTGCGTGTTTGCTCTATATTGATGTTCCATTCCCGAATGCCTGGAACGTCTGCATCACGTTCCTCGTATTCTTCTACGAGTTTACGCATTATACGGTCCATAGAGTTACCACAGATTGTAATTTTACCTTGACGGCGAGTGACAATGAATCCTGAAGGTACAGAGACACACCATACGCTGTCATTGTAATCTACGTTTTCAATAACTGATTGTGTTCTCCATGAAGTGCGAATTAAGTTAAGTCGGTAAATAGTAGTTCTTGTAGTGTCAATTGCAATATTGACACTCCATCCAGTAAGAGCAGCGAGAGCAGAAATTGCGTCTGCATTTGATTTATATTTAGTTCTATAACTGAATGAGCCAGATCCTGATGGTTGTGGTGTACTGTCCCAGAGAGGCATTTCCGACATGATAGCGTCACGTGTCTGCAATGACCACATCATGGATTCAATGTGCCACATGCGGTCAGGCATGAATTTTGTCACTGACTGAGCATTTCTCACAATTATGTAAGTTCCATCGTCTTTCCAGTCAGGCTCCTCGTATGTTAATCCACAGTCGATGATAAGTTTCTTAACACGGTCGATTTTTTCTTGTTTCTTCAAGTGGAACTTCATACCATTAAAATTACGGTGTCCATCAGCAGCCCAAGCAACTAATAGTCTACCCTGTTCGGGGGTAGGACCACCAATAGAAAGTAGTGTACCAGCGGTTGGCAGTAACAGTTTTGATCGAAGGTCTTCAGCCTTTCGAACTTCAATCGACCCAGCGGGAGTCTTAGTAAGTACTCTATGATTAGGAGTAACAAGTAGTGCAGACGACTTGGATGCGATGTTTACCATACTACCATGATGGTGATAATTCATTATCAGCGACGGTTGAGCAAAGGATATTAACTCGGTGCCCATTTCGTATTGGGCAATAAGATCGACATTTTCTGCTAGATCTGGTATTAACTTCCAACCACTTGGAGTTAGTACCTCAGTATCGGAAGAATAGCATAATTTCTGGCATTCTGTTAAACTGTCTACGACTACTGTAGTATAGTCATGTTGTCCAGCATGGAGTTCATTGTATACGGATTGCATTTCTTGCCAATTGCGGACTCGGACAACCTCGACATTGGGAAAGGTATTCCGAAGTGTTAGTGTGCCACCCTCAATGTCTATGAACAGGACTCGGCGCATCTCTGGGATGGCGTCACAGGAGCCTGCTAATCGGGTTTTTCCTGCACCACTCTCACCATACACCAACATATTAAAATGTGGCGGTACTTCGGTTACTTTGCGAATGGGCAGACCAGCAATGCTCGTTATCGACAATGATTCACCCTCTTTGTACCAATTTGTCCGAATTTTTATTCGAATAATAACCAAACTTGGTTGTGAAAGGGAAGTGAACTTCAGTCTAGCATCGCTGTCTGCCCAGCGCAACTGCTCTAATTGATCGAGATGTATCTATGAGTGTTATTCTTCTAAGTCGTCCTCTTCGTTCTCTTCATACTCTTCGTCAAAATCATCTTCCTCAGGCTCATCTTCAGTCCACTGCTCATCAGGCTGTGTCATTCTTGATGTCGTCCCTTCTGTGTTGACAGTCACACCATGTGCCCGGACCTGGTTGTGCATTGCAGTGATCGCCTTTTGTGCAAGGATTGCAGACAAAGACTAGTCCTTGGTCGAGAACCACGTCTGGCGTACCTCTTCCACTAGTACTAAATGCCCAGTTGTCGTCGCATGTATGCGGCCTATATCGTGGGCATTTTCGGTATAGAATCCGTTTAGCGTATGACAGTTAATACATTTAGCGGTTGGTAGTAGTGGAATGCGCCACGTTTGTACCTGGATTTTGGTGTTGTTCAAGTGCTTCTCCCCAGCGACGATAGAAGGTCATCATTTCCTGTAGTTCAGGACACCCATTCTCTTCACTGTACATAGAAGATGATGAGTTGATTCCAAATTTACAGCCACAAGACTGAGTGTCATCGTCCAGAGAGTATGGGCAGATTTTTTGCCTTATGCCTTCTAGTGCCAGGGCTATTTCATAGTATGGATTACCTGTCCTTGACACTCATACCTCCTTATCCGCTGACCAAGACTATTATAGCATTTTTAGTAGTCTCCGCCACTAATCAGTGCTTACTGGTTTGTCCTCCCAGTAGTGATGTGTTCGCTTCTCAAACAAGGTATCCAGTAGATATTGGACATCCTCATTCATGTTCATTCCTAGACATGGCTGTCGGAACAGGCAGGTTGGACACGAAAACCGCCCTGGCTGTGGGTAGATCCGGGGGTTTTGCGTCATATCCATGGCCTCTAGGGCGATGTTACGACCAGCATTTACTAGCTCATGATGATTGCGCGCAATCTCATGGCGTTGAGTAAAGCGTGGCCCTTCGGTTTTGAGCCAATCAATGTACTCGTCGTAGAGTCCAGTCTGGAAGCCTTGTCCGTCCTGAACTGCCACTGTGTCGACAAAGTTTCGGTAATCAGTCAGATGTTGTTTGTTGGTACTGAAGAGTCGTCCTTTGTATGGTCGACTGAGTCGTTCTGGTGGCTTTGGGTACGTTTTCTTAATTTCCACATATACAAACCCAGCAATGTCATAGCCAAGCTGCCAGAGAGCCCAGCAATAAGAGTTGCCCGTGATGGTAATTTGTTTACCCTGACGCATAACCCAGGAGTTATATTTGGTGGAAATACACCATACACGATGTTTGCCCTCCACTTTAGTGGTGTTAAGTGTACGCACGTCCGCGACTGGTCGACCTACGCGAACCCCAAAGTATTTGGGACCTCCTATACTTAGACGTCGACCCTCCAGGAACATTGCTAGTCTAAAGGCTTCCTTTACTTCACCATCATTTTGACAGAATGTTCCACTACCGTTTTTTCTAAGTGATCCTTCTGCCTTCATTCCAGCTTCAACAAAACTTGTTCTGGACTTAGCTGACAATCCTAGAACGAATTCATCCAAGTTGCCATGTCTACCCATGATACCAGCTCGATCCCACAGATCAGAAATGTATGGCTGGGAGAGGTACCACTTGAAGTACGGTCTATTTGATAAGTTCGATCCAGGATACTCTCGCACTGAGTGCTTAATTCCTATTCTATCAATTAGTGCTTGTATTTCATTGGCATATTTATGATTTGCCTGAGCGATAGCAGCCTGGTATGAATTTCCCCTTATGGTGAGAGATCCATCGGTAATAATCCATGCGATTAGTGCTGCCTCATCTGGTGTTATTGGAAGTGATCCGTCTACTTCACTGTTGGCACTAACATAGATGGCGGCTTTACTGTTATATTCATCTATCTTTTGTGTATCGGGTTCCCAGTCGATAATTTTTGCATATTTACCATGTGACGATGGTCTCTCCCCCATCCACCTATGGTTGGCAGTAGTAATTGCACAGAATGATTTAGTCTTGTCACTTAGTTGAAATAGCTCTGCATTATCAAAATCGTGGAACGCAAGAATGGGCGTCCATTTATTCGATTTTGATTTTTGATCATATGCAAGTACGAGTTCTCCTACTTCTAGTTCAGATCTTCTCTTCCATCCAGTTGGAGTCAATGCCTCAGTGTTCATTGGAACACAAGTGATCTGATCATCGAGCTGTAAGAATGATGATTCCGCATCTTCATCAAGAATTCGGGAAGTTGTCTTCCAGTCATAGCACCATACTCTCCCAATCTGGTCTTTAGCTATCATGTCAATGCGACCACCATATGTTACTGGTAGTCCACGCCACATGTTAGAAACGACTTTTTGCGATTCGAACCTGGCATAACATTGGTTACACGTACACCAGAGCTGCTCACCAGTGTTATGGTCTTCTATGGGAACTTCAAATCCTACTTCTACCATTAATGGAGTAAAGTTCCGATCTTCTATGGAGGCCACGTCTTCGGCATAATAGCGGATCATGTTGATGCCGAGTTCGATGCGATCTCGGCGATTTTGTAGCACGTCAGCCTCGGGCTCACCGTTTAGTCTAATAAAGTCCTTGAGCTGACGCTCAGTCTCGCGACGAAAAGCCACAATGGCGAGATTTTTGGCCGTGAACTTGTCATGCCAGTTCTCTGGCGCGTACATGTATTCCATGGCTTTGTGGAAAGCCACCCCGAACTCCAATGGTTCAGGGGTGACTTTTGGATACCACATATCTCGATACGTCCAGTCCCATCGACGTCGACAGCTACGAAATGCCCGTCGTTCAGACGTATGTATCTGATGCGTCAATTTCTTGTCAATATAGTCCTGGACGTCCATCATATTACTCCGTCTTGTTATGTTCTAGAATTTGCCGACCAACTTCCAGGGCAAAATATACCAATCTGGCCTTCTCTACCTCCGTCAACGTGGACCAGTCCTCTTCAGTCTTACCTGTCGTGAACAGGTACAACCTTTTGGTAGACGCTATGTCAATCTCGGAATATCTCGATAGGTCATCATGTGGGTGCATTATCCATCCCAGCTAGGTACATCGATGTCAACACACCGAGGGTCATAGGCTACCACCGCAATGTTGCCTTGATAAAGGTAGACCATATTCTCGGCATCACAGTAATGTTTCACTTTCGCCGTGATGGTGTACGTCGCAACTGCAATGGCCATTCCCACGGCAATGGCCAGTAAGTGGGTGGCGATACTAAGCGGTAGCTTGTTCACGGAATACCTTTATTCGCAGCCAACCGGTACAATAATTGGCATCTGGGTCGACACTATCATGCGCAAGTCTTGGATCATTTTCTACAAAATAGCAGCCGCATCCAGATTCTTGTTTGAGATGATTCCAATTAGCCATAACATGACTGATCCATTCAATGTCCACGCCGAAGAAGTTGCCAATAAACTCTAGCCAACCTTCATCAGTGATCATTGAAACGTTCACACTCCTTTGGTTTGAGTCCACAGTCGATGCTGTCGCTGGTGATACCACTCGATAACTTCGAGGAAGGATTTACCGAAGTAAGATTTTAACATTTCAATGAAGATTGGCGTCTCGGTAAGATCTTGACAGCTAATACACGTAACTAATTGATACCACTCAAGCTCTAGTAGTTGCTGAAATAACTGGAGTGGATTATCAAAAGCTTCTGTCACACGATCACCACACTCCAATTCGAGAAGTATGTAAGAATAATCTATTTGTTTAACGAGCGCAGGCCAACCGCTTTCCCAATTCATTTACGCGGTTAACCAATCTATAATAGACTCCACCTCGTCCAGTCGAGCCAGTAGCTCACTTTTGTATAGTCCGGATTCTGCACTTTTGATGGTTCTGATAAGATCCTCTTGCCGTTGCTGAAGGCGTTCTATGATAGTAAGATCAGATAACGTCTCGGTGGGAATGTTGTTCACTTTTGCTAACTCCTCGACTGCCATTCGTGAAGCTTCTGTCCAATTTAATTCAATGCCTTTTTCGCGGTATTTACCTCGTAGGAACAGTGTTTTCAGCAATACTCGATAGTCGGGATGTTCGTCTAATCCCATTGTACCGACTGCTCTATCGATCTCCAGGCGGTGCCGCCGTGTGCACGGTCTAACTCCAATGCCGTTTCCCACGTCATCGTGAACTGATAGTATGGGCGTTCCCCGTTGGCTATCTTATCTAATGTAGATTGCACACTGAGTCGCGTGTCTTCAACGGCACGATTAACAAAATAGTCGATGATCTCTTCAGCAGTAGCATCGTAAACGATAATGGTATCCGTACCGGATGAGAATACTGCGTACTTTCCGTTGGGTTGACGAATAATTTGCTGACCCATTTAATCAACCACCCAATTATCTCGGTCATCACCGATGAGCTGACGAATCCAGGACCATTTTTGCAAAATCTGTTGAATACGCTTAGCGTCAATTGTCTGCTTGGCCAGAATGTCAATAACATGAACAGCGTTCTTTTGGGTTATTCTATGAAGTCGATCTTCGGCTTGACGATTAATACTTGGCGACCATGATCGATCAATGAATATTGCAGTGTCTGATGCGGTCAGGGTAATGCCAACGCCGCCGGCAGAGATTGTACTAGCAAAGATTTGTATTAGTCCATTTTGAAAGTCATCAATGATGCGGCTACGCTCGTCTGCGGGAGTTTCACCAATGTATATACCGTAACTGATGCCTGCGTCGGCCAGTCGTTTTTCTAGAATTTTGATAACTTGGGAGAACTGCGAGAAAATAACAAATTGCTTGTTGGGTGGATTGTTGCGAATAATCTCAATAACAGCATCGATCTTGGTTGACGGCTCGGTGAGTTTAAGTTTTTGAACAGTCGTCTCTTCGCCCGTGTCTCGACTACGTATCTTCGTTTCCACCATTTCGCCATAGGCGCATGCAAATTGCTGCAATCGGACGAGTTGAGCAATGACTTCTGAGGTGGCCACTGCTTCATGTTCGTGTTCGCCCACCCAAGCAATCATGTCACGACGCATAGATTCATAGGCCCGTGCCTGCTGTGGGCTCAGATCCACTTCAATGTCGGTGTAGTACTTATCTGGTAGCTCTTTTAACACGTGCTCCTTACGCCGCCGAATATAGAACCCAGACATTTGACTATGAAGTTCTTCTTTATTCGCAATACCAATGATTTGTTTGTATCCGTTGTAGTCCACCCATAATACATGCCTGTCGAAATATCGCCAGTATGAGGACCAATGCTTAGGATACAGCCAATTGAGGATCGACCAGAGATCGTCAGGTTTGTCAAAAGCTGGTGTGCCAGAAAGTCCAGTTTTGTAGTAAGCCTTAATCTTTTTCGCGGCAAGCGTCTGTTTTGCTTTTCTATTTTGCAGTGCATGACATTCGTCAGCAATGAAATGGAACCACATTTGCTCAGATAGTTCTGGCATGAGTCGAAGAACAGGCCAGTGACATATATACACATCATGGGTGCGATTGGTAATGGCATCCAGGAATGGTTGTCGGTTTTTGTTGTTAATTACCATAACCCGAAGGTCCGGCGCCCACTGATTATACTCGCGCGCCCACGTATCTACCATAGTCAGTGGAGTTACCACTAAGGTTTGACAATGATAGACTCCTGTATTACTTCGCCTGGTTTGGTCAAGTGCAATGGCCTGAGCAGTTTTACCTAAACCCAGCTACATGTCGTCCCCGATAAGAACATTATGTACATTGTGGAACTTATCGACAGTCTCACGTTGAAAGGGAAAGAGACTAAGGGACGACATTTGCATCACCTCCCACGAATCTCACTGCCCTTCTTGGCGGTGTCTTGGAGGAGTCTTTGCATTTGTGCGTTCACTGCATCAGTTTGATCTGGTAGTACAGGAAATTGTTTAGGTCGATATGCATCCGGTGGTGGAATACTACCATCTGCATTGACTTGTACCACCCAAGATGTGGTGTACCAACGACATCGCTCATTGTGACAGTGGAATGTATGCATTACGCTACGATGTGGCCCCGGGCGGGAAGCACCTTCCACACCCGGGGATTCACAACGCGGACACCGTCGAGCGTGCTCAAAGGTGGTGTCCATCCGGCCTGCCCTTCTCATCTTCCGCGAGTAGTTGTTCTATTCTACCCACTCGGCGCTGTAATTCTCGTAAGTCACGAATTATCAGTTGTCTTTCAGTGGGATGTAAACTAGCGGTTATCGTTGAGAGAGAAGCGCGGTATGTGAGATACCTTTCTTCGGTTGGTGGACGTAACAATGCGTAAACACTTGTACTGTGTCCGCCACCGCCCTGTAGTTTGATAATACACTTCATTGCGGCTAGTAACGATGCAGCTTTTGTTCTAATATTTCGCGAGAGTCCGAGTTGATCAGCCACCGTGGCGACATTACCATAGTAGACCAACACCAACTCGCTAGTGTCTGACCAACCGTATCGAGCCAGCTCTGCTGGCTCTACATATTTTGCTTTATTGACGAGTTGATCGTATAAGTCTACCGAATATTGGTAGATGACTGACCTAATTTTCGGTCGCTGATCTTCGGTCATTTCGTTACTGGCCTCGGCATCTCCTCACCAGAACGGAACGAAATAGCATTGCGCTTGCGGCCAAGCACGTAATCGTTCCATGTCTTTATGAAAATGGCAAGATGAGCAAAGGAATCACGGCGATACCCCGCGATCGACTTCGATCTGATCAGGTAGTTACGTAGCACCAGTCTGGGGTCATTTACTTCAAGACCGACACCATGGCGCAGTGCCTCCTGGAACTGCTCGTGTGGGCCTTCGGGGTAGGCTCGGTAGGTAACGAACAGTCCTACCAATCCCGCAGACATCATCAGACCAATGGGGCGTAGGGCTGAGGCTGTACCCATGAACTGTACCAGTTCGTTATGGTGAACTAATTCGTTGATTTGATGATTGCTGACCTTAATCTTATTCCACTGCTTGAATGGGTGATTATCGTACAGATACAGCAGTCGAGCTGAAGCTGCCAGTACCGTGGTATTGGTCATGCCACTCATGGCGAGAATCTGATTTGCTCCGCGTATGCGATGTATGTCCAATACATCGAAGACATCCTGGTCCACGTCACGAGTAACACTGAACTCGATAGCGAGATCTTCCTTGGGTGGTAGACCGTTGGCACCTGTCTCGGCTGCTTGGATAATCGCCTGAAGACGGTGCTGACCATCAAGCAGGCGACCACTGGACGTGAAGGCAAGACCCTGGTGGGTCAGTCGCCATTCACCTCTGAGCATTGCTGCGGCATAGTTGTTAACTACACTGATACTGATTGGTCGATTCGTGTCGCCTGCCCCGTAGGTGAAGGACGGGTTGCGCTCAAGATATTCCTTCGCTCGGGCGGCATTAATGACCTCAATCTCAGTATGCATTGTTCTCCCTTTGTTCGCCTATCTTCTTTAACCAATAGATTTTCGAGCGTGTCATTCCAGTAATTTCGGCTAGTTGAGTGGGGGTGAGTGGACTATCTGGTTCATTCAACATTTTACCCGCGTACATGCGGGCTTCCACGACGCTATCTTCAGCTTCTATTAGCTTTCGCAAAGCCTCCAATACGGCTATCTCACGACCACCACTCATTAATAGTCCTATCAATCTACGATGATGCCACTCTTCTCCCGTCGAAACTCAACGGAAGTTACGACCTTATCTTCTGGTCGTACACTGAGAGCTATAATATGATCTCTAAGATCCCACTGTCTTTCTTCCTCCAATGCCGTGGTCTCATCACCGTACATCGGCACTGGAAGCTTGTATGACCAGGTGATAGTCCTGGTCACCACAACCTCTTCGTTGTCCTGTTCAGTCATCCGTTTTCTCCATGTGGGCCAGGGTGTTCTATTTCGTTAAATTCAATAACGGCTCGCACGATTGATTCAGTAAAGTTAAGAAAGTCTGATACTCCCTTAAATCTACCGTGATCGCAGGTAATGTAGCAGGCAACCCATTGATCCCAATGCAGTTTAATTTCTTGTACACATTCGGTCAGTGGGTTATCGACATTATCCCCACGATAGCCAATTGAATAACTGCCCGGAACTTTTATTCCACCATTAACGATTTCATTACCATCTTTGTCAATATAGTAATATTCTCTTTTACCGATGAGCGCTGAGCTAAACCATAATCCAAGTATATCTGATCCTGGCGGAAACCGGCCATACTTTTTCATGTATGCCAGTTCTTCACTCATCTGGTGATTCATTATTAATGTCCTCTAGAGCTGAGCGAAGAGGTACTGGAATCTCCCAACCCATGTTATGAAGTCGGCGAATGGATGATACTGTCATTCCTCGACCTTGACCAGTAAGGACAGCGTTTGCAAATAGTTCTTCAATTAAAGGAAGATACTTGCTCGCATCGGTAAGGAATGGCATTATGTTGTAGATGACTACTGCCAGTGCCGCACCACTAATCATCCATTCCGCCATTGCCGGCATATACCCCTCATAGCCAACACTTATGTGCACATGTGCTTCTGGGCAATGTTGACTACAAGCGCGGCGCATCCACTCTTTTGATGATCTTCGTTCTTCATAGCGTGGACGAATACCAGTTAGTGAACACAATTCCTGTACTACATTATGATTCATCGTGCGGACATATATTCTAATTTGACTCGTAGCGCGTGTTTTGTTGTTTATATGTTGAATTCTCGCTTTGGTATCGATAACCCCAGCCATCCAACCTAGTTTGTTAACGGGGAGCATAGAATCTCTCTTCTGGTTTTGTCTCCCGTTCTGCTCGACAATAGATGCACCTGGTCTCATAGTCTTCCGTTCCTATTATGTAACAGGTTTGCCAAGCGTGTCGGTTGATCCGACATAGGATCCAATATAATGGAGTGAGTGCTTGTTCACGGCGATGGAATTCCCAGGCCAGACTCATATGATGAAAGCCGGACTTCCATCCAAACGGATAGAAGGTCCGACACCATTTAGTAAAGGGCCAGTGATCGCTAGTGGCATGAAATTGGGAAAAATCTAGTCTCTTAAATTGAATGTCGTGCTCGTGGATGTGTTCCTCACTCATCAGATTCTCGCTTATCGGCACGAGCGGGCCGCCAGGGCGGTATAGCTACCGCAGTTGACCAATCGATCTTACTCTGAAAATAACAGATGCAACACTCGTTGTCTTTTATGTCTGTGTATCCTACACTGCGCAAGTATGGTACACAAACCTCGGGAATACAATGAGAGTGTTTGTGTTTTTTCTTATTCATTGCCGCATCTTTGCACAGGAGTCACAGGCAAGAAAAAAGTTAGTTGCTTCATGACCGAAGCAATCATCAATGTGTTGATTACATTGAACACATATTTCTACGAACTGTCTACCATCTTGCTCGGAACTTCGATGGTAACCGCATTCTTCACAGGTAAGTATTACCACGTGCTCCCAGTAGGATTTGAACCTACAACCTACGACTTAAAAGGACGGTGCTCTGCCAGGTTGAGCTATGGGAGCCGAATGCTGACTCGACGGCCTAACCCTCATACCGTCTTAACCCCGCCACGATTGAGTCCACGTCTGATCACGAGGTCTTCCCCACTACGTGTATTTAGTTATTCTTGGCGAACTCAACAAATTCAGACCAACTATCAGCAGATAGTTCTAGCTGACCGCCGTCTGGATTTTTAGAGTCACGTACACTGACCGAATTGTCCGAATTGTGTCGAACTTCCAGACAGTAGGCACCGGTATTCGCGCTGTATGTACTCTTTGTCCATGTGTTCTTGGTCATGTCAATACCCTAACACCTCGGTTCCGCCAACGTCAAGGCGTGGACGGAATTGATTTGAATGAATATATGCTGCTCAGGACAATCGTGACAGATAGGACAATAAGGACACACAGCTTGATGTTCGTCCTCGTGATGGCAATGCTCCGTCGATGTCCGAACACATGAATTCTAATCAAAACTTCCCAATTTTCCGTCAGCCAAAACCGCCATCCTCGCCTATCCACAGCAGCCATCGCAGCCATGAATGCTAAAGGCATATACGTCATAATCTGGCATGGTCGCACGCTTGTAAGACAAATCATCCAGATCAGGATGCCCTATACCGTGTCTGCATTGGCGTTCCATGAGACCACGGTCAGCTCTCCAGATGAAATCTTCGTTATTTAGTGGATGCTCTGACGGATTGTGAATACAGCAGCTCATGCCACTACACTCACTACGTTCATGTATTGTCAAGAAATCCCTACTCATGCCCCATTCGGTCGCAATATTTACCAAGATCACTTCACTCATCCCACTCCTCCTCCTCCTTGTTACCATCCTCCCAGTCATCCAAGCTAACATCTATTAGGTTGACAAATCTATTACATTCTGGCACTTTAATTGGCGGGTCGGGCTCAGATACCCGCAGCCAATTTGCGTGGCTTGGCCGCCCGCAGGGGGCGTGCAACCAGGCCCCTGCCGCACCCTCCGGCGGGGCAACCCAACCGGACTGGCGTGATGATCGTGTCCCACAGGTGCACCATGGATCAGTCATGATCAGGAAATATCTTATCGGCCAACCACCACAGCAGGCATCCAGTGACAATCATTGAATCAACAATGAGAAATGCCATGATTCCCGCACCATCATCCGGTTCCCAGAATATCCAGGACAGTGTTGCTGCAACATGAAAGGACAACCACACGATGACAAGAATGAGTATCACTCGCTTGGTAGACTGGTCCACCTTATCATCCTAAGCTTAGTCATAAGGTGACTCAATCTCACCGGGTGAGCAGTGCGACTCGATCGACCAATTGTTTTTGTTGTCCGCCACCGCATCTTCTACCGAATCGTATGCAGTGAAGGTTGTTTCGATGTGTTCGTTGAGAAATGTTTCTATTTCTTCAGCTTCAAAATCTCGTTTCGCCTGATCGGACAGGTCATCCCAGTCACTCGGTGCATAAAAATATACCGTCTTTGTCGCATTGGCGGCATACCACGGCGATATTTGTAGTTTGATAACCTTTCTACTCATTCTATGTAACTCTCATTCCCGCCTGATCTGGCATGGGTTTATTGCACCACATACAGTAATCATGGTGTGGTAGCAAGCAGTGATCACGTACCGCTTCATGGCCGGCACAGAAACATAATATTTTTGGAATAAACTTTAGGTGATCATAAACAAGGTGGGTTAGCCAATAGGGCTTGCCATCCCAGATCCAATCCATAATTCGTGTTCTCATGTACCCCTGGCGAGAGTCGAACTCGCATGATATACGGCTTAGAAGACCGCTGACTTATCCATTAGTCCACAGGGGCTAGCCTTCCTCTCGAAAGTACCGGAGGAAGGTCGATGGTTTGGTTCGTCGGAGATTATCTCTCAGTTGAACCCACTTAGTCATCCACTGTACCGGCTCAATGCCATTATCTAGTAACCATCGGTACAGTCTTTCCACTCGTATAAGACCAATGTGTTGAATATCAAGAATGTCCCGTGGATCATCAATGGCGAGGATATGCGAGGTGTCGTCGTATCCTGCTTTGACCAAAGCGTTATACGCAACGGCATCAACCATGCAAAAATCGTCGAAGTTCACTGTATTGGTCATGGATGCTGTGGATCCATTTCGTTGGCGAATTTGGTGAGATAAGCTATCAACTCTTCCTTCGATCCTACGACATCATCATTAAATTTAGACACAAAACTGTGGTATGTGTATCCTACGAGAGAGGGAGGAACAGTAACATATCCATTGTTGATGAGCCACTTGGCGAGGAAAAACATGGAGTTACAAACAATGTGGTCATTGTAACCAAGCCGAGTTCCAGTTTGTACATAGGACATGGCACTCACTAAACAAAAACTGTTTGTCACATCTTGACCTAAACTACATTGAACCCAGAGTGAATTTTCCAGTATATCTATCGTGCGACGGATAAGATCTGCGGCTATCTCTTTGTTATTCATATCTGCTGAGGATCCATTTCGTCAGCGAACTTCTCTAGCATGGCAATAACATCTTCTTTAGTTCTGCCCTTTTCGTCATTCCACGTGGTAATTGGATGACCAAGAAATTTGGATAGCAGAGAAATAGTATCTGTTGCTAATGAACCAGCTACATAGGTGAGGTTCTGGCCACAAGTGAATACTATTGCCCCTATCGCACACATCCCTGTCGTGGGATGCCCCACCGTTCCTTGAACCCACCTGCGATCTCGTAATACTTCAGCCGTTTTCCGTGCCAGTCGACCGGCGTTCTGCTCTGCCGTGGGCTTCTTGTGACGTGTCATGTCTTCCCCTTATAGTCTGAGCGATTTTACACCAAAAACACTCACACCTACACCAGCGGCTATATTGTGGATAATGCATCCAACATCCCGATTGACCATTGCAGTGTGGCCAAGAGAGTGGATTTTCAGTCCATTCTACGTCATTAAATGGTTTTTGCAACCATAAAAATATGCATTGTATTGGTCTACTGTATCGTAACATTGTATATCCTTGTTTATAGAAGTTCCAGTGGAATCACTTGCCATAATGGCGCAGACTATCTCCAAGCCCGTGATCTTCGATACTGCCTCGTCAACTCCACCGGAACATAATCTTCTGACAACGGGGGATCAGGTAGCGTTAACTAGTATTGCTACCAGCCCAGGGCGCCGGTCAGACGTGGGGATGGTGGGACTCGAACCCACACTGACTGGGACTTAAATCCAGGGCCTCTGCCATTGGGCTACACCCCCTCGTTCATGGGCCAAATATGAGAAATATGCGATTTTACCTTTCCTACGAACACTAACGATATGTGCAGCCCATTATTGTCTGGATAATAGTTATGAATCTGACCAGCATGACATTTATATGGTCGGAATGGTTTACGAATATGGCTCCACACCAGTTCTAGTCGATCGTCATGGTTAGTAACGTGCGGTGTAGCATCAGCCTTATCTTTCGTTGACCATGTGTGTCTTTTGCTATTTGGTGTACCAGGAATGATTATCCATCGCTGTTCGATAAATTTTCCCCATATTGGGAGAGAAACGAACGACCAGCCATGATCGTGGCGATTACGTGAAGGTGTCATATTCTTATGCCAAATATGCAATCGAATTTTATAACCAAATAACTCCAGCGCGAACTTCATAAAGCCAAGTCCATGTCGTTCGACCCTGAACACTATATCATCCCTCCTTTTACCACCACCACTGCTGTTCTCGTTGCTTGCGCCGACGTTTCCAGGCAGAATATTCATATAGTCCAAACAGAATGGCAACAACGATACCAGCCAGCCATATCTTATCAAGGAGATTCATATTCGTCAAACTTCCTAACTTGTTCCATTTCGTATTCTAGCAGACCAGGATTGGTATGATACAAATACGCATCAATTAGCCCAAGATCACCAAGAAGGTAGAATCCCCAAAGACCATTTTTCATAAATCGCCACTCTGGCTTGCCAGAACCAGGATTACCATCAGTGTCTCTTAATACATAGAGTCGACCATAGCGAGGAATTCGATCCAGTTGACTAATAAGGTTACAGACAATGAGCTGAAATCTAGTTAGTTCGCCAATTTTTTCTCGGCCACGTGGTTTGAGATGTATCATCAGTCTAACAACTCTTTCTCTAATACACACACGTTGTCATTCTCGTCGGAATAGATAGCATAGTACAGCCAGCTATCAAGTTCATCAATTTCATATTCATCCACTATATTATCTGGAGAATAAGCACGCTCGTATACTTGGGCACGGGCATAATTGACTGCTGCCTCGGCTGTTCGGAACAGATGGAGTTCTGGATCGGTGTGCCGATCGCAAATCATAACAATATATACCCTCATATGTTACCGTTCCAGGTCAATCCGTAGTTGGACCCTCGTTTAATGGCGACAAACCTACCTTGGACCTTACCATGTATTACAGTAGCGTCAAAGAGCATGTCCACAAAGTCAACCATAAACATCGGGTAGGTGGTACCTTCAATGTCTTGCCACAAAAAGTATGCCGCCGAGCGACCACGCTGATGGCGCATGATGGTCAACGTCGCACTAAACGGCTCATTTTCGCGCCATTCGAACACAGCATGATGGCCATAGCTGTGGGGGTAGTGAAGCATGTTGCCGGATTCATCGTAGGGAATTTTATACGTTGTAGCCATTTGGCTGCTCCAATCTTGAGCCACGTGGACGACTCGAACGCCCTACCTGAGATTTACAAGATCTCTGCTCTACCTGGTGAGCTAACGTGGCAATTGGCCATCCTAAGATGGCTCGGTATTAATTGCATTAGTGTCTTGAATGTCTTCCATTTGCATGTCTATGAGCGCTTGTCTTGTCGCAAGTTCTTCCGCGTCTGGTGGCGGATCTGGATAGTCTGGCGCCGTTTGCCGTCGCTGCGCAGCTTTTTCTCGCAATTCCACGAGTCTACGCTTGGCCTCTTGGGTGTATTCGTCCATTCTTCTATTTTCGTGGTAAGAGAACTACATCGAGGTCTAATTCATTGGCCCATTCGATGAACCGTTCCGTGCTGGGTACCCGTTGGCCACGTTCGTACATACCTACGGTTACCTTGCCGAGGTGAAGTCGATGGCCAAGACCCTGAATGCTCCACTTTTTGGCACACCGACGTTGACGCAGTGTCTCTACCAACTCGGTATAGTCCATCTATCATTCTCCTGACAGGTGCGCCAGTTCATTCTCTAGTTGTAGAATTTCCAATTTCAGTTCTTCGTTTTCTTGTTTAAGATCGTTGATTTGATTGATCAGTCTATCTTCAGTCCGTTCCCAGGCTCGTTCTCTACGTTCTAATTCTTCTTCAATGGTATTACGAATGTCATCGTACATCGTGTTATCCTTTCTAATCAAGTACTCCCGGTCAGAATCGAACTGACTATCCCCTACTTATAAGATAGGTGCCCATACCTGGATTGGCGTCGGGAGCAGAGGTGGCTTACGCCACCGTTGTACTATTCTTCAGTTATTGTGATTTTCCACTCTACACCATCATTGTCCATGATGTATATTACGTTATCTCTATCGCTGGATGGCCTAGGTGTTTCGACATCGAGCATACTTAACAGGTGGTGAGTTAGTGCTCGTACCATTTCCTCTTTGGTCATACCTCCTCCACCTTGATCGCCCAGAGATCATCATCTTTATCCGCGAACAAGACTTCATCGTCGTCTGTGTTCATGATAACATTGGTGAAAGCTCCATCGGCACTCACGATTCGCAATAGAATTTCTAGAACGTCATCCTTTGTCATTTCACCTACTTACAGGTCGGATCCTGCGGTACTACTGCGATAGCAGCATACCCTAGATCGCCATGGAAGGCGACATAAATCCTGTTTCCATGATCACATTTTGTGGTAAGGTTGGAGAACCCGTCCGGCATGGTAATTTTATCAGCAGGAGAGTTATTTACTACACTAGAGCCAGGAGCATCCCTAAATGGCTCCTTGGCTTTTTCACCACATCCACCTAGACCAAGAATCAAAGCAATCAAAGCGAGAATAGAGACAGCTCTGGCTTTCTTAACCATTTATTCTCCTCTAGCAGCCTTGGCAGCAGCATCAGCAGCCGCTTTTTGCGTTTTTTCTGTGGCTAAATCATTTTGTCGCTTCAATTCTTCTGTTCTCTGCGTGGCTGCAAGCTTCTCGGCATCCGCACGTTGCTGAGCAGCTTTAGCGGCCTTGTCCGCAGCACTAGCCATGCCAGCTCCTTACTTACTATTCACAATAGTACCTGAACCACTAGGATTCAAGATGACTGTACAGTTCGGGTTAGCTGCACATGCCTTGACCGCATCGAGTTGCATCTGGGCCTTCTGCAAATCTACCCATGCGGCATTCTGGTAAAGCTGAGACTGCTTATTTGCTGCATCGAGTTTGCCTTGGGCCTCGGCAAGCAAGGCGGCTGCATTCTCGATAGCCTTCTGCTTATTGTTTCGAGCTTCCTGAATGCCAGGATCGGCGTAGTCGACATCCTTGATCAAAACCTCCACAGGAGGGCAGGTTTCGCTACCCCGCTGGAAAGTCGGACCGCAGAAATAATCCTCTCCGGTGACCCGCTTGAGTTCCAACGCAAACTGTTCGGAAACTTTTTGTTGAACCTCTTGTAGGTCAATACCAGCTACCAATGAGTCGGCGATGTAGTTGCGCACGACCGTTCGCTCGGCCTTTTCCAAGGCCGGTACGACGGTATTGAGCAGCATCTTCTTCCAACCTTCTTCGGTATTGGCACCATAGCGCTTACCCAACCGCTCCCAGAATCGGACGAGAATGCTGTCCTTGTCCACGCAGGTGGTATTAAGCATCAGATTGGTCTGTGACCAAACATTGACCTGTACACCGGATGGCTGGTTCTTTTCTGGCTTGGATGCTACCGTGATTGGCACATTGGTATCGCCGCCCTGCGCCGCGATATTCCAGGTTCGAATATTGTTTGGTAGCCAGATTATTTCGTTATTCCATTTGGCGTCGTCTGCCTTACCTGGATCCATGCAGTGGCCAAACTTGTATCCATCCGACGGACCCTTCATGTAATACAAACCGACATTATCCGGATCGGCATATTCGGCACAGCCAGATAGAAGGACCCCGGCAACCGCTAATACCGCCAGGACAAGCAGATTACGCTTTTTCACGTGTTCCTCTCTTGTGCTTTGTATTCGTCTAGCCATTTATTGATGGCTTTTGTATATTCTATGGTAAGAAGGTTAGCATTGTCTAGTGACATAGGATTAACAAGTCCGTAGAATATCCTCTCGGCCTTATCTACTAATGACTTTAATTGCTTTTCTTGATCGATATTGAGGTCACCGTCCTTACGCATGGCTGCCCGAGTAAGGTAGAACGTACCTAGGATAAGAACCAATGCGATAAGCGTAAGACCAACTACTATTGCTTTACCCACCTTCTGTCATGTCCTTCTCTCGATGTGTCAAAAATACCTTCAATGTTTGGCCTTCGTCTTGGTATATCAGCATAACTGACACGTCGTATCGTACCAATATTCGACCAGTTTCATCTATGACTTCGAATCTTGTCGGATCGAGGCGACCCTCCATCGATTATCTCCAGTATTGTCTCCAGTGGTACTGGCGTGAAGTCCCACACATCAACGCCAACATTGATCTGTCGACCATTTACTTGCCATTTTTCATGGACGTGGCCATGTACGAGCCATCGACCTTGATCTGCCGGTCTGTGGGCAGTGAATCGATCGGAATCAGTACTGTCACCTTCATAAGGGAAGTGACATAATTGAAACCCCCACTTTGATACCATGTCCTCACCAAGGATGCTAAATCCCACGTCTCGGTAGGCAACTAGCCATCGTTGATATCCAGGATACAGTGGTAACTCATCAGCGTGTTTGCCAAAGGCACCAGACCAGAGTCGATCATGATTGCCAGGAACAAGGAGCTTTCGACCGGATAGACGCATAACAAGTGGTAATGTTTTGGCTATCGTACCCATCGCTACATCACCGAGCACGAAAACTGTATCCTGGGGTGCAACAACAGCGTTCCAGCGACGGATGATCTCATTGTTCATCTCGTCTACCGTGACAAACGGTCGATGACAGAGCTCAATTATTTTGGCATGTCCTAGGTGAAGGTCTGAGGTAAACCAATGTTTCATAGAAAAATTCCACTAGCCATGACACAAATGAAACAAAATAATAATGCATAGGCTACTGCCCAGATGATAATTCTTACATCAGTTCTCATTATGCAACCTACGTGCCTCGCACCACAAACCCTTGAGAATTTCTTTCATGACCAACCGCATGGCTCGTGCGTGCATGTGCCCAGCCGATAATGGAGTACCTGTCTTGGCAGGCTTACCGGATGGCCCACAGCGCACGCAGTCTACCACATGAATAGCGTCAGCATATTTGGCTCGACCGTGGTCATAGATGACCCGGTAGGGTGAACAGGTGCAATCAGTACTATGACGCAGTACCGCACTGCCGCCTTGTAGAAGGGTGTCGGTGTTGGTATGGGCAGTGCGGCACGGCGGGCTGAGCTGCTTAATACATGATTCTGCTACTAGATAGACTCTAGTCTTGGCTTTAGTCGACCAGGTGGACTTTTCGCCCTTACGTCGTTTGGGGGCAACCCCGACCGGTACTGGTTGGGTATTATACGAAGGTTGGTCGGGGTCACCTCCACTACCCCCAGCGTTTTGGTCTTGAGCATCGACTGAAACCTGGCTGGGGGTATTATCCCCGACCACAAACGACCCTTGGGTGTTGTCATACAGTTGGTGGTCGGGGTGTTGATCCAGATCGACACCTGCGATGTGAGAATCGGAGAAACCATGGTCGACCTGGAGTACATGCAGACCACAATACCGCCATAGTGCCGAGACGGTACGCGGCTGTTGAGTTGAAGAGTTAACGTATGGGTCACCAATGGTGGCCAATAGTCGAGCCGCTTGCTTGTCACCAATGCCTTTTTGGGCGCGCACCCATGGACCAAGCGGATGTTTGCGCATTTTTCTGTTCAGTTCTAGTTCGGCATCGTGTTCAACCTTTTTCAGCGTATCGACCATCGCCGCCAATCGGGCCACATCCGGATGAGTTTCGTCCAACCCGAAGCCACGCATGTTACCATCCGCGTCTTCGGTGGACCGGGTAAGCTGACGTAGTCTATTTTCGTTAGCGATGCGTACCCGCTCGATATCATCGATAATATCTGCGGCTAGTGCCAGAGCTGGATCCAGCAGCGTTGGCGCTGTTTGGCCTAATGGGGCACTCGTGGTGTGACTACTGCTGGACCCGGTGGTATCGGCGACGGTACTTCTATGGGTATCGTGGGACGCGTGGTCACCCTGATGCGATGTGGTTGGCTGTGATCGATCATCCCCCACTGATCTTTGGTACTGATCCAACGGGACGGTCTTGGGTACACTCCGGGGCCTGGCTGGATCAGTACCAAAAGATACCCCATCTGATGGGAGATTCTTGGTAGACAGTTCTTCTTTGATCAGTGGGGGATGATCGTCCTGATGCGACAATCCATCAATGGTTGGCACGTGTAGCTTGGTCGCACCAGGACGGTGATTCTCATCTGACGAATTCGATCTGGTGACCGTATGAGCCCTGGTCAGATGAAGAGGAGTATTGTCGTTTACGTTAATCTCCTCTATCGGCAGCAGTATGGATTCCGAGTACAGCATGGATAGAGGAGAAGTCTGGTCAGTCATTGCCATTCCATTCGAATGCTTCTGGGGGAAGTTGTGATACCGTTGCCACACCAAAATTAAGCAGTAGTTGGGCTAGGTATTGGTATCGCTGGGCGATGATGAGGTTGCGATCTGCCAGTTCACGGCGAAACTTAGCCGCCTTGACCAGATCATCGTACCCGCAGTCCCCAAGCAGCTTCGAGTCACTACCCATGAATACCCGATCGTGCAGGGCACGTTGATGGGCAGTTCGAATGGCAACTACCTTGGCTGATGGATTGAACTTTTGTGCCAAGCGTGGGTTGATGATGATATTTTCACGACGTCCATCATTATTGATAACACGCACGTATTGTGTAAGGGCAATCTTGTATGCCGACATGACTTCCTCATCGGGAGTCCGATCAGCTACTGCGTTGGCAATATCTGTAGGGTTAGTCAGATTGGTCTCGTCCAATATTTGGCGAACCAAGTCACGGAGACTAAAATTTGATTCCATAACATTCCTTTAATATGTTAATGTTGGTGTATAGGCGCCCCTAGTAGGACTCGAACCTACAACCTGGACCTTAGGAAGGCCCTGCTCTATCCTTTGAGCTATAGAGGCATTCCCTAGTGCTATAGAGTCCTACTGCCACGGCAATCATCGTAGGTGCTAGCCACCACGGAGCAATACCATATGCCATATTCGTGATGAGCCAATCGATGCCCAGAAGGGCAAGTAAAAATGCCATGAGCAACCAGAGGAATTTAACTGCTTCACGACTCATGTAATTCTCCTGCCATATACATTCAATGGCATGTTATTGACGCGTCCATAGTTGGACTCGAACCAACGACTTCTACCTTCGGAGGGTAGCGCTCTATTCCACTGAGCTATATGGACGTAAATGGTTCCCGCAAGCATACACTAGCATTATTAGCAGGTACGGGCATTACCGCCAGCTCGACCATCAACAGGTTAGAGTGTTCCTGGTATGTTCATGGTAAGATCATTAGTAGTGTCCGTGATAACTATGTTGGTAAACTCAACTGTCATCGGCGGACTGCAATCTGGAGTAAACACTGCGGTCACGTTTAGGGAGAAATCCGCTTTACCATTTTGTACTGGAAAATCACCAGATGCCGTTACGTCCATTTTGTTATTTGCCTTGGGGTGATTACCACCTGGGTTAATGCACAGAGCCGTGGCGGTCAGAACAATATGTACCTGTAGTTCACCACCAAGACCAGCTTCTTTGCCAGATACCGTTAGTGTATTGTCAGCGCGCGTAACCTGAGTGTCCGAGTTGATAAAGTGTGGACTACCGGCAAATGCCGCCTGTGGGCTCAGTACCAGCGCAATGATCGCTAATGGTACGATTATGAGTGCGCGCTTGAACATCTGGGCTCTCCCCTGCGATAGAACTCTTACTCGATAGTAAGAGTGTACTCCTTTCCAATCTCGTATTTGCGCCAGTTTTCTTCGGTTTGGTCCAGGTATAGTGTTATTTTCGTCGCAGGAGCCTGAAAGATAAAACCATATTTGCTTATCAGGTCCGCTACGTATCGGTCAACGCATGTTACTTTCATGACCTCACCAATAGTGCCGCGTTGAACGGTGTCGGTGCTGTTCATTCTGGAACGTACTGTCTAGTTCTCCATTAGCGTTGTACTCTTTGATCGCTTCCCGGGCGTAGTCCCGGATTTTGACGCGCTGTGGATTGTTCCAGTCGTGATCGGTATACCACTTGGGTGGTGGTGCTTGCCACCAAGTACGGTGGTTGTTGTGAATAGCTTGCCAGTAGCATCGTGTAGTAGATTTGTGGAAGGCACGATCAGCAGTTTTTGGGTCTAATTCCGGTAGGTCACAATCTCTATGATTGCTACGACAGCGCCAGTCATGATTAGGATCGTAACGATCGCCCAGCCAATATGGTTTATCTTTATCTGTTCGTGACATGAGTGACTCCTTAGTAAGGCGAAAGTGCCCTATAAGAAGTCATCCTTTACATATGCAATATGATACATGCTCTCCGGTGAGGACTCGAACCTCAACACTTAGAACCAAAATCTAAGGACCTGCCCAATTAGTCGACCGGAGATTGGATTACACCTTTATATGACTTTTGTGTATTGGCTTATAAGCAAACCGTCGATCGGGAAATTCAAAGATGAGCTTTACCTCACCACCTAATGCTTCGACGTATTTTATAAGTGTGTCTATGGTAACTGCTTCTACAGATTTGTTTTCGGTAAGTTTGAGGTGTGATGGCTTAACACCCATTGCAGCAGCGAGTTCTTCCATTGGAACATCTCGCCGCAACCTGATTCTCTTCAGTTGCGCTCTTTCCTTGCTGTCCATGATACCCTTCATTGGTTGAGCTGGTGGATCGGGTAGGATTCGAACCTACGACTTCCAGATTAAGAGTCTGACCCATTGCCACTATGGTACCGATCCGTTGATTTCATATGATAGAACGTGTCGATCGCTATAGTCGCCCCATTCAAGCGACTTATTCACGCGAATTTGTTCTAGTTCATTGTTGCTGATATCAAAAATATCGTGAGCTATTGTCCAAACAACTTCTAATATGTCAGCTAATTCTTCCACTTCATTCGAGTCAAGGAGTTCTTTGACCTCTTCGAGTAATTTTGCCCGTAGTAGCTTTTTATATTCGCCGTCCACGGCAATCCACGTTAATGGTTGTTCTCCACGATCTCGAATAGCTTGAGGTACTTTGTTTCTCACTAATTTGGTAACCATCATTGTCACCATACCGACGATTCTGTATCTATTATATATTTGGCCATGATGATTCCAGGTGATGTATCAGTTGGTGGTGGATAGAAATTATCCCTTTCACAATCACGTGCTTTACGCAACCATGCTACTAACAGTTGAGCTGCTTCCTTCGATTGGAGAATACTAGGGTTGCGCTCAAGCTTGTCTGCCGCACTATCAAGGATGTACTCGTATGATGCATTCTCGCTCGTCACGTACACCTCCATTGGTTTCGATGGTCGGAATCCCGATTCTCCACCGACACTTCTCTTCTGTCTAGTTTACGGCTAGACTCCCATATCGTAACTGGTTGAGTGTGCTAATTTATGGATCGTATCTTGTTACACTACACCGAAACCAACGCTCGGGTGACAGGATTCGAACCTGTAACCAGATGATTAACAATCATCGGCTCTGCCTGATTGAGCTACACCCGATTAAAAGGACGGGTATGCGACGCGGGGCGTCAGAACTGGACTTCCGAACATCGCATACCCACCGTAGGCCCAGAGAGATTCGAACTCCCAACCATCTTCTTGTAGGGAAGACACTCTTCCGTTGAGTTATAGGCCCAAACCTCGAAACCGTAACCGTGACGAGACACAGCACCGTCCTAAACGACCACTACCGCATCCGTCTCATTTATAAATTCGTGTTCCGAGGATTATAGAAACCAGCACGATGCTGGCTAGCTATCTATGTGTTACACAGGATTTGCATTCTCTGTAGGTGGCTCATCCTCTATTGTGATGTCGTCAAACTTCCAGTTCTCACTAGCGAAAGCGTGGAAGAAGATGCCATTGCCATGATCTATGTCCCACTGAATTTCATACGCATCTTCTTCACTTATGCCGTGCAATATAATACGCTTGGCCATGTCCTTCGTCCTTTATACGCGCGACCACGGGGGAACGATCCCCGACCTTTGCCTTGACAGGGCAACATGCAGACCTCTACACTATGATCGCAAGTTTTACGTATCTAGTACTAGTATAGCAGCGTGTCAGTCCGTTGTCAACGACCGTTATGTCTGTTTTGTCACGGAATTTTTTATTTTGCGCGCAATGTCACATAAGTCTATACTGTACTGAGGAGCATTGCCACCATTCCCACGAAATTCTATTACTCCACTACCATGGACGATAACCGTATCCATTCCTGGACCAACAAATAGTTCTAGTTTCTGATCATCGACAATGGTTATTGGTTCTGGCAGTTCTACATTGATATACATGCAGTCCGTATCGGACTCGAACCGATAGTCTCTTCCGTGAGAGGGAAGTGAGATCACCAATTACTCTAACGGACCATATGCTATCCTTTGTGGTATAGAGGCGATAGCTTTCCTCTCTCGCGGATTATGCTAGGAGACATAATCAATACCGTGGGCATGGATGGATTCGAACCACCATGGCTATTGATTTACAGTCAACGCTGGACACCAATCCGCACACCCTAGTCAGCTCCGTACAACAGATCTGCCCTTCGTTAATCAACTGTATGGTCTTATTCATCCGGTAACTTCTTCTTCTTTTTGGCTTTCTTCACAACCTTGGCGGGCGTTACCTTAGTCTGAGCTTTCCCTTTGGAAATGACCTTTGGGGTATGGGTATTATCTGAACCAGTAGAGTTGTACGCCACCATGGCCTACCTCCAAACCCAACGCCGTTTCCCGCTCGTCCCATCAATGACGAGGGTGCGTATTCCTCGTGGTGGATTGCTGACACCAACCTTGTTACCGGTCTTCTTGACCTTTTTGTTGCTATCTCCGTGACTACTACGATATCGACCTGCTGTTTTAGGCTCGGCATACTTGCGCTTTATCCAGATTACCGGCATAACTAGTTTTCTCTTCCACTCTTTCTGGCTTTTGCAATGTCGTCAGCTAATTTTCTAGCTGCTGCTTTCTCTTCCTGGGTAATCTTTGCCAACTCCTCGTCAATTTTTCTTTTTGTCTCATCACGAATCCTGGCTGCCTCCTTCTCATCCATTTTCGACCATCTCCTCGTAGGATGCCTTCAGAAAGGCATACTTTTCTGCAAGATCCTTTAATAGATCACCGACAAGCTGTTTACATTCTATACACTCACTATAGTAGCCGATTGCGTGTATGCCGTCTCGTAGTACGCAGGGTGTCAACAAGCTTTTGGTTCGTGGACAGTCAATTGTCATAGTTGTGGTCTCCACTGTATGGGTGGACCTAGACGGATTCGAACCGCCATCCCTCTGATTGCAAATCAGATGCTCTACCATTGGAGCTATAGGCCCATATCGCTATTTACCTTTCAAAAATTTATCAATGAGCCAATGTGCTATTCTTGTACCTGGGCCTTGATGAACGTTACCCATCACCGTGGTAGCACCGAGAGGCAGTTTGTCACCTTTGCGTATGGCCTTAGCGCCACTAATTTCTCCGCTATTTTGCCAAAAGTTCATTACTCGTCGTACTTCACGATCATCTTTAAAGTAGTACACCTTGCCTTGGTTTGGTACGAAAATGCCAGGCCTTTCAGCTCGACGTTCTTTTGGTGTTCCTGCCATCAATCCTCTTATGTAGTCTTCTTATGCTTTTTGAATGGCCAATATCGAGCAACTTGTTTACGATCACTATCCTTTTCTCCCTCACTTAATTCGTGATATGGAGTAGAGAACTGGCGTTTCCATCGGGTTACGAGGTCGGATGGAATAGTTAATGAACCATCTGAGTTGGAAATACAACGACTATGCAGATAACGCTGCCATTCAGCCCAGCGATCATGTTCAGCAGCGGCACATAGTTCAAACAGATCATCTTGCCAATCCATTATCATTTGGCGAGTGAGTTGTGGCAACCCATCGTCCACTACAATCCCACAGCCAGCACTACCGAGTGGCTGGCGTGCAGATTCCTTGATCGCCTCTTTAGTATAGCATGTTTACTCGGTACACATGCATTTAGACTGGGCACACGAGATCTCACTCGTCGGGATAGTAGGATTCGAACCTACGGCATCTGCGCCCCAAACGCAGCACTCTAACCTAACTGAGCTATATCCCGATATTCAGTTATACGTTCTTTCACGCTGCCATTTCGCCCTCTTCGGCTCGACGCTTTTGCTCTGCCTCGGCTGGTTTCAGCAATCGCTCATCCGACTCGTCCTCAATGAGTCCGCTGATAAAGTCGTCTAGCTCGTCGAGATCCAGTTCGGTTAGCTTATCCTTATAACCTTGTTCAAAGAATTCAGCCTTGCCCGCCCACTGATGGCGATGAAGGTCGGTGCGGTTTTCGTCTTGACTTTCCCGTACGGCATCGAGGTAGAGAGCGGCAAATGTATAAATTGATTCTTCCCACGGATCAAAGCACATTATTGGTTACTCCAAAATTATATTGACATATCCCGCGTCTGGGATATCCAAGAACATGAATACTTTCCAGAATTCTGTGTGTATATTAAATGTCACATCCCTTTTCATGTGTCCATAGTAGGAGTCGAACCTACACTAATCCGATTTTGAATCGGATGCCTCTGCCTTTGGGCTATATGGACATCAGTTCGAACCTGCTGGTTTACAGTGATATTCTCGTTGAATATCTGGCTCTTGACATACTCCGTACCAGACACAATCACCATGTGAACAGTAGTAAACGCGATCCTCCTCGACCCAATTCCATTTCATGGCTTTAGCGAAAGCATCACGCGCTGCTGGGGTTTGTTCACTCATCACGTGTTGTCCTTATATGGTAGTGTACCAGTTCACCACTGGCGTTATCATTCAACCAGGATTAGAAGTACTTGGGCCAACTCCGATACACTACCATATTAGGTCCCTCGTCAGTCAACAGGCGGGTGGCGACCATCGCTGCTCCCAGAGTTCGGGCTAGTCGCTTAGCGAAAACTGCCCTCTTCAACGCCAGACCTTTCATCTGGAAGGGATTTTTTACTTCTTTTTCGGCGGTGGTGGTTTGGGATCAGGAGTTTTACCGCTGCCGCCACATGCGGGACAGGTGAATATCAAGCCACCATTATTGACACTGCCACTACCACTACACGTGCCACATGTTGCCATACCTATACCTTATCTTGTGGTTTTTCTTTAAACGTCCATGATAACCTTTCAGCTACGAAGCTATCGGTTTATTCGACTAATCATGCGTATCCAGTAGATTCCACACTGTCTGAACAGGGTAGCTACTCCTGCTGGGTTCGAAGATGCATGCCGCTTCTGCCCATGTTATCCCGATAGCAACTCTATTAATTCTTTTTCCTTGTGGCTATGGCCCACATGATCCACGGGATGGCGCCCAGTCCGCAGGTTAGCAGTGTTGCGACGAAAAATGCCGCATGCATTCTGGCCCGTGGATCAAGTGAGACGTAGGTGACCTGACGAGACATTAGACTCGACCAGCCGAGAAATTAGCAATAATCGCGGGTAGGTTCGAGTCAGCCCCGACGAGGTCTATCATACCACGGTCGCTCGGATCAGCAATCGTGAACTTTGTCGCAGCAATACCTACCACGGCGAGCTTTGCATCAATGCCCATCTTCTGCCGGTATTCCTGCAAAGCGATGTGCGGGTGGATTCGACCGGCCCAGGTCTCATTGTCCGTGTACACCACAAAGGTGTCCACTTGAGTCTTGGTCTTCAACGCCCACGTCATGGGCAATGAGCAGTCGGTGCCACCACCATTGTTAATATGTACTCGTTGTAGCACCTCAGCTAGGTTTTGTCCCGGAGTAATTCCCAGGTCCTTAATACCAGTATCAAAAGCGGTAATCTGATACCATGGTTCGGTCCGAGCAGTTGCCATCGACATCGCCGCAGTTACCTGGTCACAGCTCAGATCTAGTCCCGAACCCGCCATAGCCGACATCGACCCAGAAACATCCAAGGCAAGCATGGTGCGCTTGTTGGCTGATTCGAGGTGCTTAAAGGCAGCATAGAAGCCATTATTGAGGGCATCGACAATAACCGGAACGGTGGTCCAGTTCTTGATACGGCTAATTCCCCAGCCGTACGTATGATTCTTGCGATCGATCTGGCCCACTTGATGCACGACCAGCGCATTAAGGTAATTGAGCGGGTGCAACCGGGTGCGGCGGATCATCTCCCCATCAACCAAGCGATTAGCGTAATCCCGAGCGAACACCATATCATTGAAAGCATTAATACGGCTGAGCCGAGTAATATTACGCACAAGCGCCTGACCGTTGAGTTGACCATTGTAGAACAGCTTCTTCCACACTTCTGGTTCGGTAAGGAATTGAGTGGGCAGCGCCTCCCATGGCAGATTTGGATAATCCGTCAATGCAGTACCAAGTAGTTCAGAAACAGTCTGTGCTTCCTGCGCAAACTTGAATCCACGAATTATCGCTGGTCCATCAGTGGTGGCTGCTGCGGTCCGCTCGTCCTTGCCCAAAATGAAGTTGATCACTGCTGCGTCCACGCCGATGGGGTGGGCCAACCGCAGGGCATCGCGGTGGGTCCAGCCGTTACGCTGGCGGTACTTGACCGCCTGGTAGGCCAGTGCAGCCGCGTCCCGACCGGTGTACCACCCGGCCACGGCAGAGCGCTTCGCCCGGCCCCAGCCGCCCAGAGACTCTATATACTGATTAAACTCAAAAAGATGAGTAGAGATGCGGATAACATCGTTGAAGATGCTCCGGGCCACACTCTTAGCTTCATCATTACCATACTTGAACACCAGCGCCAAGGTAAAGATAATTGGCGATTGGCGAAGTGCCCGACCGTCCCGAGAAATCTCGACGAGTGTGTTGATAACCAGTGGGGCATCGCGCTGAATCAGATCAATGACAAACGTCGCATTGTCCTCAGTCAGCGTCTTCTGATCTACGTAATAGGTGCCCCCATCAGTACCGAGAATGAGGAACCGCTCTAGCCGAGCGCGATCATCCACGGTAAAGGTGAAACCACCAGCGTTGTTTGCTACCTGACGTTCGTCGGCAGCTTTGCTCTGTGGGATCGGCTTGTTTGCATCATCCAAAAATCCCTGTAATGCCTTAGACATGAGTGTCTCCTTGGTCGACCCGACCATTATTGATCGGATATATTTGGTTTGTTCTTCCTCTACTTCTAGCCAGAATGCAGATTTTTCCTTAACCCACGCTTCTATGGTAGCCAGTTCTTCTTCGGTTGGTGGTGGGATGTACCTCTGGATTATTCGAGGTGGATCTGCATAGACTTTCAGATAGGTCCCCTCTTGGAGAGGACCCATCTGCTCGTCGGTAATGATGTCTTTTTGCCAAATTTCAGTGTATAGCGTGGGACCTTCGTGGTCAGCCGGGACTAACTCTATCGTAAAGGTATCGTCGTCATTTATTTGTACGATATAGCTGTCCCATTCCACGTTAAACCAATCTGCGCGCCCAGTTGAAATTGTACAACATCTCCACCCGCACGTAGGCGCCCGGGTGTGGCGCGTGAACGATCTTTCCCCCACCAACGTAAATAGCTACGTGACCACTTTCTGGCGAGACGATATCTCCAGGGCGTAAATTCGCCCGAGACACTGCCCGGCCGTACTGGGCCATCGCATACGATTGGTGGTAAAGTCTGATGCCAATCCTAGCATATGATGCCATAACCAGCCCGGAACAATCAAACGCATTCGGACCAGCGGCGCCCCATCGGTATGGGTCGCCACGCTGAGCCAGTGCGTATGCCACTACGATCGCGGCACGGTTACTGGTTGTGGTACTAGGCTTGGTGGATGAAGGAGCAGGCGAGCCTGCCCACGCAGGCACCCATAAGCGCTGACCAGGATAAATCCAATGCGGATTTTTAATTTTCGCCTGGTTAGCCGCGTAAATAGTAGGCCATTTGTGGCCGGTGCCATAAACGATAGCGGCAATGCCCCACAGGGTGGATGCCCGCCCTCGTGTCGTTACGGTAATCCAGCGACCCGAATAAGAGATCTGCTGAACATTGTATGTGACCGTACGGGTGGTAGTAGTAGTATGAGCAGACGCCAGAGTTGGAACACAGGTAATAACGAATAAGGCGGCAAGCGCGACCAATAGGATTCTTGAGGCGTTACGTAACAAAATATCTCCGATGTTAGACCCAGGGCACTCATGCGAACCCGCACGATTCTCGTGAAATGCACGAGATCAGTAGGGCCTGGGTATAAAACTGGTGATTATTGTGCTTCTAGTACCGTCCCCGTGACATCATTGATGTTTTGACTCCAACTCACCCCCTGATCACAACTTGTCGCGTAACCGTAAGCGTAATAGGGAGCGAATCTGTTATTGCTTACTACTGAACCCGTCTCAGTGGACCTGTTGGTACAATAAAGTGTGTATGCCCCACCGGCGAGGATATTGTTCGTCACGGTCCAGCCGGTACGCACAACAGACCCGCAGGTCCCACAATCGCCCTCAATGGCGGACGTGGTAATGGTGCGTGCATCCAGTGTGTTATGGGCAATCATGATGTCATGATACATTTGACCCATGATACAGTCCGTATGACCAGTAGGCCATACTTCGTTCGAAGTCATGTCATGACACCAGACGTCACGAATATCCGCAGTATGGTCAAGGTCGAAGCCATGTTCACACCCACGTATTTCCACCCGACGCACGATGAGTCGCTGCTCACCGATGGCGTTGGCCAGTACACCACCACAATCAATAATAGAGTCTTCGATGGTGAGCGTGCCGTTACCTTCGCCCTCATAGTCGATGCCATAGGCAAAAGTGCAGTGGACGGACACATTGCGGATAGTGACATTCGGCGCCGTGACGTCGATGCAACCATTGACGGCGCGATTTTCGTACACCATTCCGGCGGTATTAATGCTGACATTGCTATTGACTTGAATTAATGTGCCACTTGGGCCAGTATTTGTGGCATCGGGATAACCGCATGCACTAGGATTAGCAAGACAGTTTAACTGTTGCGGTGGCGGAGGTGTAGCAGTCGGGGCAGGCGTTGGTGTTGCGGTCATAGTCGGTGTTGGTGTTGGCGCGATGGTTGTTGCTGTGGGAGTAGGAGTGGCGAGAAGTGCATCGATGGCCCGTTGAGTATCAGAAATACAGTTTTGGGCTCGGCTGCGCTGCGCATTGGTGGTGGCAGTTTCCAATTCGATCTGGCATAATCGAAGCATTTGTTGTGCAAAGGCTAGATCTGAGGGAGCATCTGCCGCAGACGATGAGACTGGTACCATAAAAATGCCCAGTACCAGCAGAGGAACGATAAAAAGTCCTGTTATGTAATGAACTCGTCGTCTTATGGTAGAAATATTCGGCGTCGTACAGGTACGCACGCTTCGCCTCCATTTTCTAGTAATTTGGAAACATCTTCTCGTTTAATAAATGCTGTACCATTATTACCCCAAGTGTTCCCCCAGGAATTTAGCATAGTATAGGAATCTAATCTTACATTTAGTCCGGTGATAAGCCAACAATGTCCGCCAAGTACCGGGCCCGTAGGTTGAATGTAGCCAAACGAATTGGTTTTCATCATACCATCATGCCAATTGGTACCCATAATGACAGGTCCGTAAAGACCGACTGCGGTGGCAATATCATATTCAATTTCAGCCCAGTGATAACTGGTATACGCGCCCCGCTGGGTGAGAACCTTGACTCCAGCCAACACGCTGGTACCCTCGTAGTCTTCCCCCTCCCAGTCATCAATAACTTGGGCGGCACGATAGATATCGACAGCATACTCATGGGTGACTCGTTTGATGACGAGTGGACGAGCAGCCAGTTCGTGCGCCAATCCATGACCTACGCAGGAGCCCTCGTTGCCTTGATCCAACCGAGCATAACAGGACCAGCTATAGGACCGTAGCCGCTTATGAGTATCTATGAGGTATCGGACCGGAAACTGTCTGTTGCGCTCGTCCCACTGCGGGATGCGGCCAAGTCGTGGGTCTTGAACAGTAGAGCCGTCGCGTAATCTATATGCCATGGCCCATCCTTGCTGTGGGGTGTTAGGTGCTCCGTTTTCATCCATCTCGTTGGTGTCAGCATTTTTAAGCCTTGGGGCCGCTGATCACTCTGGATGTAGTCACTTCATAATGGATCAGCACGGAGCAACACTGGACGTCTATTTTTGTAGATACTTGGCACAGAATACGTTCCACTCTTCCCGACTAAACTGCACTACCACTGTCGGTTGACTACTATTCCGAACGTATACTGTATTGGGTTCCTCGGCAAGTTCAACGCAGCTACTGTCAGCATCGCTGCAATTGCACATAGTAACCCAGGCAAGCTCTGACAAATCAATTCCTTACTATATAGGCTTGAGGAACCTCACCCATTGATTCTTTACGTCAGGTGAAAGGTGACAGGACCACTGAAGGACCCGTGCGCCATCATAGGTGTAGACACCTTCAAGGTCAAGACACTTGCCTGAATTGACGTTGATCAGCGCGTAAGAGTCATTGGCCAATGGCTGGAGAGTAAACCACTGCTGCTTTTGGTTACCGGCTCGTGGCGCACAACCCCATTGTTGAATTGGTGCGCCGTTATCCCGGGACGCGCCGGATACAGTAAGGCAGTAACCGTAGTTGGTCCTTACCCAATAGTAGCCATTGCCAATACTGGATAGCCAAAACTTTTGGTTTGTTGGGGTTGGTGTTTTACAGGTCCATTGCCGTAGACCAACACCTACTTGCGTCGAATAGGCCCAGGGGACCTCCATGCACTTACCATCATGTTGGAATACTACACGATAGGTCAGGCCAGTAATGGGCACATCGGCGCGAGCTGGACTTGGAGTGAAAATAAATGTAAGTATGGGGACTGCTGCCAGTAGGACTATTCGTTTTATTATTCTCATAGCATCCTCCTTAATGGAGATTGTGGTGCTTAGTCGGCGAGGTAGGAATCGAACCCACCCTTCGACACAGCTTAGCCAGGTCTTATGACACTGTGTCGTTATCCCAAACCCTGGGCGCCGGCGGATGTTGGATATGTTATGTCGTTCGGTGTTTACTCATTGACCTCCGAGTTGGCGGACCCGGCGCTCTGCACGTGAGCTATAATGGACCATTCCATTAAATGATAACCGAACGTCGTTCGACCCAACATCGATAGTGAATTAATATCTATAACGGGTGGCTGACGAGGTTCGAACTCGCGAAAACTGGCTCCACAGGCCAGTGCCTAATACCATCCGGCTTCAGTCACCAAGAGTTACGACAATTTCTCAGTACCGCAGCGAACTTCTAGCATGTTGTAGCCTTCTCGGTATAGGAGTTCAATGTCAGTTCTCATGAATTCGTAGCGTCCACCCGGGTGGACTGCGACTCCTTGCCACACGACATTGCAACCTGTGGGCAGCTTTTCCAAGTACTTGATGAGTTCTTCTTTGATCATGCGGAACCGCGAGGATTTGAACCTCGGACAGCGTTACCTGTATCGCATTAGCAGTGCGACGCCTTAGACCACTCGGCCACGATTCCATTAAGTAACCATTAGCAGTGCGATTCGGTTACGATTCCTAGTCTACCATGAGATGTGTGTAAGCTGGATCTACCGGTACACGAAAAATAAATCCGCCCTTTACGCCAAACATTGTGGCATACAGATAAACGTCGTCGATACAATTACCTGCGTGCAATACCTTTTGTTTGGTTCTGTTTAGCAATATCCACTGACCATCATATGGTCGAAGGTCAGCTATGCGGATTGTCATAGATTTGCCCGTCTCGACGCAACCATTCCCGGGACTCATGACGCTCGATTCTAAAAATTTGATCTTGAAGCCAAGTGGCAAACGCCACCGAATCGCCGATGATAAAGTTGGGAACGACGGACACAGAACGGACGGTAATCCATTTGGTTACATCGTATGTGTCTATTGTTCTGATTCTGATATCCAGTATATATCCACCGCCAAGTATTGCAAAGGTCCATCCTGGCTTATACGTAAATCTAGTGAGTTCGTTGTATAACCAATTATAGTGATTTGACGGTGATTGTTCTATTGGTTTAACCGTAATTGACATTTATAGTGGCCTTGGGTCCGGTGGCTCAGGCGGATATGGGGGTTCTGGTGGTCGTGGTGGCTCGGGTAGCGTGCGAATGATGATAGCACGCTGATCGTCCATGGTCAATGTACCACTTACCATACTTTGGTATTCCTCCCAGGTCATCCCCATGAATTCATGCAGTGGGCCTGTTCGGGCGGCCGGTAAATCATGCCACTCTTCTACCTTTAGTTCAAACCACACCCGAACGAATTCGTCACTTTTAACTTGTTCGAGCACGATATCCCGGTAGGTCTTCATTTCTTTCACGATATCCCGGTAGGTCTTCATTTCTTTCACGCGGAGACTAGGTGAGTCGAACACCTACGCCCTTTCGGGCCTAGCGGTTTTCAAGACCGTGTACCACGCCAATGGGAGTCTCCTCTATTCTATTTTATCGAGAGTAAACTCTAGATATTCATAAGAGAATCTTTTATCTATGTGGACGAGGTATACTCGTCCGCCAGTAATTATCTTATCTTTAAGACAATTGTCACAGATATTTATCTCTATGTGCGTGGAAGGCATGCCAACTGGGTCATAGATGGTACTACCATAATTACCTAATGCTCGGAAGGTAGTTCCACCAGCCGGCTGATTATCTTCTTCTTCTCCTGGAATTGCTGGCTCTAGTTGAGTACCACAGACAAAACACGGAAGTGGCATGGGTGTACCCTCGGAGTGTTGGATATATGTGGTGTTCATCGATATTTCAGTCACCTCTACCAATTGGGTTATGCAAGACAATTGTCTTGCAGTGAGATTCGAACTCACACTAACACTGATTCAGATAATCAATAAACGTCGACCCAACACATAGAATATGGTGAGCAATTCTGGACGGCTTAGTATTACCTCGTTCTCCCAAGCCAGAATACTTGGTTCCAAGACTTTTAAGGGCGCCCGCCGTGGTCTCCTCACGGAGATTACATACTCACCATATTCGAGACGCCGATGGGAGTCGAACCCACATACCAGGTTTTGCAGACCTGTACCTCGCCATTCGGTCACAGCGTCATTCTTCTTTTGGTAAATTTTTCGGATTTCTTGGGTGGAACGGTGATGCAGTGTTACCCGGGTGAAATCCGATTTGACGTGGTTTTACTCCATGCTTTTTGAGAACTCGGTCGACGTCTCGATGGCCACAAGAGAACTTTGCCGCTATCTCACGTAGCGTGAGGCCGTCCACCACATACATCTTGATAATGATATCCGCGTAGGCGTTGAGCGGATTGGGCTTCGGACCACGCATAGTAGATAGACCTACTTCCCCAAGTGATCGGCCACTTATGCAATGCTGTCATCCAAGAAGGTTGCATCTTCTTCCTGGTTCCAGGTGGGAGACCACTACCCCAGCCTTTATATCCGAACCTCAGTTTATCTACGTTTGTGTACGGATATGGAAATAATGATCGGTTAGCCTTTGCCAATTAGGCTACACCCCGATGGTCGG